>Ga0105248_10000631_pt1 | contig 39994 bp, 30 predicted proteins | sample KBSS34metaG_FD_81524 | JGI IMG/M metagenome (GOLD analysis project Ga0105248, IMG submission 81524) | Switchgrass rhizosphere microbial communities from Kellogg Biological Station, Michigan, USA - KBS S3-4 metaG | ecosystem: Host-associated > Plants > Roots > Rhizosphere > Soil | place...
GCCGCTCAACAATTTCGGGTTGGACGCAAGCGTTTTGGGCGTGACGGCTCTAGTCGCCGTCGTGACGACGTTGGTCTTCGGGATCGTGCCCGCGATGCAAGCTTCTAAAATCGAGCTGTCGAATTCGCTCAAGGAATCGACGCGAGGTGGCAGTGAGGCGGCCGCGCGACAGCACATTCGCAGCGGCCTCGTGGTCCTGCAGATCGCGCTTGCCTTGATCCTGCTGGTGGGCGCCGGCTTGATGATCAACAGCTTCATTCGCGTGCAAAACAATCAATTGGGCATCGATCCGCAAAATGTGCTGACCTTCGATGTGCGCTTCTCGCAGAATGACACGATCAAGCCTTACGGACGATATCGCAACGCGGGACTGTGGGACGTGAATCCCGCCACCACACTTACATTCCAACGCGTTTTCGAGCGAATGCAATCGATCCCCGGAGTGATCTCCGCCGCAGCCGCCGGCGAGCCGCCCGTGAATGGCGCCCTGGGAATGGGATTCCTGATCGACGGCCAGCCCGCCCCGCCTCCGGGTCAAGGCCAGCAGGGCCAGAATGCCTCGTACATGGCGATCACGCCGAATTATTTCGCCACGCTGCACGTTCCCATCGTGCAGGGCCGCGACTTCAACGACCGCGATACCCGTGCGGGAACGCCCGTGATCATCATCAATCAGGCCATGGCAAAGAAATACTTTCCCAGCGGCAATCCTCTGGGTCACTACGTAAGCTGCGATTACGTTCCCGACGAGCCGATGCGCCAGATCGTCGGCGTTGTGGGCGATGTTCGCCTCAGCCGCACGCAGAGGCAAGCGCAGCCGATCATGTACGTGCCGCACCAGCAGCAGACGCCGCGCTGGATGGGACCGGGATGGGCAGAACGCTCGGCGATGTACTTCATCCTGAGAACTTCGGGCAATCCGAAAGGGATGATTCCGACGATGCGCAGCGCTTTGGCCGAAGTGGAACCCGACAAGGCGCCCGGAAATATCCGAACGGTTGTGGAGTATCTCGACCGCCAGGTTCAGTACGACCGAATGTACATGCTGCTCTTGGGGATCTTCGGGGGCATCGCCACGGTGCTTGCAGCGATCGGGATTTATGGCGTAATGGCGTACGCGGTGGCGGAGAGAACACGCGAGATCGGGATCCGCATGGCTTTGGGCGCCAGCTCCGGAAACGTCCTGAAGCTGGTGGTGCGCAGGGCGTTCATCCTGGTAGGCATCGGTCTGCTGCTGGGCTTGGGTGGAGCGTTCGCACTCACGCGGGTGATTTCGTCGGCGCTGTGGGAAGTGAAAGCCACCGACCCGCTGACTTACGCGAGTGTTTCCCTGCTGCTGGTGCTGGTGGCGCTATGCGCGTGCCTGATCCCCACGCAGCGAGCGGTTTCCGTGGACCCCACCGTGGCGTTACGCCACGAATAAGGTCCTAAAGCCTCCCTCTAAAACAGTCGATTTGTGAAGGATGACCGAAAGCCGGCATCTGTGGTTCCGATGGATACTTCCTTCGATTGCCATCGCCGCTTTTCTTTTTATCTTGAACCACACCGCGGTGATCTCCGGTGCGCTCGCGCCTCCGCCAGGCTATGTTCCGCAATATGTTTTGCGGAATACCGACATGACGGTGTATCTCAACTCGATGCAAGCCGGCAAGCACGTCTGGTTTCCCCCGAACTTCAGCGCACCGTGGATTACGCCGGATGAACTGTTCACGCCAATCCTCACGCTGATCGGCCGCGTGAGTAACTTCATGCCGTGGTCAGTTCTCATCGATTATTACGTGCTGCATTTTCTCGCAACCGTGGGCGCCACTCTGTTACTGATCGCAGCCTTCCGATACTTCGTGCCTGCCGGACGACAGCGGATCGCTGTGATCGGCGTCATCTTTTGTTCGGTCCCTTTTCTGAGCATCTGGTACACGCTTGCGAAAGCGATCGGCGCATCCCCCGGGATATCGTCGTTGGGACTGATCGAGTACACCTACACCACGGCGGATGGGCTGGTGCGCGGCGGATCGTCTAATTCCATAACACTCACCTTCGGCACCGCGGTCGTGCTGGCGGCGGTTCTCCTTCTGGCAAGACGAATCGAAACCGGCAGCACCGGATGGCTCTGGGCAGTTGCTGTCCTCAATTTTGTATCTGCGTTCTTTCATCCGTTCGAGTTTGCGGTGATCACGGGTACAGGTTGTCTTCTATTCGGCCTGGAAGGATTTCGAACAAAGGATTGGAGCCGAGCTATCCGGCATTCGCTGCTGCTGGTTGCGACCGGAACTCTGGGACTCAGTCCTTATCTCATTCAGCTGGCCCGCGTCGGGTGGCTGCGAGATATGTCGGCCGCCGACCCCGGCATGGTGATGAATGTTGCGTCGGTTCTGCGCATGTGGGGAATGCCGGCATTCCTGACCGTGTACGCTCTCTTGCTGAGATTTCGTCCCCGCACGCCGCGGGACGAGGTTCTGGCAGCGTGGTGTCTGGTTGCCGTTGTGCTGTTGTTTGCGCATCCGCCTTCTCCCTTCCACTTGCTCGACGGCTTCACCTATATCAATGCGATGCTGCTGGTCCGCATCGGCGCCTCCGATCCGAAGGCTTGCTCACTTCTGGAACGTAACCGCCGTCCGCTGGTGGCCTGTTGCTGCGTTTGGATTCTGCTATGCACGGCGGCACAGGGCACCACCCTCATCCAATTGGCGCGTGACGGCCGCTCGGCGGATCCGGATGTGCTGATCTCCAGCGTGGCGCCCGAGAGCGAACAGGCACTCCGGCAATGGCTGCAATTGCATGCGAATTCCGACGAAGTGGTGCTAGCTCCTGGATTGATGTCGGCCTGGTTGACCACGATTCCCATGCACGGGTTTGCCGCGCAAGACAATTTCAGCATCAGCTACGGACATCAGTTCAAGCAGTTGACGTCGTTCTACGCCGGCGAATGGTCCCCGGAGCACGCGAACGAATTCCTTCACAGGTATGGCATCCGCTGGGTGGTGGTACCGCTTAACTCCAACGCGAAACGTTATCTGGAGGAGCGCGTTCCAGCAGCGTTGTTCGGCGATTTGGCGCTGTACCGATTGCCCGAGAATCACACGCTCCCGTACCCCGGACGCGCTGAAGTTCAAGTAGTGGCTCTTTATTAATTCTGGGAAGTAATTCGCTCGAAACCAGCGGAGATCCCAGCCGGCTCGATTTCCAAAACCGTGAAGCCGTCCGCGGAGTAGATCGTCTTGTGACGGGGATCGTCGAGCAACAGGTGAAGGATCTGTTGGCGATCCTGCGATTCGAACTCGGTCTCGTAGTCCCCGGGGCCGATCAGGATATGGGTGACGCCGAAGGCACGCGCCACGTCGTCCAGGTGCGTGAAGTTTGCCAACATGCCGGCATGATCGTTGGAATAGAACGCAACGCTGTTGGGCACCGGCCGCACGCTCTTGCGTCCCGTATACAGGTAGACCAGGGTGTCATCGGAGGCCAGCACAACTGCCGACGGCGGAAGGGACGTGCGGCACCATTGAAAGACCTCGCGGCTGCGAGCGGTTAAGTCGCGACCCTGTTGCAATAGCGCGGGGATGTCGCGCGTGATGAAGATACTGTTCTGGCGGACGCCATATAAACAACCCGCGACGATAGCCGCCGTAATTACGTATGCGGCCACACGATTTCCGAAGTCTTTCCCTTGGAGCGAACGCTGGATCAACTGCGCCAAAACTCGGCCTTCGAGATACAGTCCAATCGCGAGCAGCGGAAGTACGGGCAGCAGCAAGCGCACGCTGGGGCTGAAATTCCACACGGCCAGCGTCAGCGTCAGAAGCAAACAGAATGCCGGATACTCGATGAGGCCGGTCCGTTTGACGATTCGGACGGCTCCGGTAACCATGGCCGCGACGACCAGGATACACAGGAAGCGGCCCAGCATCGAATCCGGCAAATCGTGAATCAGCACACTACCCGAAGCCGTCATGATGGAGACGAGATTGTGAGGGATGATCTGGGGCAGCGCGCGGAGGCCGCCATTCTTCAAGAACGCGCCGATGTAATCGGTGTAGTACCAAAGAATCGGCTGATCGGATGGCATCCGGTGGGCGTTCGCCCAGAGCGTCCAGCCTGCGATCGCAGGCAGCACGGGTGCGAGGAAAATACCTACAGATCGCCAGTCGCGCACGCGAAAACCGCCGATGAGTACCGCCGGTACGATCAAGACTCCTGCAGATTTGGTCAGGCAGGCCGCGGCAGCGATTAAGCCCGCGGCAAGAAACCATTGTCGGTTGAAAAGCAGAAAGGTGCCGGCCACGAGCGCTGCGAACAGGTAATCCGAGAAGGGCACGGTCGCCCAGTAAATGATCCACGGGCTCAATGCCAGAAACGCGCTTAGCGCCGCGGACTCCAGCGGCGAGAATCCAAAGGAGCGAAAAAGGAATCCTGAAAGCGCTATGAAAGACACCAGCGCGACAGCCAGGTAAAGCGAAACCAGCGCCAGGTTAGCCGGGAAATTTCTGTTCACGGACCAAAGGCCCGCGAGCACCCACGCGTGCAGCGGCTGATACTTGGTTTGAAACGGCTCGCCGGGAAGATTCGAGATCCGGTAGCCCTGATGCTCGCTCAAAGACTTCGCGCCGATCAGAAACAGGCCATCATCCTGATAGGTTCCGAACTGGGGAATGTCGCCATTGGCGGCGAGCACCCATAACGCGGGCATCAGCGCCACAGCGACGATGGCCACCGCCAACACTTTGGTCGCGGGTCTGGGAATCCCCATGATCTATGTTCGACCGCAAAGGCTTTTAGGATTAGTGGGTTGCCTAAACGTTGACGCGTCGGCTGGCGTCGATCTTCAGATACAACACCGCGGCGATCAGGCACAGCCCCGCAGTCATCAGGAAGGGCACGTTCCAGCCGTAACGGGCAGCGGTATAGGTGACCACGGTAGCCGCAACGGCGCCGCCGATATTACCCAGCATGTTCATGACGGCGGAGACGGAACCGGCATAATCGCCGCCGATATCCAGCGTCACCGCCCAGGAGATTCCGACGGTCCATTCCAATCCGAAAAACGCCACGCAGTAACACGCCACCGAGACTTTGGGATCGTGCGCAAGGACTGCAGGCACGGTGGCCGCGGCTGACAGCAGAAATCCCGCGATCGCCACCCAGCGACGCGCCAGATTCACGTTGCCGGTGCGGCGCAGCACGATGTCGGAAAACCAGCCGCCCGCCAGATCGCCGATCACTCCGGCCATCAGGGGAAGGCTGGCGTAGATTCCCATCTGCGCGAGCGTCATGCCCTTGGACTGGCGCAGGTAGGTTGGAAACCAATCCTGATACACGTTCAGGTTGTAGTTATAGAAAAAGTACATCACGGACAAGACCCACAGGTTCCCATGAGAAAGAATCTGGCCCCATGGAACTTTGCCCGTACTCTTACGCTTGATACCGCCGGCGATCAACTCACGCTCGGCCTCGTTCACCCCGGAGTGTTCCTCGGGCGTGTCGCGATAGTAGTAGAACCAAATCGCCGACCACACCACACCCAAAACACCGAACGCATAAAATGCGGCCCGCCATCCAAAAAACGGCACGATCGCGAGAGCCACAATGGGAGGCGTGATGGCCCCGCCCAAACGCGATCCCGCATGGGTAATGCCCTGCGCGAAGCCACGTTCCGTGGGCCGCATCCAGCGCGACAGCGACCGCGTGGCGATGGGAAACGCCCCGGCTTCACCCAATCCGAAAAAAACCTGGATCACGATCATCGAAGCGGCGCTCCAGGCCAGTGCAGTGAGCGCGGTGAACGCACTCCACCAGCTCACGACCATCGTCAACGCGCGGCGTGCGCCGATGGTGTCTCCCAGCCAGCCGCCGGGGACTTGGAATAGCGCGTAGGCCATGCGAAACGCGAACGTCACCCAGCCCATGGCGGTTAGCGAAATCCCCAGCTCCTCCATGATCGCGGGTCGAGTGGTCGCCAGGACCTGGCGGTCCATGTAGGTGATCATGTACGCGGCGACGGTCAGCCCCAGGACAATATGGCGCACGTGCGTTGGACGAGAGTTCGAGGAGGCTTCCACGGGTTGAACCATTCTATTTCAATTCACGAGTTCATCAGTTCGCGAATCAACACCGCGGGATGCCGCGCTACAGCGCCGCTGAGATCGGCGACCTGGTGGCGGCAGGATGTACCTGGGGCCGCAAGCACGTCGCCCGGCTGCATCGTCTTCACCGCCGGAAGCAGTTTGCGATTGGCGATGGCGACCGAAACATCGTAATGCTCGCGCGTGTAGCCGAAGGAGCCCGCCATGCCGCAACAGCCTGCGTCCAGATCCACAACCGTCGCGCCAGGGATCTGCGAAAGCAGAGCCTTCGATGCATCCAGCAATCCCATCGATTTCTGATGACAGTGGCCGTGCAGCAGCACGCGCTGCGGCCCGGCACGCAACTTCAGATCGAGGCCGGCGGCGAATTCTTCGAAGAGCATGCAAGCGTCGGCGACCGTGCGGGCTTTGGTCTGCTGCTCGCCGCGCAGCAGCGACGGAACGTCGTCCTTCAGAGCGGAGAGGCAGCTGGGCTCCAGGAACAGGATCTTGCTGCCGCGGCTGGCGATCGGGAATAGTCCGTCGACTATCTTCGAGGCGTGGGCTCGCGCGCCTTCAAGCAATCCCTGGGAGATGAGCGGCCGTCCGCAGCATCCGGGGCGAACGACGTCGACCGAGCATCCGCCGCGCTCGAGCACTTCGACGGCGGCGATACCGATTTCGGGATCGTAATGATTGGTGAAGGTGTCGTTAAAGAGAGTGACTTGTTGCGGGGCTGAAGCCCCGCGCGGGCTCAAGCCCGCCCTCCTTCGCGCGAACGTTTGGCGCGTCCAGGCCGGAAGTTTGCGGCGCGGATCGATTCCGATGATCCCGGCGACGGCCCCTGCGACCCAGTTCGACACGGGAGCAAAGCGGGAACCCCAAACCGACGCGTCTGCGATTCCACCCAAAGCGCGTGCGCGCAACGATGTCCCGTGGCGAGTCCAATAGTCCGCCAGGAATTCGCTTTTGAAGCGCGCTACGTCCACTCCAACGGGGCACTCCGCTTTGCAGGCGCGGCATTCCAGGCACAAGTCCAATACTTCGTAGACACCCTTGTCGCCGAGCCCCGATTCACCCAGCTTTCCGGTCATCGCGAGACGAAGGATATTCGCCCGGCCGCGCGTGGAATCCTTCTCGTCGCGCGTCGCCATGTAGGACGGACACATGGTTCCGGAGAGTTTCTTGCGGCACGCGCCGAGGCCGCTGCACATCTCGACCGCGCCGCCAAAGCCGCCGTAATCTGAATAGTCGAACCACGTAGTTGGGTTGGCCGTCTTATATCCAGCGCCGAGCCGAAGATTTGACGTCAGCGGCGGCGAATCGACAATCTTGCCCGGATTGAAAATCCCTTGCGGATCGAAGGTCCGCTTGATCTCGCGAAACGCTTCATACAGGGTGTCGCCGAACATCTGGCGCATGAACGGGCCGCGAACCAGGCCATCGCCGTGCTCGCCTGAAAGAGCGCCGCCGAATTCGAGCACCAAGTTCGCCACTGCCTTCGCCAGGCTCTCGAATTTGGCGACGCCCTCTTCGGTCTTCATATTCACCACTGGCCGCACATGCAAACAGCCCACGGAAGCGTGCGCGTAGACCCCGGCTGTGGTCCCGTGGTCGCGAACGATCTGCAAGAACCGCCCGATGTATTCGCTGAGCTTTTCGGGCGCGACCGCGGTGTCTTCGACGAAGGAAATCGACTTGGCGTCTTCCTTCATCGCCATCGAAAGTCCCAGTGCAGCTTCGCGCAAGCTCCAGATACGCGCCTGCGAGACTGGATCCGTGTCGGAGTGATATCGATAACCAAGATTGCGCGCCCTCAGGTCTTCCTCTAGCGCGACAAGTCGGGGCGGCAGATCGTCTTTCTTATCGCCGTAGAACTCGACGCACAACGTGGCAGCCGGATCACCTTGAATAAACGAGTTTCGGATGCGATCGAGATTCGCATTCTGGCGCGTGTTGTCGAGAATCGATTTGTCCATCACCTCGACCGCCGATGGCCCGTGGCGCACAATCACGGGCGCCGCGGACAGCGCTTCGAGAAGGTCGGCGAACTCGATCACCATCACCGCCTTGGCCTTCGGCAACGGGACGAGGCGCAGCTTGGCTTCAAGCACCACGCCCAGAGTTCCCTCCGAACCGACCAACATTCTGGCTAAGTTCACGGGCTTCGCAGGGTCAACAAAGTCATTCAGGTTATAGCCGCCGACGCGGCGAATAACCTTGGGATAACGGCGATCGATTTCATCTGCATGTTCGGCCGCCAGGCGCAGGACAGTCTCGTAGCAGTTGGCTTCGAGTGAATCGCCCGTCGGAACTTCCGTGCGTGGAATCTCGCGAAACTCGGCGATGCTCCCATCGGCGAGAATCACCGTTTGCTCCAACACGTGATCGATGGTCTTGCCGTACAGCACGCTGCGCGCGCCGGCCGAGTTGTTGGCCATCATGCCGCCGATGGTCGCGCGGCTGGCGGTCGAAATATCCGGAGCGAAGCGCAGACCCAGCGGCGCCAGTTGCGCATTCAGCTCGTCGAGAACCACGCCCGGTTCGACGCGTGCCCAGCGCTCTTCCGCGTTCACTTCCAGGACGCGATTGAAATACTTCGAGATATCGACTTGCAGCCCTTCGCCGATTGCCTGCCCGGCCTGCGATGTGCCGCCGCCGCGCATCGTGAGCGGGCATCGCATGCGCCCGCAGAGTTGGACGATGCGGATGACGTCTTCCCGATTCTTCGGAATCGCGACGCCTAGAGGCCGGATCGAATAGACGCTGGCGTCGGTGGAATACAGGGCGCGGGTGATCGTGTCGAAGCGGACTTCGCCCTGGATCTGCCGCTCGAGCTCATTCTGAAGAGCGGCGGCGTCGACCGCAGGCTCCGTCGGGACCTCCAACTGCACAAGTTTCAACGAACCGAGAATAGCATTTTGCATAATGGGCAGGTGCTCACCAAGCAGCAGTTGCCCACACCCGCGCTCCTCCTGGACCTGGACAAGTTCGAGACCAACCTAGCGCGCATGGCCGCGCGGATCAAGGAATCCGGTAAGTCCTTGCGTCCGCATGCGAAAGCGCATAAGTGCGTGGAAATCGCCAGGCGCCAGATCGCCGCGGGCGCGATTGGCGTGTGCGTAGCCACGGTAGCCGAAGCCGAGTTGATGGCCAGCGCAGGAATTCCTGGATTGCTGCTCACGTCGCCCGTGGCGGATCCGTTGAAGATGGCGCGCATCGTAAATACCGGCGCGATGGTGGTGGTCGATCACCTCCAGCAAGCCGCCTGGTACGACCAAGCTGCGCGCGCGGCCGGCAAGAAGCTGGATGTTCTGGTCGACCTGGATGTGGGCGATCATCGTACCGGGGCCCGCTCTCCAGAGGACGCGGCGGAAGTCGCGGAGGCTGTGGATCTGGCCGCGAATCTGGAACTGCGTGGATTACAGGCGTACTCCGTGTTGGGATCGCACGCCGGAGGGCTGGAAGAGCGCAAGCGCGTCTCCAACGAGTCGTTTCGAATTGCTTCGCGCGCGCTCGGCATCATGCTGCGCCGCGGCCTATCGACGGAGATCGTTAGCGGAGGCAGCACCGGGACTTGGGAAATCGATACGGCTGTGGCTGATCTGACCGAACTGCAAGCCGGATCGTACGTGCTCATGGACCTGGCTTATCGCCGCGAAGGTCTCGACTTTGAGAATGCGCTCACTGTTCTGGCAACCGTGGTCAGTGCCAACCATCCGGGTTTCGTCACGGTGGACGCGGGCTTTAAAGCCTTTGCCACCGATCGCGGGTACGGACCCGAAGCGGTGGATCTACCCGGATCCACCTACCGCTGGGGTGGCGACGAATTTGGATATGTGGACGTGTCCGCCGGATTACCACAGCTCGGCGCTCGCCTGGAATTTATCCCGCCCCATTGCGATCCTACGACGAACCTTTACGATAGAATCTATGCTTGCCGCGGCGAGCAGGTGGAAGCCGTTTGGCCCGTAAAGCGCGCGAGAATTCCGGAGGAATTATGAACACACGCATTCTGCAGATTTCAGCAGCCGCGGCCATGCTACTCAGCCCGATGGCATTCGCACAAGAGCACTGGGTGGCCACATGGGCCGCTTCACCGATCGCCACTAACATTCCAGCCGCTCCGGCCAAGCCAGTGGCGGCGGGGGCTCCGGCTGCCGCGCCAGCGAAGCCCGGGCCCGCCCCGCTCCGAAGCTTCAATAATCAGACCATCCGGATGGTGGTGAACACCAGCATCGGCGGACGCAGCGTGCGCGTCGAGCTAGCCAACACGTTCGGTACGGACCGGCTGAAGATCGGCTCGGCTCATATCGCTCTGCGCGATCACGACTCGGCGATTGTCCCCGCGTCCGATCGCAAGCTGACGTTTAGCGGCCTGACCTCGGCCATGATTCCCCCGGGCGCGTCCATGATCAGCGATCCGGTGGACTTATCCGTACCCGCCGTCGGCGACCTGGTGGTCAGCGTCTATCTTCCCGGCGACTCCGGTCCGCCCACGCAGCATGCCACCGGGTTGCACACGACCTATATTTCTTCGGAAGGCGATTTCACCGGACTTCCGGATTTCACGCCTGCCCGCACCACCAACTCCTGGTATTTCCTGTCCGGCGTTCAAGTGCTGGCGCCGGCGGATACGGGCCTCATCGTGGCGTTCGGCGACTCCATCACTGACGGAGCTACGTCCACGAACGACACCGATGCCGCGTGGCCTAGCGTCCTCGCCAGGAGGTTGCAGGATGCGGGAGCGAATCTGGCCGTGGTCAACGAAGGTATCTCCGGCAACCGCGTGCTGGGCGACGGAGCCGGCGTCAGCGTACTGGCCCGCTTCGAGCGGGACGTGCTGGCGCAGCCCGGAATCAAATACCTGGTCTTCATGGAAGCCATCAACGATATCGGCGGAGCTTCGCGCGCCGGCGCTACACCGGTAACAGCCGAAGAAATTATCGCCATCTACAAGCAGATGATCGATCGGGCCCATATGCGCGGCATCAAGGTCATCGGCGCTACGCTCACGCCGTATGAGGGCGCGGCCTATTACAGTGAACCTGGCGAGGGCATTCGCACCGCCGTCAACCAATGGATTCGCACCACGGGCATGCTCGACGGCGTGGTGGATTTCGACCTGGTCACGCGCGACCCGGAGCATCGCGGCAAGTTTCGTCCCGGGTTCAATATTCGCGACAATCTGCATCCCAACGACGCTGGGTACAGAGCTATGGCGGATTCGATCGATTTGTCGTTGTTCGGAGTGAGGAAACGCTAGGAGGCGGTCCAGCCGAGCGTGGTGAGTTCGGCTTCGAGGTACGCCAAGCCATCCGCGAGGGTCTTACGATAACGGTCGTCGGTGCAGTTTTGCAAATCGCGCAGGACACGCGTGCGATGGAGCAGCAGGGAATCGCACTTCTTCGCGACCGCTAGCTGTTCAGGGGTGAGCCGGGGTTTGGCATCGCTTTCGCGGACCCGAGCCGCTGCTATCTGCTCCTGGACCGACTTACTTTCCCAACCGCGAGCCACGTCTCCAGTGTAGCGTATCGGCTGTGGCCGCGCGTATTTTACTGTTTCCCCTTGCCCTGGGTTGGCGAAGATTTGGATTCCAGCTCCGCAGCCTTCTTCATGTGAGTGGGATCGGGGTTATTCTCGATGCACTCGTACTCTTCAACGTGCACGCCAATGGGAGCCCGCAGCACGCCGCCCGTAACGTAAGGCGCGGCCAGTGCACCCGGATCTTCCACCTTGGCTTCCCAGCTCAGGCTGCCGTCGTCATTCAATGTGTAGCGCTCCACTACGTGCATCTGTTCGGTGTGCGTGGTGCCGGTACCGGAAATCCAAGTCTTATCGTTGAAGCCGATGGTGTCGACCACCAGAGTGTCGCCTTCCCATTTGGCGACCGAGTCGCCCATCCAGGTAGGCGTGACGTCGGGGTCATGTTTCAGGTCGTTGCCGATCGGAATCCTGCGCCATGCGCGGAAGGATTCGTATAGAATCGCGAGAACTTTCGGAGTTTGTATGAACTCCATCGGCATGGGCATGCCGACGATGCGAGGGATGCCCGGCAGCAGACAATACAGCGTCGGATCGTCCAGTGTGGTGTAGTTCTTGGCTTTACGGGCCGCGTCGAACTCGGGCTTATAAGTGAGAGGCTGGCGATTCACGGGGTGAGCGTCGATGGGCGGCAGAGGATTCAGCGGGGGAGCGCCGGCTTCGCCATTGATACTTACGCCGCCGCCCTGCCAGGTGCCGCTCAGATCGGGCTTGCCGTCGGGAGTGCGGGGAATGGGCTTATGCGTCACAGGGCCGGTCGGGCCTTTGGGAGCTCCGCCTTTGCCTTTTCCTTGGCCCTGCCCGGGAGCTGCAAGGGCCAGCAATGCGACAGCGACCGCAGCCGCAATGGTAAGAGAACTCGCGAACCGTTTTGTCATGGGTACCTCGGCTAGAGCAGGGTTAGTTTCCGAGCGGCCCTGCGAACTTCTTAGTGCCGTCCGGGAACGTCACTTCGCGGCCGGCGCCGGTATTGGTCGCATCTTTTGCTTTATAGGCGGTAATGGTGATGGTGTCGCCTTCTTTCAGCAAATTTCGGGAGAACCCCGTTCGCTTGAGTGTATTCGGCGGATACCCTTCGAGCGCCCAGGAAGTGACTTTGCCGCCCTCCATAACATCGATATGAATGTAAATGTGGGGGTTGGTCCACTCAACCTTGGTGATTTTGCCCTTCAGCGTGAGTTCCTGGCTCGAATCGTACTCGGCCGCGAAAGAATGATGAGCCCAGGTCGGTGTCGCAACAAACAGGACGCCAATACAGGCTATGGCGGCGCCCAGAAATCCTTTTCTCATAAAAACGTACTTCCCCCTTATAAGGATTGCATCGCCGGTATCGTACCGCGCTGTAAAGAACGAAGTCAAACGTAACCCAGCGTCTCGCGGGCTGCCATACGCTCGCATCAGGCGCGGAACCAGCCTACCGATTCCTGAACACGAACATCTCACAAACAATTCAGGACCGTGAGTCAGGAGGAAGCGTTGCGTCTTGCAAGTAACGCCAGACCAGCCGCAACCAGTAAAAACGAGGATGGCTCGGGGGTTTCGGTTCCGATCACATCGAAGGCACTCCGTACGGACGTGCCAGAGATGAAGGGTCCGTTCAGAGTATCTTGCTCCGCCAAAACGCCCAAGGTATTGGTATTTGTCCAGCCGGCCTGTGTGTCCGAGGCTCCCGGGGCTGCGACAACCCAGTATTGCTTTCCCGCCGTAAGAGGAATAAGCGAGACGGCATTTACTGTCTCGGCAGTGCAACAGAATCCAAAGGTCGGCAAGTTGTTCAGAGACCACGATGCAACAACCGCACCGGGCACACCACTATTGTCAGAGTTGAGAGTTAGCTTGATTGAGTTCGTACCTGAACTCCAAAACATGGCAACATCGATCTTGCTGAGCACTGCATCGAAGGAGGGGGTAAAAGCCATCGCCTGCGCTTTAAACGCTCCGGGGGAAAGGCTGTTGCCGGTACCATATATGCCCCAGCCTCCCTGGTATGCGATGTTAGCGGGATCGAAGTCGCTGAAGATCGTCGCGCCCCGAGAAGGGCACGCGAGGGATACTAATAACAACAAATACAAATAATATTGCATGTATTTTCCAGAGTTTCGTTGCAGTTTACCATCGTGGTGTTTCGACTTTCAATCCCCTCCCGATAGTAGAAGTGCTAGTAGTACTCGCATCGCGAGACACGGAGCGTGATGCACTATGGTTGTCAAAAGACGCCTTGCGCAACTCCACCGGAGACTGACCAGTCGTTTGCAGCATAACCGAAAACTCCCACTAGACCAACTGTGGTTTCGAGCGGATCGCTTACAATGAGTGCTCAGGATGAGCGGAACCGGAGGCGATAGAGGGTGCAAGGATTGAAAGAAGGGCGAAAATCTCGATGGGCGCGATAGCACCCGAAAACGCACCCGCAAGCTGAAGAGTCCACTTAATTTGGCGGGATCTCCAGGGTGGTATACGATGAATAACGGCGCCCCGGATCGCTTAGGGTCGAGCGCTCGATTCGAGCTACGTGAAAAGCAAGGAGAAATGACGATGAGATTGGCGAAAGCGGTATTGTTTCTTACCCTGGCATCGGTGGCAGCCTGGGGCCAGGTCAATGCGGGTGAACAGAAGCCCGAAGCCGGCCTGCCCTTCAATATGACCCCGGCCTCGTCCACCTTTGAACTGCCTTGGCGGATCGCGTTCCTGCCGGATGGCCGGATGCTGATCACCGAAAAGATCGGACCCGTCTGGCTGGTGTCCAAAGAGGGACAGAAGATCGCGGTTTTGGGCGGCACTCCTCCAGTCTATTGGTCGGGCCAGAGCGGCATGCTGGGCGTGTATGTCTCGCCGAATTTCGTTACCGACCAGACGATCTATCTCACATATTCTGAACCAGGCGACTATGGCGGCGGTCTGGCGCTGGCGCGCGGCAAGCTGGCTCTCACCGCCAACTCCGCCACGTTTCAGCGGGGAACTTTCCAGGTGCTGTGGCATCAGATGCCCAAGGGCAAGGGCGGCCAGGAAGGTGGTGCACTCGCTTTCGCGCCCGACGGCCAGTCCCTGTTCCTCACGGTTGGAGATCGCCAGCGCTTCACGCCGGCTCAGGATCCAGACCAGCCTGTAGGCAAGATCCTGCACCTGACGCTGGACGGCAAACCTGCCCCCGGCAATCCCTACGCCGGCAAGACCGGCGCTCGAACTATCCCCCTTATCGATCCACCCACTGACACCGAAACCGCCAAGACCGCGAAGGTAGTCAACACCTACACCTTCCCGGCTGAGAACCTGACGCCGGCGGAAACCTGGACCATCGGTCATCGCACGCCCTACGGCCTGGCGTTCTCCCCCACCGGCGAATTGTGGGAAGTCGAACATGGCCCGCGCGGCGGCGACGAGCTGAACCTGATCGAGAAGGGTAAGAACTATGGCTGGCCGCTGGTCGAGTACGCCGACAACTATAACGGCGTTCCCATTCCCAGACCCGACACTCGCCCCGACTTTGCCAAGCCGGCGATCTATTGGGTACCGGTGGTTGCGCCGGGCAATCTGATGTTCTACCGCGGCACGCAGACCTTCCCGCAATGGAATGGAAACGGCTTCGTCAGCGGCATGGGGACCCAGTCGCTCAACCGCGTCATCTTCGACGGCAAAGGGGGCGCTAAGATGGCCGAGCGCTGGGCTATCGGCAAACGCGTCCGCGATGTGGCGGAAGCCCCGGATGGCTCGCTATGGCTGATCGAAGACGCCAATCCCGGCGCCCTGATTCATGTGACACCGAAGTAGTCACTTCGCGTTAATGGCGATACTCGCACCGGTTTTGGAGTTCGAGAACGTATCCAAGTTCTTCTACCGGCACGGCGGGCAGATGCTGCTGCGCGACCGGCTGGCGCACGCCTTGCGTCCCGGAACGCGTGAGCGGTTTTACGCGCTTACCGGCGTATCTTTCAAACTCGATCACGGCGAAAGCATGGCGGTGGTCGGCTCGAATGGCGCGGGCAAAAGCACTCTGCTCAACATCGCGACCAGCTTGAGCGATCCCAGCGAGGGACGCGTGACGATCGGCGGCCGGGTGGAAGCCCTGCTGGAACTGGGGTCGGGGTTTCATGCCGATCTCACTGGCGCCGAGAATCTTCGCATCAAAGCCAGCCTGCTCGGACTGACCCGGAGGCAGGTGCGGGAACGCTTCGACCAGATCGTCGAGTTTTCCGAACTGGCCGATTTTATCGACGAGCCGCTGCGGACTTATTCCGCGGGCATGAGTATGCGGCTGGCCTTCGCCGTGGCGATCAACGTGGATCCGGATCTGTTGATCATCGACGAGGTCTTGGGCGTCGGGGATCAGAACTTCTTCCAAAAATGCGTAGATAAGATTATGGAATTCCGCCGTGCCGGAAAATCCATCCTGTGCGTGTCGCATGCCCTCAACACGCTCGAAAGCATGTGCGACCGGGGCCTGTGGCTGGATCACGGGCGTGTGATTAAACAAGGCAGCGTAGGGGAAGTGCTGAAGGCCTACCGCGAATCGGCATCGACGCACGCCGGCCTTACGGCCCACACGAGCTAAAGCGGCGCGTTATTTGTGAGCGTCGTGATCGTGCGTATCGGCGGTTGTGGCCGCTTTGGCCGCCGTGCCGATCTTAACCGAATGCGCCAGTTTGGTCTTGCTGCCTTCAGGAATGTCGACTACCACGCGGACGCCCGCCTTAAGATCCGCCGGTTGCGCCGGTTTATCGCCGCGAGTGATCTCCGTTTTCGCGTCCAGAGTGACAGGGACGTCTCCCTTAGCAGTCTTAACCGTTAACACGTTGTTGTCGAGCTTCACCACTGTGCCAGTCACATGGTCGAAGCCGCCATGCGCGAAAATCTGGGCCGTACAGGCGAGCAGCAGCGTTAGCAAACTAGTGATGATGATGTTCGGGCGTCGATTCATGAGTGTCCTCTCCTCGTAAAAACCTTTCTTCTTCCTGTTCTTCCCGAAGATCGTCGGGGCTCTTGGGATTCATCTTCTCCATGGCCTTCTTCTCTTCGAGCGTGACCTGCGGAAGATGACGGATGAAGTGTACCAGCTTCCAGGAATCCTCTTCATCATGCGCGGTCCCGTTACCCCACCCGGGCATTCCGGTGAGACGAATTCCGTTTTGAATGATGTAGAACAACTCTCCGTCGGTAAGCTGCTGGGTGGCGGGCAGGCGCATATCGGGAGCCGGCGGATACAGATTCTTTCCGACCGGAGTATCCCCGCTGCCGTCATTGGCGTGACACGAGTAACAATGATCCGCCCAATGCGCGCGGCCATCCGCAATCACTTCCGGGCTGTTACTAACAGGATTCATTCTGGACTTGGCGTCGGCCGGCATCGCCATATCCCGGGCTTTCTTGGCCACCCAACGTTCCATCGGCGTGGGCTGCTCACGCGCACTGAATCCGCTGGACTGGCGGATGAGAGCCAAGCCGGTTAAGACCGCCACGACCACCACGAAGACGATTCCTAAAAAGAACCAGCGCACGGCTCTATGCTACTCCGTACTGTCTCAGAACGTAAACTTCGCGCCGAGCTGCATCACGCGGGGCGACGCCGCCTTGACCACCTGCCCGAAGAGGCCGCTATCGAAGTCTCCATTCACCGACGAAGGACCGAAGAATTGCGCGTGATTGAAGGTGTTGAAGGTTTCCCAGCGAAGCTGCAGCGTCTTCGTTTCTGAAAACTTGAACGATTTCATCAACGACATATCGAAGTTCAGCATCCCCGGCCCGTGGATCGTTCGCCGCGAAGCCGACCCGGGTGTCCCCAAAGCCGCCGTCGAGAAAAGATCGGTATTGAAATACGAGAGTCCATTCCGCGGATTGCCGTTGATATTGAGATTTCCCGGCGTATAGTCCGGCAAATCGATGAGGTGATTGTTGACGCCGTTGGGCGAACTTCCCTGGAGAGAAGTATCGGTATCGCTGGATATGGTCACCGGGAAGCCAGAGCTGACGCGGGTGATCCCGGAAATCTGCCAGCCGCGAGTGACTGACTTCAGGTGGTTCGAAAAACGCTCGAAGGGGAACTGATAGGAATACGTCGCGACCAGATTATGCGTCAGATCCCAGGCCGATAGGGCTCGGGTTCGGGCAAAGTTGAACGGATCGACGACGTCGGAAATGCTCGACGCCTGATCGATGGATTTGCTGTAAGTGTACGCCAGCACCAAATCCAGGCCTTTAGCAGAGTGACGGAGACTGGCCTGCAAGGAATTGTAGTTGGAGTTTCCGAAGCTGCCTTCGAAATCGTCGTTACTGAAATTGGGTCCGAACGGTCCGCGCGTGCCATTGATGGTCTGGCCGGCCGCGGTGATGTAGGTGTTATCTTCGCCGCCAGGCCCGCAGGTCTGCGTATTGGGAGCGACGGCGCTGGGCTTGCTTAGAGCCGCGCAGAGCGCCGGATTGCCGGGGTTCGCCGAATAAATCAACAGCAAGTGATGCGCCTGCGATCCGACATAGCTCACACTCGCCAGAGTGTTCATGCCAAGCTGACGTTCGATCGAGAAGAAGTAATTTTCGTTATACGGATAAGTATTGCCGCGATAGGGCGTCGTCATTCCCGCTTGCGGAAGGAAAGGCGAGAAATCGATACCCTTGGTGGGATTCGATGCGGTAGTGTTGAGCGGTGGAAATGACAGAGGAAACGGCTGCTGGTGAACAGTCCCATCCGCCGCGTCGATGAAGGGTGTCGCGAAGAGCGTCCCGTTGCCCGTATAGCTCAGACCGTACGGCGGCTGCGGCTCATCGATCGCAATGGTGTTGCCCTGAATCACGGTGTAGAACATTCCGTAGCCCGCACGAATACTGGTTTTCCCAGGGCCCCCGATGATCTTGCCCAGAAGTCCGCCGGACTTAGTTGGCGAGTACGCAATTCCGAAACGCGGGGCGAACTTATTGCCTTGGGGAACCAATGTATTCGGGACACCCGCGTCGGTCGGATAGACCAAGCCCGTGGGCGCGTCGGGGAAAACCTTCGACTGCTGACCCAGGTTGAAGGTCGGAATCTGGTTGTACTTCTCCGACCAGTACTGCATCAGATCCCAGCGAACTCCAAAGTTCAGCGTCAAACTGGATGTTGCCCGCCAGCTGTCCTGGTAAAACGCGGAAGCGTACTTGTGGCGTGCGTAATAGGTTTGCGAATCCGCCTGATTGTAGAAAGTAGAAACTCCGATCAGGAAGTCGGCAATATCCGAACCAGTCTCCGTTCCATAGAAGGCGAACGCGCCGTTGAACGTCGGATTCGGATTCACGTTGACCTGCTCAAGGCTCAATTGAAAGCCGCCTTTCATGGTGTGAGAGCCCAGCACCTTGGAAAAGTTGTCCGTGGCCGAGTAGGTGTTGTTGGCCTGCGTCAGGTTTGTAATCGGCGTTCCGAAAGTGATCGAATTCAGGGTGATGTTCTCGATTCCTTCTATCTCCGGCGCCAACGGCACAATGCCCGGGGTCCCCAGGCCGGTAACAAAACCCTGTGAAGCCAGACTCGGACCAACTCCTCCGACGGGCTTGCCGACGTTGTTGAAACTTCGCATGAAGCTCAAGCGAACCTCGTTTACAGCGGTCGCCCCGAACGTCTTGGTTTGAGAAAGGTTGATGAGCTGGGAGCGGCCCGCGTTGATGGCCGAAAATCCGGGGACATTCGCACCGCCTTGGCCGGTCGGATATGGGTTGTTCAGATTGTAGTTGTCGAGATAGTAGTAAGCCGACAACGCTCCCCAGTGGTCGCTGTTAACGTCGATGCGGCCGCTGCCCTTGTTATCGTGCAGAATCTTTCCGTCGGCGCCCGTCGAAAAACTGGCCGCACCGACATTCGGACTCGGGATGTACTGCAGCAGGTGCTTGGCGGGTTCCGACCAAACGCTTTGAGGAATGAAACCATTCGGGAAAACACTGGAGTACGGTTCATTCACCGTGACGGGACGTCCCAGTTTCTGGCTTAGTAGATTTGCCAGATACGGACCGCTTACTTCCCCCGTCAGGTCGGAGAATATGCCATTCCGCTCATCGAGCGATGGGACCGAGATCAGCCCGGTGTCGATTCCCTGGCTTTGTCGCGTCCCCTGATAGTCGCCAAAGTAGAACAGCTTATTCTCCTTGATGGGTCCACCGACAGTCCCCCCAAACTGATTCTGCCGGTAGAAGCTACGGTCGGGAGAGAAGAAGTTGCGCGCGTCGAGCGCCGTATTTCTCAAGAACTCAAATCCACTTCCATGGAGCTGATTCGATCCGGACTTGGTGATCACGTTGATGACACCACCGGCGTAGTTGCCGTATTCTGCATCGAAGTTATTCGTAAGAATCCGGAACTCGGCAATCGAATCGAGATTCGGGACGACCGAGGTGCCTCCGTTCATCAGCTCTTTAACGTCGCCTCCGTTGACCAGGAATCCATTCGAGTCCTCGCGTTGGCCGCTAATGGACTGGTTTCCCGGATTGAGCGTCCCCGACGGCTGTATCGCCACCGAAGCGCCAGCCATGACAATCGACTCGGGTTCCTGAGTGGTGGTAGGCACGATGCCGGGCTGCAGCGCAAGCAGGTCGGTAAAGCTGCGGCCATTCAGGGCCACAGTGGTCATCTGCTTCCCGGTGACGACGTCGCCTAACTGGGTGCTCACGGTCTCCACGTGAATCTGTTCGGCCGTGTCTGAAACGGTAACTTCCTCTGTTCGTTGGGATAACTCGAGCGTCAAATCCAGTTGGATGGCAGCATTCGCATCGATTACCAGGCCGATACGTTTCTCAGTGCGGAAACCGCGAGCTTCGGTCTGGACCTCATAGCTCCCGACCGGCAGGCTGGGAAACGCGTAGTCGCCCTTGGCATCGGTGGTGGTCTTGGTCTGGGTGTTCTGTTCGGTGTTCGTGGCCGTCACCATGGCGCCCGGAATTCCACCGCCGCTCGAGTCCTTCACGGAGCCGGCAATGCGTCCAGTGACGGCCGCGTGGGCCAGGGGGACGCCAATGAGCAGGATAGCGAAGAGGCGGCGAAGCATGGGTGAGTGAGTTAAAAACGAGGTGATTGGCATGAGCGAGACGCGAAAGTCGAGCTTCACGCTAACATGCAAACTGGGCAATCCGGCCGGAAGAGGGGTCAAGTGGCAGTCAGTGACAGAGTCAATCGGGTCAGTGACCGCAGATAACAAAAGGCTTACACGCGGCAGGCGTGGCGAAGTCCGAGCTGTGGAAAATCGATACTGACCGGCGGCCGCTCCCGAGAAATGCTGCCGGTTGATATAATCGCTGACGCCATGACCTCCTGTGATCGTAGGACTTTCTTAACTGCAGCGCTGGGAGCCGCGACGGCGATTCGTGCGGCAGCCCAACAGCCAGCCGTTGGAGCAGCCGCGCCGCGTGACTGGTCCGGACAGACGCCGATACGGTATCCCGACCCCGACGTCGTGGCGATGGACAATCGCTTCCGGAAGTACGTGATCGGAAATACCACGATCAAGCGCGTCTACACGGGCACATTATGGGCTGAGGGTCCGGCGTGGAACGGCGTCGGCCGCTATCTGGTGTGGAGCGACATCCCTAACAACGTCCAGATGCGCTGGACGGAAGAAGACGGGCGCGTCACGGTGTTCCGCAATCCATCCGGCTACAGCAACGGCAACACTTTCGACTTCGAGGGACGGCAGCTATCCTGCGAGCACGGCAATCGCCGGGTGGCCCGCTATGAACCCAACGGAACGGTCACCGTGATCGCCGACAAATTTGGAGGAAAGCGGCTTAACTCGCCAAATGACATCGTGGTTCACCCGGATGGCGGCATCTGGTTCACTGATCCGACTTACGGCATCCAGGGTTTTTACGAGGGGTTTCAGGCCACGCCGGAGCTCAAGCAGGCGGTCTACCGCGTGGATCCCAAGACCGCGCAGATCGAGAAAATCACCGATGAACTCGATCAGCCCAACGGCATCTGCTTTTCGCCCGACTACAAGAAGGTTTATATCGCGGACACCGGATCCGGCCGCGAGACCAAAGTGTTCGATCTGGATGGCAACAAGCTGAAGAACGGGAAACGATTCGTCCAGTTCGCGAACGGTGCGGCCGACGGCATGCGTTGCGACGTCGACGGGAACCTGTGGGCGGGAGCGCCTCCAGGGGTTCAGATCGTTGCGCCCAGCGGCGAACCGATCGGAATGATCCGGCTGCCCGAGAACTGCGCGAACGTGGTTTTCGGCGGGACCAAGCGCAATCGGCTATTCATGTGCGCGAGCCAGTCGCTGTACACAGTCTACGTCGGCACCACCGGAGCGCACATTGCTTAAGCAACACCGCTCCATTACTGTCGCGGCTCGGAAATGGGGTGGAGCTATCGCTGCACGCGGCCCGAGCCGCCTTCTTTGAGGAGCGCGTTTACTTCCGCCATGGTCAATCGACTGAAGTCACCGGGAATCGAGTGCTTCAGGCAACTGGCCGCCACTGCGAACTCGAGAGTCTCCTGACTGGCGAGTCCGCCAAGCATGCCGTGGATCAGTCCGGCTGCGAAGCAATCGCCTGCGCCCACTCGATCCACGATGTGGGTGATCTCATACTTACGACTGGTAAGGAACGTCTTGCCGTCATGCAGACACGCGGACCAACGATTGTGCGAGGCGCTGACGGATTCGCGCAACGTGATCGCAATCGCCCGCAGATTCGGATAGGCCGCCAGCACCCGGCCCGCGAGCTTCTCATACTGCCGGCGGTCGAGTTTTCCGGATTGGACGTCCACTTCGGCTTCCAAGCCGAGCGACACCTGGATGTCTTCTTCGTTGGCGATCAACACATCCGTGAGTTTTACTAACTCGGGCATCACCTCGAGCGCGGTCTTACCCCATTTCCATAGATTCTTGCGAAAGTTGAGATCGCAGGACACGGTGAGTCTGGCGCCGCGAGCCAAGCGTACAGATTCGAGCGCGAGATCCGCCGCCGATGCGCTCAGGGCTGGTGTGATTCCGCTGATGTGAAACCACGCTGCCCCTTCGAACACGCTGTGCCAGGAAATATCGCCCGGCTGGGCGAGCGCCATGGCACTGAGATCGCGATCGTAGACGATCCTCGAGGGGCGCTGGTTGGCTCCCGCTTCGAGATAGTACACTCCCAGACGTCCGGCCGCGCGAACGATCCGCGAAGTGTCCACGCCGAAGCGTCGCAGTTCGGCCACCGCCGCATCGGCGATCGCGTTGTCTGGCAACACGGTTACAAAGCTCGCAGGCAATCCGAAAGATGCGAGCGCAACTGCGACGTTAGCCTCGGCACCGCCGAACGTCGCCACGAATTGGGGAGTCTGTAGAAAGCGCTCATGCTCAGCAGCAGCCAGGCGCAGCATGATCTCGCCACACGTGACCACCTTCGCGGTCATCGTTCGCGAGCTTCCTTGATCACGGCAATAAACCGGCGCGTCAGGTCGGTGATGGATTGGAAATCGCCGGTCTTGGCGGCCGCCGTGAGGTTCCCGCCCACGCCCAACGCCACGCTGCCGGCCGCGATCCATTCGGCCGCATTGTCGATACTGACACCGCCGGTGGGCATGAGCGAAGCTTGCGGCAGCGGAGCCTTCGCGGCTTTGACGAAGGCCGGCCCCAGCGTCTCTCCTGGAAATACTTTGACGATATCCGCGCCAGCTTCCATGGCTTCCACGATCTCGCGGATAGTACCTGCGCCCGGCAAGTACGGTATCTGGTAGCGGTTGCACAGGCGGGCAGTGCCGGTGTTTAGTGACGGACTCACCACGAATTGCGCACCCGCAAGAATAGCGATGCGGGCGGTTTCCGGATCGAGCACGGTTCCAGCGCCCAGAGCAAGCTCCTTCGCGGGATAACGCTTCGCCAGCTCCTCTATGATCGCCGTCGCGCCCGGAACCGTGAACGTGATTTCGATGGCCGCGGCACCGCCCTCCATGCACGCCTCCACGATGCGGGAAGCTTGACTCGAGTTGTCGGTCCGGACGATCGCCACTAGGCCGGACTCAGTGATCCTGCTTAGGACGTGAAGTTTAACGGAAGGCATGTCGATTCTGTTCTCGACCACTGTATCGCAATCATGGTTTCTTTCACCTCATTCGTACCCGGGCCCATATCCGCCATTTGGGACATTCTGGCCGAGCCCTTCGCGACGAAGTGTCGCAGGTCCGATTTCGTATCTTCTTGCAAGCGCTCGCCGCAGGTCTATCCACTTATTTCCGAACAACTTCAAGTGCTGTGAGGGAGAAGCCGGCAATGGCGTACGACGTGCACTTAGCGGACATCAAGTGAAAACTGCCAACTACCGCTGGGTAATGCTGGCGATCTATTGTGTCGCGGGCGGCATGGTATGCATCGTGAACCTCGCGCAGGCCGACTTGACCCATCGCGACAATTTCCTGTATTACCTTTTGTGCGGCGCCCTTGCGGCCCTGGGGCTACGCAGCTCGCATCGCAACGTGATTCCCATGAGTTTGCTGGTCATGTTGCCGGCAATCCAGGACCTAAGCCTTCCGGAACTGATCGTCATCGCCTTCGCAGTTTCCGTGTTGGGCTTGATTCGGGAGGCTCGACGTGCCCGCCCGAGCGTGTGGACGGTGTGCCTTTCAATCGCAAGCGGAAGCATCGGCATCGCCGCGGCGCAGATGATCCACCAAGCTTTCGCCGCGCTCAAGTACAACGCGCTTTTCCCTGCGCCGTTCATCGCCAGTGCTCTGATCCTGCTATTGAACTTGAGCCTGGCCAGGATGCTGGAGAAAGAAGGTTCCTTTTCCTTCGGCACCGTGCTGCTTCAAGAATTCCGACCCTTGCTGCCTTGGTTTGTGGGACTGGCTTACCTGGCATCGTTGATCCGCAGCGCGGCCACGCTGAGCGGGATGAATGCAGGCCTGGTCACCTTGCCGATGCTATTTGCCCTGGACACCGCGTTCCGCGCCTGGTTCGATACCAAGGAAAAGCATCGGGAAGAGCTGGCGGCCTTGCAGAAACGCAGCTTGGAAAAGTTGGCGGCACTGCATCAGCGCACGCTGGAGACCTTGGCGGTCGCCATCAACGGCCGCGACCGCACCACCCAGATGCATTTGCGCCGCGTGCAGTTCTATGTTCGGGCAGTAGGAACGGAATTGAAACTAAGCGAGGAGCAACTGGAGCATCTGAATGTTGCCGCCCTGCTGCACGATATCGGCAAGCTGGCGATTCCCGATCATATCCTGCTCAAACCCGGTCCTTTGTCGCCGGAAGAGTGGGAAAAGATGAAGACCCACCCCGTGAGCGGTGCGGAGATGCTCGCCCGTATGAATTTCCCGGAGCAGGTTCTGGAGATCGTTGCGACGCACCACGAGAAGTGGGACGGCACCGGCTACCCACGCGGGATCCAAGGGGAACAGATTCCGATCGGCTCGCGAATTCTTTCGGCAGTGGACTGTCTGGATGCGCTGGCATCGGATCGGCCTTACCGCGGCGCTCTCAGCATCGATATGGCGATGGATAGGGTGTCGAGAGAAGAAGGACGAAGTTATGATCCGGTGGTGGTATCCGTACTCCAACGCCGCTACGTGGAGCTGGAGCGCATGGCCTGGGGCGAGGTGACGAACAACTCCGGCGCGGACGTCTCCGATACGGCCAACAACGATCTTGGAAAACTATCCGCCACATTGAATGCCGAGTCCAAACCCGCCAACCACTCGATTCTGGACCCGATCATCTCGGCACGGCAGGAAACGCAGCGCCTGCAGACGCTAGCCACCGCTTTGACGCATTCTCTGGGCGCCAGCGAAGTGACCGCCGCCATCCACGAGCACGTGAAACCGATGATCGAGCACGATACGATAGCGATTTATGTAAGCCGTGGGGATATGCTGGAGCCGATCGGGATCGTGGGCGAAAACAGCCATCTCTTCAGCCGGGAGCCATTCCCCATTGAAAAGGGTCTGTCCGGTCGCGTCATCCAACATAAGACTTCGATTCTGAACGGCGATCCCTGCATGGAAGTGGGGTTCAGCAGCGATTCGATAGTGGTGTACAAGCTACAGTCGGCCCTGGCTGTCCTGATGACGGGACCGAGGGGCATGGTGGGAGTCATCACGCTGTACCAGAACAACCTGCGCGCTTTTACTCGCGATCACCTGCGACTGCTCGAAGCGGTCAGCCAGCAGGTGGCCCCCGCCATCGAAAGCGCGCTACGGTACCACGACACGGAAAAGATGGCGGTGACCGACCACCTGACGGGGGTCCCCAACGCCCGCTCCCTGGAGCTGCATCTGCACCGTGAGCTTGCGCGTGCCCAGCGGGAAGGGACCAGCGTGGGAGTGCTGGTTTGCGACTTGAACGGATTCAAGGCCGTCAACGACCGGTTCGGCCACTTGAAAGGTAATGAAGTACTGCAGACGGTTGCCAAGGGCTTGCAGGAGGTCTGCCGCAAGTCCGATTACGTCGCACGCATGGGCGGAGACGAGTTCGTCATTGTCTCTCCCGGGTTGCGAGAAGATCTTGGAATCTCCTACGTAGAGCGGCTTCAGGCTGTGGCGCGCGAGGCGGGCTGGAGCGTTTGCAACGAGCAGTGCCTTTCCATCGCGGTGGGCACCGCTATCTATCCTTTTGACGGCGGGGATGCCGAAATCCTGCTGGCTGAAGCGGATCGCAGGATGTACAACGCCAAGCCGCAAGGCTCACGCCGTGAAGCGCCCGCCATCCAGGCTGTGGTTGAGCAGCGCCTATCCTAACAATTTCGGGAGTTGCTCTTTATTGTTGCGACGATGACATCTCGTCAGCCGACTTCTTGACCATCAGCAGGACAACCGTCGTGGCGATGAGAGTAATGAACGATCCTACGTAGTTGGTGAATAGCGCCACCACGGACAAAGCGGCCGAGAGTATGAACAAGCCAGTCACGATCTTGCCGAAGTGCCGGCGGAAATCGGTCTTGGATTTTACCGGAGCGTTGACCGGGTCTCCGCAATTGATGCAGTTGACGTCGCTCTTAGCCACCGGGGATTCGCACTGTTTGCAGCGTTGCATAGGACCTTTTAAGTGTAGGCAGCCCCAGTCTACCCGCCATTCCTGCACCTGTCTATTAGGGGTTCACCCGACTAGGCCTAAGCACCTAGTGAACGGAGTGCGATAAACTCGCTTTCTGGCGGAGGCTCGCTCTCCGTGGGAGAATCCCGGGAGGAATGATGATCAGGACACTCTTCTGCATTGTGTGCGCAACATGCACTTGGGCGCAGGTCCAGAACTACAAGCCCGTGACACAGGACATGCTGACCAACCCCAGTCCGAATGACTGGCTGATGTTCAGCCGGACCTACGACGCGCAGCGCTACAGCCCGCTCAACCAGATCAACAAGCAGAACGTGAATCAACTCGGGTTGGCGTGGACCCGGGGCCTGGCCAACGGCACCATGGAGAGCATCCCGCTGGTGCATGACGGCGTGATGTACGTGATCGCTCCCCCGGCGTCGGTTCTGGCGCTGGACGCTACCAATGGCGATGTCATTTGGGAGTATAAGCACCGTCCGGACAACGCTCAGGGTGCGGCCGGCAGGTCGAAAGCCATCTCGATCTACGGCGACGTGATCCTGTACATGGCGCCGGATAATTTCATCGTCGGCATCGATGCGCGTACGGGCGTCGCCAAATGGAAAGTGCCGGATACACGCGGCCATTCCTCCGGTTCGATTGCCATGGACGGCAAGTTCATCTCGGGCGGCGCATGCAGCGGCGGTTTACAGTCCAGTTGTTACGTGGCGGCGCACGACGCGGCCACCGGCAAGGAGCTTTGGAAGTTTTACACCGCCCAGGGAGCTGACGATGTAAATCCGGATTCCTGGGGCGGCGCGCCCGCGGACAAGCGTACGGCGTCTACTTGGGGGTTGCCGGGAACTTACGATCCGGTCCGCAAAGTAATCTACTGGGGCATCGCAAATCCCACGCCGAATACCCGTCTGGATCGGCACGCCGGAAACATCGATGCGATTCCACGTATTGCGCCGTCGGATCTCTATAGCAATTCGACGGTCGCGCTGGATCCGGATACCGGAAAGCTCAAGTGGTATTACCAGCACCTCCCGGGCGACGACTGGGATGAAGACTACACGCACGAACGCACGCTGATCCGGACGGCAGTGAGCCCCGATCCGAAATTTGTGAAGTGGGCCAATCCCGATATCCCCAAGGGCCAGCAGCGCGACATTGCAGTAATGGTCGGCGAAGGCGGCGGCGTATTCGCGATGGACCGCAACGACGGCAAGTTTCTGTGGGCCACGCCGTTTCCTTACGACACGCCGCTTTTCCTGATCAAGAACATCGATGTGAAGACCGGGAAAACCGAAATCAACTGGGACCTGGTATTCAAAGACAAGGGCGAAAAGAATCACACCATCTGCTTCTACAACACCCGAAGCTACTGGCCGACGGCGTACAGTCCGAAGACCAACTCATTGTATGTGCCGTATAACGACAACTGCCTGGATATGGGCGTAAGCCGCGGGCGGACGCCTGTACCAAGCCCCAAGTCCCAACCGAACAAGATGGCCGGTGTTGCCAAGATCAACATGTCGACCGGCGAGATCCAGCCGTTTTATCTGGGCCACGCACTGACCAACGGATCGGTGGTCGCGACCGCGGGCGACGTGGTGTTCTGGGGCGATCTGAATCGGCGGTTCATGGCGCTCGATTCGGAATCCGGAAAGGTTCTGTGGGACACGATTCTGGGCGGTTCGGTTTCGGTAAGCACGATCACGTATGCGGTGAACGGGAAGCAGTATGTCGCGGTAATGACCGGAGACGGCGCGCTGACGTCGACTCTGACCGCGATGACTCCCGATCTCAAGGTGATCAAAGGGTACAACGCGATCTACGTATTCGCGTTGGCGGACAAACGCTAGAGATTCTCGGTGGCCAGGCTTTCAAACCTGCCAGCCCCACAAAACCAAGCTGATCAGATTATTTCGATTTCGACAGCTCGTCGTAGAACCCGTCCAGCGCGGCCGCCTGCAGGTTGATTTTGAACGGCAGATCGTCGATCTTGATCGCCGCCATCAACTGGTCTTTTGGCACACCCATCTTCACCGCGGCTTTGGCTCGATCGACAAACTTCGCGATGTTGTTGCGATAGACCTCCACGTACGCCCTCGACTGGGGATCGTCGTTGCCGGGAATCGCCAAATCCCAATCCAGTTTCAAAATTGAATCCAGCACCGAGGGCCATTCCACCAGGCTCCCGCCGCCAGCATAGTCGGCCAACGGAGCGCGGCTTCCCGCGGGAGTCCCAACCCCAAGGACGTCGCTTACCGCAACCACCTTCAGATCCGGGAAGTACACCACGGTATCGCCGCTGGTGTGTGCCGGGCCGTAGTGATGCGCCTCCACCGTCACGCCGCCGAGTTTCACCGTGTAATCCTTCGAGTAGGTAACACTGGGTGGCGCCGGCTTGGGCGTGGCCCCGTACGTCACCAGATTGCTCTTGAGATTCTCATGCGCGATGACCGGAATCCCCAGCGCCAGGAACTTGTCGTCATTGCCGGTGTGGTCCTGATGATGATGCGTCAGGAACATGTACTTGATGGGCTGGTTCGAGACGCTCTTGATCAGCTCCATTAACTTGTCGTAATTGCCCTCGGCGGGAAGCTTCCCGTCCACCAGAATGATGCCCTCGCTGGTCACGCGAACACTGGAATTTCCGCCCGCACCAGTGATCAGATATAGACCAGGTTTAACTTCTTTAATGGCCTGGGCCTGATTTCCGCCGCCCTTGCCGCCTTTAGGTTGGGCGCCTACGATTCCGGCCGCAGCGGCGAAAACCATGAGGATGAATAGGATCTTTCGCAACGTGAACACCTCGTTCTCAAGGATACACCTGATCGAATTTTTCTATTTGACGGTTCGCATGGCCGCCGGTAGCATTATTTTGCAGAGTTCCCCCGTCGCTGCTCGCAATCATCCCCGAAGATCGATCTGGAGCGTGGCAGTGCCGATTTCGGACGCCTATATCGTTCAGTATCTTTTAAACGGAACCTCAGAAGTTCCGACGCAGATCCATTGGTGCGAAAAAGATTCGGAACATTTTGGTTACGTCGCCCGAGTGGAGGACGTGGACCTGATTCTGGAACCGCTGTACTCACGAGCGGGCTCGTGCCTGATCTTGAGATTTCGCCATGACGACGAGGAATTCGGAATCAGCGAGCCCGCCGGCGTGGGATGGCTGGGCCGCAAATTCTCGAGCGAAGACGAGCGCCAGCTGGTAAGGCTATTCCGCGGACTCCTGAAAGCAGTGGCTTCCCAATGCAATATCCGGCGTCAACGTGCCGAACAAAATCAGGAGCAGATTCGCGAGCGGATCAGCCACCGGCTGCTGTTCGGAGAACCAAGGGAAACCTCCACGAGAGCGGTTATCGCCGGACCACGGTAACTGCCGCACTGGCGGATTTTGTGGGATCCGCAACGCTGACCGCAGTAACTGTCACCACCGCGCCCGGCACCGACGAAGGAGCCATGTATCTCCCAAGGCTGCTGATGTAGCCGTACTGTGCGGTGCCGCCCGTAACGCCGTTAACTTTCCACGTGACCGCCTTATTCGTGCTGTTCTGAACCGTCGCCGTGAAAAGCTGGGTCTTGTTGATGCGGACCGTCGCCTGGGTGGGCGAAATAGTAACGCTGATCGGAGTGGGAGGCGGAGGCGGCGGAGGAGTTACCGTGGACTGCTGCGCTTGGCCGGAATCCGGAGAAATCATAAGCCCCGAGACGTCGACCACTTGGAAATCCGAGCCGTGGACGCGGCCCAGGTCGTGCAGTTCGTCATTGTTCCAACGCGAGTCGGGTGCGCCGGAAACAAACCAGGAGGAGCCGTTATCGGCGATCATCATGCCGTACTTTTTGAGCGCCTTCAGGATGATCTGGTTGGCTGGTGAAAAACTGGAGATATCGAAATCTGGCCGAAGCCGGAAACGGACTCCCATCGGGGGATATTGCGCGCCGGTGAGGCTGGACGCATAATGGCGCGCCGGCCACACGTAGGCTTTTTGGGTTTGGGGGACGGTGAACCGAAGAGCATGGCGAATCTCACCGGCCGCGATTTCGTCATAACGAACCAGGCCGGGAAAGATCGGCAGGCCGGCCGCGTCGGCGGAGGTCCAGGTGGCCACCCGAAGATTGTCGGATAGAAGGTTGTAGATCGCTCCCGAGCCTGCCTGCCAACTTGCCGCCTGCGGAAAAGCCGCGTACAGCTCGTAGAGGATGCAGTGATCGACGTCGATGGAGATTGCGTGCCGGTCGCCCGTGCTCGCGCTGCCTCCCTCAATGGGGGCATTCAGGGGCACAGCGTATGGGCCAGGGTCGCTCTCGTCGGCATAATAGAAACTCACGGGGTATTTGGTCTGTGTGCCGGGCACTGTAATGAACGGGATCCCGATGGGGCCGCCGTCCCAAAGTCCTGAACCGAAATCCGCATGAACGCCAGTCGCCGCACCAATCGTATTCACATAGGTTGAAGAATTGGGCGAAACCGGCAGCTGGTCGATGGGCGTGTTCCAGATGTTGTCCGCGGGCAGAACCGTGCAATTTCCGATGGTTGGCGCTTGGGCACGCGCGACGCTGGTGAACCCAAGCAAGAGCCCGAATACAAAAAAGTGACGAGGCAAAGGGTGACTCCTTGCCACAGAATAGACGCGGGAGAGATTCTGGACAATTAGGTACTTGCCTGACTATGGTACTACGTGTTTCGTAGGCCCTCCGCTGTCGTTCATGCAGCCCTTCACACAGCCCTTCACACAGGACGGATAGGTGCTATCCTGCGCCAGGAGGCGACTTCCATGGGACTCTCGCGTCGGAAAATGCTCAAAAGAGCGGCAGCGGCAGGAGGCGTCGCGGCCGCCGGAGGCGGCTTAATCATGGCTCCTCAGGTGGTCACTGGGCAGTCCCCGGCGCAGCTCACCGGCACCCAGGCCGGGCGCAGGTTCAAGGCTTTTGTCCGGCACGGCACGGGCGCATCGGTCGAAGAGATGAAGCTGCTCGCGATCCAGCCGCGCGAAGTCCTGGTTCGCACGCAAGCCTCGGCGGTTTGCTACACGATCGTCGGCGGCGCCCTAGCGACTACTCCGGTTCAGCAAGCATCAATCCCGAATCATTCCGGCATGGGCGTCGTGGAAGCCATTGGACCGCTGGTGAAGCGCGTCCAGATCGGTGACCGCGTGGTGGTTCCCGGCACTCCGCAGTGCGGCGTTTGCTATCAGTGCCTGCACGGACGGGCTGACTGGTGCCAGTTCCTGGACACCGCACCAGCGCATCCCATAGCCGAGATGATGGATGGCACAAAGGTATCCGAAGGCGCCTCGCTCGGCGGATTGAGCGAGATCATGGTGGTGCCGGAGGAATACTGCTGCCCCGTTTTCACCGATCTTCCGGCGGAGCAACTGACTCTGCTTGGCGATACGGTCGGCACCGGTTTGGCTGCCGGACGTGACCTGGTGCAGATCGAGCCCGGCTGGAACGTGGTGGTGCAGGGCGCGGGACCCGTGGGCATGGGTGCGATCCAAGCCGCGCGGCTCGCCAACGCGGGTCAGGTGATCGTAATCGAGCCGATTCGAGCCAGGCGCGAAATCGCCATGAAGGTCGGCGGGACGATTGCGCTCGATCCGAACGCGGAAGGCAACGGGTTGGTAGCCAAGATTCGTTCCCTGTCCAAAGGCATCACGGATCGTCGCTTCGCGGGCGGGCGACTTACCACCAACGCCGTGCCCGATGGCGCCGACTTCGTCATCAACGCCGTGGGCAGCGATTGGTTTCCGCCCAAGGTCGAAGTGGGACCCGATCCCACGGCAATTCTTCCGCTGCAACAGTGCTTCGATTTTACGCGCGCTGGCGGCCATATCGTGATGCTGGGTGTGGCGTGGCGCGGCAACGTGAGCTTCAACGCCGCGCAATTCTCCAATCGCGGGCGAACCTTCTACTCCGGGCAGCAGGGCGGCCTCAATATGCTGCGCGATATCCCGCGATATGTGAAGCTGATCGAAAAAGGCGTGATCGATATGAAGTCGATGATCACCAAAACCTATTCGATTGAGCAGACGCGTGAAGCGATCCAGGCTGTCGGGGATCGTACTGTGCTGGGCGCGGTGATTACGTTCGCCTGAAGGCGAACTACTTTAGGTCGTCGTAGACGACTTTGCCGTCCACAACCGTAAGCACCGACTTCAGCTTCTTGATCGCTTCGTCGGGAACTTTGGCGGGATCGAAATAATCGTCGCTCAGCGCGACCAAGTCGCCCAGCTTACCGACTTCGATCGAGCCGAGCTGATTTTCCTCACGCAGGAACCAGCCGTTCTCGACGGTATACAGCCGCAACGCTTCGGCGCGCGTGATCTGCTGCTTATCGTTGATCAACACGCCGGACGAGTTCTTTCCGGTGACCATGTAGTAGATCATGAACCACGGATTGAGCGTCGAGATTTGCGCGGCGTCCGATCCCGCGCCGGCGTGAATGCCGCTATCGAGAATCATGCGAATGGGCGGGCCGGCTCCGGCGCCGCCTGCCAGATACTCGAACGGATGTATCGCAATGGCAGCACCCACGGCTTTGAAGCGGTTCAAGGTCGCCTGATCGATGCGCGGCACATGCGCGACAGACCAGCGCAAATCCTTAATGGGCGTTACGGCGTTGACTTTTTCAAACGTCGTGGCGGTAAGTTGGTCCTCCGCTAGCGAAAGACTGTGCTGCTGGAACGCCCAGCCCTCCTTGCCGATCAATTGCAGCGCGGTTTCATAATTGGCGGGCGGAGTGACCGTTCCAAACAGCGGCCATTGCGTCGCGAACTCGCCGATTCCGGAAACTTTCAGCATGTCGTCGCCAAGGCCGGGGAAGGTGTTATACATGCGCTGCTTCAGCATGGGGACATCGGGTCGCGTATCCATGCTGAGAAAGAAGATGCGCAGGCGCGTGGTCATCTTGTTCTGCTGGTGCAGCGCTTGAAACGCGTCGTACATGCGAAAAGGATCAGCCGTGGCCAGACCGTCGAACGTGAAGGAATCCTGAATATCGGCTTGGCCGGGAGGAAGAAATGCCCCCATATCGACATTGGTGGTCAGCCCGACGCTGGCCGCATACGCCATCGCATCGGCGGTTCCACGTTTTTTGTCCTCAAAGGTCTGGATCGAGCGTAAAGCGTTGAGCGCAGCGACCGAAGGCGCATTCGCGGCGATGGTGCCCGTGTCGCTGACCGCGACCCCTTTACTGGTGAAGAATGTCTTCCCGCGCGTGTTGACCGCAGCCGGTCCGGTAAAGGCTTGATAGACGATCACGGGATGATTCGGCGCGGCCGCATCAAGCTCGGCCGAGGTTGGCAGGCGTTTCTCCGCAAACTGAACCTGATTCCAACCACCCATCGCAGTGATGAACTCGCCGGCAGGCACCGACTTGGCGCGTGCCGCGATCGCCGCCTGAACATCCTTAATGGATGCCGCCGCTTCCAGGCGCGTGTCGTGACCGGGGCGGATCCCCAAGAGCACAATGTGATTGTGGTTATCGATTAGCCCGGGCGTGACGGTTTTGCCGCGTAGGTTGATGGTCCGCGTGCAGGGACTGGTGCGCGTATCGCCGCTGCGACCGACTGCGGCAAATCGGCCGTTCTGGATAACGACCTCGGACACCACAGTGTTCTGCCGGTCCATGGTCATGATCCTGCCGTTGGTGAGATGCAGATCACGGGAGCCGGCGCAACGAGCGTCTTGAGCGTGAACCAGCCCGATTCCGGCTGCTACGATAAGTAAGCAACGAAGCATGATCAGAGTATATTTGTTGGCGGCCGTCTTTGGGGCCACGCTCATGGCGGCTCCCTCCGGTGAAGAGGTGTTCAAGCAGCGCTGCGCCGGCTGCCACGAAGCGAACAATCCTCGAATTCCGCGTGTGGAAGCTCTGCATCGTATGCCCGCCGCGCACATCCTGCGCACACTCAACTGGGGTGTGATGGGGAACGTGGCATACACGATGAGCATCGCGGAGCGGGAAGCGGTCGCATCTTTTCTGGGGACACACGACGCGCCTGCCGCGCCGCCCCCGGGGGCTTATTGCGCCGATCGCGAGGTGCGCTTCACCCCCGATGCGAAAAAACCGCAGCCGCAGTGGAATGGCTGGAGTCCCTCGGCCAACAACTCGCGTTACCAAAATGCTCCGGATGCCGGCCTTACGATGGACGGCGTGCAACATCTCCATCTGAAATGGGCGTTCGCCTACGACGGCGACACCACCGCGTTCGCACAGCCGACCATCGTCGACGGAAACCTGTTCTCCGGCAGCGCTAGCGGTGTGATCCACGCATTGGACGCGAAGACCGGCTGCATGCGTTGGACCTACGATGCGAAGGGGCCGGTGCGCTCGTCGATTCTGGCTGTTCGTCGCGGCAAAAGCTACTCGCTGCTGTTCGGCGATCAACTGGGGTGGTTTTATTCCGTGGACGCCATCACCGGGAAGGAATTGTGGAAGAAGAAGGTCGACGAGCACGATGCCGCACGCCTGACAGGCTCACCGGTCGAGTACGAAGGGATCGTGTTCGTGCCGGTGGCTTCCTGGGAGGAGAATCGTGCGATCAGCGCCGATTATCCGTGCTGCACATTTCGAGGTAGCGTCGCCGCGCTTCGGGTTCAGGACGGCTCGCAGGCGTGGCGCACGTACACGGTGGATGCTCCCAAGCAGATCGGCAAACTGTGGGGACCTTCCGGAGCGCCGATCTGGTCGGCACCGACAGTTGATGCCGCGCGCGGGATGCTGTATGTCACTACCGGCGACAATTATTCTCCGCCGGCCACCGCCACCAGCGATGCTGTGATGGCGCTGGATCTAAGGACGGGGAAAATCGCGTGGTCGAAGCAACTCACCATGGGCGATATTTTCAGCGGCGGATGCTCGGCGCAAGGCATTCAGTGCGGGCCGGATTTCGACTTCGGCTCCTCGGCGATTCTGGTGCATTACGCAAATCGCGACGTGTTGCTCGCAGGGCAGAAATCGGGCGTCGTTTATGCACTGGATCCCACGCGTAAAGGCGAAATCCTGTGGCAGGTGCGCGTCGGCAAGGGGAGCACGAACGGGGGCGTTCAGTGGGGGATGGCGGCGGACGGACAAAATGTCTACGCGGCCGTTTCCGATCTGTCACGGGCGCGGGCGGAGAGCAGCGACCTGGCGGATTTGCGCACTTCTAATTTGGATCCAAATGTGGGCGGCGGTCTGTTCGCACTCCGCATCATCGATGGCGCCAAGATGTGGAATACCGAACCGGAGCACACTTGTCCCGCCGAGCGAGCTGGATGCAGTCCCGCGCAGCCCGCAGCGGTCACCGCGACTCCCGGCGTTGTATTTTCCGGCTCGGTGGACGGACACATGCGGGCGTATTCTTCAGAAGACGGAAGCATCCTTTGGGATTTTGACACGGCTCGCGAATATTCCACCGTCAACGGTATCAAGGGACACGGCGGATCGATCGACGGACCGGGAGCGGTGGTGGTGAACGGAATGGTTTACGTCAACTCCGGTTACTCGCGGCAGAACGGCACGCCGGGAAATGTGCTGCTCGCGTTCGGAACGGACTAGAAGAGCACAGGCTGAAGGCCTGTGCCACATCGTTGAGTGCGTCAGTTCGCGGCGCGAACCTGAGCTTCGGGAACCGTAGTGAACAGCTTCTTCGGGTCGAGCTTCGCGTCGGCGATCACCGAGAAAAACCCTACCGACATTTCTTCCCAGCTCTGGAATCCGAAGCGCACCTCCGCCTTGGGATCGGGATTGAACTTATTGTTGGCCGAGTTATCGAAGTGCGTGATCGCGAACAGGTGCGTGCCTTTGGGAATCGTAATCGGCTTGGCTTCTTCATAGCCGAGCTGCCAGTTGAAATCGAACTTGGCTTTCAGCAAAGTTTCCGATTCACCCGATGGATAGTACGCCCGAATCTCCATATCTTTCCCGCGCATGTGCATGTGCGGCTGGAGCCAGACTAACTGCACGTCATCCTGCACGATCACTTCCTGGCGCACTTCCGAGTTGTTGTCGCCCGGCTTGATGACGAATCCCATGTTGATCAGGGAATCGGACGTAAAGTAGCGCAGCTTGGGTGGCGCTTTGGCGAGCTGGATGCCGACTTTCGACTTGTCCGTAGCGGGCGTGCCGTTGGTGGTGTAGTGAATCTCGAAAACGATGTCGGAACCCTTGGGGATGAACTTCGCGGCGTTGTAGGAATCGAAGGTCTGCTCGTTCAGGCCCGGATTCCACTTGGTGAGGATCTCACGCGACATGTCTTGCGCATCGCCCGTAACCACCGCGCGCGCCGCCAGATCCTTCATGATGAACGGAACGCCCGGCACAGCCCCATCGACATAGTGCGATCCGGGAGGCAGCACGTACGCGCGCATGTGGTGCACCACCTTGCGATTCCCCGGACGCAGTTCGGCGGCGGACGCCCACATGTCTTCCTTGAAATTGGTCTTCACCAGAACGTACTGGTAGTCGACGTCGCCGGTGGCGGGCAGATGGACTTCGTTGGGCATCTCGACGACGATATCTGGAGTGATGTTCCAGCCTTCGCGAAATGCAATCGCCTTGGGACGATCTTTGACGTCGCCTTCGGGAGCGCCATTGTCGGCCCATTCGGAGAGAGCCTTGACCTCGGCGTCGGTCAGTTTCCGGTCGTTGGCGAAATGTCCGTAGCGGTTATCGGCGAACCAGGGCGGCATTTTGTTGGTGAGGACCGCGTTCTTCATGGCCTTGGCCCACGGCCGCACGTCTTCGTAAGTTAAGAACGACATGGGCGCCACTTCGCCCGGCCGATGGCAAACCTGACAGTTCTTCTGAAGGATGGGCAGCACGTCCTTATTAAAGGTCGCGGGGCCGGCCGCGAAGACTGTAACACCCGTCAAAACGCCGAGAACCGATATACGGAGCATCGTTTATCCTCTGGACACCGCGACAACATTATATCCCGCAGCACGATGTACAATCGGCCTGATAGGAGATTCCATGTTCACGCGTCGTGACTTCGGCAAGGTGGCGTTGGCGGCCTTGCCAGCTTCAAGTTTGCTGGCTCAAAAGAAGATCAATTCGACTATCGGGGGCGTCCTGATCGGCTCGCAAAGCTACAGCTTCCGCGAGAAGCCGCTGGACGGCGTGATCCAGGCCATGACGGAGATCGGGCTCGGCGAATGCGAACTGTTCTCGCCTCACATCGAGCCTAAAGGCGTTTCGCGCGACGATCTGCGCAAGTGGCGCTTGACGGTGCCGCTCGACGAGATCAAGGCCGTTCGGAAGAAATTCGACGACGCTGGCATCAACCTCTGCGCGTTCAACCTCAGCTTCAACGACAGTTTCACCGACGAGGAAATCGACCGCGGATTCGACATGGCCAAGGCGCTGGGCGTGCCCGTGATTACCGCGTCGGCCACGGTGACCTCGGCCAAGCGCGTGGCGCCCTTCGCGGAAAAACATAACATGATTGTGGCGTTTCACGGGCACTCCGACGTGAAGGATCCGAATCAGTTCGCCAAGCCCGAAGCTTTCGCCCAGGCTCTGGCGATGTCGAAGAAGTACGCGATCAACTTGGATATTGGGCACTTTGTCGCGGCCAATTACGATCCGGTGGAATACATGAAGGCCCAGCACGAACACATTCTTATCCTGCATCTGAAAGACCGTAAGCGCGATCAGGGTCCGAATACGCCTTGGGGCGAGGGCGATACTCCGATCAAGCAGGTGCTGCAGCTTCTTAAGAAAGAGAAATATCCGATGCGGGCGCTGATCGAGTACGAATATCGCGGCGCCAGCGATTCGGTCACCGAGGTCAAGAAATGTTTCCAGTACTGCAAAGACGCACTGGCTTAGTCACCGCTGCACTGTGGACGGCGTCGCTTGCGTCCGCTCAGCTGATTAGCCGGCCGATTCCTCCAGCCGATGCAGTCGAACGCGGCCAGAAACAATTCGCCATTCAGTGCGGAGGCTGCCACGGCGCGGACGCCCGCGGCGACGACAACGGGCCGGATCTGGTGCGCTCGGTGATTGTGCTCGATGACGAGAAGGGGAGCTTGATCGGACCGCTGCTCCGCAAGGGGTTTCCGAACGAAGGCATGCCCGCGTTTGATCTATCCGACGCACAGATCCAGGATCTGGCAGCGTTCCTCCGGGAACGGACCCAGGCGGCTATCAATCGTAACGCGTATCCGCTGCAGAACCTGCTTACGGGAAATGCCAAAGACGGCGAAGCGTACTTCAATGGAGCGGGGCGTTGCAACACTTGCCATTCCGCGACGGGCGATCTGGCAGGACTCAGCAGCCGGTTCCAGCCCGCGCAATTACAGACACGATTTCTATATCCCCGCGGAGGACGCGGCGGGACACCAAAACCCACGACTGCCACCGTGACGCCGCGCACCGGACCAACCGTTTCCGGCTCGCTCGAATTTATCGATGACTTTACGATCGGGTTGCGCGACGCCGATGGCTACTATCGTTCGTTCTCGCGCGATGCGGTAAAAGTCGATATTCAGGACCCACTGACGGCGCACGTCCAGTTGCTCAAGCAGTACACCGACAAGAACTTTCACGATATTTTGGCGTACCTGGTGACATTAAAATGAGGCCCATACTTCTTGCCGCGTGTGTTCTTGCGGGCGCGTTAGCTGCCCAGCCGCTCGATCCCGCCAAACTGCTGCAGCCGCCGACGGATTCCTGGCCGACCTACAACGGCGATTACACCGGACGCCGCTACAGCCCGCTCAAGCAGATCAATCAGGCGAATGTGAACACGCTGAATCTCGCGTGGACGCGGCGGTTCACAGCCGGAGGAGGTCGAGGCGGCGGTGGCGCGGTCTCGATCAAGGCCACGCCTCTCGAGGTCAACGGCGTTCTGTACTTCGCGACGCCAGATAACGCATGGGCTGTCGACGCGCGAAGTGGGCGCGAGCTGTGGCACTACACCTGGGAAACCACCGGCGGCCTCCACATCGGCAATCGCGGCTTCGGCATGTACGGCGACTGGCTGTATTTCGAAACCCCCGATTGCCACCTGGTTTCGCTCGACGCGAAGACGGGGAAGATGCGCTGGAATCATCAAATCGCCGACGTGAAGCAGGAATATTTCTGTGGGCCTGCGCCGATGGTGATCAAGAATCATATCATCACGGGCGTGGGTGGCGATTCGCTGGACGTACCGGGATACTTGGAATCGCACGATCCGGAAACCGGCGCGCTACAGTGGCGCTGGAATACAACACCCCGGCCCGGTGAGCCCGGATCCGAGACCTGGCCGTCCAAGGGGTCGATGGAGCATGGCGGCGGCATGACCTGGCATTCCGGAACCTACGATCCGGAGCTTAACCTTTACTATTTCGGCACCGGCAACCCGAACCCGGTGTATGCTCCACAGAGCCGGTTGGGCAACAATCTGTACACATGCTCGATCGTGGCGCTGAATCCGGATA
>Ga0105248_10000632_pt1 | contig 39991 bp, 42 predicted proteins | sample KBSS34metaG_FD_81524 | JGI IMG/M metagenome (GOLD analysis project Ga0105248, IMG submission 81524) | Switchgrass rhizosphere microbial communities from Kellogg Biological Station, Michigan, USA - KBS S3-4 metaG | ecosystem: Host-associated > Plants > Roots > Rhizosphere > Soil | place...
CCTCGTACTTGCGCGCATTGTCGTCGTAGACGAAGCGGATCTTCTCGCCGTCGGAGCCGTGCAGGATCACCTTCTTGGCCTGCTCCGGCAGCTTCCAGAACGGCACGTCCATCGAGAAGTCGTAGTGCCGCGAGAGCGCCTGCAGCGTCTGGGTGTAGAGCGGCGAGGGGCCCTTGGCCCAGGGCGAGACAGCGCCCTTGTGCAGGGTTTTGTCCTTGTCCGGCACGATCAGGTCGGCGTCGAAGGCGAGCTTGGCGCCCAGGCCGTCGCACACCGGGCAGGCGCCGTAGGGATTGTTGAATGAGAACAGCCGCGGCTCGATCTCGCTGATCGTGAAGCCGGAGACCGGGCAGGCGAACTTCTCCGAGAAGATCAGCCGGCGCGGCGGGTCCTCTTCCGAGCCCTTCGGCTGGTCGGCCCATTCGGCGATGGCGATGCCGTCGGCGAGTTGCAGGGCCTGCGCCAGGCTGTCGGCGTAGCGGGTCTCCTGGCCGGCCTTGGTGACCAGCCGGTCCACGACCACGTCGATGTCGTGCTTGAACTTCTTGTCGAGGGTGGGCGCGTCCTCGATGGGGAAGAACTCGCCGTTGATCTTCAGCCGCTGGAAGCCGGCCTTCTGCCACTCGGCGAATTCCTTGCGGTACTCGCCCTTGCGGCCGCGCACGACGGGGGCCAGCAGGTAGATGCGTTCGCCGTCCGGGATGGCGGTCAGCTTGTCGACCATCTGGCTGATGGTCTGGCTCTCGATGGGCAGGCCGGTGGCCGGCGAATAGGGGACGCCGACCCGCGCCCAGAGCAGGCGCATGTAGTCGTGGATCTCGGTCACCGTGCCCACCGTGGAGCGCGGGTTGCGGCTGGTGGTCTTCTGCTCGATGGAAATCGCTGGCGACAGGCCCTCGATCAGGTCCACGTCGGGCTTGCTCATCAGCTCCAGGAACTGGCGCGCGTAGGACGACAGGCTCTCGACGTAGCGCCGCTGGCCCTCGGCGTAGATCGTGTCGAACGCCAGCGAGCTCTTCCCCGACCCCGACAGGCCGGTCAGCACGACCAGTTCGCCGCGCGGAATGTCGACGCTGATGTCCTTCAGATTGTGCTCGCGCGCGCCTCGCACGCGGATGAAATTGAGTTGTTCGGCCATGCTGTCCCGGAAACGCGATCGCCCCCGCGGAAGGTCCGTCGGGCGACCGCCTAATGTAGGTCTCGCGACTCAGGGATAACACGGGAACAGAAACGGAACAAATCGCCTGCGACACTACGGTTCTGCGAGGCTGCTGACACCACGCTGGCAACAGGGCGCGCGTGTCGACCGATGAACCGTCCGGAGCCGCCGGCGCATTAACCGGCCGGGGTGTCTTCAACCTGGACTGTTACATGATCCGTATTTCGACCTATCAAACCGCGGCCGCTCTGCTGGCCGCCTGCGCCCTCGTCGGTGCGACCCCGGCCGCGGCGGCCGTCAACCTGCTGGCCGACGGCGACTTCGAGGGCCTGGGCACGCCGGACGGCGGCTTCAAGGTCTTCCAGGGCGGACAGACCGCCGGCGGATGGCAGGTGCTCGGTCCGACGCGCGGCGGCTCGGCGCAGCTCCTCAGCACGCACTACACCGAGCCGAATATCGCCTTCGTGGCGGAATCCGGCGACGCCTCGATGGACCTCTCCGGACCCGACAACGTCGGGCCGGACGCCGGCATTGCCCAGACCATCGACACGGTCAAAGGCCAGATCTACCGACTCAGCTTCTGGGTGGGCAACGCCGACAACAACAACGGCAACTTCCCTCTGCCCAGCACGGTGGACCTGCGGATCGGCGGTGGAGAGCGTCAGCACTTCACCAACGCCGCCTCCACGCGGCGAGGCGTCAACTGGATGCTGGTGCAGACGACGTTCACGGGGACCGGCAGCCCGACCGAGGTCGCTTTCCTGAACGGCACGCCGAAGGGGGACGCCGAGACGGGCCTGGATGACGTGCGCCTGTCGCTCGGCGTGCCGGAGCCGGCGACCTGGGCGATGATGATCGTCGGGTTCGGCCTGGCCGGCGCAGGCCTTCGCCGCCGTCAGTCGCGGTCGGCGGCGGCGTAACTGTCTCTACCCGGGTCATGGGCGTGGGCTATGCTCCGCCCATGACCCAAGCCGAGATCCGCTGGCCCGACCGGTTCTCGCCGCAAAGCGCGCCGGTCCACGTGTTCAACGAACTGACCATGGCCGCGCCGCCGGACGCGGTCTGGCGGGCGCTGATCCGCGCGGCGGACTGGGCGAGCTTCTACGCCAATGCCTCGAAGGTGGCCGTCGAGGGCGGCGGGCCGGATCTCGCAGCCGACGCGCGCTTTACCTGGCGAACCTTCGGCGTCGACCTGAAGACCCAGGTGCGCGAGTTCGTGCCCGGCGAACGGATCGCCTGGCTGGCGGTGGCCCCCGGGATCGAGGCCTACCACGCCTGGCTGATCCAGCCTGCGCCGGGCGGCTGCCACGTGATCACTGAAGAGACGCAGCGCGGGCTGGTGGCCCGCGCCGGGCGGCTGATCTTTCCCGGCCGCATGGAACACTGGCACCAGCGGTGGCTGGAAGGGCTGGCGCGGGTCGCGGGCGGCTAGGCGGCCGCCACGCTCCTTCGCCGCCGAGCCGAGACGCCGACAAGCCCAAAGCCGGCGATCAGCATGGCCCACGTCGCCGGTTCCGGAATGCTGGCCAGGAAGCTCGAGTTGTCTGGGGCGAAGTCAGCGATGTGGCTGTTTCCCATGCCCGGCGCGCGGGGCCAGATATTGTAGCGATAGTCGTCGACCGCGAAGCCGGTGGAGGGCAGGAGGTTGAGCGGCACAATCGCCTTGATCGTCGATCCGGAGATCGTCACCGAACCGCTGGCAAGCGCCCCGCCGCCCGGTCCGTTCAGGGAAACCGCCGTGCCGCCGGGCGACAGGTTCAGCACCACCACCGCATCGAAGAAGACGCCTGGCGCCAGGGGGCCGAAGCCCGCCACGCCGGCGCCGCGGTTGACGCCCCAGACGTAGAGCGCGTTCGCCGTCCCGCCGATCGCGCCGTCCATGGTGGCCGTAAGGACCACGTCGTCGCCCATGAGCGCGGCGCTGGCCGAAAGCACGTCCAGGTCGGTGTCGTGGGTGTCGGCGAAGGAAGGCAGGAAATCGTTTGGCGGATCGGTGATCACCGCCGCGCCGGCCGGGCCGGCCGCGCCGGCGATGACGGCGGCGGCGAGCGCCGCCAACGCGGCCGGGATGGGGTTGCAGAAGGCTCGGACTTGGATCGACAGCATGGTCACGGCTCCCTTCAGGAGGTTCCCAACCGAGCACACCTTAGACGAGTATTTGTGTCAGATAAATCACACCTTTAGCGTGCATCGTAAATTTACGACGTCGATATTCGAACGGCGGTCGCCGAGGGCGCGGCCTAGCGCGGCGCCGTCGCCGCGGGCTGCTCCGCCAGCGCCTGGGCTTCGCGCATGACCCTGAGCGCATTGCCGCCCCAGACCTTGGCGACGTCGGCCTTGGAATAGCCGGCGCGCAGCAGGGCCGCGGTGATCTTCGGATAGGCGGTCACATCGTCCAGCCCCTCCAGCCCGCCGCCGCCGTCGAAGTCGCCGCTGACGCCCACGTGGTCGATGCCGGCCACCTGGATCGCGTGCAGCATGTGCTTCATGTAGTCGTCGAAGTTGGCGCGCTTCACCGGCCACTTCTTGTCGATCTCGGCGCGCGCGGCGATCAGGGCCACGGTCTGCGCCTCGGTCCGTCTTCCCGGCGAGGTGAGTTTCTGCATCAGCGCGCCCATGGCCGCGTCGCGCTCGGGTATGTGCACCGGGTCGATCATGTAGGCGGAAAAGGCGTTGATCTGGATCACCCCGCCGTGGGCGGCCAGCGCCTTCAGGTGCGCGTCGTCGAGGTTGCGCGGGTGGTTGTAGATGGCGCGCACGCCGGAGTGGGACAGCAGGATCGGCGCCTTGGAGAGCGCCAGCATGTCGTCCAGCACGGTGTCGGAGGCGTGGCTGGCGTCGAGCACGATCCCCATGCGGTTGGCCCGAGCGACGAACTCTTTGCCGAGCGGCGAGAGCCCGCCCCATTCCTTCTTGTCGGTGGCGCTGTCGCCCAGCTGGTTGTTCAGGAAGTGAACTGGCCCCATCACCCGGACGCCCAGGTCGTAGAAGGTCTTCATCAGGCTGAGGTCCTGGCCGAACGGATTGCCGTTCTCCATGCTGATGAACACAAAGCGCTTGTGGCGCTCGGCGATGTCCAGCGCCTGATCCGGGGTCAGCGCGATCTCGAATTCCTTGGGATGGGCGGCGACCATCTCGTGGATCTCCACGCCGCGGATCAGGGCCGCGTCGCGGGCTTTCGTGTCGCCGTCCGGCGTGCGCGGGCCTTGCGGCGTGAAGATCGCGAAGAGGCCGCCGTCGACCCCTCCCTCGACCATGCGCGGATAGTCCACCTGGCTGCCGTCCACGGTCACCGCATGGCGGTCCATGATGCTCCAGCCGTCGCGGCTGAAATTGGCCGGCGTGTCGAAGTGGGTGTCCAGGACTATCAGGCTCTCATGCACCGCCCGCTCCGCCTTGGTCGGCGTGTCCTTGTCCTTGCTTTGGGCAAGTGCAGGCAGGGCGGCGGTGGCGAGCAGGGCGGCGAGAAGGCAGGTGCGAAGGGACAAGGGCGGGGCTCCGGAAGCTTGAGCCGCCATCTAACGCCGCCCCGCCGCCGCCGTCGCCTGCCTTGGCGTCGGCGACGCCTCAGGCCCTGTCGATCCGCGCGGCGTAGCAGCCCATGCCTGCGTAGTGGGCATGCAGGTAGGCGACCTCGGGCTTGGCCAACAGGCGCTCGACCGCCGGCTGCACCGCCTCACCCTGGGCGACTTCCGCCGCCCGCAGCATCCCGACCTCGTCGAAGGCGCGCAGCGACAGGATGCGGTCGCGGAACACGGGCGGCAACTGGCCGGGGGCCAACTCGGCCTGCGGAGCGCCGTTGCGCACATAGATCGCATGGCGCGCGCGGAAGGGGGTGTCGGCCGGCTGGTGCTCGTAGTTCAGCAGCAGGACGGTCTCGCCGGGCTCGGCGTCCTCCAGGCTGACCCGGCAGGGGAAGCCCGGCTTGGCGTCGACCGTGCGGCGCAGGGCGCCCTGAGCGGCGAGCGCCTCGTCGGAGAGGGCGAACAGCGGGCCGAACGGCTCGGCGGGTAGGGCGGAGACAACGAAGGACATCTGGGAACTCCTTTTCAGGCGGCGTCGTGGAAGATGACGCCCAGGGTGTGGCGGCGGCCGGAGCGCAGGCGGCTGACGCCGTGGCGCAGGTTGACCCGGTATGGGCCGCGTCCGCCGGCGACCGGGCGGTGGTGGACGGGGAAGATCACGGCGTCGCCCTGGGTCAGCGGTACGACCTCGGCGCGCGACTGCATGCGCGGCCGCTGTTCGGTCAGCACGAACTCGCCGCCGGTGAAGTCGCGGCCGGGTTCGCTGAGCAGGACGGCAACCTGCAGCGGAAAGACCTCGGCGCCATAGAGGTCCTGGTGCAGGCAGTTGTAGTCGCCGTCGACGTAGCGCAGCACCAGCGGCGTGGGGCGTGTCTGGCCGGCGGCGTGGCAGCGGGCGAGGTAGTCGGCGTGCCCGGCGGGGTATCGCGCGGCCTCGCCCAGGGTGGCGTTCCAGCGGTTGGCGATGGCGGCGAGCGGCGGGTAGAGGCCTTCGCGCAGGGCGGCCACCAGGTCCGGCAGCGGATAGGCGAAGTAGCGGTATTCGCCGCGCCCGAAGCCGTGGCGGCTCATGACGACGGTGCTGCGGAAGCGCCCCTGATCGTCATAGCCCGCGGCCAGGGCGGCGCACTCTTCCGAGGTCAGCAGGCCGGGGGCGATCGCCGCCCCGTGCAGGTCGAGTTCGCGTCCGAGCGCGTCGAAATCGAGGTCGGCGATGCGTTCGGCGAGGGCGGGTTTGACAGGTGAGGCGTCCATGACCGCTAGATCGCGTGGAGCGCCTCAGGCTTCAATGAGGCGATCGCAACACATGTCCGAAAGCCGCCAATGACAGCCGACCCCTGGCCGCCCAGAGGCCTCGCCAAACCCGCCCACCGCGCGCTGGCCGGCGCCGGCATCGGCAACCTCAAAGAGCTGGCCCGGCGCCGCGAGGCCGATGTCGCGGCGCTGCACGGCATGGGTCCGAACGGCGTGAAGGCGCTCCGTGAGGCGCTGGCGGCGAAGGGGCTGACGTTCGCGTCCTAGCCGCCGTCGTCTTGCCAGTCGGCGGCGCGGGCCGTACGATCATTGTTGCATATGCAATGAGGTCGCCGTGTCGAACTGCGTCGCCTGGAAGATCCGCCGCGCGGCCCGCGTGCTGACGCGCATCTATGACGAGGCCCTGGCGCCGCACGGCCTCACCTCCATGCAACTGGGGACCCTGGACGCGCTCTCCGACATGGGCTCGGCGACCCTGGCCCAGATCGCCGAGGTCGGGGGCCATGAACGCACCGCGACGTGGCGCGGCCTGCAGCCGCTGATCCGGCGCGGCCTGGTGCGCCAGGCGGCCAAGGCCGAGCGGGCGGGGCGCTATGAGCTGACGGACGAGGGCGCGGCGCTGTTCACCGCGTCGCTGGAGGCGTGGCGCGGGGTCCAGGATCGCGTGCTGACCGAGATCGGCGACAACCTCGATGTGCTGATGACCCGGGTCGAAGCCCTGGACGCCAAGCCGCGGCGCGGCCGCAAGGCGGCGGCGAGCTGAGCTCCCGCATCATTTGACTCCCGTCGTTTGACTCTGATCAGGCGTTGTATATGCATTGCATATGCAACGTTCACACCTCGTGGACGCGGATCGAGGGAGGGCGCCGCATGCGCGCATCGGGTCTTGTGGGCGTCCTGGCGGCGCTCGTTCTGTCGGGCGCGGCGCAGGGCGCGCCGGTCCCCGACACTGTCGTCGCCGCGGTGGCTGACGCTTCCCGCCCGGCCAGCGACCGCGAGCGCGACGCCAACCGCAAGCCCGCCGAGACCCTGGCCTTCGCCGGCGTGAAGCCGGGCGACAAGGTGGCCGACTATGCGGCGGGCGCAGGTTACTTCACCCGCCTGTTCGCGGGCGCGGTGGGGCCGGGCGGCCACGTCTACGCGGTCGTGCCCAGTCCGCTCTTCCAGTACCCCAACATCGTCAAGGGGATCGCCGAGACCCAGGTCTGGGCCGCAGCGCACCCGAACGTCAGCGTGACCTTCGCTTCGACGCTGGAGGCGGTGCGCTATCCGGAGAAGCTCGACTTGTTCTGGATCGCCCAGAACTACCACGACCTGAAGGACGACTTCATGGGCCCGGTGGACATGGGCCAGTTCAACCGCGCGGTCTACGCGGCCCTGAAGCCGGGCGGGGTCTACATCGTGCTCGACCACGTAGCGGCCAAGGGCTCGCCGGCCAATGTCACCGACACCCTGCACCGCATCGAGCCCGCGACCGTCCGGCGCGAAGTCGAGGCCGCTGGCTTCAAGTTCGTCGGCGAGAGCACGATCCTGGCCAACCCTGAGGACCCCCACACGGCGGGCGTGTTCAACGCCGCGATCCGCGGGCGCACGGACCAGTTCATCTACAAGTTCAGGAAGCCGCTCAAATAGCGGAGCTCAGGCGGCGGCTTCGGCCAGCATCGGCGGGGCGGGCGCCTTGGCGGCCTCTTCGATCAGCCATTCGCGGAAGGCTTTCAGGCCGCGCTTGGGCGGCGCGCCAGGCAGGACGAGGTGGAACCGCGCCGGGGTCGGGGTGAAGCCGAAGGGCGCGGCGAGGCGGCCGGCGGCGATGTCGTTGGCCACGTAGATCCAGGGCGACAGCCCGACGCCGAGGCCCGCAACGGCGGCCTCCAGCATGTAGAACAGGTGCTCGTACTCGCGGTTCTCGACGGCCTCCGGCACGGGCACGCCGGAATGGGCCGACCACTCGTCCCAGGCCTGGCGGTGCGGGCGGGTGTGCAGCCTGGGCGTCCGCGCCAGGTCGAGGCCGCCCACCGCCAGCTCCGGCGCCACGACGGGGCCGTGGAAGTTGTCGAGGAACGGGATGGCGGTCAGGCCGTCGCCCTCGATGGTCTCGGCCAGGCGGATGGCGGCGTCGAACGGCTCGCGGGTGAAGTCGACGGGCCCGTAGGCCTCGGTCACGCGGATCGACAGCTCGGGGTGGCGGGCGTGGAAGCCTGACAGACGCGGGATGAGCCACTTCATGGCCAGAGTGCCGACGCAGGAGATGTGCAGTTCTTTGTCGGCGGCGGCGCGGACCAGATGAAAGGTCTCCTCCAGCTCGTCGAAGGTGCGGCCCAGCGAAGCAGCCATCTTGGCGCCGGCGTCGGTAAGCTTGAGCGCGTTGCGCGGCCCCTGGGTCAGCTTCACGCCGCACAGGGCTTCCAGGCTCCGCACCTGGCGGCTGACCGCGCCGTGGGTGACACAGAGCTCGTCGGCCGCGAGGCTCATCTTGCCCAGACGGGCGAAGGCCTCGAAGGCGCGTAGAGCGGTTAAGGGTAGTTGGCTGCGCTTGGCCATGTGACCTCAGCTCACAAGCATCATGGCGGATATAGCGGCTCGGCCGTAACCGCCGCAAACGACATCTAGGCGCCTCGTTCGTGAGTTCAAGTCACAGTACGGACAGCCACTTCACCAGGGGCGCGAGGGTGGTGAAAGTCATCTTCATCGCGCCGAACAGGCCCGGGCCGGTGATCACCGCGGGGTCGTCGATGTCGCGCCAGACGTGCAGGCCCTTGCGGCGGATCAGGTCGGCGCGCGGGTGGTCGGCGGGGTAGGGCGCGGGCACGCGCTTGAGCTCCGCGCCCTCGATGCGGAAGCCTGACTTGGTCAGCTTGTCGAGGATGGCCTGCAGGGCCGCGCCCTTCTTGGGGTCGGCTGCGGCGGCGCGATAGGCGTCGAGCACCGGGCCGGCGAAGTCGAAGCCGCCGGCGCCGAGGATCGCCTTCTCCTGTTCCAGGCCGAAGAAATAGCCGCAGGCGACGACGTCGCTGGACCTGCCGTGCGCGGCGGGAAAGGCGATGTGCAGGTGGGCGTTGTAAGGGCGCTTGTCCTTGGAGAAGCGCACGTCGCGGTGGATGCGGAAGATCTTGCCCGAGACCGGGCCGCCGGCCAGGGCCGCCAGCTCCGGCTCCAGATGCGCCAGCAGCACCTGCGCCGGCGCCTTGATCGCCGTCTCGTAGGTGGCCTTGTGGGCGTTGAACCAGTCGCGGTCATTGTTGGCGGCCAGGTCGGCCAGGAACGTCTGGGCGGCGGGCGGGAAGCCGGGAAAGCCGGTGTCGGTCATGGCGAAGGGTTCGCCTGACGCCGTCGGCTTGGCAAGGCTCAGAAGCGCGGCGGCGGTCCCACGGCCTCATCTCGCGGCAGGAGGTTGCGGTCGGCCACGTGGCTGCGCAGCGACCACCACCAGAGCCGGAAGAGGTAGGTCATCAGCCGCACAAACGCCTGGTCCAGACGCGCCGACTTGGGGGCCGCTTGCAGGGGGAGGCGGCTGCAGCGGGGATCGGCGGAAAAGCTCTGGGCCAGGCGCTGGGCGGGCATCGGAGAGAGACCTCCTTTCGACGCCTTGAGGATCGGTCCGCGCGCCGCGCCGCACAAACCACCATTGGGCGCGAGGTCTGTGCGCCCGCCTCACGGGCTGGAAGTTCGCGCCCCGATCGATTACATCCGGGCTCATCCCGAAGGAGCTTCGACCATGCGTATCGCGACGGACCCCCGCCTCGTCCTGAACGTCCACGCAACCCTGGTCGCCCATGCCCGCCTTCGTGACACTCGACACCCTCAGCGCCAAAACGCCTGACGGCCGCAGCCTCTTCGACAACCTGACTCTGGCTTTCGGGCCGGAACGCACCGGCCTCGTCGGCCGCAATGGCGTAGGCAAGACCACCCTGCTGCGCCTGATCCTGGGCGAGCTCGCCCCGGCCTCCGGGACGGTCAGCGTCCGCGGCCGACTTGGCGTCCTGCGCCAGGCCGTGCAGCCGCCGCCCGGCGCGACGGTCGCCGACCTGCTGGGACTGGCCGAGCCGCTGGCCCGCCTGCGCCGCATCGCCGAGGGCGCCGCGACCGAGTCGGACCTCGCCGAGGCCGACTGGGACCTGGAGCCGCGGCTGGACACCGCTCTGGCCGACGTGGGCCTGGTGGGCCTCGACGCCGCTCGCCCGGCCGCGACCCTGAGCGGCGGCCAGGTGACCCGGGCCGCCATGGCCGGCCTGGTGGCCCAGGCGCCGGACCTGCTGATCCTCGATGAGCCGACCAACAACCTGGACGGTGAGGGGCGCGATCTGGTCGCCGGTCTCCTCGACCGCTGGCGCGGCGGGGCGATCGTGGTCAGCCATGACCGAAGCCTGTTGCGCGCCATGGACCGCACGGTCGAACTCAGCAGCCTGGGCGGGAAGGTCTACGGCGGCGGCTATGACCTCTACGCCGAGCGCAAGGCCAGCGAGGCGGCCGCCGCGGCCCGCGAGCTCGCCGACGCCGAGAAGGCCCAGGCCCGGGTCGCCCGCGAGGCCCAGGCGGCCGTCGAGCGCCAGGCCCGGCGCGATTCCGCCGGACGCCGCGCCCGCGCCAGGGGCGACGCGCCGAAGATGTTGCTCGACGCCCGCGCTGAGCGGGCGGAGGTGACGGCGGGTCGGGGCGGGCGGCTGGCGGAGCGTCAGCGCGAGGCCGCGGCCGGCGCGTTCGCCGAGGCGGAGGCGCGTGTCGAGCGGGTCCGCCCACTGGCGTTCGACCTGCCGCCGACCGGCCTCGCCGCGGGCAAGACGGTGCTGGAGCTGGCCGAGGTCCGCTTCGGCTATGGCGCGGCGGCGGTCCTCGACGGCGTCTCGCTGAAGATCATCGGTCCGGAACGCGTGGCGGTGACCGGCCCGAACGGCGCGGGCAAGACGACGCTGATCCGGCTGGCGGCGGGTGAGCTGGAGCCGGCCTCGGGCCGCGTGCTCCGCGCCGCGCCGACCGCCTTCCTGGACCAGCAGACGGCGATGCTGCGGCCCGACGAAACGCTGGTGGCGGCGTTTCGTCGGATCAATCCGCAGGCCAGTGAGAACACCGCGCGGGCGGCGCTCGCCCGCTTCCTGTTCCGCAACACGGCCGGCGAGAAGCGGGTCGCGGCGCTGAGCGGCGGCGAGCGGCTGCGCGCGGCCCTGGCCTGCGTCCTGATGGCCGCGCGGCCGCCGCAGCTCCTGATCCTCGACGAGCCCACCAATCACCTGGATCTGGATTCCATCGCCGCGATCGAGGCCGCCCTCGCCGGCTATGACGGCGCCTTGCTGGTGGTCAGCCACGATCCGGATTTCCTGGACGCCGTCGGCGTCACGCGGCGGGTCGACCTGGCCGGCGTCAGAACGGCGTCTTGATCTCCATGCCCTTGCCGCCGATCCGGGGGCCGTCGGCAGCCTTCCACTCGGGCTTCGGCTCGACCTTGTTGAAGTCGGGCTGGTTGGCGGCGTCGACCTTTTCGGCGGCCCGCGCCGCGGCGGCGGGCTCGGCGAAGACTGCGGTGGCGAGTTTCCGCGCGTCGCGCTGCTCGGCGGCGGTGGCGGTCTGCGCGGCCTCGGTAGACGTGACCTTCGGCGGGACGGGGAGTGGCTGGTCGCTGAGCGGCAGGCCCGGCTTGAGCTGGGCGGCGGCGGCGATCGGGAAGGCGAGAACGAGAGACACGGCGGCGGCCAGACCCAGCCGAGCGGTCGAAGGGCGTTGTTGCATGATGACGGAAGACCTCGCGCGGGGCTCGGTTGCCGGGCGCGACCCTACACCTCCGCGCGCCGTCCGTCTGCGGGAGAGCGTCCCGACGGCGCAGGGCCGTCGGGACGCCGATCGCGGCTACTGCCGGTAGCTGAGTTGCAGGTAGAAGAACCGGCCCGGGACGTCATAGGCGTTCGGGTCGAAGTTGTTCAGGCTGCAGCTGATGCAACCCGGCGGGTCCTTGTCGAGCAGGTTGTTGACGCCGGCGGCGATGCGGAAATTGCTGTTCCACATTTCCGGCGTCCAGCGCACCTGCAGGTCCAGGTAGGTCCGCGCATCGAGCTTGTTCGGCTGCTGCGTCTCCTCGACGGCGGAGATGTAGCGCACCGTACCCGTGGCGCCGAAGCCCGCGTGATCCCAGTCGACGCTGAGGTTGGACTTGGTCTTCGGATAGGCCTGGTCCGGGCTGCCCCGCTCCGTGCCCTTGCGCTCGATGGTGGCGAAGCCGGTGTCTGTCGGCTGCTTCTCAGCGAACTTCAGCAGGAAGGTGGAGTTGGAGCTGACGCTCAGGCGGCCCCAGTCCCAGTTCGGCGAGGACCACAGGATGTTCAGGTCCACCGCCTGGGTGTCGATCCCGCCGATGTTGATCAGCGGGTTGGTGATCGCCGAGATCGCGCCCGACGCCGTCCGCGTGACGGTGGCGCAGGAGAGCGCGTCGTTGGTGTTGGCGCAGCGGTTCAGCACCGTCTGGCCGTCCAGCGCCTGGATCGCGCCGTCCAGCTTGATCTCGGAGTAGGCGACCTCGATCGACCCGCCGCTGGACCAGGACGTGTCCTTCAGGCCCGACGGCGCCCAGACGATCGAGAAGTTCTTCGCGTCGCTGGTTTCCGGCTTGAGCGCCTTGTTGCCGCTGGTGATCACCGGCAGCTGGGCGTTGAGCTGGTTGTAGCTGCCGTTGGCCGGGACGCCGTGGGCGATACAGTTGGCCCGCACCGTGGCGCTGGCGCCGTTGGTCAGGAAGCCCGAGCAGGGGTCGGTGATGACCTGGTCGAAGCGCGAGGCTCCGCCGAACAGCTCACCGATCGAAGGCGCCCGGAAGCCCTGGCCCCACGATCCGCGGACCAGCAGGTCATGCACCGGCTTCCAGTTGACGCCGGCCTTGTAGGTCGAGTCAGAGCCGGACGTGGAATAGTCGAACCAGCGCCCGGCCACCGAGGCGTCGAGGCGATAGAAGAACGGCGTGTCCTTGAGGATCGGGACGTGCAGTTCGCCGAAGATTTCCTTGACCGTGATGGAGCCCTTGGCCGGTTGCGCCGGAATATCCGACGACAGGCCTTCGGCGACGATCGGGTCGGGCTGGAAGTAGCCGGAGGTCTCGCGGTGCTCGACGCCGACGGCGAAGGCGAGCGGGCCGGCCGGCAGGTCGATCAGATCGCCGGTCAGGTTGGCCGAATAGTCATGCAGTTCCTGCTGCGAGCTATCCACCTGGGTGAAGCCGATGAAGGCCAGCTGGTCCGGCGTGATCGTGCCGGCGCCGCCGAAGATGTTCAGCGGGACGCAGGCGCCGGTGCAGTTGGCGGCCGGGCCCAGGGCCTGCTGGACGCGCGCGGCGTTGACGTTGCCGGTGAAGGTCTGGTCGGCGTGGTTGCGCGACCACACCGCGTTGACGTCCCAGTGCCAGGTGCGGCTCATCACCGGCACGTCGCCCTCAACCGTCGCGGTGGCGTTGAAGGTGTCGACGGTCTGCTCGTAGTGGCGGGGACCCGCCTCCACCAGGCGGCGGCCGACGAACGAGTAGGTGCCGTTGGTCAGGTCGAAGCCGAAGGGGTTGTAGGGGTTGGTCCGGCTGATCGAGATGGTGTCGAGCAGGTTGCCGTTGCCGGCGTCGGGGCCGACGAACAGCGGCAGCGGCGCGGCCTGGTTGGCCGAGCGGCGCTCCACATAGCTGGCCCGGCCGCGGAAGCGGATCGAGTCCGTCAGGTCCTGTTCCACCGAGGCGAAGGCGCTCATCCGCTCCAGCGGCGTCTCGATGTAGTTGAACGGCTGGAAGTCGAAGCGGTCGAGGTTGCCGAAGTTCTTGTAGCTGCTGGTCGCGCCGGTCGGGTCAAGCGGGTTGTAGAGCGGCCGCTGACCCGGCTGCAGCGCCTGCTTCAGGGTGATGTCCAGGTCGTTGTTGGTGTTCGGGTCATGGATGATCACCCGCGCGTTGGGCGTACCCGACGAGCAGCCGCCGCCGTTACAGTCGGTCTGGTAGGGGTTCGGGAAGCGCGAGATGTCGCGGTCTCCCGAGAACACCGGCTGCTGCTTGAAGTAGCCGCCGCCGAACACCACGCGGGTGTGGTCCTGGGTCACGCCCCAGGAGAAGTTGTAGTCCTGGCTGAAGCCGTCGCCGTCGCCGAACTCGCCGACCTGGGCCGAAGCCTGGAAGCCGTCCTGGCTGCGCTTGGTGATGATGTTGACCACGCCGGCGATGGCGTCGGAGCCGTAGATCGGCGAGGCGCCTTCCTGCAGCACTTCCATCTTGCTGATCATCGAGGACGGGATGGTGTTCAGGTCCACCGCGCCCGGCACGCCGGAGGCCGAGGCGCCGGACACCCAGCGCAGGCCGTCGACCAGCACCAGCACGCGGCGCGAGGACAGGTAGCGCAGGTCGATTTCCGCCGAGCCCGCGCCGACGCCGCCGCCGTCCGGCGGGTTGCCGAGGTTGCCGGAGTTGTTGAACTTCGAGTTCAGGCCGCCGCCGGCGGAGGGAATGCGCTGCAGCACCTCCACGGTGGAGGTCAGGCCGGTCTTGGCCACCGCCGCCTGGTCGATCTGGATGACCGGAGCTTCCTGGTCGAGCGGGCTGGTGCGGATGCGCGAGCCGGTGACCACGATCTCGGAGGCCGTCGCCGTGGAACTGGCGGCGGCGGGTTGTGCGTAGGCGGCGCCGAAGCCCCCGATAGCGCTGAGCGCGCTGAAGGCGAACAACGCGGCCCGCGTTGAGTGACGAAGCATGATGAAACCCTCCCAAATGCGATCCGTCATGCGCGGCGTCAGCCCACGGACGAATCACCCATGCGGCGAGCCTAGGAGGAACCCGTTAGGGTTGAAACGCAGATGCAACAATCGATCTTAGATCGACATCAAGTGTAACCTTGGATCAACAGCACGGGGCCCTCGCTCGCGGCCAATCGATCGGCGGCAATGGCCTGGTATTCGCCCGATGCCGCCCAGGCGAGCGCCTGGGCCTGGTCCGGGAAGGCCAGCAGGATCACCTTCTCGCGGTCCCAGTCGCCCTCCAGCACCTGCGGCTGTTCCTGGGCCGCCAGCAGGCGGCCGCTGTAGGCCCTCAAGGTCGGGAGGAAGCCCGCGACGTAGCGATCGTAGCGGGCCCGATCGTGGATCGAGATCTGGGCCACGACATAGGCGGTCATGCGGTCCTCCGGACATCCGAGGTCATCACCTTGAACACCGCGTTGGCCCGCGCGCAGGGCTGGCCGTCGGCGGTGATGAAGGCCTGGGCGAAGGCCAGGGTCTTGCCGGGCTTCACGAACACCGTGTCGAACTCCAGCCACTGGCCCTCGAAGGCCGTGCCCAGGAAGTCGACGCTGAGGCTGACGGTCACGAAACCGCCGGCGTGGCCGCTGGCTCTCGCGCAGGAGAGCCCCATGGCGTTGTCCGCCAGCGCGCTGATCAGCCCGCCGTGGACGAAGCCGCGGCTGTTGGTGTGGGCGGCGCCGGCCCGCAGGCCCAGCACCACCGCCCGCTCAGCCTTGCGGCTGTAGAGCGGCTCCCAGGGATCGGTCAGCGGGCTCTTGCGGTCATGGGGAGAGAACCCGACGGGCGGGGCCCAATCGCTTGGGGAATGCGTGTCGATCTGCATGTCCGCCCCCTCACGCCGCCGCCGCGAGGCGGGCGAGGCTGTCCAGGGTTCCGGCGCAGGCGCGGGCCGCCTCGTGGCCCTTCACCCGGAAGTGGTCGTGGAAGAACCGCTGGTGGACGTCGTGCTCATGGAAGTGGTGCGGGGTCAGCACCACCGAGAAGATCGGCGTCTCGGTGGCCAACTGGACCTGCATAAGGGCGTTGACCACCGTCTCGGCGACGAACTCGTGGCGATAGATGCCGCCGTCCACCACGAAGGCGGCGCCCACCACCGCGGCATAGCGGCCAGTGCGGGCCAGCGTCTGGGCGTGCAGCGGGATCTCGAAGGCGCCGGGGGTCTCGAAGCGGTCGACGGTCTCCGGACCGAAGCCCAGTTTGGCCATCTCCTCGAGGAAGCCGACGTAGGCCTGCTCGACGATGTCGCGGTGCCACTGGGCATGGACAAAGGCGATCTTGGCGGCGCGGAAGGCGCCGTTGGCGGTGGGCAGTTCGAGCGTGAACTTCTTGGCTTGGGTTGGGGCAGCTTGGGTCATGGTCTGTCTCCCTGACGGGGTTGAAGAACCACGACTCAGGGAGACGCCGCGGGGCACGCCCAGCCCATTTCCCTAGAGAGGGGGGCCGAGCTCGCGCCATCGACGGTTCTCATAACCGGACTCTAACCGTCGGCCCCGGGATCGCACCGGTGTCTGCTAGTCCTCTGCGTCGCTCCAAGAGGAGCTATGCAGAGCGCCCGCGGGCTCGTCCCCTCCTAAGCTCTGCGAGCGTAGGAGGGGCATTACCGCCGGTGGGGACTTTCACCCCGCCCTGAGAACGTAGATCGCCGGAAACGCTCCAGCGACTCCGGCAATGTAGGCGATTTCCGCTGCGTCAAACAAGCGTTTGAATCTAGTGCATCGGGCCGACCATGTAGCCCATGTCCGGCTGCTTCTGTTCGAGGATGCGCCTGGCCTGGGCCTGACGCCGCGCGAACTCGGCGGCGGGCAGGCAGACCTTCTGGGCGATCCGCGAGCCTTCGACGGGGACCTTGTAGCAGACCGGCGCTTCGGCGGCGGCCGGCCTGACGGGAGCCGCGGAAGCGATCGCAGCGGCGATGATGACGCCCAACATGGTCCTGGCGCTCAGGTGACGAGATGCACGGCGATTCCTATCCCCGGTCTCGCCAGGGGCCAAAGCAACGTGCGATGCGGGGGCCGGTCTAGGCGCGCTTGTTCAGCGTAATCGCCGTGGCCGGGGCGATCGAGGTCGCCGCGCCGGGCCCATAGGTCGAGCCCTTCTGGCGCTGCGAGGCGACTTCCTCGGCGATGGCGCGGACCAGGCCCTCGGTGACCGTCTTGGCGGCCCCCACGGCGCGGCCCTGGCGGGCGAGCACGGCGTCGAAAGCTTCCGTGGCGCGGACCAGGCGGGTGCGCTGCTGCAGGCTGGCCCGCGACACCAGGTCGGGATTGCCGCGCACGCGCGCCGACTCGTGACGGTAGAGGTTGGCGAGACGGCCGACCTCGTCGACGTGGACGACCGCGTCCTGAGGACGATGGGTCTCGAAGCACTTGGCCTGGATGGCGACCAGTTCGGTGAGGCGCTCGGTGAGCAGGATCAGCTGCTCGACGCGTTCTGCGGCGTCTTCCATCAGGTCAGCCCCCATTTACGTAAGTCCTTGGAGTTTCAGCATCTCGTGCTCGATCGCCGGCGCGACGCCGACGCCGCCGGCCTTGACCATCTTGTTGGCCATGGCCTCGGTCATGAACGACTTGAACATGCTCTCGCCCGGACCGCCGCCGAACGGGGCGGCGGTCTCGGTGCCCTCGAACATCTGCTGCAGCATGATCGAGAGGAACGAGCTCTCGAACTTCTGGGCGGTCTTCTTGATGTCGCCGCGCTTGGCCATTTCCGCCGCACTCTGCACGGCGGGCGAGGTGAGCAGGCTGGCGGGCGTGACGGCGGGCGCGAGGTCGGCCATCAGAGCACCTCGATGTCGGCCTGCAGGGCGCCGGCGCCCTTGATGGCCTGGAGGATGGAGATCATGTCGCGCGGCGTGACGCCGAGCGCGTTCAGCCCCGCCACCAGGCTGGCCAGCGAGGCGCCCGACTTCAGCGCCACGAACTGCTTGCCCTTTTCCTCGTCCACCGAGACGTCGCTCTGCGGGACGATGGCGGTGGTCCCGCCCTTGGAGAAGGCGTTGGGCTGGCTGACCGCCGAGCTTTCCTTGACCGTGATGGTCAGGTTGCCCTGCTGGATGGCGACGGTGGAGAGCCGCACGTTCTCGCCCATGACGATGACGCCTGCCACCTCGTCGATCACCACTTTGGCGGGCGCGTCGGGCTCGACGGAAAGGTTCTCCACCTGGCCGATGAAGCTCATCATGTTCTGACCGGCCGGCGTGGTGATCGCCACGATGGTCGGGTTCTCGGCGACGGCCGAGCCGGGGAACGCGGCGTTGATCACCTGGGCGATCCGCCCGGCGGTGGTGAAGTCAGGGTTGCGCAGCGTCATGCGCAATACCGGCATGGAGGCCAGCTGGAAGCCGACCTCCTTTTCGATGATCGCCCCGCCGGCGATGCGGCCGGCGGTGGGCACGCCCTTGGAGACCGTGGAGCCCGACGCGCCGGACGCGCTGACCGAGCCGGTCTGCACCGTGCCCTGGGCCGAGGCGTAGGCCTGGCCGTCGGCGCCCATCAGCGGGGTCACCAGCAGGGTGCCGCCCAGCAGGCTCTTGGCGTCGCCCATGGCCGAAACCGTCACGTCGATCTGCGCGCCGCTGGCGGAGAAGGCCGGCAGCTTGGCGGTGACCATCACGGCGGCCACGTTCTTGGTGTTGAGCGTCGCGTCGCGGGTGTTGACGCCCAGGCGCTCCAGCATCGCCTCGAGGCTCTGCTTGGTGAAAGGCGCGTTGCGCAGCGCATCGCCCGTGCCGTTCAGGCCCACGACGATGCCGTAGCCGACAAGCTGGTTGTCGCGCACGCCCTCGAACTCGACGATGTCCTTGATCCGCGACTTGGCGGCGGCCGGGCCAGCGACGGCCAGGCCAAAAGCGAGGACGGGGGCGAGGAAGATGAGCGAGAGAGCGCGGATCGGATGACGCATGAAAACCCTGGACGGCAAAGACGGCATGACTTCGCGCTTCCCTCTGCCAGCCGCGTGCCAGTTGCCAGGTCGGAGAAAGTTGTGGAAAATCAGTGGGGCAGGGCTGGGCGCCGCCGCGCCGCCTGCGCCCCATCGGCAGTTTTTGCCCGGCATTAACCATGCTGCAAGCTTGGCGGCGCAGAGGTGGTATCCAGCAGTTTTCTCGGGGGGATTGAGCGCAGCATGAAGGTCACCGGCCCAAGCGGGATCGGACCCTCGTCAGGCGCCCAGCCCGCCCGTGGCGGCGGGGGCGGCGAAGGCTTCCGCATCCCGTCCCTGCAAGGCGCGGGCGGCCCCAGCCAGGCGTCCTCGGTTTCCGCGACTCAAGGGGTGGTGGGCGTCGAAGCCCTGCTGGCCCTGCAGGAGACCGGCGGGCCCCTGGAGCGCAAGCGCCGCGCCGTGGGCCGCGCCGGGCGGATCCTCGACGTGCTGGACGACATCAAGGTCTCACTGCTGGACGGCGATCTCTCCTCAGGGGAACTCGACCGGCTGCGCCGCGCGGTGCGCGACGAACGTTCGGCCACGGACGACCCGAAACTCGAGGCGGTGCTCGACGAGATCGAGCTGCGCGCCGCCGTCGAAGTGGCCAAGCTCGAGCAGGCCGCTCGTGCGGCGTAATTGCACCGACTTACAAGCTTCGATTGAAACCACTGTTTTTCTTGTTATAAGCGCCGCGCGTGTCTCGGGGTGTATAGGGGGCTCGGAGTGTCTATGAAGTCGGCCGCCGTATTGGCCACTAGGCCTGAGTATCGTCCTTCCGAGGACGAGGAGTTCATGAACGAGCGTCAGCTTGAGTATTTCAAGCAGAAGCTCAATGGCTGGAAAGAGGACATTCTCCGCGAATCTGGAGAGACCCTCAAACATCTGCAGAGCGAAACCGAGAATCATCCGGACCTGGCCGATCGCGCCTCGTCGGAGACTGATCGGGCGCTGGAACTGCGGACCCGTGACCGGCAACGCAAGCTGATCTCCAAGATCGACGAAGCGCTGCGCAGAATCGAAGACGGTTCCTACGGGTATTGCGAAGAGACCGGCGAGCCGATCGGCGTCGCCCGCCTCGACGCCCGGCCGATCGCCACCCTGAGCCTCGAGGCCCAGGAACGCCACGAGCGCCGCGAGCGCGTTCACCGCGACGACTGACCAAGGGCCCCTGACGGGGCCTTTTTTGCGTTAAGCGCCTGACTAGGCTATTATGCTCAAATTGAGCATTTCTCCCCGTCGCGACACAGCGCATGGAGAAGAGGCTAGCCGAACCGGAGCGCCGCCCGCGTGACCCATCCCTTCCACGCGATCCACAGTCACGGATTTGTGCGGGTGGCCGCCTGCACGCCGGCCGTGGCGGTGGGCGACCCCGGCTTCAACGCCGCCGAGACCCTGGCGCTCGCCCGCGACGGCCACGCGCGCGGCTGCGACCTGATGCTGTTCCCGGAGCTCGGGCTCTCGGCCTACGCCATCGACGACCTGTTCCTGCAGGACGCCCTGCTGGCCAGGGTCGACGCCGAGATCGCCGGTCTCGCCGCGGCGAGCGCTGACCTGGCCCCGGTGCTGGTGGTCGGCGCGCCGGTCCGCCATGGCGGGGCGCTCTACAACTCGGCCGTGGTGATCCACCGGGGCAAGATCCTCGGAATCGTTCCGAAAAGTTTCCTGCCCAACTATCGGGAATTCTACGAGAATCGCTGGTTCGCGCCGGGCGCCGGCGTGGTCGGCCTGAAGGCCCAGTTGGCCGGCCAGAGCGTGCCGTTCGGCACGGACCTGGTGTTCGAGGCGACCGACCTGGCCGACTTCAGCTTCGCCGCGGAGATCTGCGAGGACCTCTGGTCGCCGGCCCCGCCGTCCACCCAGGCCGCCCTGGCCGGCGCCCTGATCCTGCTGAACCTGTCCGCTTCCAACATCGTGGTCGGCAAGGCCGATGACCGCGAGCTGCTCTGCGCCTCGCAGTCCATGCGCTGCATGGCGGCCTATCTCTATTCCGCCGCGGGGCCCGGCGAGAGCACCACGGATCTCGCCTGGGACGGCCAGGCCTCGATCCACGAGCTCGGCAAGGTGCTTGCCAAGACCGAGCGCTTCCCGACCCAGGCCCAGATGGCGGTGGCCGACATCGACGTGGAGCGCCTGCGCCTGGAGCGGATGCGCACGCCGACCTTCAACAACGCCGCCGTCGCCGCCGGGCGGCCCGAGGCCCTGTTCCGGAAGATCCGCTTCGAGCACCAGCCGACCTTCGAGGACGTGGGCCTGGAGCGCCCGCTGGACCGCTTTCCCTTCGTGCCGGACGATCCCGCGCGCCTCGACCAGGACTGCTACGAGGCCTTCAACATCCAGGTGCAGGGGCTCACCCAGCGCCTGCGCGCCACCAAGTCCAAGACCCTGGTCATCGGCATCTCGGGGGGCCTGGATTCCACCCACGCCCTGCTCGTGGCCTGCAAGGCGTTTGACGCCCTGGGCAAACCCCGCGCCGAGATTCTCGGCTTCACCATGCCGGGCTTCGCCACCAGCGAGGGCACCAAGTCCAACGCCTGGGCCCTGATGAATGCGCTGGGCGTCACCGGCGCGGAGATCGACATCAAGCCAGCGGCGCTGCGCGTGCTGGAGGACATCGGCCACCCCTACGCCAAGGGCGCGAAGCTCTATGACGTGACCTTCGAGAACGTCCAGGCGGGGCTCAGGACCGACTACCTCTTCCGCCTCGCCAACCAGCATGGCGGCCTGGTGCTCGGCACGGGCGACCTCTCGGAGATCGCGCTCGGCTGGAACACCTACGGCGTCGGCGACCAGATGAGCCACTACAACGTCAACGGCTCGCTGGCGAAAACGCTGATCCAGCACCTGATCCGCTGGGTGGTGAAGACCGGTCAGCTGGAGGCTGCCGCCACCGAGACCCTGATGGCCATCCTCGACACCGAGATCTCGCCCGAGCTGGTGCCGGCCGATGCTACGGGCGCGATCCAATCGACCCAGGCCAAGGTCGGGCCCTACGAGCTGCAGGACTTCAGCCTGTTCCTGATCACCCGCTACGGGCTCAGGCCTTCCAAGGTGGCGTTCCTGGCCTGGCACGCCTGGCGCGACGCCGCCGCCGGCCGCTGGCCGCCCAACTTCCCGGAAGGGACGCGCAACGCCTACGACCTGGCGGCGATCAAGAAATGGCTCGGCGTCTTCCTGTTCCGCTTCTTCGAGATCAGCCAGTTCAAGCGCTCGGCCATGCCCAACGGGCCCAAGGTGATCTCCGGCGGGGCGTTGTCGCCGCGCGGCGACTGGCGCGCGCCTTCCGACGGCACGGCCAAGGTCTGGCGGGAGGAGCTGGAGGCCAACGTCCCGTAAGGACTCAGTGCGGGCCGGCGGGATCGTTCAGGCCGCCGCTGAGGATTGCCAGCGCCGCGGCGCGCTCGTCCTTGAGGCCCGGGTTTGCGCGCAGTATGCGGCCGATCCAACGGACCACAGCGGCGGCAATCAGCCACCACCCATAAGGGGCAGGCTTGTAGGTGTGATAAACCTCTTCCATCTGTGAACTCCGATTTTCTGTCGAATTCTCAGAAGAAATTGGCCCGCGGCGAGGTTCGGGACAAACGGGCTCTCCTCATGTATGGATAAGGTAGCCTTATGCCAGATCCACTCGCCAACCTGCCGCTCAGCGCCATCCGGATCTTCGAGGCGGCCGCGCGCCTGTCGAGCTTCACGAAGGCCGGCGAGGAACTCGGCGTGAGCCAGGCCGCGGTGAGCTGGCAGGTGAAGGCGCTGGAGCAGCGCCTGGGCCAGCCGCTGTTCCGCCGCCTGCCGCGTGAGGTCGCGCTGACCCCGGCGGGAGAGCGGCTGGCGCGCGCGGCCAGCGAGGCGATGAGCCTGCTGCGCACCGCGATCGCCGATCTGTCCGAGAGCGACGAGGGCGTGCTGGCCATCAACACCCTGCAGTCGCTGGCGGTCCAATGGCTGGCGCCCCGTCTGGGCGGTTTTCAGCTCGCCCACCCGAAGATCGCGGTCCGGCTCGAGGGCGGCAATCGTATGATCGACCTGGCCCGGGACGGCTTCGACATGGCGATCCGCACCGGCGACGGCGACTGGCCGGGGCTGGAAGCCGTTCGCCTGTTCCCCTCGCTGATGACGGCGCTTTGCGCGCCGCAGGTGGCGGAGCGCCTCGACCTGTCGCGCGGTCCGGCGGCGCTGGTGGATGCGCCGCGCATCGGCACCGAGGCGGAGTGGGCCCTATGGTTCCGCGCCGCCGGCTTGCCGCAGACAGGCCAGGCGGACGCGCAGGCCGGCCCGCGTTTCGCCGCCGAGTCGCAGACCACCGAGGTTGCGGCCGCGATGGCGGGCCAAGGGTTCACGCTCGCCTCGCCGATCCTCTACGCCGCCGAAATCGACACCGGCCGGCTGGTGCAGCCCTTCCCGGTGACCGTGCCCTATCGGCGTCACGCCTGGCTGGCCTATCCCCGCGACCGCCGCCGCGTGCGCAAGATCGCCGCCTTCCGCGATTGGCTCGTGGCGCAGGTCGCCGCCGACCCCTCGATCGCCCGATACAGCGCCCAGTGCGTGGTGGAGGAGGGCTAGGCAGGTCCCTCGAGGAACGCGCGGATCGGCGGCAGCATCTGCTCGACCACCTCCAGCTCCTGGGCGTGATCAAGGTCGCCGACGATCTCGAGCCGCACCCGCGTGGCGGGCAGCCGCTGGCGCAGCCGCGCCACCTCGGCCAGGGCGCCTACTTCGTTGCCGCCGCCCACCAGCCAGAGCGTGGGGCAGGGCAGGTCCTCGGGCTCCAGCGACGGATAGTCGATCAAAGCCCGGAACAGCGCCACCAGCGGCCCCATGTTCGGATCGCGCCACTGCGCCTGCTGCGCCGGGGCGAGCGCGGCGACCGCCGCCTCGTCGCTGTCGGCGCGCAGCACCGCCTCGAAGGGCGCCAGCATCCCCTCCAACCTGGCCTTGAACGCCCCCGACGCGCCGGGGCCGAAGCCCACGCCGATCATCACGAAGCGGGCGATGCGCGGCGTCAGGCGGGTGAGGTAGCGGCCGATGTTGCCGCCCAGCGAATAGCCGACCAGGTCGAAGCGCTGGACGCCGCAGGCGTCGGCCACCGCCAGCACGTCGGCGCACATGCGCTCGGGCGCATAGTCCGCCACCCGACGCGGCCGACCGCTTTCGCCGTTGCCGCGGAAGTCCATGGCGATGACCTGGAAGCGGTCGGCCAGGCGCGCGCGATAGCCCGCGTCGATCCAATTGCGTCTCGACTGGCCGCCGCCGTGCAGCAGGATCAGCGGAGGGCCGGAGCCGACGGTCTCATAGGCGATGGCGACGCCGTCGGGGGCGGTGGCGAAGGCTGCGGGCATGCCCCCAGCCTAGCGCAGCCTAGCTGAGGCTCGCCAGCATCGCGGTGGAGCCGGCCCTGGGACCGGCCTTCAGCGCCGGTACGATGTCCTCGACGCGTTCGACCACCGTCCAGGCGCCCATGAAGCTCGCCGGCGTCAGCTTGGCGTCGACGGTGTGCTGGAAGAGCGCGAACAGCGGGTCCCAGAACTTGTCGGGGCTGTAGAACACCACCGGGGCGGCGTGCAGATCGAGCCGGCGCCACGACAGGAGCTCGATCACCTCTTCGAGGGTGCCGATGCCGCCCGGCAGGATGACGTAGCCGTCGCTTTCCTCGAAGAACCGCTGCTTGCGCTGGTGCATGGAGGTGACGACCTCATGCTCGACGGTCTCGAGCGCGCGTTCCTTGCCGATCAGGAAGTCGGGGATGATGCCCAGCACCTTGCCGCCGGCCGCAGCCGCCGCGCGCGCGGCGGCGCCCATCAGGCCCACACCGCCGCCGCCATAGACCAGGCGCAGATCCGCCGCGGCCAGCGCCCGGCCCAAATCGCCCGCGGCGGCGAGATAGGCGGGATCGGCGGCGTCGGACGAGCCGCAGAACACGCACACAGATTGCAGGCTGCCGGATGCAGGCGCCATTGCCGAGAACTCCAGGAGAAAGCCCGGCGCTTGCCGGGGCGAGACGAAAGCCCGATTAGCTAGGCTCAGGGTTAAGGAGTTTCAACCAAAGTCGTGGTTCCCGCAAAGGCCCTGGTCCTCGTCCCTCTGCTGCTTCTGGCGGCCTGCGGCGGCAAGTCGCGGCCGCAGGGCGGTGACGACTCCGCCCTGCAGGAGACCGGCTATCTCACCCCGCCCGAGCCCGACCGGGTCCGCCCCGACGCCGCCGGCGGTATCCTGCTCTCCGGTCACGCGCCGCCGGGCGCCAAGGTGCGGCTGGCGACCCCGGCCGGGGAGGCGATGTTCGTGACCGCCGGGCCCCAGGGCCGCTGGACGCTGGCGCTCACCCCCTCGGCGCAGGCGCGGATCTACGGCCTGTCGGCCACCGCCGGCAGCCGCCAGGCCCAGGCCCAGGGCTATGTACTGGTCACGCCGAAGGGGGAGGCCGCGATGCTGCGGGCCGGGGCCGGCGCGCTCAGGATCGACCCGGGGCCGGCGGCGGGCCTGAAGGCCGTCGATTTCGACAGCGGCGGCGGTCTGGAGATTTCCGCGGTCGCCGCGCCGGGCGCGACCGTGATCCTGCGCCTCGACGGCCGCCAGATCGCCATGGGCCGCGCGGATCCTTCGGGCCACTACACCGTCAGCCTGCCGGGACCCGGCCAACCCAGCCCGGTGCGCCCCGGCCGCCACCTGATCCAGGCCCAGGGCGACGGCTTCGCCGACAGCGCCACGGTGCTGGTCTCGCCGCCCGCGCCCCTTGCGCAGGGGCCGCTGAGTAGCCAGCTGACCCCTGCCGGCCTCCGAGTCGACTGGATGACGCCCGGCGGGGGCGTACAGTCCACCATCCTCCTGCACTGAGAGCCCTAAGCGTTTGGCCTTTGCTCACCCTGGAATGATTGGCGGCCGCTTCGGCGGCGCCCCGGCCGCGGCGGGGGTGAAGTTCAGCTTCTGGCGCTCCATGGCCGATCTCGGCCGCCTCGTGATGCGCTCCGGCGCGCCCTGGCTGCGCACCCGCATCGTGGCCGCCCTGGGCCTCGTCCTGGTGGGCAAGTTCGCCGGCGTCTGGGCGCCCGTGGCGCTGGGTGACGCGATCAGCGGCCTGAAGGGCCCCAGCCTGGGCGCCGCCACCCTCAGCATGACCTTCATCCTGGGCGCGCTGGCCTATTCGGGCCTCAACCTCGTCGCCACCTGGACCCCCTATGTGCGCGACGCGATCTTCACGCGCGTGTCCCAGGCGACCATGGCCAAGGCGGCGGTGGAGACCTTCCAGCACGCGCTCTCGCTATCGCTCGACTTCCACCAGTCCAAGCAGATGGGCACGCTCTCGCGGATCATCGACCGCGGCTCGCGCTCCACCGACTTCCTGATCCGCAGCGTGGTGTTCAACATCGGCCCCACGGCCATAGAGCTGGTGATGGCCATGGCGGTGCTGGCCAGCCGTCTGGGCTGGCGCTTCTCGGCGACCACCTTCGTGACCATCGTCGTCTACACGGTGGTGACCTTCCGGATCACCGACTGGCGGCTCGGCCACCGGCGCGAGTGGGCGGAGGCCGACTCCCGGGTCGCGGGCCTCTCGGTCGACGCCCTGATCAACTATGAGACGGTCAAGACCTTCGGCTCTGAGGGCCGCGTGGTCGGCGGCTACAGCAAGGCCATGGACCGCTACGTGGACGTCAGCGTTCGCGCCAACAATTCGCTCAACCTGCTGAACGGCATGCAGTCGCTGATCCTGACCACGGGCCTGGCGATCATGACAGTCATGGCCGGCGCCGCGGTCTCCCGGGGCGAGCTGCGCATCGGCGACATCACCATGGCGATCTTCCTGCTGCGCGGCCTCTACCAGCCGCTCGGCATGCTGGGCTTCAACTACCGCGAGATCCGCCAGGCCTTCATCGACATGGAGCAGATGGTCGAGCTGCGCGCGGTGAAGCCCGACATCACGGACGCCGAGGACGCCCAGGCCTTGCCGCCGGCCGCCGGGCAGGGGGCCGCCGTGGCCTTCGAGCATGTGACCTTCCAGCACGACGCCCGCTCGATCGGGCTCAACGACGTGAGCTTTATCGCTCCGCCCGGCACGACCACGGCGCTGGTCGGGCCCTCCGGCGCGGGCAAGACCACGGCGGTGCGCCTGGCCATGCGCCTGATCGACCCGCAGGCCGGGCGCGTCATGCTGGACGGCCTGGACATGCGCCAGGTCAAGCAGGAGGCCCTGCGCGGCGCCATCGCGCTCGTCCCGCAGGACGTGGCTCTGTTCAACGACACCCTCTACGCCAACATCGCCTTCGCCCGCCCGGACGCCGCCGACGCCGAGGTCCGCGCCGCCGCCGAGGCCGCCGAGCTGGGCCCGTTCATCGACGGCCTGCCGAACGGCATGTCCACGGCGGTGGGCGAGCGCGGCTTGAAGCTCTCCGGCGGCGAGCGTCAGCGGGTCGGCATCGCCCGCGCCCTGCTGGCCAACCCGCGCCTGCTGGTGCTCGACGAGGCCACCAGCGCGCTCGACGGCCCCACGGAGGCCGCGATCCAGGAGACCCTGCGCAAGGTCCGCGCCGGCCGCACCACCCTGGTGGTCGCCCACCGCCTGTCGACCATCGTCGACGCCGACCAGATCCTGGTGCTCCGCCGCGGCAAGATCGTCGAGCGCGGCACGCACACGCAGCTGCTCGACAAGCGGGGCGAATACGCCGCGCTGTGGAAGCGCCAGACCCGCGAAGTCTGAGGCGTAACCAATTGCTCAGCTTGCCCGAATAGACTTCGCGGACCATTGCGCGGACCGCGCCTCGAGCGCGCCAGGATTGGCGCGCTCAAATGTCGGAATCGGGGGGCGAAGCCTTGTCGATCAACACGGTCAACTATCCGACGCCGGTCACCGTCAACGGCTACAGTTGCAAGAACTGCACGGACGTCGACAACGCCAAGCGCAACATCGACCCCTCGCACCCCAAGGACGGACCGTTCGGGGTGAACAAGGTGGATAAGTCGGGTGCGACGCCCGCCGTGACGTTCGGCGGTGCGTTGGCCCATGTGGCCGACACCTCCGCCGATGGACCGGCGCCCAGCGCCACCCAGGGTCTGAAGCTCGACATCCGAGCCTAGGCCAAAGCCACCCACCTCCGTCATCCCGGCCGCGGCGAAGCGGAGAGCCGGGATCCAGGAGACTGGCAACCGCCAAACTGAGCGGTTGGGAACCTGCCTTCAGCCGACGGCGCCAAGGTCCGCTATGGGTCGGAAGGGGTCGTTGCGCTCGCGCCGGAGACCGCGCACCGGCCGCATTGTAGCCAAGGTTGGCTCGTCACCTCCGGTGATCTCGGGGAGAGCGCCATGCGTCCTTTGGCAGTCAAACTCGCGTGCGCGGCTCTTGGCATGTCGGCCCTGGCGGTCGCCGGATCGGCCCCGGCCGCGGATCTCTCACCTGGTCACTGGCCCGCCGATCTGCGCGCCGAACTCGAACAGCGCGAGTTCTATGGCGCCCCCGCGTTTCCAGCGACCATCCAGGGGAAGTCCGCCCTGGTCACCACGACGGCGTCGCCGGTCGCCGTGCATGCCGGGATGGAGGCCTTGCGCCGGGGCGGGACCGCCGCCGACGCCGCCGCGACGGTGGCTCTGACCCAGATCACCACCGACCTGGGGGCCGTCGTGTCCTTTGCAGGCGTCTCGGAGCTGCTCTATTTCGAGGCCAAGACCGGCAAGGTCTATGCGCTTGAGGGCCACTGGACCCGCTACGCCGGCGAGACCGATCCGGCGAGCATACCTGGCACCGATATCAGCATTCTCAACGGCCAGCCTCCAGCGCCCGGAACCGGCGTCGGCCCTCTAGGCCGGCAGACCCTCGTCCCCGGCTTCATGGCGGCGCTCGAGGCGATGCACACGCGGTTCGGCCGCCTGCCGTTCGCCCAGCTGTTCGAACCGGCCCTCTGGTATGCGGACAACGGGGTGACGATCTCGCCGGCGCGCGCCAGCTGGTTCGCCCGGCGCCAGACCCAGTTCTGGCGAACGCCGGAGGGCCGCCGCTTCGCCAGCATGCCCGACGGCGCCCTGCCCAAGACCGGCGACCTCTATCGGCAGCCGGACCTGGCGCGTACGTTGCGCGCCGTGGTCGCCGAGGGCTCGGCCTATATGTACACCGGCGCCTGGGCAGGCGCGTTCGTCACCCAGGTCCGGGCCGACGGCGGCAAGGTCACGGCTGAGGATCTCGCCCGATACAAGCCAGTCTGGAGCCAGCCGCCCGCTGTCCGTTTCGCGGGCGCGACCGTGTTTGGCCCGAATGAGGACCCCAGGGGGACCTGCCCCACGCTGGAGGCGCTGAACCTGCTCGGCGGGCTGCATGTCGAGGGGCTGGGTCCGTACTGGCGTGATCCCAAGGCCTTCAAGGCCTATGCCCGTGCGCTCGCCTTCGCCCAGTTCGCGCATGCCTGGCCGCCGTTGGCTGAGGTGGAACGCGCCGCGGGCTTCAAGTCGGATTGCGAGAGCCGGCTGACGCCCCGGTACGCCTCCACCTTCGCCCCCGAGCTTGGGCCCCCGAAGACCGTGCCCGCGCCTGCGTCCGCGCCGCCGCCCTCGACGCCGCATACCGACGCAATCATCGTCGTCGACCGCTGGGGGAATGTCGCGGCGTTGGTCCACACGAGCAACGTCCTCGTCTGGGGCGACACTGGTATCGTCGTCGGCGGGGTCCCAATCCCCGACGCTGCGCCGCTCAACGCCTGGGCCCTCTCCACGGCAAAGCCCGGACAACACCTTCCGAACGAGATGACGCCGGTGATCGCGCTCAAGGACGGCAAGCCGGTCCTGGCGGTGGCGTCGACGGGCGCGTCGCTCGTGCCGGAGGCCACGCGGCTGGTCGGCGGCGTGCTGGCCGGCGGGCAGGACCTCAAGGCCCTGATGCGCGCGCCGCCGCTCCTGCTGGATATCAATCCACTGCCCAATGGCGTCTCGCTGTGGGACTGGCCGCAGTCCGTACCGGCCGGAGCCTATGACGCGGCGATGATCCGCGCCCTGACGCTCGACGGGGTGACGGTGCACGAAGAAACGACAGCCCGAGCCCGCGACTCGCGCGGTTCTGCCGTTCTCGCGGTGATCGACCAGCACTCCGGCGCGGCCCGCGCCGTTGAGGTTCCCGAGGTCATCGGCTTCGCGGAGGCGGACGGGACCACGCGTCAGGACGTGCCCAAGGCATTGGCATTCTCTCCCGAAGTCCTGGATCGCTATGTGGGCGACTACCAGCTGGCGCCGAACGTCGTGGCCACGATCACCCGCCGCGGCGATCACCTGTTCGCCGAGCGCCCCGGATGGCCGCGCGCGGAACTCTTCGCCGACGCCGAGGACCACTTCTTCGAGAAGCTGGGCGATATCCAGGTGACTTTCCACCTCGGGCCGACCGGCCGGGCCAGCGAGGTGATCGTGCGCCAGGGCGGCTACGACAGGACTGGGCCTCGGATCGAAGCGCCTAACTAATGGCGGGCGGCGGATTCCCGGCCCTCTAACAGCAGCTCCGGGGAAACCGGACCCCTCTAAAGGGGTGTCTGAGCAGGTGTGACCAGCGTCGCCGCACCTTTCAGGATATGGAACCCCGAAACTTGGCCGCCATGCCGCGAGGTCGTCCAATCCAGTTGGCCGGCATCGTCGAGGTGGGCCAGGCCACGCGAAGCCTGCTGCAAGGAAGAAGGGTCGAGCGGCATCGGAATAGGGCCGGCGGATTTCCGGGCTGGGCCTCCGAGGAAGTGCGGTTTGCCATCACTGCAGGGCACATTGATCGTAAGGGTCTGACCGGGTGCAAATGCGGTTCCCTCCCGCACTTCTGCGACGACGCCCTTGACCAAGCAAAGACCGGGGAGCGCGACCGGGAGCCGCACTCCGGTGATTTGAACGACAACCACATTTGACCCTCCGCTCGGCTCAGAGATGGCGGCGGTGGGACCCATCAACAGAATGGCGGTTAGCAATGCGGCGGCACGTTTCATATCGACCTCGGGTGAAGCTCGCCGTCCCAGCGTACATGCCGCGCTACTTGCACGAAAGGGCGCGCATCGGCGTATCAGGGAGTTCCCGACCTCCCCGAAAGGGACTCCCCAAGCGCCCGCTTTGGGTCGAAAGCGGTCATTGCCTTGCGGCCCGAAAGCAGATCGGAACTCCCGGCGCCAAATAGGCGACATGACCCAGGGGGCTTGGGCTGCGCGGCTGCTCCTGGGTCCCGGCTCGGCCTAGCGGCCGTCCGGGATGACGAGGATTTCGATCTCAGAGTTCAGATCGCCTTGCCCATCCGCGTCAGCGGCACGGGCGCGCCGCCGCGATCGTCGACGATGTCCTCGATCGGCTCAAAGCCGTAGCTCTCGTAGAGCGGCTTGCCGGACATCGTGCCCATCAGCTCCAGGCGCTTGAAGCCCTCGGCCTTGGCCGCGGCCTCGCAGAGCTCCAGGATCAGCCGCCCTACGCCGCGCCGCGCAAAGCCGGGGTGGGTGTACATGGCCCGCACCCGCGCCGCGTCTGTCGCCGGATCCAGCAGGGCCGGCTCGCGGCCGGGCGTGTGATCGCCGCCGTAGAGCGTCGCGCGCCGGCTCCAGCCGCCGCAGCCGGCGATCTGGCCATCGGATTCGATGATGAAATAGGTGCCGTCCGCCACCAGTTGGCTGTCCAGGCCCATGATCATCCGGCTGGACTCGATCTGCTGGGGCGTCAGGAAGCCCTTCTGCAGTTCGCCGATCGCCGCGGCCATGACAGCCTGCAGGGCAGGGATGTCCTCCAGGCCCGCCCGGCGGGACGTCAGCCCCGCCACGCCTACTCCGCCGCCCGCGGGATGTCGTAGGGCTTCACCGGCTTGGCGGCCGGCGGGCCGAACAACTGATCGCGCAGCCAGCCGAAGCGCCGCGAGAACACTTTCGGGGCGGCCAACAGCACCGGCGTCAGCACCAGAGTCAGCAGGGTCGCGAACGACAGGCCCCAGACCACCGCGGCCGACAGCTGCACCCACCACTCCGACCCGGGCGCCTTCAGCTCGATGTGGCCGTTGTGGAAGTTGGGATGGATCTGGAACATCAGCGGCAGGAGACCCACCACCGTCACCAGGGTCGTCAGCATCACCGGCCTGAAGCGCTGGGCGGCGGCGCGCACCGAGGCCTCATCGGCCGGGAAGCCCTGACGCCTGAGCTGATAGTAGGTGTCCACCAGCACGATGTTGTGGCCCACCACCACGCCGGCAAGCGCGACCACGCCGGTCCCCAGCATGATCACCGAGATGTAGTCGAAGGTGTGCAGCAGGTTGACCTGGATGCCCAGCAGCACGCCGATCGTCGACAGCACCACCGCCGACAGGGTCACGACCACGCCGTAGAAGCTGTTGAACTGCCACAGCAGGATCACGAACATCAGGAACAGCGACACGGCCATGGCGGTGACGAAGAACACCGCCGCGTTCTGCCCCTCCTCGTCGGCGCCGGTGTATTTCACATGCACGTCGGGATCGAGGTTGGCCTTGGCGATCCACTGCTTGATGGAATTGAGCTTCAGGTTCGCCGCCACGCCCTTGGCCGCATTGGCCTGGATCAGGACCATGCGCTGGCCCTCGCGGCGCTGGATCTGGATGACCTGCTGGGCCGGCACGCGCTTGACGAAGTAGCTGGCCGGCACGGGTCCGGACGGGGTGGTGATCTTGAGCTGGTCGAAGGCCGCGACGGTGCGCGCGTCCATGGGGAAGCGGACGCGGATGTCGAGCTCGTCCTGGGCGTCGTCGGGGCGGAAGCGGCCCACCAGCACCCCGTCGGTGAGGAACTGGATCGCCTGGCCCACCGACAGCACGTCGACGCCGTAGCGTCCGGCCGCCTCGCGGTCGACGGCGAGGTTGTATTCGATGCCGGGCGAGGTGCGGTTGTCCTCCAGCTCGATGAGCTGCGGATCGGCCACAAGCTTGGCCTTCACCTGGTTGGCGGCCTTGTCGAGCGCGGCCGGGTCGTGACTGGTCATCATCACCTGGATGGCCTTGCCGGTGGGCGGCCCACCCTCCGGCTCGCGCACCTCCACCTGCAGGCCGGGCAGGTCGGTCACCCGCCCACGGATGGTTTCGGAGATGTCCTTGCCGCGGATGCCCAGGAGCTTGCGCTGCTCATACTTCTCGAACTGCACCGAGATGCGCCCGATGGTGTCGTTGGGCGGCGAGCCGGGGCCGCCGTTCGACAGCACGCCGCCGGCGCGGACGTACATCGAGTAGATGCCCTTGATGCCGGTCAGCCTGCCTTCAACCTGGCGCATCAGCCCGTCCTGCGCCTCCGGCGACAGATTGCCCCGCGCCTTGACGTAGACGTCGACCTGCTCGGGGTCCTGATCGAGGAAGAACAGGGTCTTGTGGGGCGTCAGGCTGAACCAGAACCCGATCCCGAAGATGATCGCCACGGTGGCCGCGATCGTGCGGATGGGATGGCGGCCCAGCATGGAGATCATGCGGGAATACCAACCCATGAAGCCGGTCATCTGTGTGGGATCGCCGTGCTCGGACTTCTCGATCTCGGCCAGGTGCTCGGCGTCGACCGCGGTGGCGCGTCCGAAGATCGACCCCACCGCCGGCGTGAAGATCAGGGCCACGAAGATCGAGGCGCCCAGGACGAAGAACAGAGTGAGCGGCAGATAGCTCATGAACTTGCCGCTGATCGAGTTCCAGAACATGAACGGCAGGAACGCGCAAAGCGTCGTCAGCGTGCCGTTGGTCACCGGCCAGAACATGCGCTTGCCGGCGGCCGCGAAGGCCTGCTCCTTGGGCATGCCCTCGGCCATCTTCCGGTCGGCGTATTCCACCACGACGATGCCGCCGTCGACCAGGATGCCCACCGCCAGCACCATGCCGAACATCACCATCTGGTTGAGCGTGATGCCCTTGCCGTGGATCATCAGGAAGGCGATCAGGAAGCAGGCCGGGATCGCCAGGCCGACAATGATCCCCTGGCGGATTCCCAGACTGGCCACGACGATCAGCATGACCAAAAGGCTGGCGGTCAGGATGCCGGATTCCAGCACCGTCAGCGTGCGGCCGATGAACTCGGAATTGTCGTAGGTGAAGTCCACCTGGACGGTCGCCGGCCAGTGCTTCTTCTCGTCGGCGACGACGCTGCGGATGGTCTTCACGGTCTCCAGGATGTTGGCGCCGTTGCGCTTGGAGACATCGAGGGCCACGGCCGGCTGGCCGTTGTAGCGGGTGATGAACGACGGCTCCTTGAAGGTGCGTCGCACGTTGCCGATGTCGCCGATGGTGACCAGCCGGTCGCCATTCTTCTTGATCGGCAGGGCCAGGATGTCGGCCGGGTTCTGCACCACGCCGGGGATCTTCACGGCGAACTGGCCGGGGCCCGAGCGCAGGTTGCCGGCCGGCACCAGCTGGTTGTTGCGCGCGATCACCGCGCCCAGATCGGTGGCGGTGACGTTGTAGGCCTCCATCCGCAGGGGATCGATGGTCACGTCGAGCAGCTCTTCGCGCGCACCGCTCTCGAAGGCTTCCTGCACGCCCGGCGAGGCTTCCAGCCGTTCCTTCAGGCTCTTGGATATCCGCGCCAGCTCGCGCTCCGGCGCCTGGCCGTGCAGCACGACCCCGATGATCGGGCGGTCAGCGAAGCTCTCTTCCTGGATGATCGGCGGCTCGGCGTCGGGCGGGAAGCGGCCGCGCGCCAGGTCAGTCTTGGAGCGGACGTCGTCCAGCGCCTTCTGCTTCGGGAAGTCCGGCTCGAACTCCAGCGTGACGATCGCCACGCTCTGCCGGGCCACGGCATTCATGTGCTTGATGCCCTGGATGGTCTGCAGCTGGACTTCCAGCGGCTTGACCAGCAGGCGCTCGGCGTCTTCCGGGCTCACGCCCGGGAACGGCACGATCACCGAGATGTAGGGCAGGTCGATGTCCGGCTGCGCCTCGCGCGGCATGGCGAGGTACGAGAAGAAGCCGAAGATGCAGGCGATCAGCGTGACGCCAAGCACCACCTTGCGCCGTTTGATGGCTCCGTCGATCAGCGCGCCGATCATCTCATCTCTCCTGTCGCCTGAGCGCCTAAGGCGCCTGGGCGACGCGAACCTTCTGGCCGTCGGCGACATAGGACTGGCCGACGACGATCAATTGCACCGGCCCGTTCAGGCCCTTCACCCACAGGCCCTGGGCGCTTTCCTCCACGACGGTGATCGCGGCGAAGGCCACACGGCCGTCGGCGGCGACGTAGCGCACACCCTGGCGGCCGGCCGAGTCCAGCACCAAGGTCGACACCGGCACCAGATGCGCCGGGCCTGTGCCCGCGCCGATGTGCACCTCGGCCGAGAGGCCCGAGCGGACCCCCAGGTTCGAGTTCGGGATGGCGACTTCCAGGTGGTAGGTGCGGGTCTGCGGGTCGGCCTCGCGCGCCACATAGCGGATGCGGCCTGAGAGCACCTGGCCCGACACCAGCCGCGCTGAGGCCGGCGCGCCGACCTTCAGGCTGGCGGCCTCGGTCTCGGGCACGTCGCCGACCACCAGCAGGGGGTTGAGCTCGATCATCGTGCCGCAGGGCTGGCCGGGCGACAGATAGGTCCCGACCTCGGCGTCGCGGTGGTCGAAGACGCCGGCGAAGGGCGCCTTGATGTTCACCTGAGCGAGCGCGATTTCGGCCTGGCGCACCGCCGCGGTCGAGGCGTCCAGGCTGGCCTGGGCCTGCAGCACCTGGGTCGGCGAGCGGAAGCCCTTCTTGGCCAGCTCGGAGTTCTGCTGTTCGGTCAGCTCGGCCGACTTCTTGGCCGCGCGGGCCTGGTCGAGGCTCGCCTGGCGGGCGTCCACGGCGAGCCGGCAAAGCACCTCGCCCTGCTTCACCGCCGAACCCTGCAGCACCGGCGCCCCGGCGACCACGCCGGCGGTTTCGGAGCGCACGACCACCGTGCGCGTCGCCTGGGTGCGGCCGCGCACCACCAGGTCGTATTGCCGCTGAATCTCGGGGACCAGCCGGACCTGAACGCTGGGCGGACCGGTCGGCGCCGTGGGCTTGGCCTGGGCGGTTTCGGAGTGGCCGATGCCCAGCAGACTGCGCACGATGAAGTAGAGGGCGACGATCCCCACCACTACAACCACAAACAGGTACTGCGGCTTCAACTGCATCAAGCTGTTCCCAATCCCCTACAGCTCGCGCGAATCAGCCATGCCCACACGCGCGGTCCCCATTTTAGGGGTTATCGACGCATCTGATGCCACCGTTACGCGAGCGCAAATGAAATCGCGGACAGGTAAGGGGCAGGCCGTTATGCTGGTTCGCAACAACTCATACGAGCATGTAGCCGCTGTCTGCGCAGCGTGACTCCATGTCTCAGCTTACAAAGTAAGGGATAACCGCAGGTGAAATATCTTCACACCATGGTTCGCGTAACCGACCTCGACGCCTCGCTGGAATTCTACTGCGACAAGCTGGGCCTGGTGGAGATTTCACGCACCGAGAACCAGGGGGGCCGCTTCACCCTGGTGTTCCTGGGCGCGCCGGGCGACGCCGAGGCGGTTGCGGCCGGACGGGCGCCTACGGTTGAGTTGACCTACAACTGGGATCCGGAGGCCTACGAGGGCGGCCGCAACTTCGGCCACCTGGCCTACGCCACCGACGACATCTACGCGCTCTGCCAGCGGCTGAAGGACAAGGGCGTGGTGATCAACCGCCCGCCGCGCGACGGCCGCATGGCCTTCGTCCGCTCGCCGGACAACATCTCCATCGAACTGCTGCAGGCCGGCCCGGCCCTGCCGCCCGCCGAGCCCTGGGCGTCCATGCCGAACATCGGCTCCTGGTAGCAGGGAGAGAATTTCTGGACGCCAGGGCGCTTAGCTTGTTGGCTAATTGCTCTATATGGAGGCCTCGCTTTTCGAGGACCTCGCCGTGCCCGTTTCCGCCAAGAGACCCTTCGGACGCCAATACGCCTGGGTGATCGTGGCGGTGACCTTCGTGGCGCTGCTGGCCTCGGCCGGCCTGCGCTCGGCGCCCGGGGTGCTGATCATCCCGCTCACCAAGGCTTTCGGCTGGCCGCGCAGCGAGATTTCCTTCGCCGCCGCCATCGGGATCTTCCTCTACGGCCTGGTCGGGCCGTTCGCGGCTGCGCTGATGCAGACGCTGGGCATCAAGCGCACCATGCTGGCGGGCTTGGCGCTGATGAGCGGCGCGACCGCGCTCAGCTTGTTCATGCGCGAGCCCTGGCAGTACGTCGCCGCCTGGGGTCTGCTGTCGGGGATCGGCACCGGCGCGGTGGCCTCGGTGCTGGGCGCCGCGGTGGTCAACCGCTGGTTCGCCACCAACCGCGGCCTGGTCATGGGCCTGCTCTCCGCCTCCACCGCCACCGGCTCGCTGATCTTCCTGCCGGTGATCGCCTGGCTCGCCCAGCACGGCGGCTGGCAGCCGGTGGTGATCGCGGTCTCGGCGCTCACGGCTGTGCTCGTGCCCGTGGTCTGGCTGCTGATGGCCGAGCGGCCGAGCGACATCGGCCTGACGCCCTATGGTTCAGCTGAAGCCGTCCCACCCGCACCGGCCGGCCGGGCGATCGACAGCATCGCTCTTGCCTTCTCCGCGCTCTTCCGCGCCGCTCGGACGCCGTCGTTCTGGATGCTGTTCGGCACCTTCTTCGTCTGCGGCCTGACCACCAACGGGCTGGTGGGCACCCACCTGATCAGCTTCTGCGGCGACATGGGCCTGCCGATGGTCGCCGCCGCGGGACTGCTCTCGCTGATGGGGGTGTTCGACCTGGTCGGCACCACAGCCTCGGGCTGGCTCACCGACCGCTTCGATCCGCGCAAGCTGCTGTTCGCCTACTATGGCCTGCGCGGCCTCTCGCTGATCGCCCTGCCGTTCAGCGCCTTCGATCCGGTCAGCCTGTCGGTGTTCGCGATCTTCTACGGCCTCGACTGGATCGCCACCGTGCCGCCCACCCTTCGGCTGGCCAACGAGAACTTCGGCGAGCGCGATGCGCCGGTGGTGTTCGGCTGGGTGCTGGTCGGCCACCAGGCCGGCGGCGCGGTCGCGGCCTTCGGCGCCGGCTTCCTGCGCGACCTGCAGGGCAGCTACATCGACGCCTTCGTGATCGCCGGCGGCTTCGCCCTGGTCGCGGCGGCGGCGGCCCTGTTCATCCGCCGCGGGCCCGGCGCCCAGCCGGTCGGCCTGGCGGTCCCCGAGCCCGCCTAGAGGGCCCCGCCTGCGCGGGAAACCTCAGATTCATCTCCGGTCGCTACGCTAGCGTTTCTGATCTGAGAAGCTGGCGGGAATATTCCGACGCGGCCTTGGGTCAATACTCCGCAGAACGCTTGGAGTTGACGCATGGCCCAGACGATCGGCGACAGCCGATGGGCGAAGATTCCGGAGGCCGGGGAACCCGCGCCCTTCTTCGCCGCCGCCACCGATGGCGTGGACCGCTACAGCCTCGACGTGGTCGCGGGCCGCTGGATCGTGCTGATGATCTTCGGGACCCTGGCCGAGCCGGCCTCGGCGGAGGGCCTGCGCGTGGCGCTCGACCGCGCCGACCTCTTCAACGGAACCGACGCGGCCTTCTTCGGCGTCAGCGTCGACCCCGCCGACCGCCTGCAGCGCGGCCTCGCCAACCTCGAACCGGCCATCCGCTTCTTCTGGGATTTTGACTGCACCGTCGCGCGGCTCTACGGCGCCGTGCACGGCGAGCATCTGAAGCCCCTCATCTTCCTGATCGACCCCGCCTTCCGCATCGCCGCCGCCGCCGCCATCGAGGACACGCCAGCCGTGCTCGACCGTCTGGCCGGCGAACTGCGCGAGGCGCCCCGCCAGGCGCAGGCGCAGGTGGCCCCGGTGCTGACCCTGCCGCGGATCTTCGAGCCTGAGCAGTGTGAGCGGCTGATCGGCTACTATCGCGCGGGCCAGCCCAGCGTCTCCGGCTTCGCCCTCGACGTGGACGGCCGCACCGTCCAGCACGTGGACCCCTATCTGAAGCGCCGCCACGACGTGACCATCGAGGACGAGACCCTGGTCGCCGACCTCAAGCTGCGGCTGGAGACCCGGCTGTTCCCCATGGTGCACCGCGCGTTCGGCTGGCGGGCCCAGCACATCGAGCGCTTCCTGATCTGCCGCTATGGCGCGGAGGAACAGGGCTTCTTCTCCCGCCACCGCGACGACGTCACCGCCGGCACCGCGCACCGCAAGTTCGCGGTCTCGCTGAACCTCAACGGCGACTATGACGGCGGCGAGCTGTGCTTTCCCGAGTTCGGCCCGCGCACCTACAAGCCCCCGGTGGGCGGCGCGACGGTGTTCGGCTGCAACCTGCTGCACGAGGCGACGCCGGTCACCCGTGGCGAACGCTTCGTCTTCGTGCCGTTCCTCTATGACGACGAGGGCGCGCGCCTGCGCCGGGCCAACCTCGGCCGCGTCGACGCCGACCTGCGCGGCAACCGCAAGGACCGTCGCGCCGCCCGCGGGCGCTAGCTCAGGCGCGTCCCGCCAGCCAGCGGGCGACGTTCTGGAAGTAGCGCACGGTCTCGGCCATCGCGCCCGGGTCGCGCTTGAACCCGTCGCCCGGCGCCTCGCTGACGAAGCTCGGACACCCCAGCGCCGGGTCGAGGTTGTAGTCGGCGAAGTGGTGGAAGGTGCTCTCAGCGATCGCCGGCCCGCCCTCGTCGGACGGTTCGAAGGCGATGGCGATGTTGAAGTCCCGCCCGGTGGTCTTCGACACGCCCGTGGCGATCACGCGCGCTGAGGGATGCTGGGCCGGCGCGCCGACCGCGCCCTCGTGCGGATGGGCCGGCAGGCGGCCCACGCCCTCCAGCACCGGATGCCGCGCGCCGACCACGGCGATCGCCTGGAAGTCGCCGTTGGCGCCGGAGTGGTAGTTCGGCCAGTCGATGTCCAGCGTCACCTGGTCGTCGCGGGCGCGCCGGCTCCCGTCCGGATCAAGGTTCTTGGTGTGTAAATAGTGGGCGTCGCCCACCCCACCCAGGGTGCAGACAGACTTGCCCAGGTCCATGTGGTCGCGGGTGACCATCAGCCCGCCGCCGCGCTTGCGGAATCGCCCGATGGCCGCACACTCCGCCGCGTTCAGCCCGTCGCCCGTGTCCACCGCGAACAGCCACATCTCGTCGAAGTCTGACGTATCCAGCGCCCCCAGCACCGGGTCGGTCTCGCCGGGCGGGGCCTCGCGGTTGCGCGCGGTGACCTCCACGCCGTCCATCGCCGCCAGATGCGCCGCCAGCTTCGAGAACCGGCCGATGTGCCAGTCGTCCTCGGCATAGGGGATTGTGGTCTGCAAGAGGATGCGGATCGGCTCGTGCATGGCGCGGTTCTCGTCCTGGGGCGGCTTGACCGACGTTCATGTAGGCGCGCCGCCCGCGTCTTCCAGCCTCGCTGCGGTGATCGGCCGTTTCAGCCGCTTCAGGCCGCCTTGCGCCAGGCCCGGGGCGAGATCCCGAAGGCGCGCCGGAACGTCGCGTGGAAGTGCGACAGGTCGTTGAAGC
>Ga0105248_10000636_pt1 | contig 39914 bp, 36 predicted proteins | sample KBSS34metaG_FD_81524 | JGI IMG/M metagenome (GOLD analysis project Ga0105248, IMG submission 81524) | Switchgrass rhizosphere microbial communities from Kellogg Biological Station, Michigan, USA - KBS S3-4 metaG | ecosystem: Host-associated > Plants > Roots > Rhizosphere > Soil | place...
GCACCGGCACGATTCGCGGCCGCGCGGTGATCGACAACAAGCAGGGCCAGTTCACGCCCGGCATGTTCGCGCGTGTGCAGTTGCTCGGCATCGGCGAGCGCGATGCGATTCTCATCGAGGAGCGCGCCATCGGCACCGATCAGACCCAGAGCTTCGTGCTGGTGCTCGGCGCCGGGAACAAAGTCGAGTACCGCCCGGTGCAGCTCGGGCGTGCAATGCAGGGTCTGCGGATCGTCAACAAAGGTCTCAATCCCGGCGACATTGTGGTCGTCAACGGCTTGCAACGCGTGCGTCCGGGAACACCGGTCACGCCAAAGCAGGTCACGATGGGAGCGGGTCTGCCGCAGCCGCCGTCGCTCAGCGCAGATCGCTGATCCCGCCTCATGAACATTTCATCCTTCTTCATCGATCGACCGATCTTTGCGTCGGTGCTGTCGATCATCATCGTCGTCGCAGGTCTGGTCGCGCTGCCGCTGCTGCCGGTGAGCGAGTTTCCAGAAGTCGTGCCGCCGACTGTCGTGGTCACTGGCCGCTACCCTGGCGCGTCGCCGACGACGATCGCAGAGACGGTCATCAATCCGCTCGAGCAACAGATCAACGGCGTCGAACACGCACTCTACATGCAGTCCTCGGCCGATCCCGACGGCAGCTTCAACATCACGGTGACGTTCCGCCTCGGCACCAATCTCGACGACGCGCAGGTGCAGACCCAGAACCGCGTGAGCCAGGCGCAACCACGGCTGCCGGAAGTCGTGCGCCAGATCGGCCTGGTGACGCAGAAGCGCTCGCCGGATCTCACGATGGTCGTGTTCCTGCGCTCGCCCGATCGTCGCTACGACTCGCTGTACCTGCGCAACTACGCCGTGATCCAGATCCGCGACGTGCTCGCGCGACTGCCGGGCATGGGCGACGTCCGCGTATTCGGCTCGGGCGACTATGCAATGCGGCTGTGGCTCGACCCCGGACAAATCGCGGCGCGCTCGATGACCGTCGACGAAGTGTTGAACGCCGTGCGCGAGCAGAACGCACAAGTTGCTGCCGGGCGCATCGGCGGCCAGCCCTCGCTCCCCGGGACTCAGTTCGGCTACATCGTCAATGCGCAGGGCAGACTCAGGAACGAGGCCGAGTTCGGCAACATCATCATCAAGACCGGCGACGACGGCGACGTCGTCTACCTGCGCGACGTGGCGCGCATCGAGCTCGGCCCGGAGACGTACAGCCTGCGCAGCATGCTCGATGGCTCCCCGGCCGTCGCCATGCCGGTTTTCCAGTTGCCCGGCGCCAATGCACTGACGCTGTCGAATGACGTGCGCGCCACGATGAAGGAGCTGTCGCGCACCTTTCCGCAGGGCTTGACGTACGACATCACCTACGATCCGACCGTCTTCGTTCGCAATGCGATCGAAGCCGTCGTGCACACGCTGTTCGAGGCGATCCTGCTGGTCGTGCTGGTCGTCATTGTGTTCCTGCAGAGCTGGCGCGCGAGTGTCGTCCCGCTGGTCGCGGTGCCGGTGGCAATCGTCGGGACGCTCGCTGCGCTGTTGCTGCTGGGCTTCTCGATCAACTCACTGACACTCTTCGGGCTCGTGCTCGCAACCGGCATCGTCGTCGACGATGCAATCGTCGTGGTCGAGAACATCGAGCGCAAGATGGAGGAAGGCCTCGAAGCGCGCGCGGCTGCGCATACAGCGATGGCCGAAATGACGCGTCCCATCATCTCGATCATGCTCGTGCTGTGCGCGGTCTTCGTGCCGGTCACGTTCCTCGGCGGCATCACCGGGCAGTTCTATCGCCAGTTCGCGGTTACGATCGCGGCGTCGACGATCATTTCCACCTTCAACTCCTTGACGCTGTCGCCGGCGCTTGCCGCATTGCTGCTGCGATCGAAGCACGCGCCGCCGGATCCGTTCCAGCGTCTGATCGATCGTGTCCTTGGCAAGCCATTCGCCGCCTTCAATCGTGGCTTCGAGCGCATCTCGCACGGGTACGCAGCACGCGTTGCGGACGTGGCCCGCTGGCGGCGGGTGATCCTGGGCGTGTTCGTGCTGCTGCTGGTCGGCACCTGGCTGATGTTCCGAGTCGTGCCGGGCGGTTTCATTCCGCCGCAGGACAAGCAGTATCTGATCGCCGTGGTCCAGCTACCCAACGCCGCCTCGCTCGATCGTACCGAGCAGGTCGTGCGGCAGGTGTCCGAGCTAGCGCTGCAGACTCCCGGCATCGAACACGCGATCGGCTTTCCCGGACTGTCGGCGAACGGCTTCGCCAACATCGAGAATGCGGCCGTGATGTTCCTGCCCTTGCAGGACTTCGACAAACGCCACAGCAAGGAGCTGACGAATACCGGAATCATCCGGGCACTGTCGGCCAAGCTGGTGAGCATTCCGGACGCATACATACTAATTGTGCCGCCGCCCTCGGTTCAGGGCCTCGGCACCACTGGCGGGTTCAAACTCTATGTCCAGGATCGAACCGGCAGCGGCTATGACGAGCTGGCGCGGATCATGGGCGAAGTGCTCGCGACCGCGCGCGAGCAGCCAGAACTGCTCGCACCCGCTACCTACACGAGCTTCCAGAACTCCGTGCCGCAGTTGTACGCGGACGTCGATCGGAACAAGGCGAAGCGCGAGGGCGTGCCGCTGTCGAACATCTTCGGCACGCTGCAGACCTATCTCGGTTCGTCCTACGTCAACGACTTCAATCTCTTCGGCCGCACCTTCCGCGTCTATGCGCAGGCCGAGGCGCGATTCCGCGCGCGCCCGGAAGACATCGCCAATCTGAAGACGCGCAATGCGGCTGGCGATACCGTGCCGATCGGCTCCGTTGCGAAGATCAGCTTTGTCACCGGCCCCGATCGCGTGTTCCACTACAACGTCTATCTCGCCGCGGACGTGAACGGCCAGGCGGCGCCAGGCTATTCCTCGGGTCAGGCAAGTGCGGCGATGGAGCGCGTGCTCGCCAAGGCCTTGCCACCCGGTTATGGATACGAGTGGACTGAGCTCGCCTTGCAACAGAAATCCGCAGGCGGCGGGTTGTCGGTGTTCGCGCTGTGCGTGCTGCTCGTCTTCTTGATTCTCGCCGCTCAGTACGAAAGCTGGGCATTACCGCTGGGAATCGTGCTGATCGTACCGATGTGCTTGCTGTTCTCGCTGCTCGGCGTCTGGCTCGCCCGCTGGGACAACAACGTGCTCACGCAAATCGGCTTCATCGTGCTGGTCGGCCTGGCGTGCAAGAACGCGATCCTGATCGTCGAGTTCGCGCGTGAGCGGCTCGAGCAAGGCATGGGCGTGATCGAGGCGGCCATCGAAGCATGCCGACTGCGGTTGCGCCCGATCCTGATGACGTCCTTCGCATTCATCATGGGCGTAGTGCCGCTGGTGACCGCAACCGGCGCCGGCAGCGAGCTGCGTCGTGCGATGGGCATCGCCGTGTTCTCCGGCATGATCGGCGTCACGCTGTTCGGTCTGTTCCTGACGCCGGTGTTCTTCGTTGCAATCGAGATGGCACTGCGTCGCAAGCGCAGTGACGCTGCGCCGGCTGCAACGGTCGGAGCGCCGACATGAGATCGCGTTACGCGCTCATGCTCACGGCGGCCGTGCTGTCCGGGTGTGCAGTCGGCCCCAGCTATCACGAGCCCAAGCAGTCTGTGCCGGATCAATTCAGCAACGCATCGCAGCCAGGCATCGGCGCAGGCGAAGTCAGCGCGCAGTTCTGGACGCTGCTCAACGATCCCGTGCTCGATCGGTTGGTCAGCGATGCACTGGCGGCCAACAAAGACCTGGCGCAAGCAGCGGGTAATCTGCAGGCATCGCGCGCGGCAGCGCGACTCACGGGTTTCGACGCATATCCGACGGTTACTGCCGGCGGCGTCTATCAGCGCACGCGCGAGAGCTTCCATCAGATTCCTGGTGCGACACGCGACCAGCGGACGATCGACACGTACGACGTGGGTTTCGACGCGACCTGGGAACTCGATTTCTTCGGCCGCGTGCGGCGTGAGAAGGAGGCGTCCCGCGCCGAAGCTGGCGCGGCTGAGGCGACACTACGCGACGCGATCGTCAGCGTCAGTGCAGAGGTCGCCCGCAACTACTGCGTGCTCCGCGGTCTGCAGGATCAACTGGCGGTCGCCGAACGCAACGAAGTCAATCAGCGCCAGACGTTACAGCTCACGCAGACGCGATTGGATGCGGGCCGTGGCACGCAACTCGACGTCGCACGGGCGGCGGCGCAGCTTGCAACGACAGAGTCGACGATCCCTCCCCTGCGGATCTCGATTGCAACGACGATTCATCGCCTCTCGGTGTTGACCGGTCGCCAGCCGGAAGTTCTGATGCCGGAGCTCGCCGCCGCCCGACCGATGCCGACGCTCCCTGGGCTGAATGTGATCGACGGCCCGGAAGCGCTGCTGCGTCGTCGGCCGGACGTTCGAATCGCAGAACGTAACCTGGCCGCCGCGACTGCGCGCATCGGCGTCTCGGTCGCCGATCTGTTTCCGCGGATCACCTTGATCGGCTCGGCGGGCTACAACGCCGGAACATGGAAGGACGTGGGCAGCGCGAACTCCCAAACCTATTCGTTCGGACCCAGCATCACCTGGGCGGCATTCGATCTGGGTAGAGTGCGTGCACGCATCCACATCGCGGAAGCCAGCACCGACATTGCACTCGCTGCGTACGAGGCAGCAGTCCTGAATGCACTCGAAGACACCGAGAACTCGCTCGTCAGCTTCGGCGAATCGCAGCGCCGCGAGGAAACGCTGGCACGCGCTGCAACTCAGAGCACAACAGCGGCGCGACTTGCGAGGCAGCGATTCGAAGGCGGGCTCAGTGACTTTCTCAGCGTGCTGCAAGCAGAGCGTGATGCACTCGCCGCCGAGGATAACTTGGCACAGGGGCGCACTCAGACTGCTACATCGCTCATCGCTGTTTACAAAGCTCTGGGTGGCGGATGGATGGCGCAATGACGTCGATCACAACGACGACCCCCGGCGACAGTCGTAACTCGCTGACCAACTAGCATCAGCGCGCAGCGATCTCCCATCCCGACTCATACTCGGGCGTCCAGTACGCGAGCGCGGCAGTGCTTGATGGCCGCCCGGTCGCGGCGTCGCAGACCAGGTCAGCTCCAGTGCGATAGGCCATGTTACCGAGATGGCACAGCAGCGTGCTGACGTGACTCTCGCGAATCGGTGACGCCAGCTCCGCTCTCTTGCCGCGGATCACAGCGGCGAAGTTGTCGACGTGCAAGACGTCGAGCGCGCCCTCGCCGGTGGTATCGGTCGTAGCGCTCGTGGCTCGGGCCGCAGCTTTCCTGACGGACTTGCCTGCGAGGTCGAAGACTTCGTAGCCGTTGCGATCGACCAGAGCCGAGCCCTTGGTGCCGTAGATGAGCGTGCCGCGGCCACGGTCGTAGCGTGAAACAGCATTGCAACTATGGCCATCCCAGCGAATCATGCGTCCACCGCCGAACGTCAACTCCAGGCGCAGCGTGTCGTACATCTCCCAATCGTCGCCTTGATAGAAGCGACGCGCACCGCGCGCCGAGACGCGCTCAGGAAATTCCACACCCATCAACCAGCGCGCGATGTCCACCTCATGCACGGCGTTGTTACACAGCTCGCCGGTGCCCCAGTGCCAGAACCAATGCCAATTGTAGTGAACGAGATTGCTGCGATAGGAGCGCCGCGGCCGCGGTCCTTGCCATAGATCCCAATCGAGATTCGGCGGCGGCGGGCCATCGACGCCCACACCGATCGACTTGCGATTGTTTGCGTACCAGGTGTCTGCGGCGTAGATCTCGCCCAGCTCGCCCGCGCGCACGAGCGATACCAGCTCGCGGGTTTCTACGCTCGAGCGCTGCTGATTGCCCACTTGCAGCACTCGTCCGGAGCGTTGCTGAGCGGCAATGAGCGCTTCGCCTTCGGACGGGGCGATACCGCACGGCTTCTCCAGGTAGACGTGCTTGCCGGCTGACATGGCGTCGAGCGCTGCTTTTGCGTGCCAGTGATCCGGCGTTGCAACCGTCAGAATGTCGACGGACTTGCTGTCGAGCACGCGGCGGTAGTCACGCTCCAGTTTCGTCGGGCTGAATTTCTGCGCAACTTCCGCGCCGCGTGTCTGCAGGACCTTCGAGTCGACATCCACGAGGTGCGTAACCTGCAGGTTCGATGCGGCCGCGAACGCCTTGACGTGTGCCATGCCCCGACCGTTGAGTCCCATGACTGCAACTCGCAGCCGGTCGTTGGCGCCTTTGATCTGCGCGTAACTTCGCGCTGAGAAGGACGCGGCTGCGACACTCGCAATCGCACCAGCCAACACCGAACGACGCGTAGGCATGGGCACCACCGTGGATCAGAGTGAGCGGATCTTGATGGAGCGGAACGAGACGGCGTTACCGTGATCCTGCAACAGGATCGGTCCGCGCTCGCGCTCGCCGAAGCCAGGCATGTCCTGGTACTTGCTGTTGTTGACCAGCGCACGGAACATCTGTGTCCCGCGATCGTACTCGACGACCTTCACGCCGTTGAGCCAGTGTTCGACGTGACGTCCGGTGGCCACGATGCGCGCGCGATTCCACTCTCCTGGCGGCATGACGCGCTTGGCGCTGCGACCGGGCTCGTCGAGATTGGTGGCCGGGATCAGGTCGTAGAGTGAGCCGACGGTGCGGTTGCCGCGCACGCCGAGCTTGGCATCGGGGTGGCGCTCGTCGTCGAGGATCTGAAACTCCAAGCCGATCGCGGAGCCCTTCAGACCCAGCGTGGGGCCGAGCTGCGGATCGACGAAATACTTGATGCCGCTGTTCGCGCCGGGCGTGATGCGGAAGTCGAGCTCGAGCTCGAAGTTCGCGAACTCTTCCCGCGTGATGATATCGCCGCCGTTGGTCGACTCGCCGCCGGTCGCGGCATCTACGCTCAGCACACCGTCGCGAATCGTCCAGCCATGATCCGGAAACCCGGACAGAGTTGCGCCGTGCCAGCCATTCGTCGAAGTGCCATCCCACAGCAGACGCCAACCTTGCGCGACCTGCACATCGGTGAGCGTGTTGGGAACGTAGTTGTATTCCTCGGCTGCTGGATCGAGCGGCGTCGCCGCGTCTGCTGCGTGCTCCGTCAAGATCCGGATATTACGGAAGCGCGCTTCCAGCCCCGCGAGCTTCGGACCTGCGTCGACAGAGTGCACTTGCAGACCGATGAAGCCTCGCGGCGTCATGTCATCGATCAGGTTCGCCGCCGCAACGCCGTTGACGAAGGTGCGAATGCGATGGCCGAGCGCCTCGACCCGAAAATGATTCCATTCGCCGACCTTGAACGCTGCACGCGCTTGAGGGTTGCGGGCAAGCGTATTCAGCCATTCCCGGCGCTGCTCATCGTAGATACCGCCGCTCCACGCGCGCGCGCTGGAGTCGAGCTCCACCTGGTAGCCGAATACCACGCCATTGCGATAGTCACGCCGGCGTTCGGCGCGCACCATGACTCCGGAGTTGAGCTGCGGATCGACCTTGGCGTCGTATTCCAGAATGAAATCGCCGAAGGCCGCATCGGTGACGAGAAAACTGTTCCGCGAGCTGAGCACCGAGCGCCCGACGACTTCCTGACCCTCGACGGCGAACTCGGCCTTGCCGCCCTGGACCGTCCATCCCTTGAGTGAGCGTTCGGGGTTCAACGACTGCCATTTGAGCTCTGCGGAAAACGTCGCCGGCGCTACGGCGAGTAACGCGATCGCGCACGCGCTGATAAACCTGTCAGGCGACGCGTTCACTGCTTTTCTTCCTTCTTTCGATGAGACAGAAACCATGACCGAATGGATCGCTGCAGAAGGCCACTGATGGATACCCGGGATTCTCAAAGAGCTGCTCTTGCTTTGCGCCTGCGCTGAGCGCTTTCGCGAGCGCGCTCTTGAGCTCGTCAACGTGAAAATCCAGATGAACTGGCGTCCAATGTCGCTCGTAACAGCGGGTCCCCTGCGCGCCCGGTGCTGGAACCGAGCCGGCCTTCTTCTCTAACAGACAGATCTCAGACGTGCCGGCGCGGAGCACGACTACGCCGGGGATGGGCTCGGAGGTCTTGCTGAAGCCGAACGCTTCCGTATAGAAGCGAACGCCTTCAGCCATGTTCGGTACGTCCACGCTGACCGACAGCGAGATCATATTTATCTACTCCTCGTCGCTTGGGTGTCATCGCCGGTTGTGTGCCAGATACATGCACCAGAGTGTCGAACTCCCGAGGGTTCCGCGGCCGGTTTCGACAAAGCCGGCGCGTTCGTAAAACCTGAGGTTCGACGCCTGCGCCGTCTCCAGATAGACGCCCGACGACAGCGGGTCGCTGGCCGACGCATCGCAAAATTCTCTGAGAAGCTGAGTGCCGATGCCAAGGCCCTGCGCGTTCGGGTCCGTTCCAATCACGCCAAGATAGTAGTGCGGAACGGGCGGCTTGTATTTGGCAGCGACCTCGTCGTAGATCGACATGCGGTCCGGCATGCCGGGAACAGCCTTCTCGAAGCGCTCCCACTCCTCGGTCAGACCGCTTGGCCATTCAGGTCGTACGGTTGTATAGCCCATTGCAGCACCGCCGATACCAGCGCTGCTGCGGGCCACGAAAACCGGCATCTCGAGTGCCAGGCGAGCTCGCATCAGGATCGCGAAGAATCGCGACACGCGTTCGTGGTAACCCGAACCTGTCTGCAACAGATATCCGGTAATCGGATCCTGTGCGAAAGCTGTAGCCAGGCAGCTGACAGCGTCGTCGAGATCGGCAGGCGACGCGGGGGTGATCTTCATGCTACGCGCACAGTCGATGTACCTCAGCACCGAGTTCCTCGAAACTGCCATAGATGTCCGGTGACGCGTCGAAGTATTCCTGATTCGAGGAAACAAAATCGACGGTCTCGCGAAGCTCGGGGTAGATGACTTTCACGCTCCCGGGATCCTTCTGCTCTCTGTTCGCCAGCAATCTCAGGAATACACTCCCGGCATCCGAGTCCTCTCTAGCTTGAGCGGAGCGTATGTATTCCACAAAGGCAAAGACGTAATACTGAAACGCCGCCCGAGGCATGAACAACAGCTCATCCGCTCGCTCGATGCAACGCGCGTCAGCGAAGTGCCGAACAACTTCCGAAGTCGTCTTCCCAAAGAGCAGCTTGTAGGCATAGCGCACATCCAAATCCGCTTCGTAGCCTTCCCAGGCCTTCGCATCAGGGACTTTGCGCTTCTTGATGCGCCTCTTCATGCGCCTCGGCCTACCACGTCCTCAGGCGACACTTCTGCAGCCGCTGTCACTCACCACGTCCGCCGCGTCGTTTGACTTAGAGAACTTCCCGGTCTCCTCATACTCTCGATCCACGCTTCGGCCAGCGGCTGAATTGTCGACGCCATCTACGTCGCTTATTCGGCGATGACGAGCGTCACGTCGATGTTGCCGCGAGTCGCATTGGAGTAAGGACACACCATGTGAGCCTTTTCGACGAGCGCCTGCACCTTCTCCTTCGGCAGTCCAGGAACTGAAATACGCAGCTCCGCCTGGATGCCGAAGCCCGTCGCGATCGGACCGATGCCCACGCGAGCGCTGATATTGGTTTCGGCAGGCAGCGCCACCTTCTCCTTGCCGGCGACGAACTTCAGCGCGCTGAGGAAGCACGCCGAGTAGCCTGCGGCGAACAACTGCTCTGGATTGGTACCCGGACCGCCAGCGCCGCCGAGTTCGCGCGGCGTGGACAACTGTATGTTCAGCACTCCGTCTGAAGACACGGCACGACCGTCGCGGCCTCCGGTGGCGGTCGCCTGGGCGGTATAAAGAACTTTCTGGATCGACATGGCCAGCTCCTGCGGACAGTGCAGGAGCTAGCTTAACGTACTCAACCCGCGGCTCAGCTGCGGATGAACGCGAGCAGCTCCGGATTGACGATCTCGGCATGCGTCGTGCACATGCCGTGGGGCAGACCGGGATACACCTTCAACGTGCCCTTCTTGAGATGCTTGACCGACAGCAACGCCGAGTCGGCGATCGGCACGATCTGGTCGTCATCGCCGTGCATGACCAGCACCGGCACGTCGATCGACTGCAGATCTTCGGTGAAGTCCGTCTCGGAGAACGCCTTGATGCACTCGTAGTGCGCGTTGGCAGCACCGATCATGCCCTGCCGCCACCAGTTGCCGATCGTGCCCTCTGACACCTTCGCTCCCGGGCGATTGAAACCGTAGAACGGACCCGACGGAATATCTCGATAGAGCTGCGCGCGATTCGCGGCGAGCGCAGCGCGGAAACCATCGAACACCTCGATCGGCGTCCCGCCCGGATTGCGTGCGGACTTCACCATCACCGGCGGCACTGCGCCGATCAAGACGGCCTTCGCCACCCGGCCGGCGCCGTGACGCGCGACATAGCGCGTGACTTCGCCGCCGCCCGTCGAATGCCCGATATGAATCGCATCGCGCAGATCCAGCTTGGCGACGAGCTCCGCGACGTCGGCCGCGTAGGTATTCATCTCATGGCCCTTCGAGGATTGCGACGAACGGCCATGCCCGCGACGGTCGTGCGCGATGACGCGATAGCCCTGCGCCTGGAAATAAAGCATCTGCGTGTCCCAGTCGTCGCCGGACAACGGCCAGCCATGGTGAAACACGATCGGTTGTCCGCTGCCCCAGTCCTTGTAAAAAATCTGCGTGCCGTCTTTGGTGGTGATGGTGCTCATGAATCTGTCTCCTGATCGGTGCAAGGGTGCGGCGGCCGATCACAGCAGACAGCCGCCGCAACGGCGATTAGACGATGGTATTGATACAGACGTGTGATCGCGGTCGATCGCGCAGGCGAGTACCGTCGCACCATGGAGAAGCGGATCTGGCTCGGAGCGGTGTTGAGCACGCTCTTCGTGTGCACCGCAATCTCTGCGGAGGACCGCATGCTGCAACAGCAGATGCCATCTCTCGGAAGAGCGAACGCGTGGCTCAACACGCACCCGCTGAGCGCAGCGGAGCTGCGCGGCAAGGTCGTGCTGATCGATTTCTGGACTTACACCTGCATCAACTGGCGGCGCACGCTTCCCTACGTGCGCGCATGGGCGGATAAGTACCGGAACCAGGGACTGATCGTGGTCGGCGTGCACACGCCGGAGTTCAGCTTCGAGCGAGATCTCGACAACGTGCGTCACGCTGCGAGCGAACAGCAAGTGACCTATCCGATCGCGGTGGACAGCGACTATGCGATCTGGCGCGCCTTCGACAACCAGTACTGGCCCGCGCTGTATTTCGTCGATGCGCAGGGCCGCATCCGCTATCAGCAATTCGGCGAGGGCGAGTACGAGCGCTCGGAACGGCTGATTCAACAGCTGCTCGCGGAAGCCGGACACGCCGATGTCGATCGCAGCCTGGTCGCGGTCGAGGGCAGAGGCGCGGAAGCCGCAGCGGACTGGCGCACGCTGCAATCCCAGGAAACGTATCTCGGGCGCGCCCTCGGTGAGCGCTATTCGTCGCACGAACCCGCGTCGCTGAAGGTCAACCAGTGGACTGTCGTCGGCGACTGGACCCGGCAAGACGATCTGGCACGACTGAACAGGAGCGGCGGCAAAGTCGCCTATCGCTTTCACGCGCGCGACGTGCACTTGATCATGGGCAGCGACAGGCCCGTGCGCTTTCGCGTACGAATCGACGGACAGCCGCCCGGTGCAGCTCACGGGCTCGATGTCGACGAGTCCGGTAATGGCACGGCCAGCGGCCCGCGCATGTATCAGTTGATCCGGCAGGGCGGACCGATCGTCGATCGGTTGTTCGAGATCGAGTTTGTCGACCCCGGCGTCGAGGTGTTCGATTTCACGTTCGGTTGAAACAGGAGATTGATATGAAGACCTTCGATCTGAAGCTGGAGGTTGTAGCGATTCCAGTGTCCGACGTCGATCGCGCCAAGCGCTTTTACGGCGATACGCTCGGCTGGCGACTCGATGGCGAGTTCGTCGTGGGCGACAGCTTCCGCGCCCTGCAATACACGCCGCCGGGCTCGCCCTGCTCGATCCACTTCGGCAAGGGCGTGACGCCGGCTGCGCCGGGCTCGGCTCGCGGTCTCTTTCTCATCGTGACCGATGTCGTCGCGGCGCGCGCCGAGCTGGTAGATCGCGGCGTCGCGATCAGCGAGGTGTTCCACGTTACCGGTCCAGGCAGGCCGCCGATCAACGGCCCGGACCCGCAGCGTCACAGTTATGCCTCGTACGCGTCCTTCGAGGATCCCGACGGCAACGCCTGGCTGCTGCAGGAAGTCACACAGAGGCTGCCCGGACGAGTTGACGCGACCGAGACTACGTATGGCTCGTTGATCGATCTCGCCAATGCCATGCGGCGCGCAGAGACGGCGCATGGCGAGCACGAGAAGCGCACGGGCCAGCGCGATGCCGACTGGCCAAGCTGGTACGCGGAGTACATGATCGCGGAGCAATCAGGCAAGCCGCTCCCAACATGAGCACCAGCTTCGACGTCATCGTCCTCGGCGGCGGCGCACCCGGCGAACATTGCGCCGGTGCGCTCGCCGAAGGCGGCCTGCGCGTCGCAGTCGTCGAGCGCGAGCTGGTTGGCGGCGAGTGCTCGTACCACGCGTGCATTCCATCCAAAACGCTGCTGCGTCCAGGCGAGGCGGCGCATGGCGCGAACGAGGCGGCTGCGACTGCCAAGGTCGATGTCGCGGCCGTGCTCGCGTGGCGCGACTTCATGGTTTCGAACTATTCGGACGCGGGTCAGCAGCAGTGGCTCGCGTCGAAAGGCATCACGCTGATTCGCGGCAGCGGCAAGCTCGCGGGCACGGGCGTCGTGGACGTGAACGGCGTGCGCTATCAGGCGCAGCACGTCGTCCTCGCGAACGGCTCGGAGCCGATCATCCCCTCCGTGCCGGGACTGCGCGAGCTCGACGGCATCTGGACGAACCGCGAAGTGACGGGCATGAAAGCCATTCCGCAACGCCTGATCATCCTCGGTGCCGGCGCTGTCGGCGTCGAGATGGCGCAGGCAGTTCGTCGCCTGGGCGGCGAGGTTGTGCTCGTCGCGAATACGAAACACGTACTGCCGCGCGAGCCTCAGCCGCTGGGCGAGGCGCTCACTGAGGTTCTGCGGAACGACGGCATCGAGCTCGCGCTCGGCGTGCATGCGACCGGCGCGCGTCGCGCTGGTGGGCAGTATTTCCTGGAACTCGATGACGGCCGGACGCTGAGCGGCGATCGTCTGCTCGTCGCGACCGGCCGGCGCCCGCGTGTCGAGGGGATCGGGCTCGAGACGGTCGGCATCGAAGCGAACCCGCGCGGCATCAAAGTCGACGCGCATCTGCGCGCCGGCGAGCGGCTGTGGGCGATCGGCGATGTCACAGGCCTCTGGCAACTGACTCACGCCGGGAAGTACCAGGGCCGGGTCGTGGCATCGAATATTCTCGGCACGCCGCGCGAAGCGAACTACGAGGCTGTACCACGCGTCGTATTCACCGATCCGCAAGCTGCAGCGGTCGGGGCAGCCGATGCGAAGTGCAGCGGCACGGCTCACATCGCACACGTCGCGAAGACGGCGACTTACACGCGCGCGTACGACAAATCGAACGGCTTTCTGACATTGCTCAGCGACGGTGAGCGGTTGACCGGCGCCTACGCGCTCGGGCCCGAAGCGGGCGAATGGCTGCAGCAGGCCACTCTCGCCATCCGCGCGCGCGTGCCGCTGGATGTCCTGCTCGATACGATCCAGCCGTTCCCGACGTTCTCGGAGATCTACCTCGGTGCGCTGAAGGCGCTAGGCGCTCGCCTTCGCCAGCAGGCTTGAGTCGATCGGCATGCGTCGCAGAGCGACGCCCGTGGCCGCGTAGATTGCGTTCCTCAGCGCCGGCAGGGCGGAAGTCACGCCTGCTTCGCCAATGCCGCCTGGCGACTCGCCGCTCTTGATCAGGTGCACCTCCATCGGCGGCACCTGATTCATGCGCAACAGCAGGTAGTCGTGAAAGTTGGATTGTTCGACGCGTCCGTCTTTGAGTGTGATCTTGCCGTACAGCGCAGCCGTCAAGCCGAAGATGTGGCCGCCTTGGAGCTGCGCAACGAGCGTGTCGGGATTGACCGCCAGGCCCGTGTCGACCGCCGTGGTTACACGACGCAACTCGACTTCGCCCGCATCGCTCACCGCACACTCGACGACCGTCGCGATGCAACTGCCGAACGAGATCTGCGCCGACACCCCACGTCCACAGCGCGCCGGCAGCTGCGTGCCCCAGCCGCTCTTCTGCTTCACCAGGTCGAGCGCCGCCTGCAGCCGCGGCTCCTTGTCGAGATGCGCGCGCCGGAAAGCGATCGGATCCTGCTTGAGGCCGTGCGCCAGCTCATCGATGAACGACTCGATCGCGAACACGTTGTTGTTCGGACCGACGCCGCGCCAGAAAGCGGTGACGATGCCCGGCGGCTCTTCGCGATTGAACTCGACGCGATAGTTGGGAATGTCATAAGGCACGTCGGCCGCGGAATCGACGCCGTCGGGATCTACGCCCTTCTGAAATCCTTGCGGCAGCCAGCGCGCAACGACTGCCGAGCCGGTGACCTTGTGTTTCCACCCCGTGATGCGACCGTTGTCCATTCGTGCCGATAGCAGCGTGTGATACGCAGGACGAAAGCGGTCGTGGCGGATGTCTTCTTCGCGGGTCCACACCGTTTTGACCGGACCGCCGAATTGCCTGGCGATGCGCGCGGCGTCGTAGGCCATGTCCGAATCCAGGCGCCGCCCGAAACCGCCGCCCAGGAGATGCTGATGGACTGTGATCTTGTCGGGCGTCAGGCCCGCAGCTTTCGCGACTGCATCGCGCACGCGCGTCATCACTTGTGTGCCGATCCACACTTCCGCGGCCGTGGGAGAGATCTGCACGGTGGCGTTCATCGGCTCCATGGTCGCGTGCGCCAGCAAGGGCACTTCGTACTCGGCCGTGAACGCGTCGCCCGTGCCGAAAACCTCGACGACTTTGCCCACGTCCTTCGCGAGGGCACCCTCTCGCTTGCTCGCTTCGCGCAGCTTCGCCCAGATCAGATCAGTCGACACATTGGCGTTCGGCCCGTCGTTCCAGGTGATGTCGAGCGCAGCGAGTCCCTGCTTCGCCGCCCACATGTGATCGGCGACGACGGCGACAAGATCGTCGAGCACGACGACCCGACGCACGCCAGGCACGGCACGCGCACGCGTGTCATCGACGCGCGCGACTGTGCCGCCGAGCACCGGGCTCTTGATCAGCGTCGCGATCTTCACACCGGGCGGCCGCGCATCGATGCCGTACTTGGCCCGACCGTTGGTCTTCTCCGGCGTGTCCAGTCTCTTGACCGGTTTGCCGATCAAGCGGAAAGCAGCCGGATCCTTCAACGGCACGTCCTGCGGCGGCGTGACCATCGCAGCGGCGCCAGCAAGCGCACCGTAGTCGAGCGTGCGCTTCGAGCCATCGTGGATGACTTTGCCTTCCTGCGTGCGGCATTCCGCCGCCGGGACCTGCCACTTGTGCGCGGCAGCTTCGATCAGACACGCACGCGTCGTTGCTCCCGCCGTCCGCAGCGGCTTCCAGAAGCCGCGAATCGAATTGGAATTGCCGGTCGCCTGCACGCCGAGCATCGGGTTGATGTAGAACTTTTCGTTCGGCGGTGCGTGCTCGACGCGCACGCGGTTCCAGTCGGCGTCGAGCTCTTCTGCAAGGATCTGCGACAGCGAAGTGTAGACGCCCTGCCCCATCTCGACCTGCGGAATGATCAGCGTCACCACGCCCTTGTCGTCGATGCGGATGAAAGCGTTCGCCAGGGGCGCGGCTTTCGGCGCTTCACTCGCGCTGCTTGCCGGCACGTGAAAGCCATAGAGAAACGCGGCGCCCGCCGTCATGCCGAAGAATTCCCGGCGCGATACTTCGCTCATGGCTTAGCCCTCTGCAGCTGCGCGCTTGATCGCCTCGCGAATGCGGCCATAGGTGCCGCAACGACAGATGTTGCCCGCCATCGCGCCACTGATATCTGCGTCGCTCGGATGCGGATTGGAATCGAGCAGCGCAGTGGCCGACATGATCTGACCGGACTGACAATAGCCACACTGAATCACTTCCACGTCCAGCCACGCCTTCTGCACTCTGGCGCCGTTGCGCGTCGCGCCGATGGCCTCGATCGTCGTGATCTTGCCGTCGCCGACCGCGCTGACCGGCGTGATACACGAACGGATTGCCTGACCGTTCAGATGCACGGTGCACGCGCCACACAGCGCCATGCCACAACCGAACTTGGTCCCGGTCATGCCGAGCACGTCACGCAGCACCCACAGGATCGGCATATCCGGCGGCACGTCGACTTCGCGTCGTTCGCCGTTGACGTTGAGCGCGATCATGGTCACCTCAGAGCCGGCACGTAAGCGAAGCCGAGCTGCAAGCCGATATCAGGCGTGTTGTTGATGTTCTGCACGTTCTCGGTGAAACCGAACGTGAAAATCGTGCTCTCGTAGCGGTGGCGGATCCCGAGCGTGTACTGGTACTTCGTGCCGGTGAGCTCGTCGAGATCCGTCACCTTGTCCGTGTACGGGCTGGTGCTGACGTAGGCCTGCACGTTGAGATTAGTGCGCGCAGTAAGCTGGTACTCGTAACCCAGGATCAGCGTAGGGATGACCTGCGATTCCTGCGGCGCAGGTTGATCGGCACCGGCGTAGTAGACTGCCGCGACATCGATGTAGAACGCGTGACGATTGCCTGGATGCTGCAACGATGCCTGCACGCCATAGTCGGTCCGGCCCGTTGACAGCAGCAGCCGCTCGCCGTCGACAGCAATCTTCGTGGCCGCCTCCACCGAAAGCCGCCAGCTCTGGAACGGCTGCCATCCCGTGTAGCGAGCGCCGATCACTGGATCCAGGAAGCCGCCATCGGTCGGTTTTTCCAGGAAGACGGTTTTCGCGCCCTTCAGGTTGTACACGAGCGAAGCCTGGTTGCGCGCGATCGCAGGGCGGCCGAAGCTGCTGAAACCGAAAGTGTCGTGAAAGCTCTCGATCGTGCTATCGAGAAAGCCGCCCTGGTAAGTGACGCCGCTGACGATTCCATACGCGGTCCAGTCGCGCGACAGCTTGTAGTGGAACGTCACGTCGAACAGCGCGGTCTCGAGATCGAGCTCGTAGTTCTCGCCCGGCAGCGCTTCGATCGCCTGCACTTCGGCGGGACCCAGCGGGCGGCGGCCGGACGGCTCCAGGCTGATGAAGTAGTCCTCGACCCCTTTGCTCAGCGCCCAGGTGTTCTGATAACCGATCTCCGTCTCGATCGCCCAGCTGCCGGGCTGGATCGAAACGGCATGCGCCGGACGCATGTCGAGACGCAAGAATCCGAAAGGTGACAGATCGCGTTGACGCAGCAGTCCGTAGAACTGACCGCCCTCGTCCGCTGCATTGGCCAGCGCAGCGCAGGTCAGGCCGAGTACGCCGCAACAGATACGAATGAACATGCGTCGCTCCGGACGAAGTTGATCCCCGCTGCAGCGTATGCGAAGGCCGCCGCAATCCGCGATTAGATCAAGGTATGAGTGCCCTCCTACGACGGCAGCGGCGCCGCAAAGTCCACACCCGCGCCGAGCCCGACGCGCAGGTTGCCCGCCATCGTCACGAGTTCGGCGAACGAGCTCGCATGCATCTTCCGCATCATCCGACCGCGGTGTGCCTTCACGGTGATCTCGGAGATGCCGAGCTCGCCGCCGACCTGCTTGTTCAAGCGGCCGCGCACCAGCAGGCTCATCACTTCGCGCTCGCGGCGGCTCAGGGACTCGTAGCGCTCCTGCAAGGCGTGGATCTGCGTCAGCTGTCGCAGTGCCGTTTCGCTGCGCTCCAATGCGCCGCGGATTGCATCGATCAGCACTTCCGGCACGACGGGCTTCGTGAAGAACTCGAACGCTCCGGCCTTCATGGCCCGGACCGTGGCCTGAATATCGGCGCGCGCGCTCATGAAGATGATCGGCAGATCGGTACGGTCCGCCACGAGCCGTTGCAGCTCGAGCCCGCTCGATCCAGGAAGGTCGAGCTCGACCAGCAGACAGCTCACTGCCGTCGCGCGCTCCTGCTGGAGAAATTCTTCCGCGGAAGCACAGGCACGAGCCTCCCATCCGGCTGCACGGATCAGCGCTTGAAGCGTGTCGCGCACCGACGCATCTGCGTCGACGATGAAGACCACTGGTGTCCCAGGCGACTGATAGGGATGGTGAGCCGAGAACGTGTACTTCAGATTCATGGCTGGTTCCTCGCAAAGCACTTCCCCGTGACGTCATCGTCCGTCGCTGTCGGACAAAGCGCACGCCCCTTATGGGAGGGGCGGCAGCACCACGACTCGCCGGCCGTAGCGGCGCGAGTCGAGCGAATATGCACCAGGACCGAGCAAGGCCAGCGCCAGTGCATCGATCGCGGGAACGAGCGTCACGACCAGAGCATCGGCTCCTGTGCCGAGATCGATCCCCACTAACATGTGATAGACGAGCGCCGCTGCCGCCGCGATCGGCGTGAGATATCCCACGGAAACGACAAGCGAAATCAGGATGACAGTTACGTGTACCCAGACGGGCAGCGCGTCCCGGTATGTATAGTCATGGAGCAGCAGCGCGACTGCGACTGACAACCGCAGCAGCAGCAGCGCAAGCCCGGGTAGTCCCGGTGGAAACATCGAGAATAGTCGCTGCACCGTTGTGAGCGTGCCACACGCCCCCAGCGCGACGTAGCCGATTGTCGGAGAGCGCGCTCTACCCCTTTCGGGATATCTCCGGACTCCGCAGCTGCGCTTGCGGGGTATGCTTAGGAACAAACCCGACCAAGAACCATGACACTGCGTTTCCTAGCACGCCGGCTCCGGCACTTCTTGTCCGCCATTCTGGCAGTGCTGTCGCTCGTGCCCAGTGCGTTCGCGCTGTCGCCCGACCTGCGCATCACGCAGCTCTATCACACGGCTTGGACGGCGAAGGACGGCGCGCCGACCGGAGTGGAATCGCTGGCGCAGACCAGCGACGGCTATTTGTGGATCTCCAGCGCGGCAGGACTGTTTCGCTTCGATGGCGTGCGCTTCGAGCGCATCGACACGGTCGGCGGCCAGCATCTGCCCTCCACGAATGTGATGTCGCTGCTCGCGCCGCGCTCCGGCGGACTGTGGGTCGGCTATCGCTTTGGCGGCGCCAGTTTCATCGAGGGCGGCAAGGTCACCAACTATGGACCGCGCGAAGGTCTGCCGGGCGGCACCGTGACGCGCATGGTGCAGGATCACGCGGGAGTCATCTGGGCGAACACCGGCCGCGGACTCAAGCGCTTCGACGGTTCGCTCTGGGAGGACGCGGGCGAGACATTCAATCTGCCGTCAGAGTTCGTGCGAACTTTGAGTGTCGCGCGTGACGGCACGCTGTGGATCGTCGTCGGCCGGACGCTGATGTTCCTGCATCCAGGCCAGACCGTCTTCTCCGCGACGGACGTGCAAACCAGCGAAGAGGAAGCGGACTTCGTCGAGACGCCGGATGGCACGTTGTGGCTGACCGATGCGGCGCTCGGCGCGCACGCCGTGGACGGCAAGGACTGGATCACGCTGCGCGACCCCAAGCACGGACCGCTGTGGGGCAAGCTCGTCGATCGCGACGGCACGCTCTGGACTTCATCACCCGCCGGGATCCATCGCGTGCAACATGTCGCGACGGACTCGCCGCGCGACATGTTCTCGAACCTCCACGGCCTGACGGCGCCCTACGCCAACGCATTCCTCGAAGACCGTGAAGGCAACGTCTGGATCGGCACCGCCGCCGGCGTGGACCGATTTCGCGAATCGCGCTTGACACGCCTCGAGCTGCCCTACGGTGCGAACGGTTTCGCCATCGCGGCCGGCGACGCGGGGCAGCTGCTGGTGGGCATCGACTTCAATCCAGGGGCATTCAAGGTCACTGCACCTGCATTCGCAGCCGTGCAGGGCCCGCAGTTCATCACGTGCGTCTATCGCGACGATGACGGCGACGTCTGGTACGGCGGACGCGGCATCGTCTGGCATGCGCACGGCTCCAGATTGGATTCGCTGGAAGTGCCCGCAGACCGCGCCAATGCCAACTACTATCCGATTCAGGCGATCACGAAGGATCGCGCGGGCCGCTTGTGGATCTCCGTAGTCCGTGGCGGCGTGTTCTATTACGCCGACGACAAGTGGACACGCGTCGACGATCCGCCGCTCACGATGAGCAGCGACGCGAGCGGCCGCGTCTGGCTCGGCTATCCCGGCAGCCGCATCAAGGTCATCGGCCCGGAGCCGAACAGCGTGCTCGACCTGTCGCTCGACGACGGGCTCGACATCGGCAACGTGATGGCGATCCTGCCGCATGGCGCGGACACCTGGATCGGCGGTGAGCTCGGGCTGGCGCGTTTCGATGGCAACAAGTTTCATGCAGTCACCCAGAGCGGCGGCCGCCAGTTGCCGAGTGTCTCGGGCATCGCCGCGACAGCAGAAGGCGACCTGTGGCTCAGCTCGACTGCCGGCGCAATCAAGCTTGCCGCCGACGAAGTGCAGCTGTTGACGTCGCAGCCCGATTACTCCGTCACCGTGGAGCTGTTCGACTTTCTTGACGGCATGCCCGGTACGCCGAACGCGATTCGGCCGCTGCCCTCCATCGCGATCACCAGCGACGGCCGGTTGTGGTTCGCCACGACCAATGGCGTCGTCTGGATCGATCCGCATCATCAGCGACAGAACACGCTGGCACCGAACGTCGACGTGCAGACCATCGTCGCGGACGGCCGCACGTACGAGCCGCGTGCCGGCGTGCGGCTGCCGACCAAGGCGCGCAACGTGCAGATCAGCTACACCGCGCTGAGTCTTTCGATTCCGGAGCGCGTGCACTTTCGTTATCAGCTCGGCGCGAACGAGCCGTGGCAGGACGCAGGCTCGCGGCGCACCGCCTACTTCACCGACCTCGGTCCGGGCGACTATGCGTTCCGCGTGATCGCCGCCAACAACGACGGCGTCTGGAACAACGTCGGCGCCACGCTCGAGTTCGCGATCCCGCCGGCGTTCTATCAGACGAAGTGGTTTTACGCGCTGTGCGCGCTGGCGCTGATTGCTGCTCTGGTTTTCGCGTACCGAGTGCGAGTGCGGCAGGTGGCTGCACACGTGCGCGATCGGCTGGAAGGGCAGCTCGCGGAACGCGAGCGCATCGCGCGCGACCTGCACGACACGCTGCTGCAAGGCATGCAGGGACTGATCTGGAGATTTCAGGCCGCGAGCGACCGCATCCCGCCGGGCGAGCCGGCCCGACAATTGCTGGAGCAGTCGCTCGATCGCGCCGACAAGCTGCTGGAAGAGAGCCGCGACAAGGTGAAGGATCTGCGACCGATGTCCGGCGCGGTCGCGGACCTGGCGCAGGCGCTGGCCGCGGAAGGCGAGCAGTTGACGAAACTTCACTCAGCGCAGTTCCGCGTGAGCGTGCAAGGCGCACCGCGCGACCTGCACCCGATCGTCCGCGAGGAGGGATTCCTCATCGGCCGTGAGGCACTCGCCAATGCATTCAACCACTCCGCCGCCGCGAACATCGAGGCCGAAGTGACCTATGGCGAGCACGCATTGCAGATCCGGATCCGCGATGACGGACGTGGCATCAGCGAGACCGTTCTCGATGCCGGCGGCCGCCCCGGGCACTTCGGTCTGCTGGGCATGCGCGAGCGGGCGAAGCAGCTCGGCGCGAACATCGAGGTCTGGAGCAAGCCCGGCGCGGGCACGGAAATAGACGTGCGCGTGCCCGCCGAGGTAGCGTACCGCCCGTCGCAAGCCGCAACGCGCGGCTGGCGATTCCGGCTGGGAGCCGCCTCATGATCCGCATTCTCACGGTCGACGATCATCAGCTGCTGCGCGAGGGGATCGCTGCGGTCCTCGAGAGCCAGGAGGACATGAAGTTCGTCGCCCAGGCCAGCAACGGGCGCGAAGCCGTCGACAACTTTCGGCGCCTGCGCCCGGATGTGACGTTGATGGATCTGCGCATGCCGGACATGAGCGGCATCGAAGCGATCACCGAGATCCGCGGCGAATTTCCCGATGCTCGCATCGTCGTGCTGACCACGTATGCCGGCGATGCGCAGGCGGCAGCGGCGCTGAAAGCGGGAGCGGCCGGCTACCTGCTCAAGAATCTCGTGCGCAAGGAGCTGCTGGAGACGATCCGCGCCGTGCACTCCGGCAAGCGTCGCGTGCCGCCCGAAATCGCCACCGAGATTGCCGAGCACGTCGCCGACGACGCGCTGACCGCACGCGAGCTCGACGTGCTGCGGCGAGTGGCGGCGGGCAAGTCGAACAAGCTGATCGCGGCGGAGCTCGACATCTCGGAGGGCACCGTCAAGACGCACATGAAGAGCATCCTGCCGAAGCTCGATGCTTCGGACCGCACGCACGCGGTGATGATCGCGCTGAAGCGCGGCATTCTCGATTTGTGATCGCGCTCTGCGATCAGTACGACACCGTCTCCTCGTCCGGATAGCAGTAGAGCCAGCGCTCGCCGATCTCGGCGGATGCGATCACTGGATGACCACTGGCACGCGCATGTGCCGACGCATGGCGTGCGGGCGAGCTGTCACAGCACAGCGTATGGCCGCAGGTCTGACAGGTGCGCAGATGCACCCACTTGCCGCCGACCTTTTCGCATTCTTCGCAAACGCGGCGGTGCGGTTGCTTGATCTGCTGGATCGCCTTGAGGTGTGCACAGATCTGCTCGGCCATCTCCAGTCTCCTCGCCGCCCGGGACTATTCTGCAAGCACCCGGTGCACGAATGAAATCGCTATCGACCCCTCGCCCACTGCCGATGCGACGCGCTTGATGTTGCCGGCGCGCACATCGCCGACGGCGAACACGCCCGGCCTGCTCGTCTCCAGCAAGTACGGCGCTCGCGTCAGCGGCCACTGCGCTTGGTCCAGCTCCTCGCGCGTGAGCTCCGGGCCGGTCTTGATGAAACCGTTCGCATCGAGCGCGAGGCAACCAGCGAGCCAGCGCGTCGCTGGCGTCGCACCGGTCATCACGAAGACGTGACGGATCGGCCGCGACTCTTCCTTCTGGCTGCGAGTATCGCGCCAGCGCACGCTGGCGAGATGCGTCTCGCCCTCGACGGCAACCAGTTCGGTGCACGGGTGCAGCTCGATCGTCGGATGATTCTCGATGCGATGAACGAGGTAGCGCGACATCGTGGCCGCCAGACCTTCGCCGCGCACGAGGATGTGCACCTTGCGCGCGCGCTCGGCTAGAAACACGGCAGCCTGACCCGCGGAGTTGGCACCGCCGATCACGATCACTTCTTCGCCGGTACAGAGCTGCGCCTCCATGAACGTGGCCGCGTAGTAGACGCCGACTCCTTCGAAGCGCCCGAGGGCTTCGAGCGGCGGCTTGCGATATTCCGCGCCGGTCGCGATGACGACGGTGCTGGCCTGAATGGCACTGCCGCCTTCGTCGAGTTGCAACATGTACGGGCGCTTGCTGCAGTCGAGGCGCGCGGCCGTCCGCGCGATCAGCAATTGCGCGCCGAATTTGCTGGCCTGACTCAGCGCTCGTCCTGCCAGCGCTTCGCCCGAAATGCCAGTGGGAAAGCCGAGATAGTTCTCGATCCGCGAGCTCGAACCTGCCTGGCCACCGGGTGCACGCCGCTCGATCAGCAGAGCATCCAGGCCTTCAGAAGCTGCATAAACTGCTGCCGACAATCCTGCCGGACCCGCTCCCACGACGATGACATCCCGCCGCTGGTCGCTCGCGACTTGCTGGTTGAGTCCGAGACACTCCGCGATCTGCGCATCCGTCGGATTGCGTAACACCAGCTCGCCGCGACAGATGACCACGGGCACGTCTGCGTGAGTCACGTGGAAACGATCCAGCAGCTGTTGCACGTCGCCGTCGCGATCGAGATCGACGAACGAGTAGGGCTGACCGTTGCGACCGAGAAACTCCCGCACGCGCAGCGTTCCCGCGCAATACAGCGAGCCGAGCAGCACGACCTCGCCGAGCCCACGCGCGATGAGCTCGACTCGTCGCAGGATGAAGGCGCGCATCAGGATCTCGCCGATCTCCGCGTCGCGCTGCACGAGCTCCAGCAGGTGCTCGCGATCGAGCTCGATGACCTCGCCCGCCTCGCTCACCCGCGCCTGCACCAGCGAGCGTCGGCCGGTGAGCAGATTCATCTCGCCGTTGAACTGCCCGGCCTCGTAACTGACGATGACCGTGTCCTCGCTCGCGCCCGGCCGCGCGATCTCGACCCGACCCGAGAGCACGACGAAGAACTGGGGCGCGCGATCACCCGCGCGAATGAGGAACTCACCTGCCGACGTCACGCGCACGCGGCCGTGAGCGGTGACTCGCGCAACCTGCGCTTGAGTCAGCCGAGGGTAGGTGCGTTCGTTGTTGTCTGCCACGAGAGGAGCCTAGCCGATGGTCTCGCGCGCCGCGACCGATACCATGGTGCAATCCAACGGCTCGAGCATGTCTGCTCCAATCGGCTGTGTCATCCGTTCCGCTACGAGGAGCCGTCATGCACACCGCGCTGAAGTATCTCCTTGCATTGGCCACCTGCGCCGCCCTCGCCGCGACGGTCGCATTCGCCGCCCAGGACAAGTACTCGGTAAAAGTGCCAGGCGGTCTGGGCTTCGCCGACTTCAAGGGCTACGAGAGCTGGCAGGTCGTTTCGATCAGCCACAGCCCCAAGGCGATGGCCGTGATCGTCGGCAATCCGGCGATGATCAAGGCCTTCGAGGCCGGCATTCCAGAAAACGGCAAGCCGGTGCCCGATGGCGCGAAGATGGCCAAGATGCACTACGTGCCCAAGAAGAACCAGTATTTTCCGGATGCCATCGTGCCGGACAAACAAGCGGACGTGGACTTCATGATGAAGGACAGCAAGCGCTTTGCGGATAGCGGCGGCTGGGGTTATGCCGCGTTCAAGTACGATGCCGCGGCCGGCACTTTCGCGCCCGTCGGGTTGGATGGTCAGCCGCCGCAGGGCAACGACGCGAAGTGCGGGTTTGCCTGTCACACGGTCGCGAAAGGGAATGACTACGTCTTCACGCAGTATCAACATCGGTGAGCGTAGACTGCAGCGGATACAGGAGGCCCGATGGCTCTGTCTCCGCTGGCCGGCAAGCCGGCACCGAAAGAACTGCTGATCGACCCCGCGCAACTGGAGCGCGAGTACTACACACGCGCGCCGGATCCGAGCGATCCGGCGCAGCAGGTGAGCTTCGGCACCAGCGGGCATCGCGGCTCACCGCTGCGAGGCTCGTTCAACGAGGCGCACATCGTCGCGACCGCGCAGGCGATGTGCGAGTACCGCCAGGCCCAGGGCATCACCGGGCCGCACTTCATCGGCCGCGACACGCACGCGGTGTCCATCCTGGCGCAGCGCACTGCGCTCGAAGTGCTCGCCGCCAACGGTGTCGAGATCGTCATTCAGAGCGATGATGAGTTCACGCCGACGCCGGCGCTGTCGCGCGCCATTCTCGTGCACAACCGCGGGCGCACCGACCGGCTCGCGGACGGCGTCGTCGTCACACCGTCGCACAACCCGCCGGAAGACGGCGGATTCAAGTACAACCCGCCGAACGGCGGGCCCGCTGATACCGATGCGACCGGTTGGATTCAACGACGCGCCAATGAGTTGCTGCGCGAAGGGAATCGATCAGCGAAGCGCATACCGCTGGCCGCGGCCCAGCGTGCTGCGAACTATCACGAGCAGGATTTCAGGATGCCGTACGTGCAGGACCTGCGGCACGTCATCGACATGGAAGCCATCCGGGCCGCGGGACTCAAGCTCGCGGTGGATCCGCTCGGCGGCGCCGCCGTGCACTACTGGGAGCCGATCAACAGCGTCTACGGCCTCGACATCGACGTGGTGAATCCGCGCGTCGATCCCACGTTCGCGTTCATGACCGTGGATCACGACGGCAAGATCCGCATGGACAGTTCGAGCCCGTACGCGATGGCGAGCCTGCTCGGGCTGAAGGATCGGTTTCAACTGGCGTTCGCCAACGACACCGACGCTGACCGTCACGGCATCGTCACACCGTCGACCGGATTGTTGAATCCAAATCACTATCTCACGGTCGCGATCCACTATCTGCTCAACGCGCGGCCACAGTGGCGGCGCGACGCGGCGATCGGCAAGACGCTGGTCTCGAGCAGCATGATCGACCGGGTCGTAGCCGCAGCGGGACGTCGACTGCTCGAAACGCCGGTTGGCTTCAAGTGGTTCGCACCGGGCTTGCTCGACGGCTCGGTCTGCTTCGGCGGCGAAGAGAGTGCAGGCGCGAGCTTCCTGCGCCGGGACGGAACGGTGTGGACCACCGACAAGGATGGAATCATCCTCGCGCTGCTCGCTGCCGAGATCACGGCGCGAACGGGCAAGGAGCCGGGCCAGTATTACTGGGACCTCACCACGCAGTTCGGCACTCCGCACTACACGCGCATCGATGCACCGGCGACGCCGGAACAGAAAGCGCGACTCGGCAAGCTCTCACCGGATGCGGTGCGAGCGTCCTCGCTGGCGGGCGAGCCGATCACAGCGAAGCTGACGCGTGCGCCGGGCAACGATCAACCGATCGGCGGCCTCAAGGTCGTAACCGAGAACGGCTGGTTTGCGGCGCGCCCGTCCGGCACGGAGAACCTTTACAAGATCTATGCAGAAAGTCAGCGCGACACGCGGCACCTGCAGACGCTGGTCGCCGAGGCTCAACAGATCGTCGCCGAATCCCTGAGGTCATGATGAATCCAACGCAAGCCCTCGCCCGGGCCGGCCAGAGCATCTGGCTCGACAATCTCAGCCGCGATCTGCTCACCAGCGGCACCCTCGCCCGCTACATCTTCGACCTGTCCGTGACCGGGCTCACATCGAACCCGACCATCTTCGATCACGCGATCAAGAACGGCGCGGCTTACGACGACTCGATTCGCGCACGGCTGAGCAGAGGACTGTCCGGCGAGAAACTGTTCTTCGAGGTCGCCCTGGAAGACATCACGCGGGCCGCAGACCTGTTTCGGCCGATTCACGAGCGCACTGCCAGCGTCGACGGCTGGGTCTCGCTCGAAGTCTCGCCGCTGCTCGCTCGCGACGCGCAGACGACACTGAGCGAAGCGCGAGACCTGCATGCGCGCGCGGACCGTTCCAATGTCTTCATCAAGATTCCCGGCACTGCCGAAGGCCTGCCGGCGATCGAGGAAGCGATTTTCGCCGGCGTGCCGATCAACGTGACGCTGCTGTTCTCCGTCGAGCAATACCGCGCGGCGGCGGAGGCCTGGCTGCGCGGCGTCGAGCGCAGGATCGAAGCAGATTTGAACCCTGACGTCGCATCGGTGGCGTCGATCTTTCTCAGCCGCTGGGATGTCGCAGTCGCAGGCAAGGTGCCGGCGGCGCTCACGAACAAGCTGGGTCTTGCGATCGGGCATCAAGCCTATCGCGCGTACTCCCAGCTATTGCAATCGTCTCGCTGGCGTCGCGCGATGAATGCCGGCGCTAGGCCACAGCGCTTGCTGTTCGCGAGCACGGGCACGAAGGATCCGCAGGCGTCCGACATCCTGTACATCAAGGGGCTGGTCGCGCCGCTGACGATCAACACGATGCCCGAGAACACGCTCAAGGCCTTCGGCGACCACGGCGAGCTCGGCCCGGAGCTGAGTGCCGACGCCGGCGACGCCGAGAAAATGCTGGGCGAATTCCGCAAAGCCGGCGTGGATCTCGCGGCGCTCGCGACGAAATTGCAGGACGACGGCGCCGCGTCGTTCGTAACCTCGTGGAACAACCTGCTCGGCGTCATCGCATCCAAAGGCTCCGCGCTCGCGCGGGCGAGCTAGGTGCACTGATGCAACTGGGCATGGTGGGTTTGGGCCGCATGGGCGGCAACATGGTGCGCCGTCTGCTCAAAGGCGGTCACTCGTGCGTCGTGTTCGACGTCGCGCCGCAAGCAGTTCAGGAGTTCACGAAGCACGGCGCCGTCGGTGCCGCTTCGCTCGGCGATCTCGTCGCGAAACTCGATAAGCCCCGCGCGATCTGGCTGATGGTGCCGGTTGCATTCGTCGACGCGACCATCGACAAGCTGCTGCCGTCGCTGGAGCCCGGCGACATCCTCATCGACGGAGGCAACACGCACTACATCGATGACATCCGTCGCGCCAAAGCACTGGCCGCGCGGAACGTTCACTACGTGGACGTCGGGACGAGTGGCGGCGTGCTGGGTCTCGAACGCGGCTACTGCATGATGATCGGCGGCGAGCGCGATGTCGTGCAGCGTCTCGATCCGATCTTTGCCACGCTGGCGCCGGGCGCCGGCAGCATCGAACGCACGGCAGGTCGTGCGAATGTCAACAGCACCGCCGAGCGCGGTTATCTTCATTGCGGGCCGAACGGCGCGGGCCACTTCGTAAAGATGGTCCACAACGGCATCGAGTACGGCATCATGGCCGCCTATGCGGAAGGCTTCGGCGTGCTGCGCGGTGCGAACGCAGGCAAGCACGCACGCGAAGCGGATGCTGAGACGGCGCCGCTGCGCAATCCCGAGCACTATCAATATGAGATCGACGTGGCGGACGTCGCCGAAGTCTGGCGGCGCGGCAGCGTGATCTCCTCGTGGCTCCTCGATCTGACTGCCGTCGCGCTGGCGGACGATCCCGCGCTCGCCAAGTTCGAAGGCCGCGTCTCCGATTCCGGTGAAGGCCGCTGGACGATTCAGGCCGCCATCGATGAGGGCGTGCCGGCTCCCGTGCTCACGACTGCGTTGTACGAGCGCTTCAGCTCACGCGGCAACGCGACGTTCCAGGACAAGATCCTCTCGGCGATGCGCTATCAATTCGGGGGCCATCTCGAGAAGCCTTCCTCATGAGCGCGCAGTCCTGTGACGCGCTGGTCTTCTTCGGCGCCACTGGCGATCTCGCGTACAAGAAAATCTTCCCGGCCCTCCAGGCGATGGTGAAGCGCGGCACGCTCGACGTGCCCGTCATCGGCGTCGCCAAGAGCGGCTGGGGACTCGAACAGCTGAAGGCGCGAGCACGCGAGAGCATCGACAAGCACGGCGGCATCGATGCCGCGGCCTTCGGCAAGCTCATGGAGCTGCTGCGCTACGTTGACGGCGATTATGCAGATGGCGGAACGTTCGCATCGCTGCGCAAGCTGCTGGGCAACGCTGCTCGCCCTGCTCACTATCTGGCGATACCGCCTGCGCTGTTCGGCAATGTCGTCCAGCACCTCGCACGGGCAGGCTGCGCGCCAGCCGGTTCGCGCGTTGTCGTCGAGAAGCCGTTTGGCCGCGATCTTACTTCCGCGCAAGCGCTCAACGGCATCCTGCTGCGAACGTTCGACGAGCAGCACATCTTTCGCATCGATCATTACCTCGGCAAGGGACCGGTGCGACACATGGCGTTCTTTCGCTTCAGCAATGCGTTGCTGGAGTCGTTCTGGAGCCGCCAGCACGTCGCCAGCGTGCAGATCACGATGGCGGAGGATTTCGGCGTCCAGGGACGCGGCGGCTTCTACGAACAGACCGGCGCCATTCGCGACGTCGTGCAGAATCATCTGTTCCAGTTGCTAGCGACGCTCACGATGGAGCCGCCGGCGCGCATCGACAGCGAATCCATCCGCGACGAAAAGGTGAAGGTGCTGAAGTCGATCGCGCCGATCGAGCCGCGCGAGCTGGTGCGCGGTCAGTTCCAGGGCTACCGCAACGAGCCCGGTGTCGCCGCTGATTCGCGGGTAGAAACCTTTGCAGCGTTGCGCCTCGGCATCGACAGCTGGCGCTGGCAGGGCGTGCCCTTCTACATTCGTACGGGCAAGTCGCTGCCGGTGACGTGTACGGAAGTCTTCGCGCGGCTGCGCCGGCCGCCTGCATTGTTCGCGGCACGCCCCGCGCCGAACTACCTGCGATTCCGCATCAGCCCAGTCGTCGAGTTCGCGTTGGGCGTCAACGTGATGGATCCCGAGGACAAGGGTGACGGCACGATCGCCGAGCTGCTCGCGAGCCGGCGCCCCGGCAGCAACGACATCGACGCGTACGAGCGCGTGCTGACCGACGCGATGGAGGGCGATCCGACCTTGTTCGCGCGCGAGGACTACATCGAAGAAGCGTGGCGGATCGTCGACCCGGTCGTGCGGGCCGGCGCCACGGTGTACGAATACGCGCCCGGAACGTGGGGCCCGAAGGAAGTTGCCAGCGTCACACCGCCGGGCGGCTGGCAGGATCCGCTCGTCACGTCAGCTTAAGCCGTCCTGCTCAGAGGCGGTAAGCGTTGCTCGCGGTGACTTCGCGGGCAGAGGCTTCCTTCGATCGCGTCTCGACCATGGCACGAGCGTCGAGCTGTGCGCGCTCGATCTGCTTCGCATCGAGCCGCTGCGAAAGCGCGCCCAGTTCGTACATTGCGGCGTCACGCTCACCGGCTCGCAGTCCGATTTCCATGGCAGCAGAAATGAGCGTGTAGGCCCGTGGCTCATCCTTCTTGACGCCAGCGCCGCGGGCGTAAGCGCGCCCGAGGTTTGCCATGCCTGGCGCGTATCCTTGGTTCGCAGCCTGAGTGAACAGCGCGAACGCATCGTGAGCGTTCCTGGTGACGCCCAGCCCGGCGTCATACATCGTGCCGAGCCGGTTCTGGGCGGTTGCGTCGCCCTGCTTCACCGCGAGTCGCAGCCACTTCACTGTCTCTTCGTAGCTCTGAGGCACGCCGAGACCATGGAAGTAGATGGTCGCGATGTTGTTCATCGCGCTGGTCGAACCCCCTTCCGCCGCGCGCTGATACCACGCGAGTGCGGCGATGTAGTCCTGCGGCACGCCGGTTCCGGTCGCATACAGCAGGCCCATGCGGTTCATCTGTTCGGGATTGGCGGGGGACTGGGCGGCGTCGGCTGCAAAAACACGCAGCGATGCCAGGACCAGAAGCGCGGCGACTGCGATTGCTCTGGATGTCTTCATGGGTGACATCCTCGCGCCGGGCCGTCCGAGGATAAATCGGCTTCGCCCCACGTCAGTGTTGCCTGGCGCTCAACAATCGCGCAGGAACGCCTGGTGGGTGTCAATTCATTGCTCGGACCTGCGCTTGCCGAACGAGACCGCGTACGCCGGCGAACGAAACAGCAGGATCGGATCGTTGGTGGGGCGGATGCCATCAGCCATCACCAGCGGATCGAAATTGATCGGCTCGCAGGCCTGTCCCTTCTGCTGCACGGTCGCTTGCTTGATCGAGAGCGTGCCGGCTTTGAAATGCTTGCGGGTCTCCGGCCACGCCAGCGTCGGATTGTCTTGCGGATCGCCGGGCTCGCCGACGTAGACGATCATGTCCCAGACGGCAGGCCCCTTCGCCGTGCGCGCGATCAGATTCTTCTCCAGGAAATCGTGCGGCGCTGCCTTCATTTGCTCGGCCGTCAGTTCCTTCACGCCATCGCGTGGCACGAAGCGCCAGCGCACCGGATGCTCGGTCCCTTTGGCGTCGACGAACTTGAAGGTGTGAATGCTGAAGTAGGTGGTCTGATAGTAGTTCGCCGTCGGCGTATGTTCGCTGCTCAACTCTTTCAAGGGCAGCGAGTCGGGATGCGTAGCGTAGTAGGCCTTCACCTTCTCCGGGTCTGGCTGGCCCGTCTTCGGATCCGGCTTCACGGCCAGCAGGAAGTCGCGGAACGAGCCGGGCGACGCAGCCGCGAAGATCGGCGCGTTGACCATCGTGATGTGCTGCAAGGCGCCGCCGGGAATGCGGAACTCGAGGGCCATGCCGCGCGGCGCGGGCGCCGCATCGGGGACTTCGGGATTGCCGCCTCCGAGCGAGAAGCGCCCGACTACCGGAATGGTCTTGCCTGAGAACAGCGCTGAGCTGCTGAGCGCCGCGGCATCGGCCGTGCCGACGAACTCGCCGGCCGCGCACGTTCCCTTGATGTGATTCCTGCGCTCACCCTGGTGCACGCCGAAGGTCCCTTCGAAAGCATCGATCATCTGCGGGGCCGTTGTGGTGTCGGCGGCCAGAACCGGCAGCGGAGTGCACCATCCGGTTGCAGCGAGGGTCAGCAATGCAAGGCGCACGGCGTGCGCGACAGTCGATGATTTCATGCTCAGCGCTTCTGGTACGGGTGGAAAACGTAGTCCTTCGCCTTGACGATCGTGTGACACGCATCGCCACAGTCCGATTTGCTCTCGGCATCAGGCGTAAACGTGTCGGTCTTCGGATCGTAGTTGAACACAGCGTAGCCCCAGCCGTGGCTGTTCGGGAATCGCTTGCTGTCTTTTTCCATCACGAAGTTCTGCGAGAAGGTGTCAGGCACGTCGACGGCAAACGGTGCCTCGGTGCTCTTCTTGTGCTTCCATTGCAGCTTCGCCATCTTCGAGCCGTCCGGGAACGGCTTGCCGTTGCCCGGCACGCCTTCCTTGAAGGCTTTGATGATGGTCGGATTGCCGACGATCACTTTGAGGATGTCGTCGGTGCGCGCGGACGAAATGACCGCCCAGTCCTCGTAGCCCTTGAAGTCGGCGAAGGCGATGCCGCTCGGCGACTTCAGCGCGTACTTGTCCTGCGCATAAGCGATCGTGGCGCCGAGCGCAGTAGTTACGGCGGTGGCGATCGCGATCGTGAGCTTGCTGCTGCGGTTCATAACCGATCCTCTGCCAGTGGTTCGTTCGGCAGCGATCTCACCAAATGCACTGTGCCCGCGCGATTAGACGATGGTATTCCTGCCCGCGAGCCACAGGGCCAGGTTGCGCACGTAGCGCTGGACCGAAGCCATTGCCTGCGGCGTTCTCGGCAGCGAGCCGCCCGGCGCTTCGGTGACGAAGTCCGGACTGCCGCGGCCCGGGTCCCAGTTGTAGTCGGCGAAATGATGGAACGTCGATTCGGCGATCGCGGGCCCAGCCTTCGCGGAGGGCTCGAAGGCCACGGCGATGTTGAATCGCTGGCCGCTCGCCAGACTCTTGCCGGTCGCAATCACTCGCGCCGCCGAGTCCGCATGCGGGGCGACCACAGCGCCTTCGTGCGGATGGGCGGGTAGATATTGCACGTCTCGCATCACCGGATGCACGGGCAGCTCTGCGTCCACGGACTGGAAGTCGCCATTCGCGCCCGAGTGGAAATTCGGCCAGCCGATGTATGTCGTGTCGCGGTCGTCGGGCGGCGGCAGCGGGCCGTCGATGTTGTGCGTATGAAAGACGTGGGCCGCACCGATGGAACCCATGTTGCAGATCGAGCAGCCGAGATCCATATGGTCGCGCGTGATCATGATGCCGCCGCCACGCTCGCGGAACCGCAGGATTCCTTCGCGATCGGCATCGTCGAGCCCGTTGCCCGTATCCACTGCGAACAGCCACAGCTCGTCGTACTTCGAGCGATCGAGCGAGGACAGAACCGAGTCCGGTTCACCGACGGGATCACGATCCCGCGCCGTGACGTTGAACAGTCGGCTGCCATCGGCTGCAGTGAGCGCAGCGAGGTAATCCCGCAGCATCGAGAAGCGACCGATGTGCCAGTCGTTCGCGGTCGGCTCGATCGTCGTTTGCAGCAGCAGCTCGATGGGCTTCACTTGCTTACTCCTTGAATGGCGCGCCGAGCAGCATATCCACCGTCGATGGCCGCGTGTACCCAGCCACATAGCGCTCGCCGAAGTCGCGCGCGAAGTTGTCGTAGGTAGTGCCCGGACGCGCCTCGACGATGCGACAGACATCGCGCGTAAAGCGCTGTTTCATCTCCAGCCGCGGATACGCGTCGACGATCGTCGCTACCTGGTCGGCGGTGAACTGGTCGATGCCCCAGCCGCCCCAATCGAGGCCGATGCCCATCGTGGACAGTGCGACTTCGTTCTCCTTGTACAGCGCGATCGAAGGCGTCGAGTTCAGGGCAACGCCGTCCCAGACCAGCTGCGCACGTCCTTCCGCCATGCCCTGCTCGCGAGCAAATGCGCGAGCGGCATTCGCGCCCTCGATCTCGAATCGCAGCGGACCGCTGAATGCTTGCGCCAGCCCGATGTCGTGCAGCACCGTGGCGACCGCAAGCACTTCGGGATCGTGCGGCGTGCCCTTCGCCTTGGCGATCGCCACTGCAAAGAGCCACGAGCGCATGCTGTGATTGAACAGATACGGTTCAGTGCTCTTGCGCGCGTACTCGATCGCACGCGAGACGAGCGGTGTATCCGGCACTACGATCCCGGCGAGCGTCCGCGTAGTCATGGCAGTACTCCTCTGTGTAAGCCGACACGATCCTCCGCGCGTTGCAGATCGATTGCTTGACGAAAAGCGGCGTCGCTTCCATTCAACTGGCGCGCAGATCGGTCAAGCAACGCAGCCTCGTTCGGCGAACAATCGCCGCGACTCGTCACCGCACTCAAGGAGCCTGCAATGTCCATCCTCAAGAGCCTCGTACCTGCTGTATTGATCGGCTGCTCGCTTGCGGCATCTGCAGCCAATGCTCCGGAAGCGGTGGTCGTGCCGCTGATGACCAAGGCCTTGCCGGATCTTCCGGGCAAGGAAGCCGTGATGATCACGGTCGAATATCCGCCGGGTTCCGTCGACCCGATCCATCGGCACGATGCGCATGCGTTCATTTACGTACTCGAGGGCTCGATCGTCATGCAGGTCAAAGGCGGCAAAGAGGTCACGCTGACGCCGGGCCAGACGTTCTATGAAGGGCCGAACGACGTGCACACCGTCGGCCGCAACGCCAGCACCACGAAGCCGGCCAAGTTCGTGGTCGTGTTCATCAAGAAGCAGGGCGCGCCGATTCTGACCCCGGTATAGGGGCGCCGATGCGAGCACGCCGCCAGGCTCGCGGGCTTTCGCCCGCGAACCGGCGGAACAGCCGGGTCAGGTGCGACTGATCGGCGAGCCCGCAATTCAACGCGATCTCGCTGAGTGAAGCATCGGTGGACAACATCAGTCCTTGCGCGTGCTCCACCCGCCGCCGGATAACGTACTCGTGCGGTGGCTCGCCGAAACTATTGCGAAAGGCGCGGCCGAAGTGCGACGAATTCAAGCGCACCAGCGCGGCGAGTTCCTCGTTCCTGATCGGCCGATCCAGGTGTGTTTCGACATGGCTCGTCACCTTGCGAATCTGCCAAGGCGCCAGCCCGCCGCGAACGGGCTGCGGCGCAGCCGTCGCCATCTCGCCCATCTCCTGCAACAGCTCGGCAGCGCGGCGCAGGCTGGCCTCGGCAGTGCCGCGCTCGTCATCGAGTGCGCTGCGGATGGCGGAGCACAGCTCCGCCATCACCGAGCGAATCTTCCGCACCGAAAGCCCGGCGTCCGAATCGCCGGCTTCGGCGTCGCACACGGCAGGAACCGCACCCGTCAATGCCAGCGAGAACGTCGAGTTGTCCATTTCAGCTCCGCAAAAATGCCAGCAGATCCGCGTTGATCTGATCCGCATGCGTCGCCGTAATGCCGTGCGGCGCACCGGGGTAGTAGATCGCCTTCGCGTTCTTGATCAATCGCGCGGACTTTCTGGCCGAGTCGTGCACCGGCACGACCTGATCGTCCTCACCGTGCAGCACCAGCGTCGGGACGTCGAACTTCTTCAGATCCTCGGTGAAGTCGGTCTCCGAGAACGCCTTGACGCTCTCGTACGAATTCTTCAGACCGGACTGCATGCTCCACAGCCAGAACTGCTCGAGCACGCCCTGCGAGATCTTCGAGCCCTCGCGATTCGCACCGTAGAACGCGACAGCGAAATCCTTGTAAGCCTGCGAGCGATCCTTCACTAGCGCGGCGCGGATGCCGTCGAACAACTCCATCGGCAGGCCCTCGGGATTCGCCGCGGTCTTCAGCAGCAGCGGCGGCACGGCTGCGATCAGCACTGCCTTCGCCACACGCTTGGTGCCGTGACGCCCGATGTAACGCGTCACTTCGCCGCCGCCGGTCGAGTGTCCGACACAGGTGACGTTCTTGAGATCCAGCGTCTCGATGACAGCCGCCAGGTCGTCGGCGTAGCCGTTCATGTCGTTGTTGGAGGAGGCTTGCTCCGAGCGTCCGTGGCCGCGCCGGTCGTGCGCAACCACGCGAAAGCCCTGCTGCGCCAGGAACAGCATCTGTCCGTCCCACATGTCGGAGCTGAGTGGCCAGCCGTGCGAAAAGGTCACGACCGGGCCGCGGCCCCAGTCCTTGTAATAGAGCTGCGTGCCGTCTTTGGCGGTAATCGTGTTCACGGTGCGGGCTCCTTCGGGCAGTGAGGAAGAGAGGGTCGTGGCGTTCATCGTTGTTCTCCCATTGTGTTGAGATTCGTCATGACTCTCTCACCGCATCGTTCCTGCCCCAAGTTAAGCCGCGTCAAGCCGCGTTAAGCGATTATTCGATGGTATCGGTGGGGGTCTGCAGCCTTTGCAACGGGTGCCTGCGCGGCTATCCTCGGACCCTTCCTGCTCCGATGTCGTGTCATGAATGGTTCACATGGCGAGACCACATCGTTTGGGCCGTTCCGGCTGTCGCCGACGAAGCGCCAGATCGAGCGCGACGGCGTGCCGCTGGCGCTGGGGGATCGCGCGCTCGACATCCTGATCGCGCTGGTCGAGCACCCGGGCGAAGTCGTCAGTCAGCGCGATCTCATTGCGCACGTCTGGCGCGATCTCGTCGTCAGTCCCGGCAATCTCCGCGTGCACATGAGCGCCCTGCGCAAGGCACTCGGCGACGGCGCAGACGGGGTTCATTACATCGAGAACGTGACCGGCCAGGGGTACTGCTTTGTCGCGCCGATCACTCGCGTCGCGGCCGACGTGCCGCCGGTGCGAGTCGTGGAATTTCCCGACGCTGCGCGCAAGCGGCTGCTGCTACCGCCGCAGCTCACGCGGATGATCGGCCGCGAGCAGATCGTGCGCTCGATCGGTGCCGATCTCGTTTCCGAGCGCTTCATCACGATCATCGGTCCCGGCGGGATGGGCAAGACGACTGTCGCCATCGCCGTCGCGCACGCGATACTCGAAGAATTTTCCGGCGCGGTGTGTCTCGTCGACGTCGGCGCGGTCGCGGATGCGAAGCTGCTTGCGCCGACGATTGCGGCTTCACTCGGTCTCTCGGTGCAGAGCGCGGACGCGGTGCCGACGCTGCTGGAATACCTGCGGACGCTGCGGATGCTGCTCGTGATCGACAATTGCGAGCACGTCGTCGATGCAGTCGCGACGCTGACCGAAACGATCTTCCGCGAGGCTCCCGACGTGCACATTCTCGCGACGAGCCGCGAGGCGCTGCGGGTCGAGGGCGAGCACGCATTCTGGTTGCCGCCACTGGCGAGCCCGGCGCCGCAGTCGAGCATGAAGGCCGGCGACGTGCGGCAGTTCCCCGCCGTGCAGCTCTTCATGGAGCGTGCCGCGGCGAGCGGGCATCGACTCGAGCTCGACGACGAGAATGCGCCGATCGTTGCCGGCATCTGCGGCAGACTCGATGGCATCGCGCTGGCGATCGAGCTGGCCGCGGGCCGAGCGGGTAGTCACGGTATCGTTGCGACCGCGGACCTCTTGAACAAGAACCTCGGTCTCGACTGGCACGGCCGGCGCACTGCCCTGCCACGCCATCAGACACTCCGGGCCTTGCTGGACTGGAGCTACGGCCTGCTACCCGAGGCGGAGCAACTCGCACTGCGCAGGCTTTCGGTGTTCGTCGGTACGTTCACAGCCGAAGCTGCGGATGCAGCTATGCACACCGGCCACGCGGATCAAGCCGCCACTCTCAACACCCTGGACACGCTGCTTGCCAAATCTCTCCTGTCAACGCTGACGGGCGATGACGGCTCCGAGCGCTATCGACTGCTCGAAACCACTCGACTGTACGGGCTGGAGCGATTGCACGAGAGCGGCGAAGGCGAGATCACGGCCCGGCACCACGCAGAATATTTCGCGAAGTTGCTCGATTCGCGTCACGGCGGACAGATCGACCTGGAATACACCGGCCGCGCTCACGCCTTGCGTGAGCATCTCGGCAATATCCGCGCGGCGCTCGAATGGTGCTTCGGTCAGAGGGAGAACGCGACGGATGCAGCTCTCACCGTCGACCTCGCAGCGGCCGCTGCTCCAGTGTTCTTCGAGCTTTCCCTGTTGAACGAAGCCTACAAATGGAGCGCTGCGGGTCTCGCTGCACTCGATGCGTCCACCCGCGGCAGTCGTCGCGAGATGCTCCTGCAGAGCACGTTTGCCATCTCAGCAATGTGGCTGCGCGGAAACAATGATGAGGTGTTGGCTGCCATCGCGCGCGGTATGCAGCTCGCCCATCCGCTCGACGAGCCTTCACAGCGTCTGCGCATGCTCGCGACCCGACATCTTTTTCTGACACGCATAGCCGACTTTCGCGGCGCGCTCGCCGCTGCGGATGAGTGGGACGAGGCCGCGAAGCAAACCGGCGATGCGAGTTGCCTCGCAATCGGCGATCTGATGCACGGTGTGGCGCTGCACTTCAAGGGAGATCAGGCGGCGGCGCGTAAACATTTCGACGCAGGCTTTGCGCAAGCAGGTGCGCGCCATCTGCAACTCTGCGGTAACGATCATCGAGTTCGCGGACTGATCACGCTGTCGCGCACGCTGTGGGTCTCGGGTCAGCCCGAGCGCGCAGTGGAAACTGCCCGACAAGCCGTCGCGACGGCGATGAGATCCGGCAAGCCGCTGGATACCTGCTTCGCGCTGATCTTTACGGCGCCGGTGCACCTGTGGTGCGGCCATTGGGATGCGGCCCAGCAGGTCCTGGACCAGCTCGCCAACCACTCGCATTGGCAGGTGTTGAAACCGTTTCACTCCACTGCGATCGCATTGCAGGGTGCGTTGCTGATCGGGCGCGGCGACACGGAGCGCGGAGTCGCAATGATCCTGGAGGTGCTGCCGAAGATGAAGGACGAGCGGCAGAATGTGGTGCGAACGTCGGTTGCGTGCTCGCTCGCGGACGGACTGACGACTCTAGGGCGGTTCGAAGAGGCACTCGAGGTCATACGCGACACCCGGCGCGATGCCGCGCGCGGCGGAGAAGCCGTCCTCTTGCCCGAACTGTTGCGCGTGCAGGCGAAAGCTCTACTTGCAGCGTCGCCGTCGAACGAAGCTCGCGCGCAGCGTCTGCTGCTTCGTTCCTGCCGCATCGCGCGGCGCCAGTCCGCCGTGTCCTGGGAATTGCGCTCGGCCGCGACGCTGGCGAGCGTCTCGTCGCACGCGTCCAAGTCGCCGCAGAGTTCGTCAAGAAGCGCCTGAGCTGATCGCGGAACATCCCCCCGTCAGAGGAATTGAAACCTCGTTCGCTGCCCGCCCTCGCAACGGAGAAGACGGGTGTCAGGTCGTCGAGGGGCTGTATCGGCAGGCGCATTTTCCACCCGTTCATGCGCACGCCCCGTACCGACCAGCTACACGACGACGCGACGGGCGGCAGGACCGGAGAGCAAGCATGACCGTACGCTGCACGCATCTCGATTCCGTCAAGACGGATCGCCGCAACACCAACGGCTGCGAGGAGTGCCTCAAGACCGGCGACACCTGGGTGCACCTGCGCCTGTGCCGGACCTGCGGTCACGTCGGCTGTTGCGACGACTCGAAGAATCGCCATGCGCGCCAGCACTTCCATGCGACCGGGCATCCGATCGCCAGCTCGATCGAGCCGGGCGAGACGTGGAGCTGGTGCTTCGTCGACGAGGTGTTCCTCAGAGCAGTTGCGTCGGACAACACGTTGAGGAGTGGGACATGAAAATCGTCGTTATCGGTGGCACGGGCCTCATCGGCTCCCGGCTGGTGAGCATTCTGCGCAGCAAGGGCCACGAGGTGCTGGCTGCTTCGCCTGATTCCGGAGTCAATACGATCACCGGCGAAGGGCTGGACGCGGCGCTGGCCGGCGCACAGGTCGTGGTAGACGTGGCGAATTCGCCGAAGTTCGACGAGTCGTCGATCCAGTTCTTCGAGACCTCCGGCACGCACCTGCTCGCCGCCGAGCAACGCGCCGGCGTGCGTCATCACGTCGCGTTGTCGATCGTCGGCACCGATCGACTGCCCGGCAGCGCGTACCTGCGCGCGAA
>Ga0105248_10000637_pt1 | contig 39844 bp, 49 predicted proteins | sample KBSS34metaG_FD_81524 | JGI IMG/M metagenome (GOLD analysis project Ga0105248, IMG submission 81524) | Switchgrass rhizosphere microbial communities from Kellogg Biological Station, Michigan, USA - KBS S3-4 metaG | ecosystem: Host-associated > Plants > Roots > Rhizosphere > Soil | place...
CCTCGGCCCGCGGGCGATCGACTTCGCCGATGAAGCGAAGCGTCAGGTGCAGCTGTTCGTCGCTCTGCCAGCGCGCGCCGGGCAACCCACCCATAAGGCCGAGCAGTTGCGTACGGATCGGCTCGGGCGGCCGTAGCCCTACGAATAGTCGGTGCATGGCTAACCCCTTAGCTGCCGGCGTGCCGTCGGGACAATCTCCTCCTGCGGCGGACGTTGGCGTCGCTTCGATGGCGCGCCGTTCACTTATGTGAAAGCCCGGCGCGGCTAACGCAGTTTAGCTTGAAATGCGCCCGCGCTGGGCCGATATTTGAGCGACGCCGGCACTGGGTCCGGCAAAGGAGTTTGCAATGGCCAATTGGTCTGATCCACGGACGAGCGGCACGCCTTTCGTAGCGGCCGGTACGCGCACCGCCGCGTACGACGCGGGTCTTCGGTCCTATATGTTGTCGGTCTACAACTATATGGCGTCGGGGGTGCTGCTCACCGGCATCGTCGCGCTGCTGTTCTCCTGGGGCGGCGAGACGTCGCCGGCCGCGCAGGTGTTCATCAATGGCGGGATCCTGAAATGGGTGATCGTGCTGTCGCCGCTCGCGATCATCTTCGCAATGAGCGCAGGCATGGCGCGCATGTCCGAGATGGCGATGCAGGGGCTCTATTGGGCCTTTGCGGTGCTGATGGGGCTGTCGCTCTCGACGATCTTCCTGGTCTATTCGGGCACCTCGATCGCGCAGGCGTTCTTCGCGACCGCCGCGGGCTTCGCTGGTCTCTCGCTGTGGGGCTATACCACCAAGCGGGACCTGTCGGGCTTCGGCACCTTCCTGATCATGGGCCTGGTCGGCCTGATCGTTGCGAGCCTGGTCAATCTGTTCCTGCAGAGCGGCCCGATGCAGCTGGTGATCAGCGTGCTCGGCGTGCTGATCTTCGCAGGGCTGACGGCCTATGACACGCAGAAGGTCAAGAGCATCTACGCCTATGTCGCGGGCACCGACATGGTCGGCAAGGTCGCGATCCAGGGCGCGCTGACGCTCTACCTCGACTTCATCAACATGTTCATGTTCATCCTGCGGCTGTTCGGCAGCCAGCGGAACTAGGATCGCAACCGTCGAAACAACGCGGCCCGGGAGGTGACTCCCGGGCCGTTTTGATTCGCGATCCGTCGTCGTTCCGACGGAACGAGCAGCCGGTGGCGTTCGTTTTAGATCGCCAACGCAACGGAGTTTTGACTCATGGAACGGATCGACGAACGCGCGCTCGACGACACGGCTGCGGCGCCGGCGCATCCGACGAAAGACCGCCCGCCGGTCGGCTCGGCCGACGCGGGCACCGACGCTTCGATCGCCGAGCGGCTCGAGCGAAATCCCGAGAGCACCGAAGCGCGGCTCGACCGTGCGCTCGACGAATCGATGGACGCTTCGGACCCGCCCGCCTCGGTCCAGCCTGTGCACTCGCACGAGCCCGTGGCTTCGTCGGGTTTCGACCCCAAGCTCGAACGCAAGCTCGCGGCGAAGAAGAACAAGGGCTTCTTGGGCCGTCTCGCCGCCAACCTCGGTCTCGGCTGAGGTCAGGAGCGCGTGACGCAACACGGCGGCTGGCGCGATAACCTCGTCGTTATCGCGGCACTGCTGGCAAATCTCGGGATCGCCGTCGCGAAGTTCATAGCGGCGGCGATTTCGGGTTCGTCCTCGATGCTCACCGAGGGCGTGCACTCGCTGGTCGACACCGGAAACCAGGCCCTGCTGCTTTACGGTACGAAGCGCGCCAAGCGCCCGCCCGATCCGGAACACCCGTTCGGCTATGGCCGTGAGCTCTATTTCTGGAGCTTCGTCGTCGCGATCCTGATCTTCGGGCTAGGCGCCGGCGTGTCGGTCTATGAGGGCTATGTCCATATTTCCGAGCGGGCACCGCTCGAAGGCGCGACGATGAACTATGTGGTGCTGGGCGTCGCGCTGGTGCTCGAAGGCGCGAGCTGGACCATCGCGATGCGCGCATTCGCCAAGGCCAAAGGCGACAGCGGCTGGTGGGAGGCGATCCAGGCGTCGAAGGACCCGGCGAGCTTCATCGTACTGTTCGAGGATTCGGCGGCGCTCGCCGGTCTCGTCGTCGCCGGGCTCGGAGTCTGGGCCAGCCATGCCTGGAACGACGCCCGGATCGATGGCGCCGCTTCGATCGCGATCGGCCTCATCCTCGCGGTCGTCGCCACCTTGCTCGCGCGCGAAGCGAAGGGCTTGCTGATCGGCGAGCGTGCCGATCCGGGCGTGATCGCCTGCGTCCGCGCGATCCTCGATCGCGAGCCGCGCATCGTCCATATCAACCACGTCCGCACCATCCATACTGCACCCGAGCGCGTCTTCGTCGCGATCAGCGCCGATTTCGACGACACGCTGACCATGGGCGAGGGCGAGCGGTTGATCGAGCGCATCGAACGCGAGCTCAAGGCTGCGATGCCGACGCTCAGCTCGATCTACATCCGCCCCGAACGTGCCGAGGACGCGCAAGGCGTCGTCGCAGTCGGCTGAACTCGGGGGTAGCAGTCATCGGCTGGAACCTGGGCTCGGCGGTCGCGCTTGCCTGGTTCGAGTTCAGTCCTCGGCCGCTTCGACTTGCTTCGCCGGCGCGGCGAGCGCCTCCGCCAAAAGCGCCTTGCGCCGCCGCTCCAGTGTCCGATACGGCACGTTCCACAGCCAGCGCCGGCCCGCGACGTACAGGATCAGCGCGATCATCACGATCAGAGCGAGCTTCACTTCCGACGGAAGCTCGAGCATCGACAGCACGATCGCCGTCGCGACCACTTCGATCGCCAGCGCCGCCGCGAGCGCCATCGCCACCGTCTGCCAGGCGCGCTGGAAGTCCTCGATCATCGCCTCGCGCTCGTTGGCGTCGACCAGCAGGCCCGTGGGCTTCTCGTGACATCGGAACAGGAACTTCGCGCCGCGCGGCTCGAACTGGGCGTCGAGTTTCGCGAGATCCCGGGCGAGCAGGTTCATCGCACTATTTCTTCAGCAGGTCCCAGGCCGCTGCGGTCAGTGCCTCGGTCGCGGTCGCGATCACTGCTTCGGCGTCGGGCGCCCAAGCGGGGCTGTGCAGCGACGGCAGCTTCGCGCCGCTCGCCTGCGCGACCTCCCATTTCGCCTTGGGTACGCCGCCCACCCAGAAGATGGTGCTCTGGATGGCGTTGTCGGCGAGGTAGAAGCGCCCGAAGTCCTCGCCGGCCATCACTGCGGGCACGTCGAACACGCGTTCCGTGCCGAAGCGGGAGGTAAACAGCGCCGAGAGCCGCCCGGTCAACGGCTCGGTGTTGTAGGTCGACGGTGTGAACTCGTTCTTGACCGTCACCACCGGCATCGCGCTCTCGGGAAATCCCGATGCGATCGCTTCGCCGCGCGCCACCCGCGCGATGCCGTCGAGCAGCGCCTTGCGCACTTCCGGCTTGTAGCTGCGTACCGTGAGCAGCAGCGTCGCCTGGTCGGAAATGACATTGTGCTTCGATCCGGCGTGGAATGCCCCGACGGTGATCACCGACGGGTCCTGCGGGTCGGTTTCGCGGCTGACCAGTGTCTGCAGCGCCATCACGATCTTGGCCCCGAGCACGATCGGATCCTTGGTCATGTGTGGGTAGGCGCCATGGCCGCCTATGCCGTGCACGACGACATCGACCGAATCGACGTTCGCCAGCGCATAGCCCGATCGCATCCCGATCGTGCCGGCAAGCTGGCTCGCGCTGTCGTGAAAAGCGAGCGCATAGTGCGGCTTGGGGAAGCGCGTGAACAGCCCGTCGTCGAGCATCGCTACCGCACCCTTGCCCCGCTCCTCGCCGGGCTGGCCGATCATGACCACCGTGCCCGACCAGCGCTCCTTGCTCGCGGCGAGGTTGCGCAGCACGCCGACCCAAGCCGCCATGTGCGTGTCGTGCCCGCAGGCATGCATCACGCCGCTCTCATTGCCTTCCTCGGTGGTCGCGCGCACTTTCGACGCGAACGGCAGCCCGGTCTCCTCGGCCACCGGCAGCGCGTCCATGTCGGCGCGGATCAGCACCACTGGCCCGGGTCCGTTGCGCAGCACTGCGACCACTCCGGTCCCGCCCACTTTCTCCGTCACTTCATACCCGGCCTTGCGCGCTTCGGAAGCGAGCTTCGCCGCAGTCTGCACTTCGGCCATGCTCAGCTCGGGATGCGCGTGTAGGTCGCGATAAAGCGCGACGAGCGAGGGCAGCTCGTGCTGAGTCAAATCATGTGCCGGGTCGGCGACGGCCGGAGAAGCGAGAGTCATCAAGACGCCTGCTAGCGAAAGGAGTTTCATTGCCCCTTAGCTAGCAGCAGTTGGCGCACAGGCCAGCCCCCGGCGCGTCAAGATCGCGTCCGAAGACGGATTAGGCCCCAGCGGTGCGCCGATTGGATGCCGGTTCAGGCCGTCGGCACGGGCTGCGAGAGCTTCGCCGGGCGCAAGCCGTCGCGTTCGTTCGCCGGCACTGGCGCAGTCGGATCAGGCCGGAACGCCGCGGGGGCGCGATGGCGCGCATCGGGACGCGGTTGGTCGAGCGCGAGGTCAGGCGCCTCGTGCTCGGCATTGCCGCGCGAAAGCGCGAACCGCAGCAGATAGCCGACCAGCGCGATCCCCGCCGCCATTCCCACGGCGCCGACCGCGATCAGCGTTCCCGAGCCCCGGGGGTCGCGCGCGGGTTTCCCCGCGCGCTTCCGCGCCTGTGCGTTCCGGGCCGCACTCACCGGCAGCTCACGTCACTGCTGTTCTTGTCGACCGCCGAGCCAATGGCGGCGCCGCCGGCAGCGCCAAGCACGGTGCCGAGCAGTTCCGATCCGCCCGGGGCAATGATGTTGCCGAGCACGCCGCCGGCGATTCCGCCGACGACCAGTCCGGTCGTACCGTCCGAGCGCCGGCAATAATATTTACCGTCCTGACCGCGATAGATGCGATCCTCGCGGCGCAGCCGATATGCGCGGTAGCTCGGATCGTCGCGGTAATAACGGTCGGCGTAATAGCCGTTATAGGCCGGGTCCGGACGATTATAGTCATAGTCGCGATAGTAGCGCGAGCTGGCATAGCCAGTTCGCCCGTCGTCGTAGCTGGTGCAGCCCGTGAGCAGCACGGCGGCACTCGCTGCCGCGACGCCGATGATCGTACGCATGGTACAGACTCCTCTCCATATTGAGACGGGAATGCCCCGCGATGGGCATAGGTTCCGCCTTGCCCCGCGATCCGCGGCGGCGCATCACCGGCACGGGAGGGGTGCATGGCCCGTTATGTCGAACCGCGCGCCGCGCGGCACCGAGTTGAAGTCGTAAACGACGGCGAACGTTTGTCGATTCCGGTGCGGCGGAACTGGCTGTTCCTGAGCGTTATGACGTTCGGATGGCTGCTGTGGACTCTGGTCGGCGCGGTTTCGGCAATCGCGATGGTACGCCATTTCGAATGGCTGCTGGTGCCGCTCGCGCTGTTCTGGATATTGTTCTGGCTTGGCATCGCGATGAGCATCGCCTCGGTCGTCGCCGGTTCGGAACGTGTGCGCGTGGTATCGGGCGACCTGGAGATCTCCGCGGGCGTCGGCCCGATCCGAAGCACGCGGCGCTTCCGCGGCGAGGCGATTCGCAACTTGCGCCGCGTCGATTCCGACGGCTGGATGTCGTGGTTCGTGCGTAGCCAGCAACCGCCGGTGTTCTGGCGTCAACGCAGTGGTGCGGTGCAGTTCGACTATGGCGCGGAGACCTTTCATTTTGCGAACGGCGTCGAGGGCGCCGAGGGCGGCCAGATCGCCGCATGGCTCGCCAAGCGCCTGCCGCCGGCTGCCAGCGCCTCCTTCGCCCAAGGCATAGTCGATTGATCCTGCTCGTGCTCGCGCTCCAGGCGCAGCCGGTGCCGCTGCCGCATGTCGCGACGCATCCGGGCAATCCCGCGGCGGCCGCCGCCTATCCCGCGCGCCGGCAAAAGCTCGCCGCCGACGGCCGCGCGCTGCTCGTTCGCAGCCAGGTCGCGCGGAACGGCTACAAGGCTGCGCCCGGCCGCCCGCGCAAGGCCGAGCTCAAAGCCGCCACTGCCGAGCTCAAGGGCGCTCTCGACGCGATGAACGCTATGCGCGAGATGCAGTCGCTGCGGCTGCAGATGGCAATGGAGCGCGTCTCGAAGTCGGAGGAAGTGCTGTCGACCCTGCTCAAGAAGCTCGGCGACACCGACAAGGGGATCGCCCGGAAGAAGTGATCGGTTCGCTGCCGGCTACCAGCGAAAGCCCTTCGCGGCGGCCAAGCGGTCGACTTCGGCGAGCAACGCCTTCTTGCCTTGGGTACGGCGCTCGCCGCTGTTGCGCGGCAAATCGAAAGGCGCACCGTTCTCCGCTTCGAACGCGGCCCGGCGTCGCGCCAGGTCGCGCGCGAAATCGGCCATCAGGATCGTCTGCCCATAGTTTTCGGTTTCAGCCATCAATGTCTTCGACTCCGTGATCGCCGAGCGTTTCCGTACGGATGCGCCGATCAAGATAGGCCCGGTCGAGATCAGGATAAAGCTCTGCCAGGCGCCGAGCTTAGCCGAGCATGTCGGGCGCGCTTCCACTCGCATATTGTCCCATCCGATCTGCGACCATGTCCTCGATCGAGAGAATCCTGAATTCGGGAGCATCGTCGATCGGACGGATCAGCCGCACGCGGACGGTGTCGGAAGTGTCGCCCATCGGACTACTCCCGACCACTTCGAAACCAAGGCCAATCTCGGGATGCACCCAGCCGCGAGTCACACGGCCGGGACCCGACGGCCGGACGAATCCGAGGCGCCGTAGTTCCTCCTCTAACTCGGGCTGGGCCGGGGACGTCAGGTCGATATCGCCGGTCATCACTGCGCTTCCGGTATAGAATTCCACCGCACCGCCGCCGACCAGCACCCGGCGCGGTAGCCCACGCGTGGCCATCGCCCCGCTGACCTGCGCGAGAAGCCGGATAGCGGCCACGAATTCCGGTCGCCAAGGCAGGACATCGGTCATCGGAAGAGTATTGCTGCGTCGCCTAGTGCTGGCAATGTCGGTGTCACGCCAGCGTATAGCTCAGTGTCACTTCCGCCTTCATCAGCTTCGACACCGGGCAATTCTCCTTCGCGCCCTGCGCCAGCGCGGCGAACTGCTCTTCGTTGATCCCCGGCACGGTCGCGGTGAGGGTCAGTTCCGAGCGCGTGATCGCGAACCCGCCGTCGATGCTGTCGAGCTTCACTGCCGCCTTGGTCTCGAGCGTGCCGTCGCTGAACCCGGCGCGCGCCAGCGCGAAGCTCAGCGCCATGGTGAAGCAGCCGGCATGCGCCGCCGCGATCAGCTCCTCGGGATTGGTGCCCGGCGTGTCCTCGAACCGCGTGTTGAAGCCATAATATTGCTCGCTGAGCACGCCGGATTGCGTCGTGAGCGCGCCGCGCCCTTCCTTGCCGAAGCCGGTGTAGCGGGCAGTTGCGGTGCGCGTGGTCATGGCTTGGAACTCCTGTCGGTTGGGACGCGGCAGATATGGCGAGCCCGGCGGATTGCGAAAGGGGGCGAACCGCGGCCAGATGCCATGGTCATCCGCAACTCCGCTGCGATCGAAGTTGACATGCCTTGGGGACCATGGTGCCACAAGCGCATGCCGATCGAACGCCATGTGCTCGACATCCGGTGCAACAGCGCCGCCAGCAGGTCGGTCGGCTGAGCGCGCGATGGAGCTTCCGCCTTTCCTGCTCGATCAATGGCTGACGGCGTATGAGTTCGCCGATCCCCCGATCGCGTTCAACCTGGCGGCGAGCACCGGCCCGCGGCTCGCCGTCGCGGAGCTGCTCGCGCTCGGTGGGAACTGCGATATCGACGGCGTGGCGCTGAGCTATTCTCCGCCGGAAGGCGATGCCGGGCTGCGCCGCGCGATCGGCGATTTCCTGGGTGTCGACCCGGATTGGGTGGTGGCGACGACGGGCGCTTCGGAAGCGCTGTCGATCCTGTTCTGCCTCGCGGCCGGACCCGGCACCGAAATATTGCTCCCCGACCCGCAATTCGCCGCGTTCGGGGCGATGGCCAATGCTTGGGGCGCAAGAGCGGTCGGCTATCGCTTGCGCCGCGAGGAGCGCTTTGCGCAACGCGCCGCGTCGATTCTCGCCGCTGTCGGGCCGCGTTGCGCGCTTGCACTGGTCAACACGCCGCACAACCCGACGGGCGCGGTCATGGAGCCGGCGGAACTCGCGGCGCTCGCCGATGCGCTCGGTGCCCGCGGCGTCCCGCTCGTCGTCGACGAAGTCTATCATCCGCTCTATTTCGGGGCGCCGGCCCTGTCGGCGGCTGCGGTCGGCAATGCGATCGTGGTCGGCGACCTGTCCAAGGCGCTGTGCCTCCCCGGACTCCGTACCGGCTGGATCGTCGACAGCAACCGCGCGCGGCGCGCGCGCATCGTCAATGCGCGCAGCTATTTCACGGTCAGCGGATCGCCGCTGCTCGAGGCGTTGGCGGCGCATGCGCTGCGCAATTCGGCGGCGATCCTGGACCGGCTGCAGCGCGTTGCCGGCGCCAACCTCGCGGCGCTCTCTGGCTTCATGAGTCGCTCGGGCGACTTGCTCGACTGGGTCGCCCCGGCGGGTGGGCCGGTCGCATTCCCATGGTTCCGAGACGGCCGCGACGCGCGCCCGTTCTGCGAGGCTGCCGCAACCGCCGGCGTCCTGATCGCGCCGGGCGATTGCTTCGACGCGCCCAGCCATATCCGCATCGGCTTCGGCGCGCAGGCGAGCGGCTATGACGAGGCGCTGTCGATCCTCTCGCATGTGCTCCGCAGCTATTGACCAGGATCGAAGCGACGCACCCCGTCACCGCGTCTTCTTGCCGCCAAGCGGCAGCGCGCGGATCACGGTCGGCGCGAGCGGTGCCTTGCCGATCAGCTTGCCGTTCAGATCGTACCGCGGCCCCTGGCCGTCGACGTAGAGCAGGCTGTCGTCGCGGATGACCCCCAATGTCGGTTCGCCCCAGCCCGCCGCTTCGCTTTCGAGCACTTCGGCGCGTAGGATCGTCGTGCCTGCGCCATCGAGCACCAGGCGCAGGATGCGGCGCGGGCTGGTGCCGTTCTGGATGGCGATGAGGTCGCCGCGATAGCCGACCAGGCCGTCGACTCCATCGAGCATCGTCCCGGCGGCCGAAGGCAGCGGCGCGACGCTGCCGTCGGCGAGGTTCACGACCATCACGCCCATCGCATAGTCGGCGACGTACAGCCGCTTGCCGTCGGCCGCCGGCACCAGCCCCTGCGGGCTGGTCAATGCGCCGCGCCGCACCAGGATCGACAGCGCCTGGTCGTTGGGGCCGAGCCGATAGACCAGCCCGCGCTGCGATTCGCTGGCATAGACGGTGCCGTCGGGCCCCACCGCCAGGTCGAACGGCGAGCCTTCGTTGGTCACCGCCACGCGCCGGACTTCGCGCAGCGTGTCGAGGTCGAGCGCGACCAGCCCGCGGAACGCCGTGAGCCGGTTCGGCGTCTGCGTAGTCGACGTCGACGACAGCCACAGCAGGTGGCGCGGCGCATCGATAGCAATGCCCGAGAGCCCGCCGACATCGAGGTCCGGCACCTTGCGCCATTGCGCGCCGTCGCTCATCAGCAGCGCGCGTCTCAGCACGGCGGTCGCGAACAGCCGGCGGTGCGCGGCATCCCAGGCGACGCCTTCGACCAGCGCCTGTTCGGGCCCGATCGCGGCGATCTGCCGGGCAGCGCTCCGCACGCGCCGGTTCGCGAGGAAGCGCCGGCGCAGCGCCTCGGCGTCGGCCGGGGGCAGGCGCTGCGCGATCTGGGCGATGGTGCTCGCACGGGGTAAATAGCCGAGCGACGCCAGCCGGTTCGCCGCCGCCGCGAGCCGCGCCGGATCCTTGGCGTCGAGCGCGGCGGCGATCTCGCGCCGCAGGAAATAGGCGCTGTCCGGGTAGCGCGCCGACGTCGCGAGGGCTTCGGTTGGCGCCGGTTGCGACGGCGGGACAGGGGCGATTTGAAGCGCGACGATCGCCAGCAGAGACAACATCGCACCCAGCCCACTCTTGCGCAGCCACCCTGGCGTTCTGGCTCGTTCGGTACGAACCGGCAAGGCGCAAGAGGAGGCGGGCGGCTTTGTTCAGCCCTTCAGCGCAGCTGGCACCTTGCCGCCGTTCTTCTCGAGCTCTTCCATCACCTTCTTGTGGAGCCAGATGTTCATCTCGGCCGAGCCGTCCTTGGCGCCGGTGTAGCCGAGCTCGCCGGCGAGCTCTTCACGATTGTGCAGGCTGGAATCCAGATCGAGCAGCTTCATCAGGTCGACGATCGAATGTCGCCAATCGAGGTTGGGATTGCCTTTGCTCGCGGCGATCTGCGTCAGCACCATTTCGACGTCGACCGGCTGCTGCGGCGTCTGCAATTGCGGCATTGCTGGCTTCTGCGCCGGCTGCGCCTGAGGAGCCGGTTGCGGCTGCTGCTTCGCCGCGGGATGTCCGAAGATCGCGTCGCGGATCGTCGAGAAAATGCTCATCTACGCCTCCTTGAACCCGGCGCCCGAGAGGACGCCGATTGGAGTCAGAACGCGTGAAGCCGCATGAGTTCAGCGCGCTGTCGTCGATTTGCGACGAATGACCGAGAAATCCCCGCCGGGGGCGACCGACATTCGAACATCGAATGGTTCGCCTGCGCGCCCTCGATCGCGGATATCGGCTGTCGGGACCGGCCGGCGCGCGCAGTTGGTCCAGCTATTTGTTGATCCTGAGGTGGGTCTTGCCGTCCTCCCCGATATACTCGCGGTTGTCCTCGCAGACATATTCCTGCAGCTTGTAGCCGTTCATCCGCTTGAACGAATAGCTGTAGGTCCACGGCTTCTCGAGATAGTCGTCCTCGATCGTGATCCGGTCCTGCAGGATGTCCGGGGCGATCAGCCGGATGCGCTCGGTGATCTTCATTGCTTCGGAATGCGGCGTCCAGCGGAAGGTGACGTTCTGCTTGATGCCGGTGGTTTCGATCACCAGCGTATCGCCTTCCCAATGGCCCACCGCGGTGCCGTAGAAACCGGGATCGACTTCGTCCCATTTGGGCAGCTTCTGGTTCATGTAGATGCGGCGCGTCTGGGAAAAGGCTTCCTGGGTGATGTTGATCTGCTCGCCGCGCTGGAAGATCTCCATCGGAAACATGCCCATCATCATCGCCGGCATGCCGTCCGGGATGCAGTGGACGTAATTGTCGCCCGCCGGCTGGCTTTCCTCGAGCCGTTCCTTGAGGATCTTCTGGCCCGCTTCCCATGCCGCGCGATATTCCGGCTTGAGCTGCGGATCGGGAATCCCCGAGGGGGCGTAGCGCGGATCGGCCTTCGTCCCCGGCGCCGGATAGCGCTGCCAGGTGCCGCTGAAATCCGGATGCCTTTCGGGCGCCGCCGCTCCGACCCCGATCATCCACGCCCCGGCGAGGCAGGCGCCGAGCGCCCAGCGTCGTGCAGCCATGGTCATCTCCCCGTTCACGACGTGATCTTGTAGCGTTCCGCATTGGGCACGCCGGGCAGCATCTCCTTGCCGTTCGGAAGCGTCAGGATCAGCAGCAGCCCCCCGGGCTGCCCGTCCTTCAGCGGCGACATCACCGCCTTGACCATGTCGCCGACCTTGACCGTGCGTGAGCTCCAGCCGCCGCGGCTCATCATGTTCGGGCTCGTACATTCGAGCGTGTAATGTTTGGTCCCGCCCTTGCCGTCGTCGGCGTCGAGCTCGACGAATGCATGCGGATTGGTCCAGCGATATTCGGTGACCTTGCCGCTCAGCGTCACCGACCGCGTATTGTCGAACATCGCGAAGCTGTGGTGCGCCTGCGCGGGAAGCGCCACCAGCGCGGCACAGGGCAGGACGACACGCAACCCGAGCTTGAACGGCATCCAGGCTTCCTCTTCCATGGGTGTCCGTTCGAACGGGCACCTCGTTGACGGCCGCGAGGCTACGCCGGGGACGCAGGCATCGGCAAGGGCCGGAATTCGGCGCGGGCGCCGACAGCCGCCAAATCCAACGAAGTTGACGAACTTGACGGCTGCCATTCGTCGCCGCCACCCCTCGCGGGGGCGACGCCGGTCCTGCTCGTACCGTTCGCCGCGCGCAGGATCGAGTGACGCGCGACGGAGTCCGAAAGGCAATGTGTTCCCAATATGTTCCATTGCCTTCGCGTAATCGGAACACTCCAACATCGCAACCCGCGGCCGCGCTTGCCGCCGCCCAAGAACGCGCTTCCGCCCCGCGTGGAACGACCTGCGAACGGCGCCGTTTCAGGCCAGATGAGGCTGGCATTTGTCCTGGCGTTGCCGTTGCTTGGCGCTTGCTCGCGCCCCGGCGCGGCGGACCTGCCGGCGATCGCAGCGATGCGCAGCGCCGCGGCCGAATGGGCGCTGGTCAATCGCGAAGCGCAGCGCGGGCGCGTGACGCCCGCCTTTGCCGAGGGGATGCGCGCCGCCGCGCGCGCGGCGATCGCCAGTGAGGCGCGGGGACTGCGTGACAGTGCGGCGGCAGCGCGCGAAGCGGCGGCGCTTCAGGCACTGCCGGCGGACGCCGCGCCCGAGCACATCGCTCGCCATGCCGCCGCGCTCGAGCGGATCGAGAAGGCGCTGTGAATCCGCTCGAGCTGATGCTCGGTATCCTCACCGCCGTCGGCGGTTTCGTCGATGTCAGCGAGCTGGTGTTCGCGGCACAGGCGGGCTCGGGCTTCGGCTATGCGCTGATCTGGGTGTTCGCCTTTTCGACCATCGGCATCATGGTGTTCGGCGAGATGAGCGGGCGTGTCGCCGCGGTCGCCCAACAGCCGGTGTTCAATCTGATGCGGCATCGGCTCGGTCTCGGGCTCGGGCTGGTGACCTTGATCGCGTCGATCCTGAGCAATTTGATCACCTGCGCGGCCGAAGTGGGCGGCGCCGCGATCATCCTTCATTTGCTGACCGGTGCGTCCACTGCGCTGATGGCGCTGGCGATGACTGCGGTGCTGGTCGGGAGCATCTGGGTGCTGCCGTTCAAATGGATCGAGCGCGCCTATGGGTTGCTCGGGCTGGTGATGATCGTGTTCGCGGTCGCACTCGTGAAGATCGATCCGCCCTGGGCGGCGATCGCCGGCGGATTCGTGCCGCAGGTGCCGCAAGGATTGTCGGTGCGCGAGCTCACGCGCTTCGCCTATTTCGGCGTCGCGATCGTCAGTGCAGTGATGTTCCCTTACGAAGTCTATTTCTATTCGTCCGGCGGGATCGAGGACGAATGGGGAGTCAAGGACCTCGCCGTCAATCGCCTCACCTGCATCGTCGGCTTCGGGCTCGGCTCGCTGCTGGCGATCACGATCCTGTCGAGTTCGGCGCAACTGTTCGGCCCACTCCATATCGGCCCCCAGCTGCCTGGGTCGGCGGCGCTCGAAGTCGAGCTGCCGATGGGACGCACCGGGCTGCTGCTCGCGCTGCTCGGCATGTTGTTCGCGATCTCGGGGGCGGCGATCGAGACCTGTCTCGCCAACGCCTATGGCATCGCCCAGTTCTTCGGGTGGAAATGGGGAAGGCGCAAGAAGCCGTGGGATGCGCCGCGCTTCACGTTGACGTGGATCATATTGTTCGTGCTTGCGCTCGCGATCGTGCTCACCGGCATCGATGTGATGCGCCTGGTCGAATTCGCCGTGCTGTTCTCGATCCTGGTGCTGCCGCTCACCTATCTGCCGTTGCTGCTGCTCGCGTCGGACCGGCGCTTCATGCGCACGCATCGCAACGGTTGGATCGCGAACGGGCTCGGCTGGGGCTATTTCGTGGTGATACTCGTCGCCGCATTGGCAGCGGTACCGCTGTTCATCCTGACTTCGGGAGGTCAGGCATGACGCCGCGCGACGAGATCCAGCTCGTCGGCGGCCTGCTCGACTTGCCGATCCTCGACTGCGAGGGGCGCTATTGCGGGATCGTCGACGACATCGAACTCGCGGATGAAAGCGGCGCGCCGCGCGTGTCGGCGCTGCTGGTCGGCCCCGGCGCCTATCGCGGGCGGCTGCCGCGCTGGGCCTTCGCGCTCGTCCGCCGCATCGTCGGAGCGCATGTCACGCGCGTTCCGTGGAGCGCGGTCAAGACGATCGCCAGCGCGGTCGAGCTGGACCGGTCCGCGGGTGAGCTCGGCCTCGACCGCTTCGAGCAGCGCGCCGAACGGCTGCTCCCGCACCGGGGGGCATTGTGATGAAGCTCAGCGCGTTGATCGGGTTGCCGGTGATCGATTCGACGGGGACGAGGCTGGGGCGGCTCGAGGAACTCCGCGCGGTCGACGGCGTGGTCACCGAGCTGAGCTATGGCCCGGCCGGGCTGTTCGAACGGCTGACCGGCCGCGCGCAGCCGCTCGCGATCCCCTGGTCGCGCGTGGTGCGCGTGGGAGATGCGATCATCGTCGATTAGCGATGGGGGGAGTTTCGGAGTTCGGTTCTGTCCCAAACCCCGCACGGGCTCGACCAGGCTGCGATGAGATCGGCTCATCGCAACCTGGTCGCGGCCTTATATCAGTGGCGGCCCGAGGGCCTGGCCCGAAGTCAGGCGGCGAACGCCACCTTGGTGCTGCGGCGGCGATAGGCAGCGCCCGCCAGACCGAACCCCGCGATCATCATCGCCCAGGTCGCCGGTTCGGGCACGGACGCCGGGGCGAGGAACAGAACGGCATCGGAGGTGCCGCCCGGGTTTTCCGCCTTGACGGTCAGCGAGGTGACCGGCGACTGCAGCATGAGCTTGTAGATCGCATTCTCGCCACCGCCCTTGCCGCCCCAGTGCATGCCGACGAACAGCGTGCCCGACAGCGTTGGCGCACCCGCCCAGCTGATGTGCGACGCGCCGCCGAGGTTGCTCAATTTCAGCGGCGAGCCGGCGGCATAGAGCGACGTGAAATTGATCGAGCCGGCATTGACGAAGCCGAGGCTCGTCAGCATCGACGTTACCGTCGCGACGTTGCCCGAATTGTTGTTGAAGATCGTGGCTCCGTCGACGTAACCGGCGCATGCGGTCGCGGCAGGCGAGAAATCGCCCAAGGCGCACGTCGTCGCCTGCGCGGGCAGCGCGAAGATGGTTGCCGAAGCTGCGGCAGCAATAAGCATGGTTACTGGCTTCATGGTTTTTCCCTCTGTTCGGTCAGAAGCCGGTAGAGACCGACATTCCGCCTTTATTGCCGTGGGGAAATCATAGCGAAGCCGACAGAGTATTCATTACTGCATTCGAGGGTGGTTCCGCGGCACAATGTTCCGTCTTGAGACGCACGAGGCAATTAACCAAATTTCTATCGCGTGCGAATCGCTTGACCAACTCCAGCGTGAAACTCCGGACGCTGGATGGCGAACCGCCCGAGTCCCTCAAATACAGATCAGCGGTGATGGTCCTCGAAGATCACGCCTGCGGGAGGGTGGATGCGGAGCAGGTCCCATAGGCGCCAACTTATGGACCGAACGAGCCGCCTATCGCGGGACAAAGATCCTCCCCGGAACGGGGAGGGGGACCGCCGAAGGCGGTGGAGGGGGAGTTCGACTGGGCGATTCCCTCGTGGAGGGCCCCCTCCACCATGCTTCGCATGGTCCCCCTCCCCGTGCCGGGGAGGATCATGACCTCAAATACGCCAAGTTGGCGCCTATGGGACCAAGTCCGGCATGTCGATCTAATTGCAGCCCGCAAGATCCCTGCGGCCGCCTACCGCCGGTCCGTCACCACCTTGCCCGAGCGCAGCACCAGCTTCACACTGAGCGTCGCGAACATATCGGCGAGCGGGTCGCCGTCGAGCATCACAACGTCCGCGGCCTTGCCCGGTTCGAGCGTGCCGGTCTCGTCGGCGACGCCGGCGGCGATCGCGGCGTTGTGCGTGAGCATCGCAACCACATCGGCGCCCGAGAAGACCGAGCCGAGCGCGAGCAGTTCGTGGCGGAGCGATTCGCGCGGGGAGAAGCTGGTGTCGGTGCCATAGGCGAGCGTCATGCCCGCGTTCCACAACAGCCGCGCGTTGACCGGGCCCTGGCCGGCGCTGTGCAGTGTGGCTTCATAGGGGAAGGCATGCATGTCGCGCATCACGCCATCGCCCTCGGGCCCGAAATAGGGCGTGAATACGCCGAGCGTGGTGAGGATCGGCAAATGCGAGCCGGCGATCCTGGCGAGCGCGCCATTCTCATCGACCCAGCCGATATGCGGCATGTGCATCAGAACATCGGCCTTGCCGGCGATCGCGACCAACGTGTCGTCGACCGAGGTCGCATGGACGATGTAGCGCAGACGGGCCTTGTGCGCCTCGTCGGCGACGGCCTGCATCGTCGCAATCTCGGCGCCGTCGGGACTGGCGACCAATACGGTCTTGATGTTGTCGGCGCCCTTGGCCGCCGCCGCGCGGACCATCGCGCGCGCCGCCTCGGGCGCGACCGGCGCGATCGGTTTGCGCTGGCCGATCGGGACGCGCGCGGGGTCGGCGCGCGCGGCGTCGGTCACGCCCTGCGGCATCGCGACATTGTTGACCGGCACGAACCCCGAGATGCGCAGCCGCGGGCCCGGAAATTCGCCAGCCTCGATCTTCTGGCGCAGCGCGGCGAGCGCGTCGACGTTGCTCAGCGCGTCGAGCACGGTGGTGAAGCCGGCGTCGAGAAACGCCTGCATGTCGCGGGGCGCCGTCGCGGCGTTGAGATGGCGATGCGCGTCGATGAAACCGGGCATCACGGTGCGGCCGCCGGCGTCGATGATCTTGGTGCCCTTCGGCGCGGGCCCGGTGCCGATCGACACGACGCGCCCTTGGGCGATCACCAGCGTTCCGTCATCGATCACCTTGCCGGTGCCGTCGAGCAGGTGCGCGTGCGTGATCGCGAGATCCTGCGCGCGCGCCACGCCTGCGCACGCCAGCAGCGTCGCCGCGGCGACGAACGCCCATGCCGATTTCATGCCCTGCCTCCCCAATCGTTTATGCGAGCATGCTAACAGTCGCGCGGCCGGCGGCAAGGCCGGACCGCAAATCCACGCTCAGGCGAGCGGGAAGGACCGTGGAAGATCAACCCGATCTGATTGTCGGAGATCTTCCCGGTTTATCGGGCCGGCACCGCCTCGAAATGCGCGCTTCCGCGCATTTCCAAACACGCTCTCCGGCCTTCCGAACTCTGCCTTTGCACGCGGAGTATCCGGCGCGGGACAGCGGTTCCACAGAAACCACTTGTCTCGCATCCCCTTTTCCCATCATGCACTGCGTGCAATGCAGCAGAGCGGGTGACAATGGCACTTTCAATCTCGGAATGGGTCCGCGACAATCCCCTGTTGGTGGTGCTGATCGGCATCGGCCTGATCCTATTGTTCTTTGTCATCGTCTTTTTCAGGAAATTCCGGATCAGGCGGCCGTCCAAGGCGCTCCGCAAGGACAATTATTTCAACGACGAGTTTTCAGGCTCGGTGATCCCCGGCCGGAAGCTGATCAAGCGCCGCGTGACGCAGATCTTTCCGCTGATGGCCGCGGAAAATCCCGATTGGCCCAACTATACGGGCCTGGGGGGATGGAGGATCGAGCCGAGCCTTGCCGCACAACTCGAAACGGACCCGCTGCGGGCAGCCGTCGTCTATGCGCTGTTCTTCGATTCGTCGGACTATAAGCGGCAACTGAGGGATCCGACCTTCAGCTATGAGACGATGCGCGGGTTCATCTCCGAAGCGATGTTCCTCTTCCGCCGGGAGTTCACGCTGGCCGAAATCGATGGCGCAGTGAAGGAATGGCAGGCGAAGGAAGCTGCGGCGCAGGCGGCGGCTCCGGATCCGTCGGCCAGCCGCTGGGCGGTTCGGCCCGTCGGGTGACCTGACGCGCAGCGAGGGGCGCGTTTCCCCAAAATCATACGCATTTGGCCACGGCGGGCGCGCCTGGTCCATACGCAGTTTGCAGTATTCCCTCACCGGCCGTTGCACGCTCTGACATCGGCGGCTTTCCAGCCAGATTCGGAGTGATCCATGGAAGAACCGGTCCCCTCGCGTCGCCAATTCATGGCGGCGATCGGCAATTTGGCGAGCGCGAGCTGGATCGCGATGAACTGGCCGCAGATCGCAGTCGCCGCCGAACATGTCGGTCATATGGGCCACGAAGGCCATGCCATGGCTGAGCCGCCGACCAAGCTCAGCACGCTGACCGCTGCCGAAGCGACCGAGGTCGACGCCATTGCGAACCTGATCGTCCCCGGCGGCGCCACGCCAGGCGCGCGGGATGCCCGGGTGATCTTTTTCATCGACAATGCGCTCGGCAGCTTCTTTGCGGCGCAGCTGCCGGCGTTCCGGCAGGGTCTCGCCAAGTTCTCGGCGGGCTATACCGCGCGCTACGGCGCCGACAAGCCCTTCTCCGCGGCGTCCGAGGCAGCGCAGACTGCCTGGCTTCACGAGGTCGACAAGACGCCCTTCTTCACCGCGGTGCGGCGCCTCACGGTGCTCGGCCTGCTCGCCTTGCCCCAATACGGCGGCAACCACGATTACGCCGGCTGGAAGCTGCTCAACGTGGTCGACAACCATTATTGGGAGCCGCCCTTCGGCTATTACGACCAGGGTTACGCGGGGTTCGTCCCCTATCCCGGCACCAAGCCCTACACCGCCTGACGGAGCCGCCGCATGCCGAGCAAGAAATACAAGACCAGCGAGACAGTCGATTTCATCGTCGTCGGCTCCGGTGCCTCGGGCGGCATCATGGCGCGCGAACTGTCGCGCGCCGGCAACAGCGTGATCGTGATGGAGCAGGGCCCGCGCATGGCGCCCTCGGACTTCGAGCATGACGAGCTGAAATACCGCCAGCTATCGGGCATCACCAACAACCCGGCCACCAATCCGCAGACGTTCCGCAGCAGCCCGGACCAGAAGGCCGAACGTGTGGCCGGCCGGAACCCGCTGACCTATGCGCGCATCGTCGGCGGCAGCAGCGCGCACTTCAACGCGAATTTCTGGCGCCTGCACGAGATCGACTTCATCGAAGGCAGCCGGCTCGGACCCATCCCGGGCGCGAGCCTGGTCGACTGGCCGATCACCTACGCAGAACTCGAACCCTATTACACCAAGGTGGAATGGGAAGTCGGCGTCTCGGGGCTCGCCGGCGCGAGTCCCTTCGATCCGCCGCGCAGCAAGCCCTATCCGATGCCGCCGCTGCCGGTGAAGTCGTCGGGCGTGCTGTTCGAGCGCGGCGCGCGCAAGCTCGGCCTGCACCCGTATCCGGCGCCGATGGCCATCAATTCGGTGCCTTACAAGGGCCGCCCGCCGTGCGCCCAGTGCGGCCTGTGCGGCGGTTTCGGCTGCGAAGTGATGGCCAAGTCATCGTCGGTGTGGACCATGATCCCCGAGGCCGAAGCGACCGGCCGCTGCGAGGTGCGCCCCGAAAGCTATGTGTTCCGCATCGGCATGAACCGTGCCGGCCGCGCCACCGGCGTGCATTACTATGATCGCGACCGCAAGGAACAGTTCCAGAAAGCGCGCGCCGTCGTGGTGTGCGCCAACGGCTCCGAGACGCCGAAGCTGCTGCTCAATTCGGCGACCAACGGCTTCGAGCATGGGCTGGCCAATTCGAGCGGGGCGGTCGGCCGCTATCTGATGTTCAACAAGGGCGGCGGCGCGGCGGCGCGGTTCGAGCACCCGCTCAACGAGTATAAAGGCGCCAACGTCACGCGCGTGCTGCACGATTTCTACGATTCCGATCCGAAGCGCGGCTTCTACGGCGGCGGCGGCTTCGATGCGCGCTCCGGCGGCCCGCTGACCTGGGGCCAGTCCGTGCCCGAAGGAACGGCGACCTGGGGCCCGGGGTTCAAGGAATATCTCGAATCCTACACCTATTGGATGACCTGCTCCGGCCATGGCACGTCGCTGGCGCAGGAGACCAATCGCGTCGACATCGATCCGGAGCTGAAGGACGATTGGGGCGTGCCGGCGATGCGCGTCACCTACAAGGACCATCCCGACGACATCAAGCACGCGAACTGGCTGGTCCAGCGCGCCGTGGAAATCATGGACGCGGCCGGCGCCAAGCAGATCGATCCGGGCGACGTCGGCGCGGCCACCGGCGGCGTGCACCTGCTCGGCACCTGCCGCATGGGCAACGACCCCGCCACCTCGGTGATCGACAAATACCACCGCACGCACGACGTTAAAAACCTCTTCCTGTGCGATGGTTCGAGCATGGTGACGTCGGGCCGCGGCCAGCCGACACAGACGATCGAGGCCCTGGCGTTCCGTGCCGGCGACTTCATTGCCAGGTTCGCGCGCGCCAATGAGATCTGAGATCGTCTGAAGGACGGGAGAGGTTGGAAGGCTTTGCCTTTCAAGCCTCTCCCTCAAGGCTTCGGCTTTGATGCATCTCGATCGGCGCGAATTTCGCGCGCGAAAAGCGCGTGCGCAGGAGCATCCTACTACCGTCATCCCCGCGAAAGCGGGGACCCAGGGCAACAAAGGACGCCGCTCGCGATCCTGGGTCTCCGCTTTCGCGGGGATGACGGGTTAGTTTGCTCTCATCGCGCGTTATTTCAGCGGCAGGAACAGTTCGGCGATCACTTCGTGCACCGGCACGTCGGGGAAGAACGACAGCCGGCGCTGGCAATAGACCGGGAAGTCGCGCGCTTCCTCGCCGCTCGCCGGCAGCCAGTCGCGGTACAGGAACAGCGCTTCGGGCTCCAGATTGTGCGACGCGCCGTTGACGCGCAGCACCGCGCAGCGCCCGCCGGGGATCACGCCGGCTTTCATCACACCGTCGTCGGCGGCGATCGGCAGGTCGGTGACGGTGCACAGGTCCATGGCATAGTCGGCCGGATTGGCGGGTTCGCGCTCCGAGCGGAACACGGTGATGGTCGGGTTGGTCTCGGGCGACAGGCCGGCGGCCTTGCGCCAGGCGATGAACCGCTGCGTGGTCTCGCCGAACGTGGCGCGGTCGCCACGGTGTTCGAGGATTGCCACCGCCGTTGGCGCCATTTCGCGGATCGTCACATCGTCATGGGAATAGATGGTCTGCATGATCTTGCTCCTCGCATTGTCGAGCGACCCGGAGGCCGCCAGCCACGGCACCCAATCGGGCGCCTTGCGGAATGACGAAGGCGATTGTCCGAACCGCCGCCGGAAAGCGCGGGCGAAGGCGTCGGGCGCGTCATAGCCGGCATCCATTGCGATGTCGGTGACGCTCGGCGCGTCGCCGCCGGCCAACTGGTGCGACGCGCGCTTCAGGCGGGCGAGCTGGACATAGCGATGCACCGACAGCTCGAATGTCGCCGCAAACTGCCGATGGAAATGGAATTTGGAGAATGCCGCGACGCGGCTCACCGTTTCCAGATCCAGATCGCCGTCGAGATGCTGGTCGATATAGTCCAGCACGCGCCGCATCCGGGCTCGATAGTTTTGCAGCGCCGCCGTCATCATTCCTTCCTTCGTGGCGCGAGCAGCTAGCCGCTCCGCGCGACGATGCGCTCGACCGATCTTGCGGTTTTGGGGTTTGATCGCGAGTTTCCCCGCCAGCAAGCCGGCGTGGGGCGGTCGTGAGGAGATGGGCAGCGGCCGCCGGTCCCAAAGCGCTATCGGGCGGTGTTTCCCGACCGCCGGCCTTGCGCGGTCACGGGCAATTTCTCGACGACGGTCATGCGCTGCAGCTCACTCGCGCGCCGCTCGAATTCTAGGGCCAGGGCAAAGAGCCGCTCGGCGTCGTCGGGGGCCATATGCGGCGCCATCCAGCGGCACTTTCGTGCCTGTGCGCAGAGTTTTTCGAACTCGTCCTTCAATTGCCTGCTCCGGCGACGGGTTGTCGTTCCACGGACCCGGCGAAGCGATATCGGATCGGAAAGGCCGGGCGCCGTTGATCCCCGACGCCCGGCTCCGACCCGCAAGGCTTGCCCCCTCGGAACGACGTGCTTGTCGCGAATTTTGCGAGACGAATCTGTGCGCAAAGCGCCCATCCGGAAAATTACGGCTGGCGGGATGCGCACCGGCAAGAGTGGGCGTTTGGGTCGCTATCGCCAGAAGTACAGAAGCCCGATTTCGGTACCGAGTTTTCGATTGCCGGGATCGGGGGTGCGTTCAAAGTCGGACCAGGAACCTCGAACTCAAAGATCGAACGCACGCATCGGCGTCGGGTCACGTTCGAACGCAATACCGCCGGGAAACGACAACAGCAGATCGGCGAACGAGGGATGATCTCCGGCATCGAGTCGCCGCGCGTCCGCGATCGGCACGAGCATCGCGGCCGGGCGGCCGTGCCGGGTAATCGTCGTCGGGCGGCCATGCTCGGCCGCCTCGACCAGCGCCGATAATTTTGCCTTGGCATCTCGGATTTCAACGGACTGCATCGGGGAACTCCGTTGTGACCCTTCTGCGGTCACAAATAGGATTTCCGCTCCGGCGAAGGCAAGCTTGTGTAACGCACGTCGCTTCCGTTTTCGTCCTGTCGAGGCGCGGCGGGGCCCGCCTTGCCAGGGAGGCTTCGCCAGTTCACCGACCAATTTGCGGCACAAGCTGGGACGCAATCGCCGATCGGCATACTATCCCGGGCATTCGGGGAAGGAAATGCGATGGAAGCGACAGGCGTGATCGCCGCGGGGGAGTCTGCAGCTGCAATGGTCTATATCAAGGCGCGACGGGGATTATCTCCGCGCCAGATGAAGGCCATCCTGTTCGCTTGCACTTTCGCGGTCGGCATCCCCGCCGGCGCATGGGCGTCGGAGGGGGACTTCAACGCCACGTTCCCAAATTCGTGTCGCATGAAATCCCGGCGATAGCGGCCGTCCATGCGTCACCACAGCGCCGGACTTGACGCTGCTGGCCACGAATCGCATTCTCCTGTCATGGTGCTCGCCGGCTTTCCGCGCATTTCGGTCGACCCGACGGTGTGCGGTGGCCGTCCGTCCGTGACGGGAACGCGCGTGCGTGTGACCGACGTGCTCGAAATGCTCGCGGGCGGTGCTACGCCTGCTGAGATTGCGGCGGACTTTCCCTATCTGACCGAAGCCGATGTGCGCGCGGTCCTTGCCTATGCCGCGGCGCAAGCCGATCATCCCGTGGTGCTCGCCGCCGAATGAACTTCGTCGTCGACGCGCAACTGCCGCCCGCGCTTTGCGGCTGGCTGCGCGAACGGAATCACGTTGCGGTTCATGTCGTCGATGTGGGGCTGGGAGCGGCGGGAGATGCCGAGATCGCGGCCTACGCCGAAGCTGATGGTGCGGTGCTGGTGACCAAGGACGAGGATTTCGTGACGCTCCGATTGCCAGATCGCTTCGGGCTATTGTGGTTGCGCTGCGGGAACGCCACCAACCGTGCATTGGCGATGTGGCTGGAGCCGCGATGGGCGGAAATCGAATCGTTGTTGAGCGCGGGGGAGCGGTTCGTGGAGGTGCGTTGAAGTCCAGGCGCCGGCAGAAGTGGCCGAAGCGCCCCTGGTATCACCGGAATTCACGCGGATGCCGGCGGACGAGTGTCTCGAGCAAGCGCAGCGGGTGCGGTGAACGGATCAGCGCGTAGGCACCGTCGCCGGCCGTGACCTGGATCCCGAGCAACGTCAGCCAGACGAGCGGCAATTCGGCGCCGCCCTGGGTGAAGTAGAAGCCCTTGCGAACCAGCCAATATTGCGCCGCCCCCAGCATCATCGGCATGGCATAAAGCGCGACATAGCGCGTCAGTACGCCCGGGATCAGCAACAGCGCGCCGAACAGCTCCGCCGACAGCACATAGGCGGGCACGAACGCCGGATATCCATTGGCGAGGAGATTGCCCCACCAGGCGGTCAGCCCGCCTGGCAGGATCGCCAGCTTCCAATAGAGATGCGCGATGAACAATGCTCCCAGCAGGAGCCGCAGGGCAAGCACGGCGCGTGCGGTGCCCGGCGCGGTCGGTGTCGTGGTCAAGTCCGGCTCTCCCCGCGCGGCTGGTTTGCTGTCTGCGCGCGACATGGGTGCCGCTTCCATTCGGCTTTTGCTATCGCTTTCCTCCGGGATCTCGCGAGGGCCAGCGATGCCGAAAGAAACTGCAGCCTGGTTGTGCATGGCTTTGCTCGCCGCGCTTTCCGCGGCTGCGATCGCAGCACCCGCAGGCGCCGCCGGTCCGACCGCGCATCTGACGCCAGCCGCCGCCGTCGAGGGCCATTGTGCGGCATGGAACACACCCGACCGCCAGGCCCGGGATCGCCTGCTGCGTCGGGTATTCGCCCGCGACGGTGTCTATAACGACCCGACCCCAACCTACGCGCGCGGCCGCGCCGGATTGAGCAATGCGATCGCGCAATTTCAGCGCGAATATCCGGGTGCTCGATTCCGCTGCAGCGCGCCACAGACGCACCACCACGCAATGCGCGTGAGCTGGGTGTTGCGGCGACCGGATGGGAGTGTCGTGACGGTTGGGACCGATTTCTACGAGCTCGCGCCCGACGGCCTTATCCGACGTATCACCGGTTTTTTCGGCCCGCCTCCGGCGCTTGACCCGCCCCGATGAGTGGGATGTGAATTCCCGGAAGTCTCTAGTTGAATCGGTCGCCAAATCCCGGAGATCGATATGATCTCCCCAGAATTCCTGTTGCTGTGGGAAAGCAGACCTTCAGGTCGCGAGCTTGGCCGAACAGGCGATCGTAGCCGCTTGACTAACGAGGTCGGTGGGATCGAGGGGCAACCAGACAGCTGCGGAAAATGTTTCGTTCCGGAATGTTTCGCCGCCGACCCGATACACTTTAAGCCTGGAGAGACGCCAGCATCAGCACGATAGATCCGATTGCCACTTTCGTCCCCATGTCCCGCCGCACACCTGTCCTACGCCGAGCAGGGGTTGTTCGAAAGCGGCGGAATTACCCACAGCGGTTTTCGGCCGCGACCACAATCTTGAACTGGGCGTCGCCCCTCGCGGTTGAGATGTAGAGACGATCATCTCGTTGATTGTATCGAGTTCGACGTGGACCTTCAGTGCGGAATCGCCAGCGGCGGCGAGTAGTCGGCCATCGTCATGAAGATGCTGTCGACCTTCGTCACCAGCTTGCCACTGGCTTCGGAGGCGGCGGCCACTGCTTTCCACTCGGGATCGCTCCCGAACGCCTTCCAGGCCTCGTCGCGTGCCGCCCTGCTCGGAAACGCCAGAATATAGACGATTCGTCCCTCAGGTGCCTCCGGGCCAGGCTGTTCGTTCCAGTAGGCGACGCTGTGCATGCCATGCTTGGCGAAAATCTCGAGGGTATGCTCGCGAAAGCGTGTGTTGAGCGCCGCGAGCTTTCCGGGCGCCGGATAGTAGATGCGCAGCTCATAGATCGCCGTGCGCGGATCGAGTGCCTTTTCCTGCGCAACTGCGGATGTCGCGATCAGGGCGGGGATGAGGCAGGCGAAGAAAGTTGGGCGCACGAGCGACTCCCGCGATAATGGTCCGGCTTTGTTGCCCAGTTGCGATCGGTCCGCCATTGCATAATTGCATGGTCGCAAGGCCGCGACTGAGTCCCGGTCCTAGCGCGCGCGTTCAGGTTGATGTCCCGGATCTCCTGGCCAATCCGCCATCTGGCACATTGGCAAACGCAAAACCTTGACGTGACCCGCGCACCGCCCGACCTTGGGACGGACGGGAGCGACAACATGGTCGAAGCACGATGGAATGACGCGCGGATCGCCCACAGCGACGACACGGTGGTCGTCGAGGGTAATCATTATTTCCCTGTGGAGTCGGTTGATGCCGCGCTGCTCCGACCGAGCGACACCACGACGGTCTGCCCCTGGAAGGGAACCGCGCATTATTACAGCCTGCACGTCGATGGTGCCGACAACCGCGACGCCGCTTGGTATTATCCCGACCCTAAACCCAAGGCCGCGCATATTCGCGGCCGTATCGCCTTCTGGAAGGGCGTGGAGGTCGGTTGATGCTGGGACCTGCTCGGACGGCCTCTGTCCCGAAACTTGCATGCGGGGAAGATCGGTAACGGCGTTCCCAGGACGTATCGAAACCGGATTCGAGGGGGTTTGCTGAAAGGCCATGCTTGCCGACACGATCGAGGTTCGTGACGTCGCGCGCGGCGATGCCGTGGCGCTCGCCGAATTGCTCAATGCTGTCATCGCGAAGGGCGGGACGACGGCGTTGCAAGAGCCGTTCACGCCCGCGGCGCTGGAGCGCGCCTATTTGTTGGGCCCCGACGTGCTCTGCTGCTTCGTAGCGGTCGATCCCGCGAACGGGCACGTCCACGGCTTTCAGACACTCGGCCGACTCGCGAGCTTGCCGGACGATGTCGGCGACATCGGCACTTTTGCCAGACTTGGCGGCACGCAACGCGGCGTCGGATCGAGGCTTTTCGCTGCGACCCGCGCCCGCGCCCGCGCGCTCGGCCTTTCCGCGATCAATGCAACGATCAGGGCCGATAACCTGGGCGGTCTCGCCTTCTACCGAAAGCAGGGATTCATCGACCATGACGTCTTGAAGGATGTGCCCCTCAAGGACGGTACGCGCGTTGACCGGGTGGTTAAACGCTATGATCTTTGCCGGGCTCGTTCCGTTCGAGGCTGAATTGGTGGCGATTGCCCGGGAAGGCCTGAATTTCGAGGACGCGATGCGTTTCTGGTGGTCCGTGAGAGCTGGGCTCAAGAGTTAGGTATTATGTTCCAGAACTCCCCGGAATTCGCGGGAGTTGGCGCGCGGCCGATCGGCTGGTCTTTAAGAGACTGGCGGATGTTGCTCCGGGACGATCCTGACAGCAGCCGGATCGGCGCTGTCCCTCGTGATGAGGAAATCGCCGCCGACGGTCCGCAGGCGATAGGCGCCGCGCTCGTCTTTCTCTAGGGGGAGGTCGGTCACGAAGCCGCCCATCGCATAGAGCCCGAACCAGGCCATATCGCCCTTCCACTTCGAGAAGCGATACTCCAGCACCGGTTTTACGGGAAGGTCGACGGCCTGACGCTTGAAGATAGGCGTGTTCACATAGTCGAACGAGCCGGTGATGGGTGCGAAATGGTGCCAGAGATAGGGGTTCATCCGCGTGGGCGCGATCGCGGCGCGTTTGTTCAGATTGCGCAGCAGGCAGATTGTCTCGCGCTTGCCCCCCGCCACGCCCGGAAAGAAGCACCACAAGTCCATCGGCGGTGTGTCGGCCTTGGGCCAGCGGCCGTTTGTCCACATGAACGTGCCGGCATAATAGCCCGGCGAACCCACCGGCGCCTGCACGCCGCCCACGGTGAAGCTGAAGCCCTTCACTTCCTCCGTGATCACCGCGGTGTAGCGATAGGCATAGGCGACGCTGAGCAACGGTTCTCCTGCGTGTACGGCGCCTTGCGCGACAACGGGTGCGCTCGTCGCAGTGATCACATCCGAGAATGGCACGTCCGGACTTCCCGCATTGCGTTCGGCGTAAGTAAGCGGCGGCGGCGCGTTGGGCGGCGCCTGGTCCTTCGCGAGTGCCGTGCCGGACGGAGCGAACGATATGGTCGTTGCGGCAGCCCCAACGACCAAGGCCCGTACCGATTTCATGCTGGCGCCCCCCTAGATCCTACGCGGCATCCTATCAGTCGGGCTGGGCGCGGCAAGGTCGGCGGAGAAGGATGTCCGAGCGGCGAGCATGATCGGAACTCTCCGTCACCCCATAGGATCGGCGGTTTCGCGAGTTGAAAATAATGTCCTCGGAGTTCCCGTGATCGAGAGACGATCGGCAACTCGGTGGAATATCACCGTTAATCCGAGTTTTCGGATTTGAGGTTGGTGTCCCCAGTATTGCCCGGTCATGATGATGCCGCCGGCGGTGAGCTCGGGTTGGATCTTCTCGAGTGCACTCAATTTGGGACATCGTATCGCGCGTTTCCGACAATCGAAAGCCTGTGTTTCCCGCTTCGCTTAAGTTCCCCGAGAACGCAACGGCCAGCACGGTTGTCATCCGTCGGCTCAATCATCGTAACCGAGCCTTTATTGAACAGCACCTTATCACTCGGCATGCCGCACTTTCGAAGAATAGCGTCAATTTCCGACCGACTGAAATCGTTCGCCGTAGGCTTCCACGAACAGGCACATAAAGAGATGACCAGGGCGCTTGCGAGTGCGGCCAGGCGAGCCATCATGTCAACGTCCCCTCTGTTCTCGGAAAGCAACTATAAAGACGCGCGAGATACCGATGAGCGTGCCCGCCCCACCGTCGCCGCGCCCAGCAATCGCTAGGCGTCAACGCGCCTTGATATGTTCCGCTATCATGGGCGTCAGGTCCACCTGCGGTCCGTCGTCACCTTCGCGCCAGAAAAAGCGGTTGAGACTCTCCTGGGTAGCCTCGCCGGCATATTTCATATCGTCGGCCACAAAGCGCTGCATGGTGGCGTTCACGCGAGCAAGGGCGGGCCGAGCCTCAATGCGATCTCGCCACGCTCGAAGATTCGGCAGTTCCTCCCAATCCATGCCGTGCCGTTCGACATAGAGTGCCCAGGGGTAGGTCGCGATGTCGGCAATCGAATAATTGCCTCCAGCAAGCCACGGCACATCAGCCAATCGCTCGTCGAGGAAGCGATACAAGCGGGCAGCCTGTTCGCGATATCGACGCGCCGCATAGCTCGTGGCGTGGTCCGGCGTGATGATGAAATGATTGTGCTGGCCAAAGATGGGGCCAATATTGGCCATCTGGAGCATAAGCCACTTCATGACCGCGTAGCGCTCGCGGCCAACCGCCGGCAGCAGGTCCTCGCGGCCATAGGCCTCGGCCAGATAGATGAGGATTGCCCCGCTTTCGAAGACAGGCTCGCCCGCGGGCCCATCGGAATCGACAAGGACGGGCACTCGGCCGAGCGGGTTAAGCGCCAGGAACGAGGGTTCGAACTGCCCTCCGTTCATCACCGCGACGAAGCTGATTTCGTATTCGAGCCCCAGTTCCTCCAGCATGATCACGACCTTGCGGACGTTCGGACTGCCGCAGCCATATAGCGTTATCATTCATCCACTCCCGGGATTTCTATAAGTCGATCAGCACTTTCATGCAGTTGGGGCTGCGCGCCAACTGGTAGTACCGTTAGATCGACGTTGTCGGGCCTGCGAAACTCCGGCGTTTCGGGGTGCTGTGGCGTGGGAAGTGACTCGGGGGGGAAGCGAAAATGCGCGTTTCGAAAATGTTCGCGGCTTTGTCTGCCGGGAGTTTGTTGTTCGCCTCACCGGTATACGCGCAGGCCCAGCCCAAGCGGAGTGACCTCGATACCGCGCGCGAGCTGCTCAAGACCGATGCCGCGCAATCGCTGAAGTTGGTCGATCGCATCATCGACGAAGCGTTGGCCAAGGATCCCGAGGCGATCTGCCCAGGCGCGGCCGCGGCGTTTCTGCAAAGCTACATGAAGGGGAACTTCACGGTCACGGTCACGGTCGAGAACGACTGGTGCGATGCGCTCCTGGTCAAAGGCTATGCGTTGAACGAGCTGAAGCGGCCAATCGAAGCGGAAGCGGCGCTCAAATTGCTGGTCGGCCGTGCCCCGGCCAATGCGCAATATCAGATCGAATATGCCTATACGGTGCGCGTCAACGGCGACCTGCCGCGCGCGCTCGAGCTCTATCTGCAGGCCGAGAAGCTGGCGTCGAAGCTTCCGGACAAGAACGAAGGAACGCATCTGCGGGCAGCGGCATTGCGCGGGCAGGGCTTTACCCTGAGCGACCTGAAACGCTGGGACGAGGCGGTCAAGGCGTACAAGCGCAGCCAGAAATACGAGCCCGACAGCGAAATCGCGCGCAACGAACTGCAGTATATTGAGCAGAACCGTCCGCATTGAGAGACGGGCGGGAAGGGGCGTGGAATGAGGCGGACACAAACTTTGGCCCACCAAGTTCCCGCCCGCTTCCGGTGTCACGCGCAACAACGCACGTTTGGATGCGGTTCTGCGCGATACCGATTTTCGGCGCAGATCCGGGATGCGGGATCGCGACGTGGTTCGCTATTGTGCTACCGGATCTCCGCGACGTGAGTTCAGTACTGTGTCCACGGAACTCGCGATGCTGGGAACTGCTCGGACGGCTCCTGGCCCAACACCTGGTTGCGGGGAAGATCGGTAACGACGGCATTCACCGGAGGTATCGAACCGGATTGAGGGGGTTTGCTGGATGGCGGTGCCTGCCGACACGATCGAAGTTCGCGAAGTTGCGCGCACCGATGCCGCGGCGCTCGCCGAATTGCTCAATGCGGTCATCGCCAAGGGTGGGACCACGGCGTTGCCAGAGCCGTTCACGCCCGCGGCGCTGGAGCGCGCCTATTTGTTGGGCCCCGACGTGCTCTGCTGCTTCGTAGCGGTCGATCCCGCGAACGGGCACATCCACGGCTTTCAGACGCTCGGCCGACTTGCGAGCTTGCCGGACGATGTCGGCGACATCGGCACTTTTGCCAGACTTGGCGGCACGCAACGCGGCGTCGGTTCGAGGCTGTTCGCTGCGACCCGCGCCCGCGCCCGCGCGCTCGGCCTTTCCGCCATCAATGCGACCATCAGGGCCGATAATCTGGGCGGTCTCGCTTTCTACCGAAAGCAGGGATTCATCGACCACGACGTCTTGAAGGACGTGCCCCTCAAGGACGGTACGCGCGTTGACCGGATGGTTAAGCGCTATGATCTTTGCCGGGGTGGTTCCGTTTGAGGCTGAATTGGTGGAGATTGCCCGGGAAGGCCTGAATTTCCAGGACGCGATGCGTATCTGGTGGTCCGTGAGAGCTGGGCTTAAGAGTTAGGTATTATGTCCCCGGAACTCCCGAAGTTCGCGAGGCAATGCACGATGCGAGGCAGTCGGCAGCTCTAGCCAGATTGGCTGCGGATGAGTTCTGCGCGGCAGGTGTCAACAAAGGTATTCTTACTCAAGAGCAAGTGGACCTCCTGCAATCTCTGGTGAAGGTGAGACTATAATTACCGAAGTAAATTTACCGAATTCTATCTTCACCAGTTGCCCATCGTTTAACTACTGCCGTTTAATCGCCATCATCCACTCCGAGACCAACACGGAGTCCTATGAATAGTGCCAAGTCCATCTGGAAACTCTGACTGTCGATCCCGCCTAAATCGCAAGCACCGTATTTGCGGCGGGCGGATTCGCCTATTGCGGTGCAGCGCCGCGTCCTACGGATTGACCTGGACCGCCGGTGCCCGCCAATCTCCCCGCGCCGAAACCAGCGAAGTTGACCAGCTTACCCGGCGCTCGGGCGATCTGTGTATCGGCGACGAGCTCGGGCGAAATGAATGGACTGTCGCCAATATTCTAAGGTCGCCAGACCGTCCAAGTCCACTCCAACACTAGCGCCACCGCAGCGAGTCGCACGCTCTGGCCCTCGCGGATCACGCCATTGGGCAGTTTGATCCGGGGATTGCGCCAGAGGATGGCTGCGATCACCGACAGAGGCACGGCACCGAACAGCCATCCCATGAGCCGCCCGGCGAGGCTAGAAAATTTCAGTCCGACCAGTGCGGCGATGAGGTTGAAAGCGACAAGGCCAAGCACAATGACGATGATGGCGAAGAGGTAGGCGGCCTTTGCCCGTTGCGCGACGTCTTCGGCGTCGAGCTCCGCTTCGATCCGCTGGATCTCGGCTTCGCTCAGCCGCTCGTTCTCCGCATCGCTCGGCACCTTAGCCCCCTCTACTCCGCCGCCACCCGCTCACGCCCCTTCTCCAGCAGCGGCGCCAGATACTGCCCCGTAAAGCTCCGCGGCTCCTTCACTACCTGCTCGGGCGTCCCCTCGGCCACCACCTCGCCGCCCTTCACCCCACCCTCGGGTCCCAGGTCCAGGATCCAGTCCGCCGTCTTGATCACATCGAGATTGTGCTCGATCACCACCACCGTATTGCCCTGCTCGACCAAGGTCTGCAGCACCTCGAGCAGTTTCCTGACATCCTCGAAATGCAGCCCGGTGGTCGGCTCGTCCAGGATATAAAGCGTCTGCCCGGTCGCCCGGCGCGCCAGCTCCTTGCCGAGCTTCACCCGCTGCGCCTCGCCGCCCGACAGCGTGGTCGCCTGCTGGCCGACCTTGACATAGCCGAGCCCGACTTCGTTGAGCATCGCCATCTTGTCGCGGATCGGCGGGACGGCCTTGAAGAACTCGACCGAGTCCTCGATCGTCATGTCGAGCACATCGGCGATGCTCTTGCCCTTGAACTTCACTTCGAGCGTCTCGCGGTTGTAGCGCGCGCCGTGGCACACGTCGCAGATGACATAGACATCGGGCAGGAAGTGCATCTCGATCTTGAGCAGCCCGTCGCCCTGGCACGCCTCGCAGCGGCCGCCCTTGACGTTGAAGCTGAACCGGCCGGGCTTGTAGCCGCGCGCCTGGCTTTCGGGCAGGCCGGCGAACCAGTCGCGGATCGCGGTGAACGCGCCGGTGTAGGTCGCCGGGTTCGATCTGGGCGTGCGGCCGATCGGCGACTGGTCGATGTCGATCACCTTGTCGCAATGTTCGAGCCCGGTGATCTTGTCGTGCTTGCCGGCGAGCACGCGCGCGCCGTTGAGCTGGCGCGCGGCGGCGGCGTAGAGCGTGTCGATCGTGAAGCTCGACTTGCCCGAGCCCGACACGCCGGTGATGCAAGTGAAAGTGCCGAGCGGGATGCTCGCCGTCACGCCGCGGAGGTTGTTCGCGGTGGCGTTGTGGACCGTGACTTTCTTGCCATTGCCCTTGCGGCGCTTCGCCGGGACGGGGATCTCGCGCGTGCCGTTGAGATAGTCGGCAGTGATGCTGCCCTGGGTGCTCAGGATCTCGTCGAGGCTGCCGCGCGCGACGACTTCGCCGCCATGCACGCCGGCGCCGGGCCCCATGTCGATGATGTAATCGGCAGTGCGGATCGCGTCCTCGTCATGCTCGACCACCAGCACGGTGTTGCCGAGGTCGCGGAGCCGCTTGAGCGTGACCAGCAGCATGTCGTTGTCGCGCTGGTGGAGGCCGATGCTCGGCTCGTCGAGCACATAGAGCACGCCCGACAGGCCCGACCCGATCTGGCTGGCGAGCCGGATGCGCTGGCTCTCGCCGCCCGACAGCGTGCCCGAGGTGCGGTCGAGGTTGAGATAGTCGAGCCCGACATTGTTGAGGAAGCCGAGCCGCTCGAGGATTTCCTTGAGGATGCGCTCGGCGATGGTGCGCTGCTGGTCGGTGAGATGGCCGGGCAGCTGCGTGAACCAGGCGAGCGCGTCGACCACCGACAGGCGCGTGGCGTGGCTGATGTCGGCGCCGGCGATCTTGACCGCGAGCGCCTCGGGCTTGAGCCGCGCGCCGTGGCAGACCTCACACGGGTGCGACGCCTGGTATTTTGCCAGCTCCTCGCGCATCCACGCGCTTTCGGTCTGCAGCATGCGGCGGTTGAGGTTGCCGATCACGCCTTCGAACGGTTTCCGCACATCGTAGGACTTCTTGCCGTCGACGAAGGTGAGCGTGACCGGTTTGCCGCCGGTGCCATGGAGGATGATCAGCTGGACTTCGCCGGGCAGGTCGCGCCACGGCGTCTCGAGGCTGAACCCGAACTCGCGCGCGAGGCTGCCGAGCACCTGCATGTAATAGGGCGAGGGCGGGTTCGATTTCGCCCAGGGGACGACGGCGCCCTTCTTGATCGAGAGATCATGGTTGGGGACCACCAGATCCTCGTCGAACACCAGCTTCTCGCCAAGCCCGTCGCACGCCGGGCAGGCGCCCTGCGGGGCGTTGAAGCTGAACAGGCGGGGTTCGATCTCGGCGATGGTGAAGCCGGAGACGGGGCAGGCGAATTTTTCGCTGAAGACGATGCGGTTCGGGGGGATGCCGGCGCCTTTCATGGCGCCGCCGAGAGTCGATTCCCCTCCCTGCAAGGGAGGGGCTAGGGGTGGGTTGGCGTAAGCCAAGCCTGCGTCCCCAGTGGAAGCCGGGTCCTCGCCTACCGGCGAACCCACCCCCGACCCCTCCCTTCCAGGGAGGGGAGTTCCGTTGTCGAACACGAACGCGGCGGGCGTCTCCCGCAGGCGCGAAGGCGTCACCGCCTCCACCGTGGTATCCACCAGATCGACATACGCCAGCCCCTCGGCCAGCTTGAGCGCGGTCTCGAAGCTCTCGGCGAGGCGCGTCGCGAGGTCGGGGCGGACCACCAGCCGGTCTACGACCACTTCGATGTCGTGCTTGTACTTCTTGTCGAGCGCCGGGGCGTCCTCGATCAGATAGGCTTCGCCGTCGATGCGCACGCGCTGGAAGCCGGCCTTCTGCCATTCGGCAAGCTCCTTGCGGTACTCGCCCTTGCGGCCGCGCACGACCGGCGCGAGCAGCAGCAGCCGCGTGCCCTCGGGGAGCGCGAGCACGCGGTCGACCATCTGGCTGACGGTCTGCGCGGCGATTGGCAGGCCGGTGGCAGGCGAATAGGGCACGCCGACGCGCGCCCACAGCAGGCGCATATAGTCGTAGATCTCGGTGACGGTGGCGACGGTCGAGCGCGGGTTGCGGCTGGTGGTCTTCTGCTCGATCGAGATCGCGGGGGAGAGGCCCTCGATATGGTCGACGTCGGGCTTCTGCATCAGCTCGAGGAACTGACGCGCATAGGCCGAGAGCGACTCGACATAGCGGCGCTGGCCCTCGGCATAGATGGTGTCGAACGCCAGGCTCGACTTGCCCGAGCCCGACAGCCCGGTGATCACCGTCAGCGTGTCGCGCGGGATGTCGACGTCGACGCCCTTGAGATTATGCTCGCGCGCGCCGCGCACGGAAATGGTGGTGAGTGCCATGCCGGAGTTCTAGCTTTGTTCTAAAGGGAGTTCCAGAGCACAGATAGGGATGCCGGGGCGCTGTTGCCAGCATCGTGTCAGCTGCGGCGGGCGGGCTCTCGCAAATCCTCCCCGAGCTTGCTCGGGGAGGGGGACCATTTGCGCAGCGAACGGTGGAGGGGTCGCGCGAAGCGCGGAATTACGCGGCCCGCGCTGCTCCGTCGCGCCTGCGCACGGTTGTTCAACAGCTCGATCGGCGCATCGACGTCTTCGTCACGAGCATGAAGCGGTTCCATGGGCCAGGTTCCGGAGTGCCGCCGGCGCTCCCGCCGCTTCCGGCGCCCGGAGCGCTCAGATAGAGCGTGAGATCGTCGCGCCGGAGAGCGGCGAATTTGCCGGGCGTGTGCATGTCGACGTTGAACGCGAGCCGATCGCGATAGAAGGCGAGCGAGACATCGACGTCATTCACGATGTAGCGAACGGAAGCCATATCAGCTTCTCCTTGCGGCCGATTTGCTGGGGCAGCGCAACCGGAAACCTTTGGCCGCGACCGCCGGTTCCGGCACACCAGCCTCGAACTCCGGCCATGGGTCCGGTATAGTGCGTCGAAAGTCCCGGCGCCGCCGCGCGGAGCGGGCATTTTCGGGGGGAGCCGCATGAGTGACATCAGCATACGTCTCGATGGCTTGCTGCTCGCACTGTGCATCGCGGTCGGAGCCGGACTGTTCCTCACCATCGCGCTAGTTGCCGCCGGTCGGGCGCTGATGACCCAGCCGGCTGGCGCGCGTTCGTGGAAGGTCGTCCTGCGCAGCCTGGGCATTGTGCTGCTGCACGCGGCCGCGTTTCTGGTGCTGGCGATCTATCTCGACTCGATCGTCAGCGCACCGACGGGCCCCGACTGGATCGACTGGTTGGCGGTCCCCTGGGCAGCCCTCGCCCTCGCGGGATTGGTCTGGTTGTATCGAGGCCGTGCCGGCGCCGCGCCAGCGCAGGCGCGCGATCTGCGATAGCGGAGATCGGGAGGCACATCTGAACCCCGCGGCCGCAGTTGGCCGCCGACGCCAAGGACTGAGCCCCGCCCGGCAATACCCGCCACAGTAACGCTGTGACAATCCCGTCACGAAGGTGTATAGCCCTCAGCACAACGAAAATCGTCGAACAGAAAACCCTTGGTGAGAATCGGTCCGAGCGGCCGATCCGTAGGTCGCGCCTGTCGTCCAATTGGGATCAGGGGAGGATAGCATGTTCGTTCGCACCAGCATCATTCCGGCCTTTATGCTTGCCGCGGTCTTCGCGTTCCCGGTCGCCGCGCACGCCGCGCCCGAGGGCGAAGTCTCGACTGACGCCACGCGCGCGCGCGACGCGCGGATCGATGCGTTCTTCGCGCGCGCCACCGCCGAGCTGCGCGTCGCCGCAGCCGATGCACTCGGCGACGCGCTGGTGCTTGCGCCGCCACCGCCGCCGCCGGCGATGCAGCGCGTGTCGATCACGTCGCTGACCGCGGCGCAGCTGCTCAGCCTGCGCAAGGGGTTCGCGCAAATGCGCGCGTGGAACTCGCAGCCGCACGGCAGCGCCAACTACAAGCGCAGCCTGGTCTATTGGGCGAACATGCACGCCTATATCGGCGGCGCCTGTTCGGCGGCTTCGGGAATCAACAACCAGGGGATGAGCGGACTGTCGACGCAGAACGCGACCACGCCCGATGAGCTCGCGACCTGGTGTACGTGCGAGCATGGCACCAGCCAGTTCCTCACCTGGCACCGCATGTATATCTATTATTTCGAGCAGGTGCTGCGCGCCGCGTCGGGCGATGCGACGTTGACGCTGCCGTTCTGGGACTATGAGACCGACGGGCATGTGCCCGCGAGCTATCGCGCGACGAAATATTTCTACCGCGGGCTGACGCGAGCCAATCCGCTCTACGAAAAGAACCGCCAGGCGCAGCTCAACGCCGGCACCGCCGCGCTCGATCCGGCCGTGACGTCGCCGAGCAACGCGATGTCGAAGACCAGCTACGGTCCGTTCAACGGCGCGATCGAGCAGACGCCGCACGGCGCGGTGCATTGCGCGACCGGCGTCGCAGGCTGCCCGACCGGCTATATGGGCTATGTCCCTTCGGCCGGGAACGATCCGATCTTCTACAGCCACCACGCCAATATCGACCGGCTCTACGAATGCTGGCTGCGCGTGAAACCGTCTTCGCGCCTGCCCACCGGATCGATCCTGACCGCGCAGTTCAGCTTCATCGACGGGACGGGCAATCTCGTCACGCGCACGGTGAGCGACATGCTCACCACGCAGCAGCTCGGTTACAGCTATGCCGGTGGCGGCGGCTGTCCGCTGCGCATCCGCTTCCCGATCAAGTGGCTGCTCGAGGAGAAGCCGATCCATATCTACGAGCTCGCCGGCCCGGTCCGGTTCGCCGCCGGCACGACGCGCGTGCCGATCCGCATCACGCCCGACGCGCGCAGGGCGATGCTGACCGCGATTCCCGAGCGGGGCGCCCCGCCGCGCCAGCAGCTGGTGCTCGACGGGCTGGCGTTCGACGAGCCGCCGGGCGTGCTGTACAAAGTCTATCTCGAAGGCGCGGGCGGCAAGCGCCAGCTGGTCGGCGTGCTCAACTTCTTCAACGCCACGGCGCCGAAGCACAATATGCCCGGCATGGACATGAAGGCGGAGCCGCCGAGCTTCGACGTCACCGATGCGCTCAAGGCGCTGGGCAGCGGCGACGAAGTCAAGCTCGCGCTCGAGCCGTCGACGGGACTGACCGGCGTGTCGCCGGAGGCGGCGGCGCGGCAAGTCAATCCGAAGGCCAATGTCCGCATCGGTGCGGTGCGGATGGAATTGCATTAGTTCGGGGCACCCCTCCCTTGGCGCCCCGGCAGCGCCCGGCCCTGCAAAGGGTCGGGCGTTTGCGTCTTGACCAAGATTTGTTCGCGCAGAGGCGCGGAGACGCAGAGAGCGGAAGTAGCCGCTGTAGCGACAGATCTCCTCCCGTTAGTCGAGCGGGCGACGCGCGTAGGGCCATTCCGACGCTACGCGCCAATGCAGACGTCTCAGCGTCTCCGCGTCTCCGCGCGAACCAATTTCCTTCTTAATCCGCATCCCCCGCCACTGCCTGGCGCACATAATGCGCGATCGCTGCGACATCGAAATCCTCCGGCCGCCGCAGCAATAAGGTCCGCGAGGCATTTCCGGCACCGCCCAACCGCCCGAACGGATCGTCGAAGCGGGCGCCGCCGCGGAACGACAAAGTGAGCCCTTTCTTGCTCGGGCTTACCGCGATGATGTCGTGCGTGAGGCGGAACACCGGCACGCCCGGATAGCCGCCCGACCCGCCGCGCATCCCTGCGCAGACATCGGGTGCCACTTCGGCCACCAGCGCGCGGAACCGCTCGAACAGCGCGCGATGCTCCGGCGTGAGCCTGGTTTCGGCGTAAGCGGCAACGGCATCGGCGGCGTCGGGCATGCAAGTCTCGCGGTTTCGCGCACCGTGGCGCGCGGGGGCCGGCGAGGCAATCGCGCGATTTGCTGCGGCAGCCGTAAGCCTGGGTTCAGCCGCTGCCGCCGATTCGAGCCGCTCGCGAAGCGGAGGGATCGATGGCGAAGTGGATGGTGGGTCTGGCGCTGCTCCTGCTGCCGGTGCCCGCACTGGCCCAGATGGGGCCGGGCGGCGGCATGCCCGGGGGCGGTGGCGGCCGGCGCGGCGGCGGCGGAGCGGGTGGCTTCGGCGGGATGCGCCGCGGCGGCCAGGGCTTTGCCCAGATGCGGGACATCAAGGTCAAGCGCGAGCGTTTCGACAAGACCGTCGCGGCGCTGTTCGCCGAGGCCGACGCCAATCACGACGGCACGATCACCGACGAGGAAGTGCGCGCAGTGATCCAGGCCAAGCGTGACGCGATCCTGCGCGCGCGGTTCGACCGCGTCGACGCCAACCACGACCATGTCATCGACGCCGCCGAGTTCCTCGCCTGGCAGCACAAGATGGGCGACGATGCGCTCGACGAGAACCAGCCGCAGACCGACGACGGCAGTGCGCTCCCCGATGCGATCGACGTGCCGGGCAAGGGCGAGAGCCTGCAGGACCGCGCGATCCAGCGGCTGATCGGCCCGCTCGATGCGCTGACGCTGAGCAAGGCCAACAGCAATTACGACAAGGGCGTCACGCTCGACGAACTGCTCGCGTACGAGAACGCGAAGTTCGACGCGGCCGATGCCAACCATGATGGCGAGCTCGACGGCGAGGAATTGCGCGCGGCGGGGCTTGGCGGCGGACCGCGGCGGAGGGCGGGCGGCTTCGGCGGTCGGCGCGGCGATGGCGGCGGCGAGACGCCGGGAGACGAATAGGCCCGCCTCCTCGACTCCGCGCGGCGCATGCGCGTCAAGCTAAACCCAAGCCGTTGCCCCGAGCTTGTCCCGCACGATGGATCAGGTCTTGTTGGGCTCGATGCTCCAGTCACAGGCCTGCTATCGACACAAATCGCCCTGCTCCGCGCGGTAAATCGCCCTGCTCCGGGCAGGAACAGGAAACTGCTGGATTTGGCCAAGAAATCATTGATATCGCTACGTAAATATCCGAAGGCTGGCCATCGTTGAGGCAAAAAAGCCCTGCTCCGAGGCCATTTTCGCGATTTTTACCCTGTTATTGCGGTAAAGCTGGCGCGGGCCGCTACCGCAGCAGCCGCACATAGTTCGGATCGATGTCGATCGCGCGGTTGGCGTCGAGCTGGGCGCGCCTGGTGTCGCCATGCTCACGGAAGAAGCGGCTGCGGTAGTAATAGTTGCGCGGATCGTCGGGGCCGCGCCGCACGGCATTGTCGAAATCCGCGCGCGCCTTTTCGCTTTCGCCTTTGCGCTGCCAGGCGAGGCCGCGGTTGAGATAGGCGATCGCGAGCGGCGCCTGATCGATCGCGCGATCGAACGCCGTGATCGCGGCATCGAGCTCGCCCGCCCAGGCGCGCGTCATGCCGTCGGCGAACTGCGCGGCGGCGCGTCCGCGTGCGCCGCGCGCTCCGGGATCGGCGAACGCGCGGCAATGCGCGAGATCGCGCGCGGGATCGTCGAGCGTGCAGAGGTTCCAGCCTTTGGGCGCTTCGAGGCGGCTGGCGTCGACCGTCACGATGGGCGAGGCGGCCGCATAGTCACTGCGCCGGACGCGCATTCCGGTGACGACGAGTTCCTGGCTCGGCGACGGCGTGGCGTCCGCAGCGGCGGGCGGCGCCTGCGCGGCACTTGCGGTGCGAAACGCGCCTTTCGCCTGAGCCCGGGCGGTTTCGGGGGGTGGTGGTGGTGGCGGCGGTGGCGGC
>Ga0105248_10000639_pt1 | contig 39796 bp, 32 predicted proteins | sample KBSS34metaG_FD_81524 | JGI IMG/M metagenome (GOLD analysis project Ga0105248, IMG submission 81524) | Switchgrass rhizosphere microbial communities from Kellogg Biological Station, Michigan, USA - KBS S3-4 metaG | ecosystem: Host-associated > Plants > Roots > Rhizosphere > Soil | place...
CTATCAGTGCAACGCCCCCTGACGGCGTTCTTTGAAGCCGCTGCGTACCCCCTTGATGTACGCGGAAGCTTGAACCTTCCAGAACATCCTGCTCCTTGAAGAGCCCTGATTGTGTTCGCAGATCGTGCTGCGATCCCTCTGGCTTGCGTGCTTTGTCTCGCTCAAAGCCGCGCGTCCTCCGTCGTTTCGACGCATGTCGCATCAAGGAGTTTTTGCGTGAGCACCAGCATCATCAGCAATCCGGCTGAGTTCACCGCCGAACAGAAGCACTATCTCCAGGGATTCTTCGCTGCTCTCTCTCAGCGCAATCACGTCCCCTTTGTTGGTTATACCGCCGACGGTCTCATCACCGCGGATCCGGAATCGAGCGTCCCCAATCAGGCAGTAGCGCATGCAGAGGAGATGTGGTTCAACACCCCTGTTTCTGATCTTTCCCGAGAAGAGCGCTGGAAGCACGAAAAAGACCCTCTCGCCATCTGGGACAAGATTCTTCAATACAGCAGTCAGAACCAACCCCCGTCCGACGATGACCGTTTTCGCCTCAAGTATCTCGGGCTCTTCCACGTAGCGCCAGCGCAGGACTCCTTCATGCTTCGTCTTCGCGTTCCGGGAGGAATTCTCTCTACGCATCAGTTTCGCGGTTTGGCGCAGATTGCCGAAGAGTATGGCTCCGGTCGCGCGGATCTGACAACCCGCAGCAATCTGCAGATTCGCGAATTTCAACCACGCGATATCGTGCGCGTCCTCAATCGGGTTCAGGCACTCGGCCTTACGTCACGCGGCTCAGGAGCGGACAACATTCGCAACATCACCGCATCTCCCATTACCGGCATCGACCCTCATGAGCTCATCGATGTGGCTCCTCTTGCGGAAGCCATGCAGGCCTACATTACTAACTCGCGCGACATGTACGAACTTCCGCGCAAGTTCAACATCGCCTTCGACAACGGCGGTTCAATCTCGGTTCTTGCTGACACCAACGACATCGGCTTCGTGGCTGTGCGCGTAGGCGAAGGGCGGACTATTCCCCCAGGCATTTACTTCCGTGTTCTGCTATGCGGTATTACAGGGCATCGCCAGTTTGCTTCCGACGCGGGGCTGTTGCTGCGTCCGGAAGAGACTGTGGCCGTCGCCGCGGCAATGATCCGCGTCTTCAGTCAGCACGGGGATCGCACCGATCGCAAGAAGGCGCGCCTCAAATACCTCATCGACCTCTGGGGTGTCGAGCGTTTCCTCGAAGAGACACAAAAGCTTCTGTCTTTGCCGCTCATTCGTGTCTCTGCATCTGAGTGCGAGCCACGCAGAGCAATTGACCGTGCGGTCCACCTCGGCATCCACGCGCAATCTCAGCCGGGTCTTCACTACATCGGAGTCTCGATTCCGGTAGGCCGGTTACCCTCGGCGCAGATGCGCGCTCTTGCCAAGATCGCCGACGACTTCGGCTCCGGCGAGCTTCGTCTCACCGTGTGGCAGAACCTCATCGTTCCAAATATCGCAACGGAACACGTCGAAGCAGCAAAGGAAGCTCTCCTCGCCGCAGGGCTAGGCTACGAAGCCGGCACTGTCTTAAGTGGAACCGTCGCTTGCACGGGGAATGCCGGTTGCCGCTTCGCAGCCGCGGATACTAAATCACACGCGGTCGCACTCGCCAATCATCTCGATACGGCATTTCCCATTCTCGACCAACCTATCAACCTGCACGTCACCGGATCCCACCACTCCTGTGCACAGCACTACATTGGCGACATCGGCCTGATGGGAGTAAAGGTCGGCGGAGAAGAGGGCTACCAGGTTCTCATCGGCGGGGGAGCTGACAATGACCAGCGGATCGCCCGCGAACTAATCTCAGCCATTCGCTTCGTGGATCTTGCGCCGAAGTTGGAGCGGCTGTTTGGGGCATACACTGCCAGCCGCGACAACAGCGAAACGTTTCTGGAATTCACGCAACGCCACGATATCACCAGGTTGCAATCGTTCTGTAACCAGGAGAACGCATAGTCATGTATACCGTTCCCTTCATTCCAGAAAACGCCCCCTTCACTCCAGAACAGCGAAGCTGGCTGAACGGCTTTCTCGCCTGCATCTACTCAAGCTCCCCGGCCGGAACGCCCGCAGCGGATCCCCTGCCTTCGCTCAAGATCGCCGTACTTTACGCCTCGCAATCCGGCACCGCCGAAGGGCTTGCTCGCAAAGTCGCAAAAGATCTTAAGGCCAAAGGGCATATAGCCTCGCTACACTCGCTTGAGGGGTACACGCCGGCGGCGCTTATTGCAGAGCGCTATGCCATCATCATCGCCAGTACTTATGGAGAAGGCGAAGCGCCGGATGGAGTCAAACCCTTCTATGAGCAGCTTTGCCTCGAGCGATTTCCATGCTGCGAGAACCTATCCTATGCAGTCCTCGCTCTCGGTGACTCCAACTACGAGCACTTCTGCAAGTTCGGCGTGGATCTAGATAACAAGCTAGCCGCTCTCGCCGGAACCCGCATCTGCAATCGTTTTAACTGCGACATTGATCTCGACGAAGCATTCGCTCAATGGAAGACCGCAATCTACTCATCCATCGAGGAGATCGTCGCAACTCGTCCCGCCCGCACCACTCCATCATCCTCCATCGCCGTGGTTTCGTCGGGGCCGTCGGCAGCCGCAACTTCCGCGCACACTCGAGATAACCCCTATCTGGCGCCACTTATCGACAAGCGCCCCCTCACCTGCGATGTATCAAGCAAGCTGACCCTTCATCTCGCCTTCAACATAAGTGGCTCAAATGTCACCTATGAAGCGGGCGATGCCTGCGGTGTTATTCCTCAAAACAATCCTCTGCTGGTCGAGGAGATTCTCCATGCCCTCAACTTCTGCGGATCCGTCTCTGTGCAGCTCCCGAAAGCCGGTGCGACCACTCTGGACGATGCTCTTCTGAACCACCTGCAGATCACACGGCTCACCCGCAAGATGATTGAGGCCTACGCAACTATCGGCCAATGCCAAACGCTGTTCAATCTTCTCGTGCCCGAGCAGCAGGCCCATCTCGAGAAGTACAGCTACGACCGTGGTCTCATCGACCTGCTGCACGATTATCCCGGCGTTCTTCGTGACCCCGCTGACCTTGTTGCCATGCTGCCGCGTCTCACGCCGCGTCTTTATTCCATCTCTTCCAGCCCATCTGCGCACACCGGCGAGATTCATACAACCGTCGCTGTCGTTCGTTATCGTTCACACAATCGCGAACGCGGAGGTGTCTGCTCTACGCTCCTCGCTGACCGCACCAGCGCGGGCGAGTCGCTTCCGGTCTACATTCAGCCCAACAAGCGCTTCCGTCTTCCATCCAATCCCGGGGCTCCTATTGTCATGATTGGGCCCGGTACGGGTATCGCTCCGTTTCGATCATTCCTTCATGAGCGTCGAGCTCTCAATCACACTGGTCGAAACTGGCTCTTCTTCGGTGAACGGTCTGCTGCAACTGATTTTCTCTACCGCGAAGAGGTGGAGTCGATGCACAAAGACGGTCATCTCACCCGGCTGGATCTCGCCTTCTCGCGCGATCAGGATCACAAGATTTACGTGCAGGACCGGATGCTTGAGCAGTCTTCCGAACTCTTCCGCTGGCTCGAAGACGGAGCCAGCCTTTACGTCTGCGGAGATGCTTCCCGCATGGCGAAAGATGTCGAAGCAACGCTACACACTATCGTCCAGAAACACCGCAACTGCGCCCACGAAGCCGCAGCCGACTACGTCCAGCAGCTCAAAGATGAGCACCGCTACCACCGCGACGTCTACTAGACCACTCTCTCGAAGCCCGTACTCAGCGAAGGAAGTGCACTATGCCGCTCCCTCTCCACGAACTCGCATACTCCGACTCACACAGCCGTATCGTGCGTCTGACGGAGAACGGCCTCGAAGTTTCGCCGCTGATGCCGGCAGAAGTAAAGACCTCCCTCATTCCCGAACGCGAGCTTCTTTCCGGAGAACAATACCGATTCCACTTCGATATGACGAAATGTATCGGCTGCCGCTCGTGCGAGGTTTCGTGCAACGAACAGAACGGAAACCCTGCCGATATTCGCTGGCGACGCGTCGGAGAGATCGAAGGAGGCACTTGGCCCGACACCGCTCGCCATTACCTATCGATGGGATGTAACCACTGTCTCTCCGCCGATTGCCTTCGTGGCTGCCCCGTCGACGCTTACAAGAAAGATCCGGTTACCGGAATTGTTCTCCACTCCGCGGAAGCGTGCATCGGATGCCAGTACTGCGTCTGGAACTGTCCCTACTCTGTTCCGCAGTTCAATTCTGAGCGCGGCGTCGTCGGCAAGTGCGACATGTGCCATAACCGTCTTACCTCCGGTCTTGAACCTGCCTGCGTCAACGCCTGCCCTGAAAACGCTATCCAGATCGAAATCGTTGATCAGCTCGAATGGCGTAGCGACTATGCTGCCGCAAACGCGCCTGGCATGCCCAGTGCCGGACACACAATTTCGACTACTCGCATCACGCTTCCCCAGGACACGATTGCGAGTCTGGAGCGCGTCGATATCGAAACCATTCGACCCGAACACCCGCACTGGTCCCTCGTCTGGATGACTTCGCTCATCCAACTGTCCGCGGGAACGCTTGCGGTCGCTCTACTCTCAGGTCACGCAGGACCCATCGCACTCACCCTTATCCTGGTGCTCACCGTCTTCACGCTCAACATCTCTGTGCTGCACCTAGGCCGTCCCGCCTACGCTTGGCGAGCGCTGAAGATGTGGCGTCGCTCGTGGCTCTCGCGGGAGGTCCTTCTCTTCGGACTCTTCTTCGCGACTCTGTCGGCGCTCGCTGCCGCATCCTGGTTGAATGCTGCTTATAATCTTCCATTCGTCAGATTTGCATTAGCGGCGTTGCAATTTCTTGCTCCCGCTATTGGAATCGCGGGAATCCTGACCAGCGCTCGCATCTATCTTGTTCCCGCGCGACCGGCCTGGAACACACCTCACACCCCAATCGATTTCATCCTGAGTACTGCATTTCTCGGCTGTGCGGCGGTTCCTGTGTTGGTCCATGTCACTGACACGCTACGCGAGCTGCCAGTACTTTCTTCGGTCGCTCTCCCGCACCCGGGGGCGGCCTTCCGTGTGTGGCCGCTGATTTTCGCGTCTGCGTTATGGATGATCAATCACATCGTTCGCACTGTGCGCCTTCACCACTCTGACTCCTACGAACGCCGGGCATCAGCAGCGCTTCTCAACACGTACAGCCTCCGCGGGACTTTTCTGGTCTCATTCGCTTTCGTTGGCCTTGCCATCCTTCTTTCGCTTGCAGGCCAGCCGTCCGCTGCCTTGCCGATTGCGCTCGCGGGGGTCATCACTGCGCGCTACCTCTTCTTTGTATCCGTTGTGCCGCTAAATATGGCTCTCACCTTCGTCAGGCAGGTCCACGCATGAGCCCTTCGCTTCTGACTCGCCTAAAGAGGTTTGCCGGCGTCGACACGCTGCGCGAGAAGTACGCTTATGCCGAAGATCCCATCTATGGTCACGTCTCTGAGTCACGTGTGGCAGAGAAGTGGACCAAAACCACCTGCGGATATTGCTCGGTCGGCTGCGGCATGCTCGTGGGAACTCGTGGCAACAAGGCGGTCGCGGTGCGTGGCAATCCGGATCATCCTGTGAATCGCGGCAAGTTGTGCCCCAAAGGACTCTCGGAACATCACATTCTCGATTCGCCGGGTCGCGCACGCCAACCACTGCTGCGTAAAGCCGGTGTTCTCACGCCTGTCTCGTGGGAGGAGGCCCTAGACACGATGGTCGCCCGGATACGGGATATTCAAGAACGCCACGGCGACGAGACACTCGGCGTCATCGGCACAGGCCAACTCCTCACAGAAGAGTGTTACACCCTTGGCAAACTCGTTCAGCTCGGCTTTCGCACTCGCAACAACGATGGCAACACCACGCTTTGTATGGCCTCGGCAGTCTCCGGTTACAAGCTTTCCTTCGGCTCCGATGGTCCGCCTGGCTCTTATGCTGATATGGAGAACGCTGACGTAATCCTTCTTATCGGCGCCAACATTGCGGACAACCATCCCATCCTCTGCCAACGCGTGGACCGCACCTCACCGGGAACAAAGCCGCGCACGCTCATCGTCGTGGATCCGCGGGTCACTAAGACGGCAATGATGGCCGACATTCACCTGGCCGTTAAGCCGCGTTCCGATATCGCACTCCTCAACGGCATCGCCCACATCCTTATCCGCGAAGATCTCATTGATCGCGACTACATCGCTCGCTGTACCACTGGCTTCGAGGCGTTCGCAGACTTCGTCTCCACGTTTACACCCGCACATGTTTCAGCCATCACCGGTCTCACCGAAGAACAGGTATTTAAAGTTGCGCATCTCTACGGCCGGGCTCGTTCCTCATTCATAGGATGGACGATGGGCGTCAATCACTCGACGCAGGGCTCCGTCACCGTCGCCGCGATCAACAACCTCGCTCTGATCACCGGCAACATTGGCCGCTCCGGCGCTGCGCCTTTCTCTATTACAGGCCAGTGCAACGCTATGGGCACCCGGGAATCCGGTTTCACCGCATCGCTTCCGGGATATCGCAGGTTCGACTCGCCGGAAGACCGTGAAGACCTCGCGCGCATCTGGAATATTTCCGTCGCGCGGGTTCCCGCCGCACGTGGTCTTGCCTATCCCGACATCATCGAAGCAGCTGTTCAGGGACGCATCAAAGCTCTCTGGTTCGTCGCCACCAACCCTGCGGTCTCCTTCCCCAACTACAAGCTTCTCGAACACGCCCTTCGCAACGTTGAGTTCCTTGTCGTTCAGGACGGTTTCCACCCGACGCCCACCAGCAACTTCGCTCATCTGGTTCTTCCTGCGGCCATTTGGGGAGAGAAGGAAGGAACCTATACCAACTCAGAGCGACGTGTGTCCAAGGTGAATCCCGCGGTGAAACCTCCGGGGGAGGCGCGGCCTGACTTCGACATCTTTCTCGATATCGCACGTCGTCTCGGAGTGAAGGAAGAGCTTTACCCCGGCTGGAACACAACTCACGATGCCTTTCTTGAGTGGCAGCTCGTCTCCGCCGGACGCATGTGCGACTACTCGCGCTTCACCTGGCAGGAGATCGAAGATGCCAACGGTCTGCAGTGGGGAGGCCCATCCCTTTACCGCGATGGCGTTTTCCCCACACCCGACGGTCGCGCACGCATTCATGCTGTTCCGTGCGACCCCTTCGTCGAACAGCCCGACGCTGACTATGCGTTCATACTCAACACCGGCCGCACCGTTGAGCACTGGCATACCCGCACCAAGACGGCGGAGGTTGAAATCCTCAATGACATGGTTCCCAACGCCTGGCTGGAGATGAACCCCACCGACGCTTCGCGCCTAGAGCTCCGGCCGCATGACCGCGTTACCGTTCGCAGCCGTCGCGGGTCCGTCACGGACCTGGAACTCCGCATCACTGGCATCGTAGCACCGGGCCAGGTATTTATGCCCTTTCACTTCACGGAAACCAACTCCAACATCGTCACCCTCGGTGCCTTCGACCCCATCTCGCGCGAGCCCAACTTCAAACAATGCGCCGTCACCGTCGAACGCACTCCAATCAGAGATCGCGGTTCTTCAAGAGCCCGGAACTAACAACAACGACCTCGGAAGACTAATCCACACGGAGACCACCGAACCTTATGGCCAACTTCAAAGCATTCCTCAAATCAGGACACCCGCCGACTCTGTTGAGTGCCTTCCTGTATTTCGACTTCTCCTTCGCCGTCTGGGTTCTTAACGGGGCAATGGGGCCGTTTATCTCCGAGCAGTTTCACCTCACCCCAGCACAGATCGGCCTGATGGTTTCGGTCCCAACTCTGGCGGGCGCGTTCATGCGCTTTCCCCTTGGCGTGCTCTCGCAATATATTGGGCGCAAGAAGGCTGCCATCGTGGAGATGTCCGCGATCGTGATCGCCCTCATCTATGGATACCTCTACGTCAATACCTTCCATGAAGTCCTCGCCATGGGCATCCTCCTCGGCATCGCCGGTGCCAGTTTTGGAGTCGCGCTCTCACTCGGATCGGGCTGGTTCCCCAGGCAATACAAGGGACTCGCCATGGGCATCGCTGGTGCAGGCAATAGCGGCACGGCTCTCGCCGCACTACTTGCGCCACGGCTTGCGCAGCATTTCGGATGGCAAAAGGTCTACGGCTTCGCAGCGCTGATGATGCTGCTTCCTCTCGCAGTAATGATTCTCTTTGCAAAAGAGCCGCCGGACATCGAGCACCAGACTCTTCGCCAGCATCTTTCCTGCCTCTTCGAAAAGGATGGATGGGTCTTCAATCTCATCTACATCATCTCCTTCGGCGGTTTCCTCGGCCTCGCAACATTTCTTCCCTCATTTTTCTACTCGCAGTTTCATGTCACTAAGGTGCAGGCGGGTTCACTGACTGTTCTTGCCACGCTCACTGGGTCGCTGACCCGCGTTGCAGGCGGTTGGTTTGCCGATCGTATCGGTGGGATAACCACTCTGTCCGTGGTCTTCCTTATCGCAATCGCAGGGCTTATGGGGCTCGTCTCCGCACCCTCACTGACAATGACAACGTTGCTTTTCATGCTCTGCTTCGCCGCACTCGGCGCCGGCAATGGTGCCACCTTCCAGTTGGTTCCTCTCCGATGGCCCCTTACCACCGCTGTCGCTGGCGGGATGATCGGCGAAGTAGGTGCGCTGGGTGGCGGCATCCTTCCCAACCTCCTGGGTCAGTCCAGACAGCACACCGGATCCTACGCGGCAGGATTCATTTGCTATGCGATCCTCGCACTGTTCGTCCTGGCCTTCATGCGTATCGTATCGAAGCAATGGACGCGCACCTGGGTAGCAGAAGGAGGTCGCGCCATTGCTCTCTCGCCCGCTATCTCACCATCACCGCTAATCGGCTCAGTTAGCCAATCGCAAGAGGTCGCGGCGGAGATATAGATCTTCCGGACGGTTGCGGCTCTTGGCGAGTTCGCTCTGCCGACTCCGGTGCGGAACGGATGCAGGCTACGTGGGTGCAAAGCTGCTCTATCCCGCGATTTGCATCATTGCGAACATATCCACTTCCGATTCCGAGACTAAGCATCGTTGATGCATGAAGTGGAGCACGAAATCTACGCCGAAGGTAGTTACGGGCGTAGCCGGGTTTTCCTCACTCGAGTACACTTTGAGGCGGCGGTTGGTCAGCCGCCGCCTCGGCCTCAAACTCTTCATTGAGCCGGATCGCTAAGAACCGTGCGTATCAGCGCGCGTAGTTGCGAGCATGACCATTTCCCGGCCCGTAATCCAATTGTGATATGACATCACAGGTACTAAGACAATTCCCAGGACACCATAATGTAGTGGCGTTGGAAGGGGATACTTCGATGAGCAAAGAAGGCGTAAAAAGCTCCAAGGTTGAGACGGGCCCCCAAGCAGCATCAGTCACCGCAATCCCAGCCGAAGCCCCGGATGTCTCGAAGCTGAACCAGCAGTATGGTTGCGGCCCAGTTCAGTTCTCCGGAACCGACAACGCGCTGTATGAGCGCCACCTCGTTTTTGACAACGTTGTCGACGTCGCAGCCTCGAATGCGAGAATGCGTTATGAAGCCTGCGCCCATTCTGTTCGAGATGTTCTGTCGCAGCGTTGGGTGCGCACGGAGAGCACATACGCGCGCGAGAATCCTAAGCGCGCCTATTATCTCTCGATGGAATTTCTGATTGGGCGCTCGCTGAGCAACAACATCACCAATCTTTTGCTTGATCCTTACGTCAAGGACGTTGTCGAGCGAGAGAAGATAAATTGGCTCGAGTTGGTGGAGCAGGAACCGGATGCAGGGTTGGGAAACGGGGGGCTCGGGCGTTTAGCAGCTTGCTTCCTCGACTCGATGGCAACGCTGCAACTCCCTGCGATGGGCTATGGCCTGCGTTACGAATACGGCATTTTTAAGCAATCCATCAAAGATGGATGGCAGCAGGAAAGTGCAGACAATTGGCTTCGGCGCGCCGATCCGTGGGAGGTTGCCCGTCCGCAAGAGTCGGTCGAGATCAAGCTCAATTGCTCATTCGAAGTGCATGGCGGCAGGTTGCGCGCGCTTCAGGGGCATCCATCAACTTTGATTGGCATTCCATTCGATCGACCCATCGTTGGCTATAACGGAATGACCATCAATACGCTGCGGCTCTGGTCTGCTGCCGCGTGTGATTACTTTGATTTCCAGGAATTCAGCAGCGGCGATTTTGTTGCGGCATTGGCGGAGAGTCTCGCCGCGGAATCCCTGACCCGTGTGCTTTATCCGGACGACTCCACCAGCGCGGGCCAGGCATTGCGGTTCGTGCAGGAATACTTCCTGGTCGCCGCATCGCTTGCCGACCTGGTGCGACGTTTCCGGCAAAACAACAGTGACTGGAGCAAGTTTCCGGAAAAGGTCGCCATCCAACTCAACGATACGCACCCGTCCATGGCGGTCGCTGAATTGATGCGCATTCTGCTTGACGACGCAAATCTTGGATGGGAGCACGCATGGGAGATCACGCAAAAGACGCTTGCCTACACCAACCATACGTTGCTGCCAGAGGCCCTGGAGAAGTGGCCTGTTGCCTGGTTCCAAGCATTCCTGCCGCGCCATCTGGAGATCATCTTTGAGATCAATCGCCGTCTGATGATCGACGTTGGGAATCGCTTCCCTGGAGATGGCGGGCGGGCTGCAAGTATCAGCTTGATCGAGGAGGGGACTCAGTGCAAGGTCCGCATGGCGAATCTGGCTATTGTGGGCTCTCACAGCACCAACGGCGTGGCTGCCATTCACTCCGCCCTGCTGCGAAAGATAACGGTCAAAGATCTGGCCGAGATGTATCCGGATCGTTTCAACAATAAGACCAATGGAGTGACGCCACGGAGATGGTTGCTGATGGCAAATCCGCCACTTGCACAGGCGATCACTGGTGCGATTGGCGATGGCTGGATCACTGATCTTAGTCAGTTGAGCAAACTGAAGCCGTTGGCCGACGACGAGAAGTTCCGTGTTGCTTTTCGCAAGGCCAACCGAGAGGCCAAGCTGCAGTTTACCGATTGGCTCAAAGCCACGATGGGCGTAACGGTTGATCCGAACACGATCTTCGATAGCCAGATCAAACGTATCCACGAATACAAGAGGCAACTCCTGAACGCACTGCGGATCGTAGTTCTGTACAACCGCCTGCGCGCAAACCCGGATATGGAGATGACGCCGCGAACGTTCTTTTTCGCAGGCAAGGCCGCGCCTGCTTATCTACTGGCTAAGTTGATTATTAAATTCATCAACAATCTGGCAGGGACCATCGACGGCGATCCGGCGGTACGTGGAAGACTTAAGGTCGTGTTTCTCCCCGACTACAACGTCTCCCTCGCGGAACGACTGATTCCGGCGACCGAAGTTTCAGAGCAGATATCGACCGCGGGGTACGAAGCCAGCGGGACGAGCAATATGAAGTTCATGATGAACGGAGCCCTGACGATTGGCACACGCGATGGCGCCACGATCGAGATGGCAGAGGAAGCGGGCGAGGAGAACTTCTTCCTGTTTGGCCTGACGGCGGAGCAAGTAGTTAGCAGTCAGGGCTGGTACAACCCGCAGTGGCATTATGACAACGATCCTGAGACCCGTGCCGCACTGGATCTGATCTTCTCAGACCACTTCAGCCGGAATGAGGCCGGTGTCTTCGCTCCGCTCCGTGATGTGCTGTTGACACGCGGAGACCATTACATGCACCTGGCTGACCTCAAGTCTTACCTCGAGACGGATCAGCGGATGATTGAGCTGTACAAAGACCAAGATGCGTGGTCGCGTAGAGCAATTCTTAATGTGGCAAGTTCGGGTAAGTTCTCCTCCGACCGCACGATTACGCAATACGCTGCCGACATCTGGGACGTGAAACCATGTTCGGTGCCATGCGCGAGTTAGTGCGGTAGTTCGTGGGTGCCTTCGATCTGGAAGCTAGCTGTGGCTCCCTGGCCATCGGTGGGTTGCGATCCACCGACGAAGACCTTGTAGTCGCCGCTGCGGTCGGCGCGAACTCCCTTGTCGTCGACGAAGGAGAGCTGGCGAGCATCGAGCGTGTAGGTTAGGTGGCGAGACTGACCGGGCAGGAGGTGGACACGCTGGAAGCCGGTTAAGGCGTGGAGCGGAGCGCCTGCAGTTTGCGACGGGGTGAGGTAGAGCTGAGCGACCTCGTCGCCCGGGCGGCTGCCCGTGTTCTTGATGTCGACTTCGACCTGCAGAGGCTGCCCGGCTTTTAGTTGAGACGTACTGACCTTGGCATTGGAGTAGGCAAAGGTGGTGTAGCTGAGGCCATAGCCGAAGCCGTAAAGAGGCTTGCCCTTGAAGTAGCGGTAGGTGCGGTTGGCCATGGAGTAGTCGTCGAAGGACGGCAGGTCGGTGAGGTCGCGGTAGAAAGTGACCGGCAGGCGGCCCGCGGGGTTGTTTTTTCCACTGAGCGTTTCGGCGATGACCTGTCCGCCGGCCTGGCCGGGATACCAGGCTTCAAGGATGGCGTCCGCGTTCTGCTGGGCCCAGTTGACGGAGAGCGCGGAGCCGTTCATGAGGACGACGACGAGCGGTTTGCCTGCGGCCTTGGCTGATTCAAGAAGCTGTTGTTGCGCGGCGGGAAGCGAGATGTCGGTGCGGTCTCCTCCGGAGAAGCCGGGGATGTGAACGGGCATCTCTTCGCCTTCCAAGTCAGGGGAGAGGCCGACGAAGGCAAGGACTATATCAGCTTGTTTAACTGCGTCCATGGCTTGCGAGCGGAGAGGCTCAACGGCCGGAACCCACTCGAGGGTAAGCCCGGCGCCGAAGAGGCGGGCCTTGTGCGAGTAGGTGATCTCGATGGGGTGGGGATTCGTGTCGCCGAAGTGAACGGTTGCGTGCGGCGTGTTGGAGCCGTGAAACTCCTGCTTCTCCTCCGTACCAAAACTGCTGATGTCCTTACCATCGAGACGAATGGTGAGGTGTTCGGCGTTGTTGCAGGGGTAGCAGTGGGCGAGCTTAGCGGTGATGGGATAATCACCCGGGGCGGGCACCTGCATCGTGCCAGTCCATCGTACGGAGAATGCTTTCGGGTCGAGTGACGCGGCAGGCGAGGCGGAGTTCCAATCGAAGTTGATCTGCGGATCGACGCGCGTGATGACGGGTTTGCCGGTGAGTGTGTCGTTGGCGAAGTACTCGGCGTGGAGGCCAGTCTGCGCCGATCCCTGCGCGATGCGGAACTGAGTGCGGGGGATGACGATCGGGCTGTTTTCGGCATAGGGCGAGCCCTGCGAGTAAAAGACCTTCGCGGAGTGGAACTCGCGCGCGATGGCATCGACCGGGAATTCCGGGTCTTTGGGGACGGCGTTGTAATTACCTTCGAGTGCGGAGAGCTCGGCGGCGTTCGGTCCGATGACTGCAATGTTCTTGACGGTGGATGCAAGTGGCAGCGTCTTATGGTCGTTCTTCAACAGAACCATCGATTCGCGCGAGGTGCGGAGCGCGAGAGCGGTGTGTGCGGGCGACATGACCTCGCTGAAGGGAAGCGCAGCGTACTTCATTTGTGAGGGAGGATCGAAGAGGCCGAGGCGCATGCGCGCGAGAAAGAGGCGCTGGAGAGATACGTCGATGTCGCTCTCCTTTATCAAACCCTTGTGGACGGCGTCTGCGAGGTTTTTATATGTGCGGCCACAGTTGGTGTCGGTTCCCTGAAGGACGCCTTCGGCGGAGGCGTGCTCGGCGTCGGGAGAGGTGTGGTGAGCCTTTGCCTCGAAGAAGTCGTCGATGGCGCCGCAGTCGGAGGTGACGAAACCCTGAAACTTCCAATCGCGGCGGAGGATATCCGTAAGCAGGAGGTCGCTGCCGCATGCGGGCTTCCCGTTGACGGCGTTGTAGGCACACATGATGGAGTCGGCCTTGCCTTCGACGATCGTGGAGCGGAAGGCAGGAAGGTAGGTATCCCAGAGATCATGCGGGCTGGGGTCCACGTTGAACCGGTGGCGATCGCTCTCGGGCCCGCTGTGCACGGCATAGTGCTTGGGCGTGGCGATGGCGCGGAAGTACTTGGGATCGTCGCCCTGGATGCCCTTGACGAAGGCGGTTCCGAGGCGCGCGGTGAGGAAGGGGTCTTCGCCGTAGGTCTCTTGGCCGCGGCCCCAGCGGGGATCGCGAAAGATATTGATGTTTGGGGACCAGATGGTGAGGCCGTAGTAGATGGAGTGGATGTCGTGACGCACGGCCTCGTTGTACTTGGCGCGCGCCTCGATGGAGACGACCTCACCTATGTTGCCGAGGAGCGGCTCGTCAAAGGTGGCGGCCATTCCGATGGCCTGGGGGAAGAGCGTAGCGTACCCGGAGCGCGCCACGCCGTGAAGGCCTTCGCTCCAGAAGTCGTAGGCAGGTACGCCAAGGCGCGGGATCGCGGGAGCGGTGTTGACCATCTGCGCGGCCTTCTCCTCGAGAGTCATGTGACCAACGAGGTCCTTGGCGCGCTGCTCCATGGACAATGAGGGATTCTGGTAGGGCAGATTGCCGGCAGACTGCGCGATGCAACCGGGTTGGAAAAGGCTGGCGGCGGCGAGGGCAAGGGCGAGGCGGCGAAGCGGGAGCGAGGCAGAGTTCATTTCGGACCCCCATTATTTGTCCACACGAAATTTATCAGAAGTGCTGCGTCTGTGGTCCTAGAAAATGATGTCCTCGGGTCCTGCGAGCAGCTGAAAAGGCGCAGCCGCTTAGTAGGGAAACACTGCCACGCACGATGTCGACGGAGCTAAGGCTTGGCCTCGTAGACGAGATTGAATGGCGTCTCGCTTGCGCGGCGGAATGCTTTGAAGCCTCCGGAGATAACGACGTCGCGCATGCGGGCTTCGCCGGCTTGGGCACCGAGTGCGAGGCCGACCTCCTGCGAGCGCGAGGCCGGGGTGCAGATCATGGTGGAGGCCGAGTAGTAGACACGGCCAACGGGATTCAGGTTGTCTTCGACCTTGTCGTTGGCGAACGGTTCGACGATCATCCACGCGCCGTTAGGGGCGAGTGTGGACAACACGTGTTTGGAGGCGCCGACGGGGTCGCCCATGTCGTGAAGGCAGTCGAAGAAGGTGACAAGGTCGTAGGCTTTGCCAGGGAAGTCCTTGGCTGAGGCGACCTCGAAAGTGATGCGGTCGGCGACGCCGGCGTCCTCGGCGGCTTTCCGCGCCCACTTAATAGACGCAGGGTGATAGTCGAAGCCATAGAAGGTGGATTTGGGAAAGGACTTGGCCATAAGGATGGTCGAAGATCCGTGTCCGCAGCCGACGTCGGCCACGCGGCCACCGGATTCGAGTCGCTCCTGAATTCCGGGGAGCGCGGGTATCCAATTGGAGATGAGGTTGGCGGCGTAGTTGGGGCGGAAGAAGCGTTCAGTTCCCTGGAAGAGTTCGGCATCGTGCTCGTGCCATCCGACGCCTCTCCCAGTGCGAAAGGCGTCGGTGATCTTCGGCTCGTCGCGCATGATGGCGCTGATGACCTGAAAGGCTCCGGGCAGGAAGGCGGGAGAATCGTCATGGGCAAGTGCGAGAGCCTGTTCGGGGGGAAGCGTGTAGGTCTTGGTGGCGGCGTCGTAGGTGACATAGCCGCCGGCGGCGTTGGCGTTGAGCCATTCGCGGACGTAGCGCTCGTCTGTGGAGGTTTTCCTGGCGAGCTGGTCGGGGGTGATAGGCCCTGCTCCAGCCATACCCTTGTAAAGGCCGAGCTTGTCGCCGACCACTACGAGTGCGGCGTGCATGGCGGCACCCATGTCTTGGACGGCCTGACCCATAAAAGCGTTGAGTTTAGATTCATCGATTGCGGGTGTGGGCGTTGCCATCGTTCCCTCCTCTGGCGGCCGGGGGAGGAGAAGCCGCGCAGGCGTATCGGGGCCCGGAACTGAATGCAACCAATGTTGCTCTCCGTACCGGGAGATGGCAAGAGGGTCTATTTTTCGGGTGTTGTGCCGGGGGTGACGTTGCTGTCTTCGGGTGAAGGCTGGATGCGTCCTTCGGCGTTCTCGGGCGTGTTGGACCGAACAGAGGTTGGGCCGGGACCGGCGGTGGAGGGGTTGTCGCCACGGGGACCCGAAGGCTCGACAGAGTGCTCATTTGCATCGGGAGATCGGGGATCGACAGGGGTTCCAATAGGTTGAGAATTTGTAGCCATAGGGTGTTCTCTGCCTCGCTGTCTTGTTGGAGAGCAGGCGATCCGCTCCCGTTGCCTGAAGGCAGAGGGGCCGAATCTCCGGTAATCTGTAACTTGCGTGTCAGGACGTCGGGAGGAGTTTGCCAAAGGCATGAGCTTGCATCAAAACACTATGGTCGATCGTGTCGACCCAATTCTAGTAACCGGCGGGGCAGGATTTATTGGTTCGAACTTTGTGCTGGAGTGGGCGACGGCAGGCAAGGGACCTTTGGTGAACCTGGACAAACTTACGTATGCAGGAAATCCAGAGAATCTGGCGTCCGTGGAGTCTAGTCCGGTCTACACCTTCGTCCATGGCGATATTTGCGACCCAGCTCTGGTGGCGCGGCTCCTTGAGGAGTATAGGCCACGGGCGGTGATTCATTTCGCTGCCGAAAGCCACGTCGACCGGTCGATTCTGGGGCCTGAGGCGTTCTTGCGGACCAACATCGACGGCACCTTCACGCTGTTGCAGGCGGCGCGCGCTTTCTATGCCTCGCTCGCGGGCGAGGAGCAGGAGCGGTTCCGCTTCCTGCATGTTTCGACGGATGAGGTTTACGGCACGCTTGCGCCGGACGATCCCGCATTTCATGAAGAGACGCCGTATGCACCGAACTCACCCTATGCTGCGTCGAAGGCATCGAGCGACCACCTGGTGCGCGCGTGGGTTCATACGTACAAGCTTCCGGCGCTGATTACGAACTGCTCGAACAACTATGGGCCGTACCAGTTTCCGGAGAAGCTGATTCCACTAATGATCGCGAACGCTCTGAAGGGCAAGCCGCTGCCGGTCTATGGGGACGGGCAGCAGGTTCGCGACTGGTTGTACGTGGCTGATCACTGCCGGGCGCTGATGACTGTGCTCGAGAATGGAAGAGTCGGTGAGACCTACAACGTGGGCGGAGGCAATCAGAGGAGCAATCTTGAGGTGGTGACGACGTTATGCGCGTTGCTGGATGAGCTTGTTCCGCAGTCGAGGTTCAGGCCTCACGCTCAGCTGATCACTTATGTTGCGGACCGCCCAGGACACGACCGGCGATACGCCATTGACGCGCGGAAGCTTGAGGGAGAGCTGGGCTGGCGGGCGCAGGAGAGCTTCGAGACGGGCCTGCGCAAGACAGTGGAGTGGTACCTGGCAAATGCGGCATGGGTGGAGCACGTGACGAGCGGGAGCTATCAGCACTGGATGAAGCAGAACTATAGTGAGCGCTCGGCAGTGGCGGCTGCGGAGGGTGGACGATGAAGGGAATCATCCTCGCGGGTGGATCAGGTACCCGGTTACATCCGGTGACACAAGCGGTTTCAAAACAGCTACTTCCGGTGTACGACAAGCCGATGATCTACTATCCGCTGTCAGCGCTGCTCTTGGCCGGGATACGGGAGATACTGGTGATCTCGACCCCGGAGGACACGCCACGGTTTCAACAATTGCTGGGGACGGGTGAGCAATGGGGGATTCGCTTCGAGTATGCGGTACAGGCCTCGCCTGACGGCTTGGCACAGGCTTTTCTGATTGGTAAGGAGTTTCTGACTGAAGGGTCGTGTTGCCTGGTGCTAGGCGACAACATTTTCTACGGCCACGACCTTATGAAGCTGCTGCGCAGCGCCGCGACGAACAAGGGAGGGGCCACTGTATTTGCCTATCCGGTTCTCGATCCGGAGCGCTATGGCGTGGTGGAGTTCGATTCCAATCGCAAGGCCATCTCTATCGAGGAGAAGCCGACAAAGCCGAAATCTCGGTACGCGGTAACGGGAATTTATTTTTATGACGCACAGGTAGTGGAGATCGCGGAGGGATTGAAGCCATCGTCACGGGGTGAGCTTGAGATTACCGACGTGAACCGCTGGTATCTGGAGCGCGGGCAGTTGAGGACCGAGGTGCTTGGCCGCGGTATGGCCTGGCTGGATACCGGGACGCATGACTCGCTGCTCGAGGCGGCAACGTTCATCCATACGATTGAGAAGCGGCAGGGGTTAAAGGTCGCTTGCCCGGAGGAGATTGTTTACCGGCTGGGTTATATCGATGCCGAACAACTGCGGGTGCTGGCGGGCAAGATTGCGAAAAGCACCTACGGGCAGTATCTGCTGCGACTGCTGTCGGAGCCGGTGTTCTGACGATGAGCGTAATTCTGGTGACAGGAAGCAGTGGGCAGGTTGGGTTGGAACTTCTGCGCGCGCTGGCATCATTGGGTGAAGTGGTGGCTCCAGGCCGCAGCGAGATGGATCTGGCCAATACGGATTCGGTGCAGGCGATGATCCAAGCGGTACGGCCGCGTTGGATTGTCAATCCGGCGGCCTATACAGCCGTGGATAAGGCAGAGAGCGAGCCGGAGCTTGCATACGCTATCAATGCCGAGGCAGTTCGGGCGATGGGTGAGGAGGCACGCCAGATTGGGGCAGCTATCATTCACTTCTCGACTGACTACGTGTTTCCTGGAACAGGGAATACTCCGTACGTCGAAACCGACGAGACTGCGCCCCTGAGCGTGTATGGCGCTAGCAAGCTGGCGGGGGAAAAACTGCTTGCCGAAACCGGTGCCGAACATATGATCTTTCGCACCAGCTGGGTGTATGGCGGGCAAGGAAAGAACTTTCTGCTGACGATCCTGAAGGCGGCGAAGGAGCGTGAACGGCTGCGTGTGGTCGCGGATCAGTATGGTGCGCCGACCTGGAGTCGTGACCTGGCCAGGCTAACGGCGCATGTCATCCGGCGCGCGGAGGGCGCGGCTGCGGGGAAAGATCTGAGTGATGCGATCGGTGGTTTGAACGGGGTCTATCACGCGGCAGCCGAAGGGGAGACGACGTGGTATGGCTTTGCAGAAGAGGCTGTGAGGTTGCAGCGTGAGCGGGAGCCGAGCGTGCGGCTCGCGGAGGTAGATGCCATCTCGACCACTGAATATCCGACGCCTGCGAAGCGGCCAGCGAACTCGCGGTTGAATTGCGGGAAGCTGGCTAAAAAGTTTGGGTGGCGCATGATGGACTGGCGAGAGTCGCTGCGCGAGGTGATGAACGAGCTATGAGCGGGATGCAGTTTGACCATATTGGCCTGATAGTGAGTGACATGGCTGAGGGACGCCAGTTTCTGGAAGGGACGTTCGGCGTCGACCGATGGACGAAGGTATTCGAGGACACAGGGATTGGCGTGTATGTGCAGTTCGGCCGCGCCGCAGAGGGACCCTGCCATGAGCTGATCTCGCCACTCGGTGAGGGAAGTCCCGTGACGACGGCTCTGAAGCGTGGAGTCAACATCCTGAATCATGTCGCCTACCTGACGGCTGATCTCGATGCCGATGCGCAGCGACTGCAGGACAAGGGATCGATGATGGCTGGACCGGCCAAACCGGCGGTGGCATACGGTGGCGCGAGGGTGCAGTTCTGGATCACGCCGCAGCGCTTCATGGTGGAACTGATCGAGGCCCCGGGGCACGAGCATGCGTATGAGGTACCGCGCGGATGAGCGACCGGGCACTTTTTCTCGACCGCGATGGCGTTATCAATGTCGAGGTGGGATACCTGCACCGGGTGGAGGATGTGAAGTTTGTCCCGGGAATCTTTTCGCTGTGCCGGACGGCGATGCGGCTTGGGTATCGGCTAGTCGTTGTGACGAATCAGGCCGGAATCGCACGTGGCTTCTACACAGAATCGGACTTCGACGCGCTGATGACGTGGATGTCGGAGGTCTTTCTGGCCGAAGGAGTGGAGCTAGACGCGGTGTATCACTGTCCGTTCCATCCGGAACATGGTGTAGGGGAGTATCGGCGCGAGCATGAAGACAGGAAGCCGGGAACCGGAATGCTCCGGCGGGCATCCCGGGAGTTTGGCGTTGTGCTGGCAGACAGCGTTATGGTTGGTGACAGGTGCAGCGATATCGCTGCGGCCAACTCAGCCGGTCTCCGTAGGGTCTTTCTGATGGCCGGGACCGAGGCTTCCCAATGCGGAGGTGAGTATTCCGAAGTCAGTCGGCTGGACGAGGTGGAGCGCTGGCTGATGGACCAGGGTTGAGGCGCGAAACATTTATCTAAAGTTCAGCGCCTGAACAGCCGATCTACCTAACGTAGGGACCTACGTTATTGGTTTTATTGATGATGTTGATTCCTTCGAGAATTATTTGCTTTCCGATCTCAGGGCAGTTCCGCGGAACGAAAAGGACTGCCCAGCGCATCTTTGTCGCTAATGGAGGGTGCAAAGCCGTTCAGGGATTCGAGTGGCCAGGAGATGTTCAGGGTCGGGTCGTTCCACAGGATAGATCGCTCGCCCAACGGGTAGTAAGGATTCGTTGTCTTGTAAAGCACATCTGCCGTTTCAGAGAGGACGAGAAAGCCATGAGCAAAGCCTTCGGGAATCCAGAGCATCTGAAGTAAATTCTCCTCATTCAGGGGTTTGAGATGAAACCCAGCCCATTTGCCGAAGTCTGGAGAGTCCCGCCGTAGGTCGACGGCGACATCCCAGATGTGACCGGAAAGTACGCGAACGAGCTTGCCCTGAGGCTTTCCGAGCTGATAGTGGAGGCCGCGGAGAACGCCTCGTGAGGAAGAGGATTGGTTATCTTGAACGAAATTTGAAGGAAGGCCAGCGTCCGAAAAGGTTGATTGATTGAAGACTTCGGCAAACCAGCCGCGACTATCACCAAATAAACGGGGTTGAAGCAGTTTGACGTCTTGCAGGGAGGTGTGGATTACTTGCATTAGAGCAGTTTAGCCGAGCCAGCAGTTCGCTTGAATTTGGCATGTACTCCCCGGGCCAGGGCATCGAAAATCCCCCAATGGTGCTGTGGTAAAACAATAGAAGTTAGTAAAATCAAACAAGTTGTGCAACTGGAAGTCCACTTCCCAGAAGTCGATAGGCCCCAAGGTCGAAAGAAGAATATCAATTGAAGGCGGAAGCGCGGATAGAACGCATGCACACGACTGTATTTGCTGGTGAACTTAGCCTACTGCCGCGACATCTTTTCTGTAACAGCAACCGGTATGACCAAGACCAACGCGAAAGGCGAGGGTAGCGTTATACAGACACGGGATTTCAATGGCTGAATATCAATCTCCCGAGTCGCGGACAGCGGCTATCGAAGATTCTTATTCGTACGCGGAGGCAGTCAGCAGACCCATCGCCAGGCCTCGTCGCTCAAATCGGCCGCCTGCGGATCTATTCCGTTACCGGGTGGTAAAGCGTGGCCTCGATGTGTTTCTGATAGTGGCGTCTGCACCTTTGGCCATGTTGGCCATTGGTATTGTGTCGTTGCTCGTGATGTTTAGTTCGCCCGGCCCTATCTTCTATTCGCATAGACGGATACGGAAGAACGGGGCGTTTTTCTCCATGTGGAAGTTCCGCACCATGTGCGTGAACTCTGCCGAGGTTCTCGAGGACTACCTGTCCAGTCACCCTGAAGCCCGGGTTGAATGGAACAAGACTCACAAGCTGCGTCACGATCCACGAATTACGAAACTCGGAGCATTCTTGCGCCGCTACAGCCTGGATGAGTTGCCACAGCTGTGGAATGTGCTCAGCGGACACATGAGCTTGGTGGGACCGCGCCCGATCGTCGCGGCCGAGGTAGAGAAGTATGCCGACTCGTTCGAGTGCTACTGCCGTGTAAAGCCCGGTCTGACGGGCTTGTGGCAGGTGTCCGGGCGAAGCGAATTGACCTATGACGAGCGCGTGGCACTGGACTGTAACTATGTGAATCGTTGGTCTCTTCGCAGGGACATCAAGATTCTGCTGAAAACATTTGCCGTCGTTGTGAATCAGGACGGAGCCTACTGAGAGGTCAGGCTATTTAGGCGGGTGTAGGTACAGCAGATACAATTGAAGCATGAAGAGAGGCAGGATCACGAACCGGCTAATGGACTATTGGCTGGGAATTCCCCTGCTCAACCTCTTTGCTATCTGCATGAAAGCCGGCCGGCGGCGTGCGTGGCCAACAGAGATCAGGCGCGTCGGCCTGATGTGTTCCCCGGCTCTCGGCGACACCTTATTGTTTTCCGCTGTCGAGCAGGACGTTCGTGCGCACTTTCCGTGCGCCGAGTTGATTCATTTCTGTATGAAACAGAACCACGCGGCGGCCGAGTTGCTTCCTTGGGCGGACCGCAGAGTAATAATTAGCCTGACGAAGCCTACTGAATCGATTCGCCTCATGCGTAGCGAACGGCTCGATATCTTGCTCGACTTTACCTCGTGGCAGCGACTAACCGCGTTCTACAGCCTAATGGCGGGGGCGAAGTTTACCGCCGGATTTGATACTGCCCGGCAGTCGCGCGGCCGCGGGTACGATGTGCGGGTGGAGCATCGTAGCGACCGGCACGAAGTGGATAATTTCCGATCCCTGATCGGGAGCGTAGGGATTTCCACGGGATCGCAGCCGGGGGTCATGGTTCCCTCCATAGGCGAAGAGCCTCTGGCGGCCGAGCGGGATCTGGTTGTTTTTCATCTCTGGGCATCGGGAACAAGAAGCTGGCTGCGTGAATGGCCGGAGGACCGTTGGCTAGCCCTGGCTAAGCGGCTATCGCGGCCGGAGACCTGCTTCGTGATTACCGGTGCACCCAGCGACCAGATTCGAACAGAGCCGTTCGTGAAACGAATGCTGCAAGCCGGATTGAAAACTGTGGCGTTTTCAGGGAGCGACGGATTCGTCTCTCTGGCTCATGTTCTCAGGAGGGCACGAGTCGTGGTGAGCGTGAACACTGGGGTGATGCATCTGGCTGCGGTGCTGGGCACCCCTACGGTTTCGATCAATGGGCCTAACCGCAACGGCAGATGGGGTCCAATCGGGAAGTATGCTGTGGGGGTCGAAGCACTGGGCGACGGGTGCGGATATCTGCATCTGGGATTTGAGTTTGATGGGAAGGCATCTGACTGCATGGAGCGCACATCGGTTGAGCGCGTACTGGCCGCCGCTGAGGCGATGCAGGCCGAGCGAGGGAGCATCTGCCGGGTGGAGAGCGTGACCGAAAAAGCGCACGCGTTGAAATAGTGACCCAAGAGCATGCGAGGTGTGGTGATGGAAGAGATGAGGTCTGTGCTAAAGAACACCTTGGGAAAGGCCCTGCAAACGTTCCCCGTTGAGGACCGACTGGAGGCTGTTTGGCGGGTGATCTGCGGGAGAGCCCTGGCCGAGCATGGGAGAGTGACAGGCTACGCCGACGGGGTGTTGCGCGTGGAGGTTAACGATGAGGCGTGGATGGAGCAGATGAAGAGCCTCCGCAGCAAGATCGAATCGGATATGGCAAGGATCGCGGGAGTGAGGGTTCGCGGGATACACTTTGAAATGACACGGCAAAACAAAAAGGATTCACGAGAGCGATGAGCGGGCAGTCTGAAGTAACGATCGAAGATGTGCGGCGGGTGGCGGAGTTGGCGAACCTGGAGTTGACGGCAGAGGAAGAGCCGCGGATGCAGCGCGATCTGAACTCGATCCTTGGGTATATCACTCAATTAAATGAGCTTGATACCAGCAAGGTCCCTCCTATGGCGCAGGTGGGCGAGGTGGTGGCCGGGACGGTTTATACACGGGGTGAGACGCTCCGTGAAGATGTTGTGCAGCCGTCGGTAGATCGTGCCCTGGTGATGGCCGCTGCTCCCGAGACGGACGGGCGATTCTTCAAGGTCCCAAAGGTGATTGAACGGTAGGTTGCGGATTCATTCCGTGGAGATGACAGGTTTGACGGCAGAGAGTTTGACGATCGATGGCGTGCGCGCAGCGGTCGCCTCAGGGCGCACTACGGCGACTGCACTGGCGGAACAGCACTATGAGCGGATTGCGGCGGAAGACGTAAAGATTCATAGCTATCTGTCGCTCAGCCGCGAGCGCGCCATGAACCAGGCGGCGAAGATTGATGCGATGGCGGCAAAGGGTGAGGTGCTGCCGCCGCTAGCCGGAGTTCCGGTTGGAATCAAAGATGTCCTTGTAATGCGCGGCGCGCCCGCAACGGCCGGATCGTTGATTCTGAAGGGATATCGGCCGCCGTACGACGCGACTGCGGTAACGCGACTGGAAGAAGCGGGAGCCGTATTGCTGGGCAAGCTGAATTGCGACGAGTTTGCCATGGGCAGCTCAAACGAGAACTCAGCCTACGGCCCTGTGCTCAACCCCAAGGCCCTGGATCGGGTTCCTGGAGGTTCCAGCGGCGGGTCGGCCGCCGCCGTTGCGGCAGATTTTGCCGTTGCGACGCTGGGTACGGATACGGGTGGCTCGATTCGTCAACCGGCAGCGTTCTGCGGAGTAGTAGGCGTTCTACCTACCTACGGGCGGGTGAGCAGGTATGGGCTGATCGCATTCGCCTCTTCACTGGACCGCGTTGGACCGTTTGCCAGAAATGTGAAGGACGCGGCGACGATGCTTGAGGTTATGGCCGGCAAGGATGCGATGGATGCGACATCATCCGACCTTCCGGTGGGTGGGTATGTCGCAGCGCTCGAGAGGCCAGTCGAAGGTCTCCGCGTCGGCGTTCCGGAGGAGTACTTCGGTGAAGGTTTGGACCCCGAGATCCGGTCCGCAATTGAGAAGGTTCTGGATGACCTAAAAGCAGCTGGATGTGCGATTAAGAAGGTCAGTCTTCCTCACACCAAGTATGCGATCCCGACCTACTACGTGATTGCCACGGCAGAGGCATCCTCGAACCTGTCGCGGTTCGACGGGGTCAGGTTTGGCCTGCGTGATGTTGAGGCGAAGACGCTCGCGGACATGTACCGCAAGTCCCGTGATGCAGGCTTTGGATCCGAAGTGAAGCGCAGGATCCTGTTGGGGACGTATGCTCTTAGCGCTGGATATTACGACGCTTACTACAAAAAGGCGCAGCAGGTAAGAACGCTGCTGACCCGCGACTTTCTGGCGGCGTTCAACGAAGTGGACGTGCTGGTGGCGCCGATGACGCCCACCCCTGCGTTCAAGCTTGGTGAGAAGACGGACGATCCGATCCAAATGTATTTGGAGGATATTTACTCTGTCGCCGCCAGTCTGGCGGGTATCTGCGGGGTAAGTGTGCCCTGCGGTGAGACCGAAGCCGGCCTCCCGATCGGAGTCCAGATTATGGGCAGTCATTTCGATGAGGAGACGATGCTTCGTGTTTCAAGCACTGTCGAGGCCAGCCAAAAGCATAGATAGAGGTTCAGGGTGGCGAGCGTGCCCAAAAGGGTATCGCCGAAGCTGCGTCTTAGGGCTTTCCTGTGGCCTTTGTAAGGGGTTCGGGTATTCTGGAGAGACAGAAATTCCGAATAAACTGCAGGTTTTGCGGGTACCGGACCCAAGAGCCTTGCAAGAACGACCAACCCGGTTCGCAGTTGGACGAGTAGTGGTTTTACGAGGATTACGGCAGATGCGGTTTGGTTTCGTGAGGTCTTTTGCGGTTGGTTGCCCGATTTTTCTGTTAGGTGGAGCGATTGCAGCGTTGTCCCAAATGCCGGTGCTCACCCAAGGACTCGGAAGCGGCGGTGTTCAACCCGCAAACTGCAATCCCGCCGATCCCAGTTGCGCTGCTTACACTGAGCAGATCCGGCTACAACAACAGCAGCAGCCAGTTACAACACCGCAAGGTATTGTCCTGCAGCAGACTCCGATTACATCGCAGACGCCTGGTGTACAGACGGCCATCCCGGGCCAGCAGCAACAGCAACTTTTGAACCAAGAAGCTCGCCTCCCTTTGGACCCGCCTACGGAGTTTCAGCTAATGGTCGCGAACTCCATTGGAAAGATGCTCCCGATATACGGGGCCCGTTTATTTCGCAATCCTCCTTCGACATTTGCCCCGCTGAATCATGTTCCTGTAACGCCCGACTATGTCATCGGACCAGGTGACGAGCTGATACTTCAGACGTGGGGACAGGTAACGTTGAACAGCCGCTTCACTGTGGATACGACGGGCGGGATCTACATTCCCCAGGTTGGAACGGTCCATGTGGCTGGCCTGCGGTTCGATCAACTACAGTCGTCGTTGAAGTCTCAAATGAGCAGGACACTGAGAAACTTCGATCTGAATGTGACCATGGGGCAGCTTCGGTCGATTCAGGTGTTCGTAGTTGGCCAGGCTAGGCGGCCGGGAAGCTACACCATCAGTTCCCTTAGCACGCTCGTGACGGCAATCTTTACGACAGGCGGCCCGGCCCCACAGGGCAGTTTGCGTCACATCCAGCTCAAGCGGGCGGGGAAAGTCGTCGTCGACTTCGATCTCTACGACATGCTGGTGAATGGCGACAAATCGAATGATCCTGCGCTGTTGCCCGGAGACGTCATCTACATTCCGCCGGTTGGCCCGCAGGTAGCGGTGGCCGGCAGCGTGAGAGCCCCCGCGATATACGAGCTAAAAACTCCTGACAGCAGCACTCTCGGAGAGGTATTGGAGACGGCAGCAGGGATTACGAACGTCGCCTCGCGAGATAAGATTCGACTGGAGCGAGTGGATGATCGCAATCTGCGCAGCATTCTCGATGTCTCCCTCGACGCTCGAGGAAAGGAGATCGTGCTGCGTGATGGCGATATCTTGGAACTGGTCGCTGTTGTCAGTCAATTCAAGGACGCTGTAACGCTCCGCGGTAATGTGGCGAATCCGGGAAGGTATATGTGGAAGCCCGGAATGCGCGTTCGCGATCTTCTGCCCGACAAGGATTCCCTGATTACACGTGACTACTGGTTGAAACGCAGTCAGCTTGGGCAGCCGATGATGAGCTACGTTCCAACCTGTCTGCCCACGACACCATATGGTATTCCGAATCTGCGGTATGGCGTTCCCGTCGGTGAGGAGGGAGAAGACACCTTCTGGAGATATTCGTCCACTCGGAACACGACCTTGATGGGGCTACCGGTAATCAGCGGAGACAGTTCGGCGAACTACTACAATGACGGTGTTTCGCTGTCTGCAGGTACGGCGGGACTCCAAGGACCGGATGGTAATCCCATGCCGACCGATGGAGGTCTGGACTGCGGAAAGCAAGCCGAACTGGCGGCGAGCCAGCCAAGTCCGGCCGTTGCGGCTGCTGCTGCCGCGACACAAGCCTCCAACGCTGCATCCCAGGGAAATGTACAGAATACGGCGGGTGCCAATCGGATGAGCACCGCAAGCGCCAGTCTCGGCTCGAATGTGAGCAATGCCTCTTCTGGTCAATTTTTACCCCGCAACGACGTCAAGCTAACTGAACCGGACATTAACTGGTCCTATGCGGTGATTGAACGTCAAAGCAAAGAGAACCTAACTACTTCGTTGCTGCCGTTCAACTTGGGGCGCATGGTTCTGGAGGGGGACGCTTCTCAAAATCTCGAACTGATGCCCGGGGATGTCGTTACGATCTTCTCCAAAGCGGACATTCGCGTGCCGCAGACGCAGCAGACTCGATTCGTTCGGCTGGAGGGCGAGTTTGTCTCCTCAGGCGTGTACAGCGTGCGGCCGGGTGAAACGCTGCGGCAGCTTGTCCAGAGAGCCGGCGGTCTAAGTTCCGAAGCGTATCTCTACGGCTCGGAGTTTACGCGCGAATCGACGCGCCGCGTGCAGCAGCAACGGCTGAATGAGTACGTAGACCAGATTGCGCTGCAGGCCAGTACGAATGCCACAAACAATGCGGGCGCCGCGATCAATGCGCAGGACACCGCTGCAGTTTCGGCACAGCAGGCGCAAACGCAAAACATTATCTCGAGCCTTCGACAGGCGCGCGCTACCGGCCGCATCGTTCTCGAACTTGCCCCGGACGCCAGCGATGTCGCACAACTTCCCGACCTGCAACTTGAAGACGGTGACAAGTTTATTGTGCCTCGGGTTCCTTCTACGGTCAGCGTGGATGGCGCGGTCTACAACCAGAACTCCTTCCTCTATGATCCGCATCGTCGCCTGGGGGATTACGTTCGACTCGCGGGTGGGGCAAACCGTGATGCCGACAAGAACCGCGCCTATGTTATCCGCGCGGGAGGGTCGGTCATCAGCAAGCAGTACAGCTCTTCTCTGCGCGGCAATGGATTTGACTCCGTACGCTTGTACCCCGGTGATACGGTGGTGATTCCGTTGAACCTTGACAAGGGCAAGACGATGCGCCTAATCGTGGATATAGCCCAGATCGTCGGGCAGTTCGGCATTGCTATCGCCGCGGCCAACACGGTCTTAGGACAATAAGCCAGGCGGCGGGACCTGTCTGGTAGCTTGTTGATGAGGTGACACGTTGTAGCTCGCGTGGCTTACTGGGCCTTATCCCAAGGAGCGAGGCGGATAGTGGATCCGGCAGGGATCGAATGAGTAGTGGCAGCTACAATTGTTTTGAGGAATTTGTTGGTTAAGGCTTTCACTGTCAGGAATTTGTTGATTGTTTGGATTACGCCCTATCAGCAGTCAGTGATTGTTGGCTGGGCAAAGCAAAAAGCAAGGATGTTTAGGGGCAAAGTATGCCGCAGGAGACGTTGACAGCGCGCCGGGAGTACAGCTCAACGGCCAACGAACTTGAGGAGACACAGGATAGTCAAGATATCGATCTGACGATCCTGCTCGCGGTGATCCTGCGCAGCAAGAAGAAGATTATCCTAGGAGCTCTGGCGACGGCGCTGCTAACAGCCCTGATAGTTTTTTTTGTTATAAAGCCGATGTACACGGCTGAAGCGGTCTTTCTTCCACCTCAAATGTCACCGGGAAGCGGTATGGCGCAGCTCGCGAGCCAGTTGGGCTCCCTTGGAAGCGCGAGTTCGGCCCTGGCAGGTGGCGCAAAGGGACCTGGTGACGTTTATTTAGGGATCCTTTTGAGCCGGACGGTTGCGGACAAAGTAGTGCGCCGTTTCGATCTGCAATCTGTATATAAGACAAAATTGTTCAGCGACGCGATTAAGGTGCTACACGCCCGGAGCACTTTTGCCGTAGGCAAGAACACTCTTATTACAATCGATGTGGACGATCACGATCCCAAACGGGCGGCCGATATCGCCAATGGCTATCTGGATGCATTGCGTGAACAAAATGGCCAGCTCGCATTGACCGAAGCCTCGCAACGGAGGCTATTCTTCGAGCAACAGCTTGAGAAGGCCAAAAATGCACTGGCAGATGCCGAAGTGGAGTTGAAGCTGACCCAGGAGAGGACTGGATTGATCTCTCCGGGAGGTCAAGCGCAGGTGGAGATCGAGACCACGGCTCAACTCCGGGCCCAAATTACCAGCTATCAGGTGGAGCTTGCCGCGTTGCGGCAGGGAGCTACCGATGATAATCCCCAGGTTATCCGGCTGCAGTCACAGATTTCTGGACTGCAACAGCAACTGCAGAAAATGCAAAATGATTCAGAGGCGCATCAATTGGGTAATCTACAGCTTCCGACGGCCAAGGTCCCTGGGCTCGCTTTGGAGTACGTCAGGAAGCAACGCGAGGTCCGGTATCACGAAGTATTGTTTGACATGATCGCAAGGCAATACGAGACCGCACGGTTGGATGAATCGCGCGAGGCGCCAGTGCTGCAGATTGTGGACCGTGCGATCGTTCCCGATAGAAAATCTGGACCGAAAAGAGCGCTTCTCACCATCGGAGGATTCGTTGTTGGAGGATTCCTGGCGATGATTTGGGTTTTGGTGAAGTACGCGATTGCAAGGGCGAAACAAGATGCGACGCGCGCTGCCAGACTCGATGAGCTACGCCGAGCGGCATCATTCTGATGGCTAATGGGAACATCGAACTAGATAGCTGAACGTAATCGGGACAAAATTGATGCTTTCTGGTCGTGGGCAACCGTTCAGTGAAAAATCAGTCCCGGGTGGATCGCTATATCGCTACAAGTTGGAAGCGCGACCTGGGCAGTCATTGCTGAGTTATGGAACAGTAGCAGAGATTCACTAGACTCGGGCGGGTTCACTGCAGGCAAGATAGAAGGAAGAAGAGGCAAGTAGCGGCGATGCATATAACCCCAATCGGTCTATTATTAATTCCTTTTGGGATCTTAGCGGCGATCTCTTTTCCACGAATACTCTTTGCTTCCATTCTGTTCTTCGCTCCTTTTACCGCGACAGCCGTGGTCAATGTTGGATCCGGCCAAAACGCGTCTGGCATTACTGTCTACGTGTATCTTGCGATATTGCTCATGCTGAGAGGGCTCTGCGAATCGCTCTGGCGTCTGCGAGTGGCGATCCCCAGAGCGATAAGCAAGCCTGTAATGTATTTGTTCTTATTTTTTGCGGTATGCGGGGTGTCGATCGCAATGCCGTTGTGGATCGATGGGAAGTTGGAGATTATGTCTCCCGTGCTGATCGACATGACCACGACGCCGCTCTATTTTTCATCTAAAAATGTTACTGGGCTTATCTATCTGCTCCTGGGCGTCTGTACCGCCACGGCGGTCGCTCGGAAAACCCTGAAGCCCCAGGAATTCGCCGCTGCAATCAGGATTTGTATGTGGTCGGGACTCTTCGTTGCTATTTGGGCGCTGCTTCAGCTTGTCTGTTATCTGTTGCATATTCCATATCCCGCATTCTTGTTCAACAGCAGCGCAGCGCCCTCTGCTCAGGGCTTCATCGGTACTTTGAACGAGGGAAGCTTAAGGCGTCTTTCTTCTGTGGCGGTAGAGCCGAGCATTATGGCAGCTTCGCTTTTGGGGATTCTGCCTTTCTGCCTGGCAGCGTTTACCGGCAGCGGCCAAGTGCTCTCTCGCAGAACTGACAAATGGATACTGGCAATCATGGTCGCTGCCTTGGTTCTGAGCACATCCTCGACAGCATTGATAGGGTTGTTTGTTATCGCGATGATTTATGTCCGGTACAACATTAAATTCCGGAAACTATCGGTTGTTTGGTTGATCCTTCCTCTAATTTTGGGAGGACTCTGCGTTGTTGCTTACCTCTTCGTTCCCCCGGTGACCGCGCTTCTGAACGTTACTTTGCTGGATAAGGCCGGCGGTTATTCAGCTCTCGAAAGATCGAAGACCATCATTTACGCCTTCAGCTATTTTCTTCAATACCCAATCCTTGGAGTTGGCTGGTCCAGCGTCACTTCCCACGACACAATCGTCAGACTTCTCGCCAACTGCGGACTTCTTGGCCTGTTAGCGTTTACGGCAATTATTGGTTCGATCACCGTTCGATTGCTTCGGCGCGTCTCCCAATTCAAGAACAAGGCAGAAGCCTTCTCCAATCCAGCGTTTCTTCTTTATATTGCGTTGGTGGTCACAATCGTGGTGGCGGTTATCGATGGCTTCCCTTATGTTTTCGGCTACTTTTGGGTCACGTTAGGATTGGCCATCTCGGCGTCAACCTTGAACCTCGAGAATGGGTCGCCCTTTCGCGAGAGTTTGAAGTGAAGGTACTGTTTGTCGCGGGTTCTTATCCTCCTGATGCCTGTGGCGTGGGAGACTACACCTCGTGCCTGGTTCGAGCTCTACGCCAGACCGGGATTGACGTAGATGTGCTAACAGGTCAGGACTGGAGTGCGGCTAAGGCGCTTCATCTCGTGCGCTCGGTTCGGTCCTACCGAGCCGACGTCATACATCTGCAATATCCCATGCTCGGATTTGGCTATCATCTCGGGCCGCAGATGTTGTCCGCACTCTTACCCATAGTGGTGACGATCCACGAAGTTACGCAAGCACATCTTCTTAGAAGACTTTCACTTTATCCATTCAGTCTGCGGTCTCAGAAGGTTATCTTTACGACCGAGGCCGAACGAGACTACGCGATTCGCTGGTGTCCATGGGTCTCCGGGAAAGAGACGATAATTCCGATCGGATCGAATATTCCGGTATCTGCCGAGCCGCAGCGCTCACAGAACAACATCATCGGATACTTCGGATTGATTCGCCCAATGAAAGGTCTCGAGCAAGTCATTGAGGCTGCGGCACTCTTGCATGCGAGAAGTTCAGATCTGCGCATCCGTATTATCGGGAAGCTCGTCCCGGGGCGGGAGGCGTACTACTCCAGTCTGCGGGAGAAGAGTGGGGATCTGCCAATCGAATGGTGCATCGGTGCGGACGATGCGGCAACCTCGGCACTCATTGCATCGTGTCAATTCGCTTATCTACCGTTTCCCGATGGCGCTTCGGAGCGACGGGCGTCTTTGATCGCCTTTCTCGAAGCCGGAGCATGTATTGTGACCACACACGGTGAACAGACGCCTCGTTTTATCAATGATGCCGTTCGTTTCGCGAATAGTCCCGACGATGCCATCGAGATTGTAAACGCACTGAAGGCTGACCCGCACGCGACGTCGTTGCTGCAAGCGAATGCGCAGCGTGCCTCACAGCGGTTTTCGTGGCAGCAGATAGCTCAACGGCACGCAGAACTCTACGCTTCTGTCGTGAACCGTTAGAATGTCGGTTGCCGTCGAATCAGCGCCGAAGGGATGCTTCTGGATTCCAGGTGAGCTGTATCCATCCGCTGGTGTTGTGTTGCGATCCCTGCATGTAGGACGGAATCAGAAAGCGCTCGTATTGAGTGAAGACCTGAGCTGACCAGTGAGGTGTGATGGCGAACGCGCCGTTGAGGAATCCATCGGTGATTGTGCCTCCGCCGGGCAGGAATTGAATTCCTCCCTTGCTTTGGCGATAACCGGCTTCGATCCGGGTGCGGGATGAGAACCAGTAGTTACTGCGAGCTTCGATCGCGCGCGCATCCCGGCCGACGGCATTTCCGAGCAGGAAGCCCTTGTTGGTATTGGCATCCAGATAGACGCCGCTGATGAAGAAGTGCCCACCGCCGTAGTCAGTGGCGAGGCCCGTAGAACTAGCCGCTTCGACGCGAAGATCCATGTGTGGCAACCAGGGCAGACGCGCAAAGTAGATCCCGGGGTTCCAGACAGCTCTGCGCGGCGCATCAATCGGGCTCGGATCGTCATCGGAGTACGAATCGGCGTAGAGGGTCACGAGTCTGCGAAGACCAGGAAGGCGCCATGTAAAGTCAAAGTTGCTCTTGCGATCGCCGGGATCGAGCCTGTCACCGTACGCCGAACCTCCAGTGCCCGTGTAGGAGCCAGTGGAGTTGAAGCTGAAGATATTTTCCTTGAAGCTATGCAGTGTGATGGGATGCCCGACACCCCAGAAGAGCGACCACCGGGTGAAGCTCATCTCCAGGCTGCTTCCGAAGTTGAAGGAGACCTTTTGACCGTTGTACCAGGGGCGATCAGGATACGAATGTCCTGAAAGTTTTCCCAGCACGATATCAAAACGATAGGTGCCAAGCGAAGGGAAGATTGGGAGCGGATGCGGGCGAGTGGAGACGAAGCGAAAGTTGTACGTCGGCTCGGCGTTGCTGGAGAAGGCAAGCGGCCCCATGGTCGTCGGCCCCCAATAAAGCTCCTGCTTTCCGAACGAGAGTGTGTTGCCGGCAAAGGCAATTCCTCCGTACAGCTCAATCGGACGGGCGCGATCGTAAGCTGCGCGGGCTGGTATTGGCTGAATGAAAGGAGCGCCGTTGCTGATGCGATCCAGTCGGTTGATCAGCAAGTTCACCGCCGGCGTCTGTGCTGGATTGCCGGGACTGTGTTGCAGCTCTTCGCGAGCATAGAAAAAGAGTCTTCCGTAGTGTGCCCGTGTGGAGAAGCCAGCGATGGCGCTGGAGCCGCGGCCGAGAGGACGGCCGAAGTCGTTCCACCATGTTTGGCCGAAGTGGAAGCTGTCGGCCAGTGCGGGGCCGGCGATGGTTCCGTAGCGAGCGTAGACAGACTCGAGTGCAAGCTCCGCGTATGAGGATGATTCCTTTGAGAGCTCACGGTCGAGGTCTGTCATCAGGCGTCTTGCTTCGACCACGTAACCTGGGTTCGACACGTTCAGGCGATCGGAGATCTCCTGGGCCTGGCGAAGCTGGCGCAGGCATTCCTGCCGCGTCCACGGCCGGATGGCGGCGTTTTGCGTCGGGATCAATCCCAGCGCGGCGAGACGCTCAAGCGCGGGATAGATCCAACTGTCCATCGGAACGTTGGTGGATCCGATGGTGTCGGGATCGGCTTCAAACGGCGGTTCCGGACGATTGGCGATTGGATCTGGCGGAAGCTGCGCGAACTGGCGCGGTGGAGGCGGTGCTGGAAGAGAAGTCGTTGATGAGGAGCTTGTACCTGAGGATGCTGTCGAAGACGTCGACGTTGTGCGAGCTATGTAGTTCGAAGGCAGCGGAGGCGAATCGTACGGATTGATGGTGTAGTTGTGGTGCGCGTGGTAGACGTAGCGGCCGATAAGCCAACCTGCGACGCTTCCGACGAGAACGTCGGAGGGGAAGTGTTGTTCCGACAGCACGCGACTGACGCTGACCGTGCTTGCGAGGCCGTAGACCGCGGTCTTCGTAAGCCAGCCTGGATATTCGCTGGCGACGACGGCGGCCATCGACCAGGCCATGGTGGAATGGTTGGACGGAAAGGAGCCGTCGTTCCACTTGGAGCTGAAGAAGTCTCCGGCTGCGTTGTTGATCGGCGGGCGATCGCGACGCAGGGCGATCTTTAGAACCTCGTTGACGGCGAGGCTGTTCACGAGAGCTTCGCCGGCGAGCAGACCTGTTTCATGCGCCTGTGGTGAGTGATTGAAGAGGCTCCAGACGTAGCTGGTCGCGGGAATCGCTCCGACCCCGATGAGAGCTCCGTTGGAGACGTTGCTGGCTTTCTTTTGATCGCTGGCGTTGATGTGGATGGCCTGCGTCATGGTGTGCTGATCGCTTGAGATCAGCAGGCCGGTCGCGGTTCCGAAGGGGACGAGCCAGAGCGCGTCCTTCGGTTTGAGGCGCATCGGGCTGGTCCAGATGGCTTCCTGATCGCGCAGCAGGCGCTTCGGCATTCCGACGAGGTTGATGTCTTCGGGCTTCGCTGCGGCCGGTGTCGGAGGCGCCGCTGGTGGAACGTTTTGGGGCTGCGGAGCATCGGGCAGCGAACTGGAGCTGGAAGCTGTGTTTTGCGCTGACGATGTTTGCTGGAACGAAGACAGGAAGACCGCCGCAAGCAGGAGCGGCAAAAAAGGTCTTTTCGGGGTCACATCCATAGAAGAGGTTCGAGGCGGCCGAGCATTTATTTGCGGAACTTGCGACCCCTGAATGGAGGCTACCATAGCGCTTCGGAACGGGTTCCTGCCCCGAAACTGCGTGGATACCCTCCCCCTCCCTATATCAATCGACTAAGTATCATGTTTTTACGAAGATGCGAGATTTCAACAATGCAAAATACTACAAACGAATGACTTATCAACCAAAATATTGATTCTAAATGGATAAAGTTGAATTCTTCTCGCTTCTTCTCGCGAGGCTTGATGCTGACTTAAGTCTAGCAAGTTGCCGATAATTAATCGGCAACTATTTTGCTCTCTATTCTATTTCCTTTCAGCTACTTGCAAAAAACAGGGGCTTGACAGCATTCTTAGGCTAGAACCGAGGCTGCAAGGGGGTGACTTTTAGAAGCGCGCCTAGTGCGAACAGGAGAGCGATGTAGTAGACCATGGTCCGCGTGCTGGGTTCTGCAGGGAGATCTTTCGTAAAGAGCCGATAGACCAATCCTGCGCCGACCAGGACAAAGGCAACCTGTCCGGTGATCCAGGCAAAGACAAGGCAGGCGAGCAACAGCAGGACGCGCTGGACCCGGCTGAGAGCATAAGCGGCCTGGCCCCCGTCGAGTATCCAGACCGGGATGAGGTTGAGCAGGTTGAGCCATGCTCCGGTGTGCGCGAGCGCGGCGAAGACCGGACGGTGGGCCTGGTTATAGACAACGAGGCAGGCGGCAGCCGTCAGCAGACCAGCGAACGGTCCAGCGAGTGCGATTGCGGCGCGGCTGGCGAGTGGGACGTCGAGGCCCTGCCAGCGGACGTAGGCACCGAAGCCCGGCAGGAAGACGGGAAGGTCGCAGCGAAGTCCGCGGCGTTTGACGGCGATGACGTGGCCGAACTCGTGGATGAGGATGGAGACCGCGAATCCTGCTCCGAACCAGAGTCCGTAGATGGCCCAGTAGACGCTGAGGAAGGCAGCGAAGCTGAGAAGGAATTTGAGTTTGAAGAGGAAGAGTAGTGCGCCTTTGGCCTTGGCGAGCACGACAGCAATGGGAGCCAGTGGGCCGAGCCGTTTCGCCCACTTCGACGGCGCAGGCGGCGGCTCGGCGGCGATGAGCTTCTCATCGGGAGTAAGGACGTGTTGCCGAATCCATTCGGACTGACGCGACGCGCGAGGAAGCCAGGGCAGCGCGGAGAGCCAGAGCTCACGGGCCTCGGCGAGCTGCGCGGGCTGCCCTGTCTCTTCGAGGTTGCGTGCAGATTTGGATACCTGGTCGAGGTGATTGCTGTAGAGAAGTGCATTGCAGTTTGGACAGGCCAGCGTGCCGGGAGCAAGCTCAGTGCGACAATCGCGGCATTCGGTGATGACCGGTGGATTGAGAGTTAGCTGAGGCAGTTGCATTAGACGGCGGGTGCGGTGCCGGAGCTGTTGTTGAAAGGGCCGGAGACATCGGCAGTGGGGTCGACTCCGGAGGTGAGCCTCCAGGCGGCCTTAATGCCGACGTAGAGGATGACGAGGCCGATGATGCCTCCTATTCCATCCGATAGCTCAAGGAAGGGTGAAGCCAGTCCAAGGCCGAGCAACATGATGATGAGGTGACTGAGGACTACGGGTTTAGGAGCGGGTTGAGATTGCTCGTCTCCCGGGAAGGGATGCTCTTTTTGCGCGTTGTTGGCAGGCGCGGTCTGCGCAGTTTTAGCGGAGTGCTGCTTATTGTAGTAGTGGAGAGCCACGGGAACCGCCGCAATAGAGACTGCGGCGTAGGTGAGCAGAGCTGCGGCGATTTGGTAGCGGCGTCCTCCGCGGCCACCGGAGCCGAGCTTCATAGCTTTGCCGACAAGATAGCCGACGCCAATGGCGAGGTAGCCGATGCTGATGCCGGTGGCGATCTCAAAGAGCGCGTAGACGATCATGCCGACGATCGCGGCACCGATTCCGTAAAGAATGGCGCGGCTGTAGGCGGCGTGGCTGTGGGCTAGCTGTGTGGGAGTGGCCTGCTGGGCGCATGACTCGCAGGCGAGATCGCCGTTGATTCGGTAGTAGCTGGCGGCGATCTGTTGTTGGCAACGTGTGCAGGTATTAGTTGTGTTGGCGGTTGGCGCGAGTGCGTACTCCGCCCGATCGAAGCTAGGTAGGTTGGTCGACATGGCCCTTGTAAGTTTCCAGCGGAGAATATCAGCGAGGCAGCGAGGATCAAAGAAGATTTTGGAAGGGCTAGAACTTTCGGCGGAGATGCCAGAGCAGGATGGCGGTGCCGGCCCATGTGATGGCTGCGACCGGGAGGACGAGCCAGGGGCTCCAGGTGGTCAGAATACGCCAGACGATGAGTGCGAAGACGAGGAGGGCAAGGCAGCCGAGCGAGGTTCCAGTGGCGTCGGCGGCTGCCGCGGCCCGTCCGCGACGTGTGCCGTCGTAGCCCGCTTTCTGTTTGCGTTCTTTTTCGTGCTTTGCGATGAGGGTGGCGCTGGCTGGAAAGATCGCGGGAAAGGCGAGGAAGAGTCCGGCGACAGTGGGGCCAAACTTTTTGGCGATGAGGCCGGTAGTGGCGGTGACGAGTCCACCAAAGAGGAAACGGATGGCGTACTCGTGTGGTTTGGTGGTTTTGAAGGAGTCGAGGTTGATCTCGATGCTCATCGGAGAAACAGTGCCCACAGGCCAAAGGCTGCAATGAACCAGACGGGCATAAAGCCAAGGGTGGGTTTCCATGTGGGCGGACGATAGCGCATGAGGACAAAGCTGACGATGCAGACGTAGAAGAAGAAGGCGGCTGCTCCGGCGAGCATGGAGCGGGCTTCGGCCGCTGCGTAGGCACGGCCGTGACTCGCGATGGTGAGGCCGAGCGTGGCGAGCGCGACGGAGGGCGCGGCCCCGAAGAGACCGGCGAAGGTCTTCGGGCGGAAGATGTCGCCGAGGATGGCGAAGAAGCTGACGACGGTTCCTCCGATGAAGAAGCGAAGGATGATGTCGCGCATAGTCATGCTGCCTTCTGTGCCTTTTTGAAGAGAGCGAGTGCGGCAGCAGAGCCTTTGCAGCCGAGCAGCTTGTATCGCTTTCCTTCGAGGCGGTGATAGTTGACGAAGAAGTCCTCGAGTTCCTTGAGGAATTGTTTCGGGAGATCATCGATTCGCTTGATGTTGGCGTACTCGTGATTGGCTTCGGATACGGCAAGCAGCCGGTCGTTGCGGATTTGCTTCTTGCCCTCCAATTGTTCTCCTTCGATGACCCCGATGAGGCGAGAGGGTACGAGGACGCCGGGAAAGGCGGGCTCGTCCATCAGGACAAGGACGTCGATGGGGTCGCCGTCGTCGGCGAGGGTGCGAGGCAGGAAGCCAAAGTCGTAGGGGAAGACCATCCCGGCGGGGAGCACCTTCTTGAGGGTGAAGATGCGCTGGTCGGGGTCGAAGGCGAACTTGTTGCGGCTGAGGCGGGGAGTTTCGATGATGACCTGGAGGAGGTTTTCCTTCTTGTCGAGGGGTTTCAACTGAATGGGGTCGGCGAGGGATTTCTGTTTTGACATCCTGATGCTCCGCGAGATGTTACTGAACGATGAATCGTCTGTTGAGTGAGAGCATGTGGAGATCGGGCGCGTTGCTTTATCGTGGATGGCTGAGGAGCTTGCGATGGCGATGGGAAAGGAAGAGCAGGACAGGCTGAAGCTGGAGGCGGCGCAGCGAGCGCTGGACCTGGTGGAACCGGGCATGGCTGTAGGGCTGGGGTCGGGGTCGACCGCGACGATGTGGATCAAGCTGCTCGGCGAGAAGGTGCGCGACGGGAGGCTGAAGATTCGCGCGATTGCCAGTTCGGAGGACAGCGAAAAGCTGGGGCAGAGCTATGGGATTCCGTTTACGAATTTTGAGGAGACGAATCAGCTGGACCTGACAGTGGACGGCGCGGACGAGGTCGCTCCGGGGTTGGCGTTGATTAAGGGCGGGGGAGGAAAGCTGCTTCGGGAGAAGATCGTGGCCAGCGCTTCGAAGAGATTTGTGGTGGTGGTGGACGAGTCGAAGATCGTTGAGAAGCTGGGGAAGTTCCCGCTGCCGGTTGAGGTTATCCAGATGGCAGAGCCGCTTGTGAGCGCGGAGCTGCGGAGCCTGGGGTTCACACCGACAATTCGGTTGAACAAGGATGGGTCGCAGTACATCACGGACGAGGGGAACCTGATTCTGGATTGCTCGGGGATGCTGATCGATGATCCGGCAGCGATGGCGGAGAAGCTGGATTCGATGGTGGGAGTGGTGGAGCACGGTCTGTTTCTGGGGATGGCAGAGCGGGTGCTGATTGCGGGTGAGGGTGGGGTGACGGAGCGTACGCGCTAACTATTTGTAGCGGCTTAGACACGGAAGTGGCGGGAAGTTGTGCGCAACCGCTGGACTGAATGAGTGTTCATTATGAGTGTAAGGCGGAGGTTGTTATGACCACTCAGATCAAGTCGATGCTCAAGAAAACAATGGCGATGGGACTGGTTGCCGGCGCGCTCTCCCTGGCGGGTGCTGCGAAGGCGGAGGCTCAGCAATGGAGCGTTGGAGTGCAGCTTGGAACTCCGGTATATGGATATGCCCCCGGCTACTACGCCAATGACTACTATGCCCGGCAACGGTATGAGCGGGAGCGTCGCGAGGCCTTCGAGCGTCGTCAGGCATGGTTGCGGCAGCAGGCTTGGATGGAGCGTCAACGTCGTGAGGCATGGGAGCGCGATCACAGGCACTATGATCGCGACTATCGTCGCTAAGACA
>Ga0105248_10000640_pt1 | contig 39750 bp, 32 predicted proteins | sample KBSS34metaG_FD_81524 | JGI IMG/M metagenome (GOLD analysis project Ga0105248, IMG submission 81524) | Switchgrass rhizosphere microbial communities from Kellogg Biological Station, Michigan, USA - KBS S3-4 metaG | ecosystem: Host-associated > Plants > Roots > Rhizosphere > Soil | place...
CATTGACAAATTTTTGCGCGACAATCCCATCTCCAACCAGGACGTACCCCAATTGGTAGAAGTCCAGGTCATGCACGAATAGTATTATTTACTGAGCGACAATCTATCAAACGACTACAAGTTGCCTGGGCACGAGCATTGCCAGCCTGTTAACCAGTTCCTCTTCCACAAGCGGCTTGACTATAAAATCACTGGCACCGGATCTATATATAGCCCGACGACAGTCCAGATGTGTGTCGGCGGTCATCAGAATAATGTGCAATCGTTCCCATTTTGGATGGCAGCGAATCATACGACATATGTCAAAACCAGTCAGGTCTGCGCCATCGGCATCGACAATGACAAGATCAGGCTCGTAGTCGTCCATCGCCGCCAACACCTTAACGCTGCAATTCATCGCATGCACCTGATAATCGCCCTGACTTTTCAAAATTTTTGTCAGCGATTGCACACTGAGCTCGTTGTTATCGACGACGAAAACACGGGTCTGCGAATAGCTGGACTTGGGCAGCATATCTATATAGATCGATTCAGGTTCTAATGCAGGGCCTAATGCAGGTTCTAATGCAGGCTCAAGATCAGGTTCAAAATCAGGTGCTAATTGATGTTCTGATTGAGGTCCTAATAGGGGTTCTAATAAAGTTGTGGCGTCATCATTGCAATCATCCTGGAAGCTTTCAATCCAGTTTTCGATATCGGCTACGACTATCAGGGCACTAGCCAGAGGTCCGGCCGCAAAATTTGCGCTGACCGATTCCAGTAGTGTTTCAATCTGACTGGCCAGGCGACTGAGTTCGGGGAAACCCAATGAACCGGCCGTTCCTTTAATTTGATGAGCTGTAGTCGTGGCCGACTGCAATAGATCGCAGCCCTCTCCTGCCTGCATCACCGCTGATATTTGATTACGCATTTCATAAAGCATCTCGGGCATGTCGCAGACATACGCCTTACCAAGCTCCTCCAGAGCCCGTAAAGTCTCCTCGGCTTCGTGCTGTTGCTGCTTCCAGACTTGCGAAGTGTGATGATCTTCACCAAAAACAACCGTGCTCTCGGACCATGGCGGCTCGAGCTCAGCAGAATCACAATCGGAGTCAGGACCAAGTGTAACCACAGAATCAGGACTGAATTGCAGTTCATCCGCCCCTTGAGACACGGGACGCTCACCGCACTCAGGCAAGAGAGACTCAATTTGGTTGGCCAAGACCATGGGCACAATCGGTTTGTGGGCAATAACAGCAACATTGTGCAGGCGACGCAGCTCATTGATGGTTTTAGCCGAACAACTGGAAGCAGAACAAAAAACCACCGGTACGGTCAGGCCGCGCCCGCGCATTGTACGTATCCAGGCCACCCCGCTCGTGCCGCGCACCCGTTGATCAACTACTACGACATCGACTTTGCCGGCGAGATAGGCTTCGGCGTTGGCTGCGGACCTGGCCTTAAACACAGCGTGTCCACGCTGCCGCAGAAGATCAACCAGCAATTGCCGGTTGTACGATTCCTCGCCGAGAATTAATACCGAATAGATCGTTTCCACCATTCTGCCACAAGCCCTCCAATGCTATTGTGCCGTTTCGGCCGCCAAAGTGCATCGTCCTCTCGGGTGGTATTTTTACTCCCCATAAATCACCCTTCACCCCCCCGATCGGGTGATGTAAGGGCCGTCTGTTAATGGAACCATGGAAGTAGCGGCAACTTGAGTTGCCTTGGAGGGGCAATGCAAATTGAACGAGTGTTGATGGTTGACGACGATCCGTCTATAAGGAAAATTGGTGAGCTATGTCTATCTAAGGTTGGTAAATGGCAGGTGCTGATGGCCTCATCAGGGCAGGAAGCGTTGCAGATAGGCCCGGCTTTCAACCCAGATGTAATCATTTTAGATGTGATGATGCCGGGCATGGATGGCCCCACCACCTTGAAACTGCTTCAGGAGAACGATGCCATATCAAAAACACCGGTAATTTTCATGACGGCAAAAGTGCAGACGCACGAAATCGAGAGCTACTCAAGTCTTGGGGCAGCCGGAGTAATAGGCAAACCATTCGATCCAATGAAACTGCCGGCCGAGATAAATGAAATATTGACCAGCGCCTGTCGGGAATAAGGATGAAAAAAGTTTCGACACAACTGGTTTATATTGCAGGTTCACTGGTCTGGCTGGCGCTGGTGGTCTATGGCTTCCAGGCACTACTGGCCTACGGAGCGAAGCCTGGGCCGCAGGTCAGTCCACAGTGCACCTGGCCCACTCAGAGCTCAATGCACCTCAATGTCGACTCGTATACTCTGGTCATGTTTCTGCATCCTCAGTGCCCCTGTAGCAATGCTACGGTCAGTGAACTATCGCTGCTTCTAACGCACTGCCGCAACATTAAAGCCAATGTGCTCTTCATTAGACCAAAGGAATTCGCCCCGGGCTGGGAAAAGACTGCTTTATGGAGTAGAGTATCCAATATACCAGGGGCTCAAGCGATAGTAGACGTTGATGGCCGCGAGCGCAGTTTGTTTGCGGCCGAAACCTCCGGTCAGTGCGCCCTCTACGACAAGGACGGTCGTCTCAGATTTAGCGGCGGAATAACCGGCTCCCGCGGCCACGAAGGTGATAACCGCGGACTTTCACAAATAGAGGCCATAGTCGACCACCAGGACGGCATGGGCGATTCCATTACTAGAGGGCCTACATTCGGCTGCCCACTGCGCAGTCATGTTACTGAGGCCACGGGTACAAAGGCATGTTTCAATTGAGCCCCCACACATCATTTGCAAAGTGCATTGAAGAGCGAAGCGAGAAACTCTTCAATGAGCAAACTCTGGCGGTCCATCAGCGAACAGACCGCATTTTTGCCTGGCTGCTTCTGCTGCAATGGTTCGCCGCAGCCATTTTTGCCTGTGTAAACTCACCCAGGACCTGGACAGGAAGCCACAGCGATGTACACATTCACGTATGGACAGCTATTTTCCTTGGCGCACTGATCATCAGCCGCCCCATTTATCTGATCTGGACCAAGCCGGGTCAGGCTGTCACCAGACACAGTGTGGCCGTCGGACAAATGTTATATTCGGCCCTATTAATACACCTCTCGGGTGGCCGCATAGAAACGCACTTCCACATCTTCGGCTCACTGGCATTTCTCAGCTTCTACCGCGACTGGCGCGTACTTATTACAGCATCACTGGTGGTGGTGGGGGATCATATCCTGCGTGGCATCTACTTCCCTCAATCGATATACGGCGTCAACGCCATAGAGCCGTTACGGTGGATAGAGCACGCCTGGTGGGTAGTGTTTGAAGACGTATTTTTGATCATGTGCTGTCGGGACAATCTTAAAGAGATGCAGGCGATAGCGCTGCGACAGGCGGAAGTGGAAATCACCAGGGACAATGTCGAAGAGCTTGTCAAACTACGCACCTTCGAACTGCAAGCAAGTGAACAAAAATTGGCCGCGCAACTGGTCGAAAACGCTCAGCTGGCGAACATAGTCCAGTGGGCAGGCGACGCCATTATCGGTCAGGATCTGGAAGGCCGCATCACAAGCTGGAACAACGGAGCCGAGAAACATTTCGGCTACAGCAGTGAAGAAATAAAAGGCCGGCATAGTTCAATTCTGACAACAGAGCAGCAAAGGCACGAACTCGAAGAAGACCTGACGTTGTGCAAGGCCGGAAAGACAGTAACCGGCCGGGAAACGCAGCGCATCAGAAAAGACGGCAAATGTATTGAGGTCTCGCTCACATGCTCACCTGTGTTCGACGATCAGAAAAACATTATTGGTATCTGCAAAGTGATGCACAACATTAGTGATCGAAAAGAAGCCGAACGCCGGGTCAGTGAATTCTATTCAATTGTCTCCCACGAACTACGGACACCGTTAACATCCGTGCGCGGCGCCCTGGGCCTGGTAGAAAACGGCGTGGTAGAAGCTGGTTCTCCGGAAAGCAATCAACTAATAACAGTGGCAAGAGAAAGTACCGACAGACTGATTCGTTTGATAAACGATATCCTCGATCTGAAAAAAATAGAATCGGGAAAAATGGAACTGAATCTGCGACCGCTGCCCGTCGACAGTCTGGTATCGGATTGTTTGCGTGCTCTTACCGGCATGTCAGGCCCGGTGCAAATTACATTGGAAAAAGACATGCGTTTCAAGGGTCAGATATTTGCCGACCACGATAAGACAACCCAAATACTGACCAATCTTGTCTCCAATGCTGTCAAATTTTCTCCGGCCGGAAGCAAGGTCACCGTCAGGACCGAGGCCAGAGAAAATATGATGCGTTTTACAGTGATCGATAAAGGAGCGGGCATCAGCACTGCGGACCAAGCCAAGTTGTTTGAAAAATTCCAGCAGCTGGATTCATCTGATACGCGTCAAAAAGGTGGCACAGGGCTGGGACTGGCCATCAGCCGGGCACTAGTGGAAGAGCAAAAAGGCAAAATTGGTGTGGATAGCGAACCCGGCAACGGCAGCTCATTCTGGTTTGAACTGCCGCTGGTCATGACCGAAGTTACAAGTCCCAATGTAGACAGCGAAAGCCTCCCCCTGATAAACCAAAACAGCACATTCAGCGAAACCAGACCAGCCCTTAAAAAATCCAAGAACATACTACTGGTAGAAGACGACGCCAACCTGGCCAAAGTATTGTCGGTCCACTTCACCAAAAGTGACTATGCTACGCAGTGGGCCGGCACAATTAGTGACGCCCGCGCCCTTCTCCACTCTCATACATTTGACGTGGTTGTACTCGACCTCTCCCTTCCCGATGGCAGCGGGCTAGACCTTCTGGATGAGATCAAATCCCACCCGCACACAGAATCGATCCCCGTCATTGTCGTGACAGGCCAGACCGTAGACAATCGCAGCGTGGCCCGGACCACAGTGGCCGACTGGCTGCCGAAGCCGTTCAACACTGAAGAACTGGTCGAGGTGATCGATAGAGTGACGGCCTCCTCTTCGGTAAAGGCGGTTATGGTATCCGACTGTGATACCGGCGTACGCAGAGTAGTTGGCACGCAACTGAAAGCTCTCGGATTATGCTGCATAGAAGACCTGGAGCAACTCAAACTGGTGGCACGGGATCAAGGCCAATTCTTCCCTGTCGTAGTTTATCTCAGTCGTGAGCTGACGGACGCAGAACGAGAATCACTATTGCTCGACGATGATTTAGCAGGTCCGCAAACGCGTCAAATGGAATTGCTGGATGCTGTCTCAGAACTAATAGGTGGAATATGCAAGTGACCGCACAGACCTCCAAATTTGGCGGCCAAACAAATCATCAGACAACAGTGCGTCTGGTTATGGTTGAAGACGACAAATACTATGTTGAATTTGTTCGTCAACTACTCATTCACCGATCCAGTCCGAAGTTTGAAATTCGAGCGGCGCGTTCTCTGGAAGAGGCTGTTAGCCTGCTACAACACCAGATACCGGATGTGATATTGCTCGACCTTAATTTGCCCGACGGAAAAGGTCTCATTTCATTGAACAAAATAAAGGAATACTCCGAAAGTTGCCCGGTAGTTATCTTGACCAGCGCTGACGACGACAGTCTGGGCTTGCAGGCGGTCTGCGCGGGCGCTCAAGACTATCTTGTCAAACAAGCTGTTAGCAATGATTCGCTTGTTCGCTGCATAAGATATGCAATCGAGAGACGCCGGGTGGAAGAACAAAAACTGAAGTTGGCTCTGATTCAAGATTTTATCGCCACACTTGCCCACGACATGAGCGTACCGCTGATTGGAGCAGACAAACTTTTGGACGCCATGCTGGCCGGCAGCGCCGGTGCACTCACGGCCGAGCAATCAAAACTAATTCAGACCCTGAAGCAAAGCAATCACGGTCAACTCGGTCTGGTCAAACGCCTGCTGGAAATTTACCGCTACGAAGCAGGTACTGCCGAGTTATCGTTTGTTCAAGTCGACCTTCCAGTTTTAATTCAAAAAGCAATTGATAGTTGCGGCACACAATTTAGTGGTCCAATAATTTTCAAAAATACGGTTTCCGGCTTGTCGCTGCCTGTCTATGGTGACGAAGAAGCTCTGACCAGACTATTTACAGACCTGATCAAAAACGCTACTACATTTTCCACAATGGATAAGCAAATAACTATTTCGCTCAGCTGCTCAGACAACAATGTCACCATAGCAGTGCACAATCAAGGCGAAGCCATACCGCAGGACGCTCAAAACGTACTTTTCCAAAAATTCTGGCAGGGCGTGCCGGGTAAGAGTTACGTTGCCCACACGGGACTAGGGCTATATCTTTGCCACCGCATAGTGCAACTACATCGCGGGCGAATTGCCTGCCACAGCACGACAAAAGACGGCACGACCATAACGGTCACTTTGCCGCGCCCGTAGGCGGTGCGCAACAAAGGCATGCATGGCTAGATCAAGCCGTCACGCAGGGCTCTCACCGCCGCCTGGGTGCGGTCTGAGACAGATAGCTTTTCCATAATATGACGCATGTGAGTTTTCACAGTCTCGGGGCTGACGGTAAGGCGTGCGGCGATTTCCTGGTTGGTCAGTCCGTCCACGACGTATGAAAGCACTTCCAGCTCACGTTCGGATAGCACACTAGCAGTCGTTGTCGATGAGCCACCGGAAACTACGGTAGCCTTGGTTGCCGGCTGGTCGACATAGACTTTGATTAGTTTTTTGGCGATGCTGGGATCAAGCCATATGGCACCATTGTAGACTGAAAAAATGGCCCGGCTCAACTGTGCACCGTCGATGTCTTTTAAACAATAACCATCGCAATTGGCTGCCAGTGCAGCAATAACGTCTTCTTGCATGTCGTGCGAAGTAACCATGACAATGCGACAGGCAGGCAGTTCGTTTTTTATGGCTTTAGCGGCTTCTATACCATTCATGCCGCCGGGCAGTCCGATATCCATAAGAATGACATCCGGTCGCAGTTCCAGAGCCATCTTCACCGCGCTTTTTCCGTCAGCAGCTTCGCCCAAAATATCGAAGCTATCTTCCTGTTCCAAGGCCAAGCGCAGGCCAGTGCGCGTAATGTGGTGATCTTCGACAAGGAAGAGTTTTGGTCTGTAGGCAGTCATTGATGGGGGATGGATGGAAGAATTAGACACGACAAACTGCAAGAGCTGTTATCTATTCTGCCACAACAATCACTTATAAGGCGACTCGCTACCAGGAAACAATTTTATTACATACCGCTCCGGCAATAGATTCCATGAGAGTAGTGCAAGCGAGCAACACCCATTGGCCAGTCATTTTTATACTTCAGGTAAACAATAGGAACTCAGGCCCAGAGAGGACCCAACCCTGATTTTCAAAAAGCTGAGGACGGCCTCAGGCTTTAACTTCAGCGTGACTCTTCATGGCAGCCAACAGGTTAGCCATTTCAATTGCGCCAAGAGCGGCGTCGGCGCCTTTATTACCGGCCTTGGTGCCGGCTCTTTCGATCGCCTGCTCAATAGTGTCGACGGTGATGATGCCGTTGGTAACCGGCACTCCGGTCTCCAGGGCGACCGAAGCAACACCGGCGGCACTCTGCCCGGCGACATAGTCAAAATGCGCAGTGGCGCCGCGGATGACCGCCCCAAGAGCGATCACACCATCATAACGTCCGCTCTGTGCAGCCTGTTTGCAAACAAGAGGCAATTCAAAAGCTCCGGGGCACCAGATCACATCCACTGTCTTGAGGTCAGCTCCATGACGCTTCAAGCACTCCAGGGCGCCGTCTACAAGAGGCTTGGTGATGAAGTCATTGAAGCGACTGACGACGATGGCAAACTTAAGACCTGTGGCAATTAAACGCCCTTCAATTACTTCCGGTTCTGATTGCATCGTCTTAGCTCCTCGCCTTAGTTGAAATGTCTGATTTGATACTACTTTTTTCTGCATTATTTTCAGTATCTGGTCCAAGCTCCAGCCAGTGACCGAGCTTTTCCTTCTTGGTGTAAAGATAGCTCAAATTGTGGCTATTGCACGATGGCGGCATATTTACGCGGTTGCTCACCTGCAGTCCATACCCCTCTAGTCCAACAATTTTGCGCGGATTGTTGGTGATGATACGCACCGAACTCAGTCCCAGATCGCAAAGAATTTGAGCACCGACACCGTAATCTCGCAAGTCGGGTTTGAAGCCCAGCGCCTCATTGGCCTGCACCGTGTCAGCTCCACTTTCCTGCAAAGAGTATGCTTTAATCTTGTTGAGCAAGCCGATACCACGACCTTCCTGTCGCAGATATACGAGCACTCCCAATTCTTCTTTGGCAATCATCGCCATGGCCGCTTCCAGTTGCGGGCCGCAGTCGCAACGTAGGCTGGCGAAGACATCGCCGGTGAGACATTCACTGTGCACACGGATAAGGACATCATTTTTGCCTTCGACGTCGCCTTTGACAATAGCGAGATGCTCCTGACCGTCGATGGTATTGCGGTAGGCGTAGCACTTGAAGTCACCGTAAGCCGAAGGCAATACACACTCGGCTTCTCTCAAAACGAAGCGCTCGCGTTTAAGACGATAGGCAATCAGCTGGGCAATGTTGATAAATTTTAGATTGTGCTCGCGGGCAAAGGTGGCCAGTTGCGGTACACGAGCCATGCTGCCGTCGGCATTCATGATTTCGCAAATCACACCAGCTGGCTTAAGACCGGCCAGCCGAGCCAGATCTACCGATGCTTCAGTATGTCCTGCTCTTTGCAGTACGCCACCGGCTTTGGCGATAAGCGGTGAAATGTGACCGGGGCGACGCAGGTCTGAAGGCTGGGAAAGGGGATCGACAGCCACTTTGACAGTGGTGGCACGATCGTAAGCACTGATGCCGGTGGTCACACCAAATTTGGTATCAGCATCAATTGTGATCGTAAAAGCAGTCTTTTGCGACTCTGTGTTTTGCTCCACCATCAAAGGCAGCGCCAGCTCCTGGGCACGTTCTTCTGTGATGGAGAGACAAATCCAGCCGCGCGCTTCCGTGGCCAGAAAATTGATCATCTCGGGAGTTATGGTCTCGGCGGCACAGACCAGGTCACCTTCGTTCTCACGACCTTCATCGTCTGAGACTATGACGAACTTGCCCTGACGGATGTCCTCGAGCGCTTCTTCCACTGTATTGAAGACAAATTCTGACTGCGCGGCTACGCCGTTGCTTCTCAGGGTATCCATAGCTCTCTAGTCCTTATGATGTCAGGCCATATGTCAAGCGACCCTGAAAGCATAGCCTCAGGGCCGCAACAAAGGAACAATTTGCTATCTATTATTAACGATTTATAGCAAGAGATTTATAGAACGACTCTCAATTGTGATTGGTCAAACGGGCCACATAACGGGCAATGATGTCGGTTTCGACATTGACCGGGCTACCTTCTTTGAGGGTGCCCAGGGTGGTCACTTCCCAGGTGTGCGGTATGAGGGCCACCTTAAACCAAAACTCATCTTCGGCATTTTTAACGCCGGGCTCCGGCACAGGTCCGCAGTCAACGACGGTGAGAGAAACTCCATCCACACAGACCGAACCTTTTGCCACAAAATACGGAGCCCAGCGGCCCTCGGTCGAGAAAGTAACAAGATAAGAGAAGCCTTCCTGGACAATGGACGAGACCTTTCCAACCGTGTCGATGTGACCGGTGACGATGTGGCCGCCAAGTCTGTCCGAGACTTTCAATGCTTTTTCCAGATTCACCCGGGCGCCACGCTTCAGTTCACCAATTTTTGTGCAGCGCAATGTTTCGATGACGGCGTCCACGGCAAACCAGTCAGATTCAAATTGCACCACGGTCAAGCAACAGCCGCTCACGCTGATAGATTCGCCCATAACGGCGTCGGTCAGAGTCAACGGCGCCTTAATCTTGAGTCTGCGACCGTCGGGCGAATCCTCGGTCTCGATCACCTCGCCCACTTCTTCTACGATGCCTGAAAACAACTGCTAAGTCCCCTCTGGTAGCCCTGAGCATTGTAGCGGAAAAAAGAGAACTACTGACCGTCGTTACTGGCGCCCTGTTGGGCCGGGGTCTGGTCCTGCCACTGAGCGACTACTAGATCGTTAGTTCCTTTTTTACTGCCAAGCAGATATTGGAAAACAAAATTGCGCTCACCGGTTTCGGCCGCTGAGTGAATGGCGCAGACGCCGCTTACCCTCACCGGTATACAACTATTGGCGTCAGGGTCACCGGTTTTGACTGAGTCTATACGTACGGCGCAAATTTGTTTGCGCTCGGTCATGTCCATCACAAGCGCGCGTAAGTCCTGCTCACTGCGGGGCAAAACGCCTGACTGAGCCAGATTCATCGCTACTGACGGAGCCAGCTCGTCCTTCAAATTGATCATGTTTGTCTGGCAGGTTATATAACTTGTGTCGAGCAAATTGGTCGTTACTGTACGGGCAAACTTTTCCACATCTTGTTTTACATTGTCAGGCATAGCAGGTTTAGTCGGCCTGCTGAGCCAGAGAAAGGCATTAACTATAAGACTGATGCCCAACAAAATGTGTATGCCATAGAGCTTAATAAGCTGCTCTGGTCCTACCTTTTGCACTCTCCAATACATATTAAAGGCCCTCCACTTTTCCAAGTCGCCATCTACGCGATTCACCGTTTTTGTAGAGAGTCAATGTTGCCTTGTAGTTGGACTCAGTGCCGGCCAGGGCCTGAGTATCAGTTGCATTGGGTTGTAGATCAAAAACTTGTTTGCCTTGCACTTCAACCTCTGCGTCGTTCTCGGTGCGCTTGATAATTTTAGCGTCCACATCTCCTATTCTAGAGCTAATTCCGATTGCCGGCCAATTCCAGGTGGCTAGCTCGGCGCATTTCACTTTAGCTTCTTCCAGAATCATCTGGTCTCGGATATAAGTCCAGGCAAAAAAGACCAGTACAAGCGCTGCGCAGAATCCAATAAAATAGCGATTAGGCGTGAAAATCTTGTCCATCGCTAATTACTCATGCTGCAATCCCAGGTAGTACACAGCCTGACGACAGGCGTCAGTGTGCGGCATTTTGGGATTTTTTTGCTTAACTTCTTCGATCATCGATCGCCGCTTAGGTATGTCTCGAATAGGCTCCGATGTGCAGATCCAGTAGTCCATCGGACTGGGTACCAGACGAATGGTGCCATGCACCGCTCCGACGATCAACAGGCATTGACTGTCTTTTCTCTTTTCTTCATCGCGACTAAACTGTTCGATAGCCACCGTTTCAGCGTCGGTCAGCCGCAGTGTCTCCTTCAACATTTTCAAGTCTGAAGGGTCCTGTCTGAGCAAAATTTTCATGTGTGAGTTTTTCACAACAGAGTCCGCTTGCTCCGCCTGACGGAAAAAGTCTTTCAACTGCTGCGTGATTGATACGAGCATCATACCGTAGTGCCTGGCTCTTCTCGAAAGATCGTCCAGTAGTCTGGCCCCGGCCTTGAATCGCATCAGTGTCGCGGCCTCGTCTATGATGGCGGCGAAGCGCTGCCCACGCGCCTTGGAGTCGGCCGCCTTACGTCTGATGAAGTCGGCAAGAATGAATACGGCGATACGTTCCAGTCGAGCTTCGTTAACTTCTCTGGTATCAAATACGATGAACAATTTTTCGGTGTCGATATTGGTCTGACCATCAACGAGACCTCCGAAGGCACCAGATCTGGTGAACAACGAAAGACCGCGAGCGAACTGTTGCAGACGGTCGCGCTGCAGCGGGTCGACTTCGTCGGCAGCGGCCTGGGCAGTGACTTTCGCCAGGTCCGTCATAGTCGGTGTGACGCCACGGAAGCTGGCGTCCATGTACGCCACTTTAATCAAACCATCGAGCAATGATTTTTCTTCAACCGATAATTCTTCTTTGCCTTCCGGAGCCAGCATCAAGTCTAGGAGCGCCAGAAGTGAGCTGACTTTGTCGGCCGATGGCTCCCCGGGCTTGTCTTCAGGACCCAGGTCGAAGGGATTTAAGATATAACCGGAGCTTGGACCGAGGTCAACATATGCACAAAGCTCCGGACCGAGAAGCTCTGTGATAAATCTATAGGCACCAAATTTGTCTACTGTTTTGTCTATGAGGACGAAGCGCGTGCCCAGTGGCAAGAGACGTAAAATCAGCATGGACACAGCAAAAGACTTACCGGCCCCGGTCGTTCCCACAACGAACATGTTGTTAGCGTCTTTACCCTGTCCCCGGAAAAATGGATTTAAAAGCACGGGTTCTCTTGAAGCCAGAGCGAAGCCAAACGGCACCCCGTCAGGCGTTCCGCACGAGGCGGTAAAGAACGGCCACATGGTACCGACTATCGGTGACATCACACGGTGAATGGTAGCCATCTTATCGACACCAACCGAGAGTGTCGATTGCCACAGATCCAGCTGCAGCATTTGTCCGCGGTCCATCTGGGCGCCGCGGTTTTTAAATACGCGTCTGATTTCGTCCATGTTTTGCGCCAGGTGCTCTTGCGAGTCGGCGAAAGTACTGATGTACAAAGATACGTCAAAGGCTTTGTTGGAGCTTCTCAAAAACTCTTGAATGGCGGCGGCGGCCGATCTTGTCGACTCCAAACCTTCCAGGTCGGGAGTAGCCAACTGTGTCGATGCCACGTGACCAATTCGGTATTTAAATTTCAGCTCTTTGCGCACTCGGTCCTGATCGCACTGATGGATAAAGAAAGAGAGCGTATATTCAACTGACAGTGTAAGCAAGTCTACGAGCCAGCCCATCCATGTTTCGTGGGGCGTGGCAAACATGTATTGCGTGCCGATAAATTTGCCGTCCAACCAGAGATGCTCATCACTAATTTTCATGGCCGAACCGGCTAAGGTAGAGGCTTCTGAAACGTTAGGACGAGAGGGTGGAGCGTCGGGATCTTTTTCGTAGAGTGATGGATTGAGATCCGAATAGATCAAATTACGAGTTTCTTTGCGGCTGAGAATGGCCGGCTTGAGGTTAGAGCTGCGCAACTGTTCGCAGGCGGTTTTGACATAGCGGTTGAGTGATTCCAGATACTCTTCGTGCTTTTGAATCGAGCGCCGACCATTCCACATCTTGCCCGTTTTGCAATCGGGCGGATGGTAACTGATAACGATATAAAATTCGCGCTCGGGAACGAAGGTCACGTCCTGCACTCGGCGGAACCATTTGTCGGTATAGTCGGCGTACCACTTGAGATAATCGTTGTCGGTTTTGAGAAGAATCTGATAGCGCGAGAGATATTCATCGACCGACAAGTTGCGCGACTTGATGATGATCTGGATATCCGAATCGCAGGAGTTGGCAAAGTTGGCAAAAGTGCGAGCCATCATCTCGCGATCTGCCTCGTCGAAAAGGAGGGCGTTGATGCCTTTGCAGGAAATGTATTTGCGGAAGCTGCCGTCACAGAGAACAACCAGCCCTTCCTCTTCATCTTCTCCAGGAATGGAATAGATAAAGGATACGTCCTGCCAGCTTGTGGCGCCGCGTCTGTCGGGGGGGGGCTGACCGTCGCTGCCGTCACCGCCGCCTCCACCCTCCTGCCCCAGGGGCAGCATGTTGCGCAGGGCTTCGGGCAGCTGGTTATAGAAACCGGCCACGACATTGTTAAAGGAGGGATTGGGCGTCATCGGCAGCTTCTTGCCGCTTACAGACGAATCTTCGCTCTCATAGTCGGAGCGGCCACTTCGCTCGGGCAGGTCATCATCCAAATCGTCGTCCTCGTCAAAATCTCTCGTTCTTTGCGAACGAAAGCCACTACCCGATCCACCCCGTGAATTGGAGGGACGTCTTAGCGGTGATGATCCGGCACTTCTTACCATTGGTTACCCGATAATAAACACAACACTTGAATACCTGGCAGCAGCCAGTCCTAAACATAGTTTAGTCTGCATTAACGTGCGGCGAAAGCCCCAGAGCATATTTAGGCCAAAAATATTGGCCGATTTTAGCTGCCGGAGCCGATAAAGTACTCTTCCGAGCGCTTTTTGGGCTCAATTATGGTCGGATCCGGATAAATCGCCGCCTCCTCAGGCCTGGGAATGTATTCCAGAGGTGCAAGCTTGCACTTGTACATAATGATGTTTTTCCACCAGCCCATGGGCTTAAGGTCGGTAAATTTGACCATCGGCAGGCAGAAACAGAAAAAGAGAATGGCCAGAAGGATATTGGCGGGCAAATTGCCAATTTTCCAGGTCTGTGGCACTCGACTGAGAAGGGTCACGGATATGGCCACTGCAATCACAAGCATCAAAAGCTGGCGGATTGTGAAATCCCAGATTTTGAATGGCTTATTAAGGACTATCACCTTGTGGACCCTGGACAACTCAGCTAACCTCCAACATTCTCAAATTCAATCAGGTCTTCGGACTTAAGCTCGGCTAAACGCATAATTTTTCTGGCCATCAGGGCGTACTTACTGGGCATGCGACCAATCACGGACTGATAATAATCGCGGCAATTGTTGAAGTCTCCCGCTCGTCGGTAGAGTTCACCCACCAGATATTCAATTTCTGCCCGGTGAGCAATGGGACAAGACACATCAACCAGAGATTTGCGCAGCGAGTCGGCCGCCAGTCGGCGATATTCTCTCGCCTGAGGAATTGCTCCGACATCATCAGCGCACCAGGCTGCATGCAAATAAAATAGTCCGGCACCGTAGAAATTTTTACCCTGTCTTTCGGCTCCCAGCGCCGCCTGTCTGTATTGGACATGAGGCGGCGATTGGGGTTGATTGAGCGAGCATGGCTCATTCGTAGCGGGGAAGCTGGTGGCCCAGTCGGCTCGGCCACAGGAGGGACACGTGGCAATGGTGAAATGCTCATAGCATGGCATCACATCACCATAGTGCTGGCGCAACTCACTGTTGCGTATTCCTGTATCGATAATCTCCGGCAGTTGTCTGCTTGTGAACTTAATCCCGCAATTGGGACACTTCACACCAATTTCCAACAGCTGCATAAACTACTCCCAAGGACTCCTGAATATTATGCGTGTTTTCTATAAAAATCGCGCCCAATTTACCTCGATGTCATAACCGTTCCTTTGTCGACTGATTTTTTGGAAATGGCGGCGGACCTGTAGAACTCCGTGGTCTGCCGCCATTATTCCTTTCAGTATGCCTCTATTCCTTCATTCCATCGGTGAGGAAGTTAGGCGTTATGAGGGTCCTCATTCGTCTTGGGAATTTCGCCCATCTGAGCCATCAGTCGGCGATTTTCCTCATCGATTTCCTTCTGTGACTTACCGCTCTGCCTGTTGGCATTGGCGGCCGGTCCGAAGGCAGCGCGTTTGGGCGGAGCCGCACTCGCTACCTCGGTAGGCGGCGGTGTTTTCGGCTCGGCACCCTTGGCTTCAGGGCTGGCTGGTTTTGCAAGCGGTGCTTGCTTATTGCCGAAGGCAAAAGCTGCTCCTGCTCCACCAGCTCCCAGAACATCCTTGAAGCTCTTAGCCGCTCCGCTCACATGTGCAGGACCGGAAGATCCGGAGCTGTACTCGTTTCTGGGGGCAGGTACGTAAGGTGCCGCACCGCCGCTGTCGTTGCTGGCGACATAGTAGTCACCGGCACTGGGCGCATGATGCTGACCGCCACCGTGATGCGGCGTATAGCCACCCTCACCACTGGAAGCCTCACGTGGCGCCGTGTTTTCAACGAACGGTCCAGGCGAACCCTGGTCTACCCACTGCTGACCGCTTCCCTGATCGGCTGAGGCCTGATAGGTAGGAGCGGGCGCGCTGGTGTCGGCTTGATAGACAGGGGCGGTATAACCGCTGTTGTCTGCCGTCTGTTGATAGCCGCCACTATTGTCCTGATACACAGGAGTGGACGATGAGTCGTACGATGGTGCAGCGTCGCGGTATACGTTGCCGCCCGAAGGCGGGTCAATAGCAGCCGGCGTATAGGTCGCACCTCCACTCGAGCCCGATTGCGTGTCGTTATTGGCGACAAACACCTGACCACCACCCGATTGCGACGGATAGACTGGGGTGACATCACCCGAGTATGGCGCAGGACTCGATGAGCCGTAGTTCTGGCTTTGAACCGTGCCACCGTCTGTGTAGGGAGCAGGAGATCCAGAGCTAGCGATGGTCTGACCAGCGGAGCTGTTGTCGACATAAGTACCGCCACTGCTGACCGCAGAAGTCGGTGCTGAACTCGAACTGTTGTCGACATAACTACTGCCACTGCTGGCCGTAAATGTCGGCGCTGAACTCGAACTGTTGTCGACATAAGTACCACCACCTTGGGCCGAGTACGTGGGAGCCGATGTCGAGCTATTGTCGACATAAGTACCACCACCTTGGGCCGAGTACGTCGGAGCTGATGTCGAGCTATTGTCGACATAAGTACCGCCGCCAGGCGTCGGATGTGACGACACTGAGCTGGAACTAGAGTCGACATAGCTACTGCTGCTGGGCGTCGTATATGACGGCGCTGCGCTGGAACTATTGTCGACATAGCTACTGCCGCTGGGCGTCGCATATGACGGCGCTGCGCTGGAACTGTTGTCGACATAGGTCTGGCCACCGGAACTGGCAATGATACCGCCGGAGCCACCATCGCCAGGTGCGCTGCCAACCCATCCGCCTGCTGCCGTAGGATAGCTGCCCACATTTCCGTCGGGTATGCCGGCAGAACCACTGGCCGCTAGAGTCTGTCCACCGCTTGAGTAGACGGTGGAGTTGTCTATCGACGGCCCACTGGTGGGAGCGCCTGAGCCGTAGTTCGTCACCACTCCCGGATCGCTGGACGTGCCACCGGAAGCGACTGACTGCGTCTGCGAACCAGTATAGCCACCACCACCGTCACTTGAGGAAACGACTGAGCCGCTGGAACCGGAGGACGATGTCTGAACATAGTCGCCACCAATATTGGTGCTGCTCACGCTCGGTCCATTATTGACGACCGAACTGGAACCGTTGTCGACTACGTTACCACCACTGGTGTAAGCAGGTGCTCCACCGGTGCCGGCTTGATAGAAGTTGTCGCCACCGCTGGATACGCCCGCAGAAGATGCACCATATGTAGTGCCGCCGTCGTTGAAGGTATTACCAGAAGTCTGAACCGCTCCACCACCACCAGTATTGATGGTCGTATCCTGGCTATAAGACGCACCAGAGACATTGCTTGACGGCGCTCCAAGGTTGATGTCACCCTGTGCAACTGTTGTAGAGCTGCCGCCACCGTTATGCATGCTGGTCACATTGTTATCACCCGCGGTATAAGATCCGCCGCTGGTAGTGACATTATTGCTCACTCCGGCATCAATGGACGTAGAAGGCGCAGTGTAACTCGATGATGCGTTGTACGAACCGCCGTCCACGACGCGACTCAAATCACCACCGCCGCCGACTCCGTTCGGAGCTGGACCGGTATTGACGGAGCTGCTAGAACCGTCAATGGCATAAGAGGTGGAAGAACCGCCCGTAGTTGTCGACAGATTCATGTCACCGCCGCTCGATGAGATATGCTGTGCGGGCGCTCCGCCCGAACCTGTATACACTCCGCCGTCGATGTTCGTGGTTGAGCTGTTTCCAGAAGCTGTATAGCTGGTGCTGGCAGTAGTCGAATTGTCTACCGGCGCTCCATAGCTTGTGCTGGAGGATGTGATTGAAGTATCACCGGCACCGTATGTAGTGCCACCGGGAGACACGCCTGCCACTCCGCCGCCTACATCGCCGATGCTACGGCTGAGAGTGCCGTCTCCGCCGGAGGTAGGCGTGGTCATACCAACACTGCTGCCGGTGGCGTAGCCGCCGTCACTCGATACTGTGCTGCCGGTACCGATACCGGTGCCAGTGCCGTACGTGTAAGAGCTACCTGCATCGGCCGTGAAGGAGGATGGTGCGCCAGATGGCGTACCGAGTTGCAGACCACCGTCATTGTAGCTAGCTGAAGCACCGCCGCCGTATGAGCTGACAGCCTGTTGGAAGCTATCAACCGCACCATTGGAGGAGCTCAGCATCTGCCTGGCAGCGCCCGTATCCATGTTGTATGCCGCGCTGGAAGCCACACCGGGATCAAGGCTCTGAGCCATTGCTGTAGAGAGCGCAGCTGTTGAGTTGGAACCGGAGAACGATTGAGCCAGTGGCGTTTCGCCGAATCCGGCGGCCGCTACTGTGGCTGCGGCACTGTTGCCGTCCAAACCAGCCCTAAGCAGTTCAGGTGCGACTCCAGTGGCAGCCTTGATGTCGCCGTAAGCAGCACTACCTGGGCTGCTCAAAGCTTGATCGAGTTGACCTGTGGTCACACCACCCATGGCCATGATGTCACGGGTTGTCTGCTGCGCCAGTCCGGCGTTCGAATCACCAAGATTGCCTGCGGCAATAGGAGGCAGGTTGCCTACCTTGCCGGTATCAAGCGTAGTGTTGCCGTTGGCGTCGGTCGTGGTGAAGGACTGCGCATTGCTGTTGTCGACAGCCGAGTGCAAGCCGTGGGTTACACCGTCACCGCCAGGGTTGGCGAGGTTGTTGCTCAAGCCGCTCGATGGAGGCAAGGCAGAGCCTGTGCCATTGGCTCCGGCAATACCCGGATCGGCAGCATTACCCGATTGCAGACCGCCGGTAGAGGACGTGCCTGCCGTCGTACCTGTGCCGTCGGCGCCGCCCAGATCCAGCGGACCGCCGATAGGCTTGCCGCTGGGGTCGAGGGATCCTGTTCCGCCTGTAGCTCCTGTGGCTCCAGCTCCCGTGCCGGCGAGGTCCACACCTTTGCCGCCGTTGGCATCGATAGCGCCGTTGGCGCCGACACCAGCATGGCTGTTGATGTCACCACCGATACCTGGTGGCAGATGATTGTTGGAGCTGACATTGCTGACACTGCTGCCGCCTGTGAGACTGAGGCCGACACTGGCGCTGACTGGTGATCCGGCTCCGCCGTGACCTTCACCACCGGATCCAGAGCCCTCACCGCCGCCTTCACCGCCGCCTCCAAGGCCGCGCTTGGCGCCTTTGCCGCCTTCCGAAGCAGGAGGTAGAGGATGTTCCACACCGCCGGCGGAAGTAGACGCTTGCGTACCTGTAGCGGCATCGGCAGAACCGCTGCCCTTACCGCCTTCACCAGTACCTGGGCCGCCTGCACCAGTACCGCCCGCGCCCGAACCGGAGCCTGCGGCTCCAGAAGTATTGAGGCTGAGACCACTAGCCGAAGCATTGGACGCTGCACTGGCTTCGACGCCCTTGGCCGCGTCCGCACCGCCAGCCGTCGTAGAAGCCGAAGCCCCCGTGGCATTGTTGGCGCCGCCACTGGTATCGGCGGTTTGCGCACCGTTACCACTGTGTTGACCAGGATGCTGAGCTGTTCCAGCTCCTGCACCAGCACCAGCACCACCTTGGTGTTGAGCGCCTCCACCGTGACCGCCTGCGGAGTTCGCTTTGCCAGCACCACCACCGCCGGCTCCACCATTCATCTGACCAGCCGCACTAGCAGCGAACTGCATGGCGGAGGAGACCAAGGTAGAAGCCAATCCGGCGAAGTCAAAGGCGCTCTGAACGGACGCGATAGCCAACATCAATAGTGCTGACTGCACGATCGTTCCCGAGTCACCTACTCCACGGAAGCAGGCCATAAGAAGGATTACCGTGTTCCAGAACAAGCTCCAGAAGCAGACGGTGATTACACCTTCACACCAGGAACCAAGAGCGGCACGTAAGCTGGCCACCGGCCAGACCCAGAGTGCAGCGGCTATGGGCCCCATGCACCAGAGGTAATAGAGGTAGACGCACTGGAATGTACAAGCAAGGTCCCAAGTAAGGCCCTGGGCGTTAACAATGGAATTGAAGAATATACGAGTCAAGCTCTTGGTGTAGGTAACGTCTTCGTCCTTGGTCCGCACTTCGTCAATGCCGGCGCAGGGATCGCGCAATTCGGTTACCAGAGTGGAGCCTTCAAAGATGGCCCACACGGTTGAACCCTTGTGACTTACTTTTTCTTCTTCTCTAATTGCGTTACGTCTGTTTTTGGCCTGTTCAACAGGCACTGCTCTGAGGATGGCGCATTTCGCGTCATCATACATATTGCTGCCAAATAGGCGCGTGTATTCGCTCGCTATCGTAAAAGTCATCGAGTTGGCTACGTCTATACCGTAGTTGATGACGAGGAAGCTACCGGGAATGAGGAAAATAGCCACGATCGAACGCAGGATGCCTTCCAACGGGTGTACTTCCTGACCAATTAGCACAGGCGAACCTTGAGCAACGATTGCTCTAACCTGAGCCAGAACGGCACCGGGTAGAAGCAGCAATACAGCCATAGGGATGAATAGCTGATCGCGAATTCTCTGCCATACGTTGCCGGGCTCAGCGGTGAAGTTGTTCAAATACATCGAGCAATAGTCGATAGCCTGACAAACCTGGTTGACACCGGAAGAACCAATCGAGTTGGCGGCGTTGTTGGCACCCATACCGGCCGCGGTCTGGGTTGTCCACATAGCGCGCTCAGGGTCGAACGCTTGCTCAAGAAGTCGGTTGTGATTGTAGCGTTCGATGACCTGAAATTGGCTGTCCGACACAGGATAACCAAATGTCTTGAAGAGGTCTTTACCGACCACCTGGTCACGCTTTGTCGGTGTTTTGGAAGTTGCTGTCGGGATAATCGACGGCCATTGGTAAACCATATCGCCATTGGCGGTATGCTGCACTTGGCCGTCCGTAGCCGATTTACCTTGATCGTCTACATCGTCAAAATCATATGCTTCCTTAGCAACCGGGAAACGCAGAAAGTAGTTCTGTCTGCTTGTCCAGGCAGAACCCGGACCGGGGTTGGCTCCGTCAGGTTGGTCTCCACCGGCGGCACCTTGAGTGGTGGCACCGCCACCAGCAGGCGCACCCTGGGCTAAGGCCCCTGGCATCGTCAGGAGGGCGAACCATACAAAGGCTAGAGTTAGTAAGGTTTTTACTCCCTCATTGTGTCTCGTGCCTTTCATTCCTTTACCCTCGTTTACTTCACTGCTTACTTTTATAGAAAATTGTTTGGTCTCGTTGAGGCCAGGGTGGTTATTTTTTTTCATTCTTCAACCCCCCTAAGCTTCGTCGTTTTTGGAAGGGGGCGGCGGCTGTACGCCGTTTGCCGCACCTGCGATCTGACCAATGGCTCCACCGGCGTCGGCGACAGCCGTGCCACCTTTGGCCGCTGCACCGCCAGCCTTACCCTTGGCTGCACTGCCGCCGGCGTCATCATCGCCGCCTTCACCGCCACCACCGGCTGGCGCACCAGCAGCACCGCTAGCTGATGCGGGCGGAGCATTAGGATTGGAGATTGTCTGAGGACTGCTGGGAGTGGCACCGTTGCTCGGTGTCAGAGGAGTAGCGGGTGCATTGTCGGCCATTGTCTTACCGGCTTCGCCGTTAACATTGGCGGTGACAGTGGCGTTGCCGCCCTCGCCCTTACCACTTGTTCCGCCGCCGCCACCTACTGGGCCAGCGCCTGTTCCAGTGCTGGCAGTACCGATGCCCGCGCCGGCTGTGCCTGGAGGGGCACCGACTTGAGGCGAAGTATTACCTTCACCGCCACCGGCCTTGGCGTGCTCGGAAGAAGGCGGCGCAGTGCCGTGATCCTCCTGACCAGATTTGTTGCCGTCGCTGCGTTCAGGCCCAGCCTTCTGGATTGACTGATCGTTACTGCCGTGGTCATTCGTACCAGTGCCGCTGTCTGCCGTATGATTGGTGGTGTTGGTATTCCCACCACCACCACCACCGCCGGCACCAGCCGTGTCGGTCGGCGTTCCGGCGCCGCCGGTCTGGCCGCCCTGAGAGTTGCCACCGCCGGTCATTGCCCCTTGCGGAGTGCCAGCCTGCTTGGCGATCTGGTTAGCACTGGTGAATGCCCCCCACGGCTGGAAGGTGAAGGGAGCGGCGGGTACGCCGACCATCAGGCCCAGGAAGCAGATAAACACAGCAACTTCCCATTTCAAGTCGGACGGCATTCCGCCCATATATATGATGCGTTGGGTCATGATCGCCAGGATGGCCATCCAGCAGAAACGCCAGAGGCTAACCTTGATGGCGCCGTCTACCCACTTACCGAAGACGCCACGGAATAGGTGGGTGCTCGAGACCTGAGGCCAGGCATAGAAAGCTGCCGACAATGGTCCCAGAAGAAGCAGATAGCAAACTGTCACCACCTGTAGTGCGGTCAAAATAATCAACGTGATGGCGGTCATCAACATGGCGCCGTTCAGTGTAGTCTGCAACCACTGACCCATCCAGTCCTGCTGTTCAATTACAGCTTGCCCTTCAGGTTGGTTGGCGGCCAGACCGTCACCGACACCGGCATATCCACCCAGAGCCGTGTCCAGTATGCCACCGAGAAATTGACCGATAGCCGCACCGATTGATCCGAGCAAGGATCCGCCGATCGAAGCCCCACTGGCAGCAAATCCGCCACCACCGCCACCGCCTGCGCCGCCCGCTCCGCCTTGCTGGCCCTGTTGACCGCCCGAAGGATTAGGGGGCTTGATGGCGTTGCTGACTTTTTTAGGGTCGTAGCAAAGTTGCTGCGTCCAGTTGGAGATCAGCTGCAAGTCAACCCAATCTCGACATGAGTAGGCAAGCGAATTGCCGGTATCAATGCTCCAGCTCAAAATTACTTGTGTGCCGGGGATGAGGAAGATAGCAACGATTGAGCGCAGAATGCCGTCAAAAGGGCTCTGGCTCTCAGGGGCATTGATGCCGAAGCCTTTACTGGCCAGCGATTTGACTTGACTGATTACCGCGCCTGGCAAGAGGAAAAGGATGGCCATCGGTATAAACACTTGCTTATACATCTTCTGCACCATCGATACTGCTTCAGCGACGCTGACGTCGTCGCCGTTGCCGCGATATTGCAAACCGGCAACCGAACCTTCGTTGGCCACGTTGATCAAAGCACCGTTGCCGTCACCATTGACGATACGGTCAAATACTGAATTGAGAGCAATTTCACCGGTGTTGGCCATAGATTTGGACACCGAGCTGGTTGTGGTCTGCGCCGTACCGGCAGTGGCCCACATCACACGCTCAGGGTCAAAGGCCAATTCCAACAAGCGCTGGTTGTTTTCTCTTTGAATAATTTGAAACTGTGAGTCGGACATAGGCAGACCATAGGTCGTCATCAAGTTGTCGAAAAGCTCACTGTCTCTGGCTGCCGCTGGAGTACCGGTACCCATCATAGGGAGCTGCTGATAAGCGATACCATAACCTTCGTCGCACATTTTCATAACGAAGCTGTAGGCCTGCCATGTATGCATGGTGCCCTTATCGGATGCGCTCACGCCTGTGGACTGGTCCTTATGCAGACTGTCGGCGGAGTTTGCGGCCGCAGCATAGGGGAAACGAGCAAAGTAACCTTTCTTACCGGCAGTACCACGAAGACCGGGGGCCGATGCCAGCGTGTCCGGCGTGGGAGTTGAGCCCTGGCCGTTTTTGCCGGTGTCGACTTGAGCAAAAGCAGCGGGGATAACCGCGGTCAGAAGCAACATTAGTAAAGAAAATAAGAGCGTCAGGCCAAAAAGGCGACGCCCACTGGAAGCGCCTCCGCTCTTTTGTTTTTCTGGCTGAATTAGCTTTTTCATCCGGTCTCTACCCTTAGTAATCTGAATTGCTGCTTTGTACGTAGTAAGAAAAAAATCGAAGTTAGCGTCTCATTAGCACCTGATGGTTGCCATCGGACAAAGATACCGTGAGCCTGTCGCTCCATGGTCTACCGAAGATTGTGATGGTGCCTTTGACTTCCTGATTGGGCTGTACAAGAGTCGTGTCGAAGTCAGCTCTCATTGCCGCATCTGTTAGCTTACGGTTGTTTTCGGCCACCGAAAAGTCATCTGTATTAAACGAAAAATCACCCTGGCCGTTGTTTTTGATTACGACCGAAAGAGTTGATTTGCGGGCAGTTATGTTGACTCCTTTGAGTTCAACAGAAACCGTGCTCGGAGCGGAAGCCGGTGCATTGTCGGCGACTGCTTCAGGAGCTGCCTGGGGTTGTTGTGGTGCCGGAGCGAGATCGCCTTTATCGGCTGGTTTTTCGGCAACTGCAGTGGACTTGCCTTTCTTCACCGCTTTCGCTTTGCCTTTTTTGCCGCCGTCGGCTGGCTGAGCAGCCATTGGTCTTGCAGGCAGCGCAGTGGCTACGGCTACATCATCGTTCTCAACTTTGGGCTTGTTGCCAAAACCAAACATCGAACCAATAGAAGGAATTCCCAGACCAAACATGCCTTTGTTTTCTGCGGCCACAGGCTGAGCGGGCTCAGGCTGACTGATGGCATCGGCGTTAGGGGTGATACCGGAAACGCTACCTATGATGGAACGAGCGGCATTGGTGCCTGCGGCACTGGCCAGTTCCGATTGCGCCGACTTCATATCATCGCGGGCACTATCAGCTTCGTTCTGAGCCTGGGCCTGATCGGCCAGGGCTCTTTGTTTTTCCGAATCGGTATTGGCCACTTCGGCTTCCTGCTTACGGGCAGCGGAAGTCTGTTGAGCCAGAGCAAATTTGTTGTAGGTGTACAGATAACGATAATACGACTGCACCAGATCGCTCTGGGCACGACGCACGGCCTGCACTGATTTGGGATTGAGTGCGACAGGCTTAAAAATACTGTCGACCTGGCGCTGACCGACTGAGAAACTACCCTTGGTGGCATCGGAGGGCAGACCGATATCCACTCTGGCTAAACTTTCCGCTAGTTTTTCGTCTCTGGTAATGAGTTGTTTCAAGGGTCCGCTGGTTTGAGCACCCTTCCACAATATTTTCAGATCATCGCGCTGCTTATACGGAGAGCGAGACGGCATACCGGTGGGAGTGATTGGAACAAAGCTCGTTCTCTTGCGCTCAGGCTGCATATCTTCGGCGGCATGAGCACGGGGCACCGCCTCTCCCGAACCAAACAAGCCAGCCGGACGAGCCGGTTGGGCTGGTTGCATCATCTGCGGATATTGGGCCGGATAGGGCACTGCGTAAGGATTGAGATAAGGATTGGCGTAGGGATTAGCATACGGATTGGCGTAAGGATTGGCATACGGATTGTTAGGATCTGCTCCCGACATATTGGCCTGCGTGGAAAGAGTCACGGCCGGAGGCGGTGGCGTCAAATTGCCACCGGAGAGAGATCCCGGTGGCGGAGGAGGCACGGAGCCGCCGTAAGATCCATATGAAGCCGCTTTGCCTTTGGAGGCATCGGCCACCAATTGTGGTGGCGGCATCGGCTGAGGGGCACTGGAATTGCCCATGGGAGCAGGACTGGCTGTGGGATTAGACCACATGTCCGGCACACCGGTCGAGTTGGGAGCGCCTTGATAAGGAGTGCCACCATCGAGAGCGGCGTTGATGCTGTTGGCGGTGGCATCCTGACTCGATATAGGATCGGTGGAAACCTGGGGCAGAACGCGACCACTACCATCGGCACTGGACGACTGCTGCTGCGACTGCTGCATGGCTTGAGCCTGAGCCGCCTGATCCGCCATGCGCGCAAGGTCATCCTGTTTAGCTTTTTCCAAAAATCTAGGATCGATTTTCGGTCTCAACTGCCCAAGAATGCCCCCACCAACAGGTACAGCTGTCGCAGAATCGTGTCTGCCCAGGCCGCCCGCCAGAGACGTGCAACCGGTCAGCATCATTGCTGCAAAAACTAGAATGGTAAGGGATACGCGCATGGACTGAGTAGTTTCCTCTTTAATGACCAAGTAATTTAGCTCTGACTCCTAAAGATGTGGATGAGTTGCCGCCGCCGCCATAATTGGCGCCCTGTCCGCCGCCGCCGTAGTTACTGCCGTAAGCAGCCGGGCCGGCCGCTGCCGAAACTGTCGAAGGACGGCCTATTGGACGAGCCGATACGCCGGTGCTGGTTTTTTGCTGGCCGCTTGCGCCGTTGCCTCCCAGTCCACCCATTTTGGTCGAGGGCAGTGCATTTGCTGGGCCCATGCCGCGAGCGGGAATGTTACTGGGACCAAATCCTGATTGAGGCAATGTGTTGCGTTCCAATCTGATTTGTTTGGGTCCACCGTCGCCGAGGGGGATGCCGCCTTCCGGGATGCGACCATTGTTGGAGCCAACAGGTCCGACCGGAATTTGGAAGCCCGGGTCGTTGGATGGAGCGGTACGGTAGTCGTGGACAATCGGTCCATCATCGACAATCTGTACCTGCATATTTGATTTGTACCAGCCGGTCTGCTGCAACTGTCCTTTTTTGACGTTAACAGAATTCTGTGCTTTTGCTTCTGTGGTAAAGGTGTTGAGACAGAGCGCCGCTATGGCACTCACCGTAATCAATATCCACCTTTTGTTTTCGCTTCTCATGTCCTGATCCTCGTATTGTTCAACTTGCCAAAGCCATTTAGCAATTTTTAGTGTCCGCCCATACTGGGCATCTTGATAGGCATTGAATAGAGCGGCCTTGTCAGTTGACGTCCCATTCTCTGCCCAATTCTCTTGATTCCTCGGCCGAGCTGGCTCTGTGATTTGCGCTTGTTGCCGCCATTTGCCTGATCATCCGGGAGTGAAAGATCTTGAGTTGTCGATTGATTAATCTGCACCGCCTGTGGTGCTTCGGGTGCGGCATCGCCGGTACCCTTCTCGTCCAGCTTGGGCTCTTTGCCCAGGCCGCGGAGAGCGCGGGAGGAAGATACTCCGCCGCCACCGCCACCACCAGAAGGAGCTCCTCCGGTCGAAGCGCCGTCATGGCTGGAATACATTTCAGCCCCCTTGCCGGTCTTGTTGCCGGCCTTGAAAGCGCCGGGCTCATAAGTGGTGTAGCCACCGTGATTTTCGGGAGGACGCCTCATGCCGGGAGCGGGGCCATCCATACCACCGACGTATCGTCCACCACCGCTGCTGCCGCCGGCCGCCATGAAAGATGCTCCGCGAAGACCGGGGAGGTCGAGGGAATCGGGGAGAGGAGGAAAGCCTGCCGGGGCTATGGGCTCGTCACACACGATGGGCTCGAGGGAGATGTCCGGTCTGCGTTTGATTGTGCGGCTCCAGCCACTGGGGCCCTGGGCCTGTTGAGGAGAGGGATTGACGACCTGATAGCCACCGGGCGGGCCGTGGCGTTCACTTTGTGTACCGCTGGAATATTGATTGTCACCGGGCTGGTGAACAAACTTGCCCATGTTTACGGGAGGCAGTTGGGCAAAAGCCGGCTGGGACAATATAAGTAGGGGAGCAATAGCCATTGCAAAAATGCCGAAGCCTGCTACCGCAGGGGTTCGGAGCAGGTTGCCAAGATGGCTCGCTGTGGGTGCTTGTTTCACGCTTTATCCCTCCACGGGACAAACAACTGATGCTTATTTCATGCCCTTATTTACTAGTAAGAAAGCGTAGTAAAAGAAAGAAAACAGGCTTGACAACTAAATAGTACGATATTATTCCGCCGTCAGCTCTCCCAAATCTGCGAGCGAAACCCCGAACCGGCAAGCAGGGTGAGTCATTTTTAATTCTTTTCGGCGCCCTTGTCAACATCCAATAGGTTAGTTGCCAAGAAATTGTTAGCTAGCCAACATTTTTCATGATTCTCGGCCCCAAATTTTTATTTGCATACAGGGTAAATCCCACTTGCGTAAAAAAAGCCCACCTTTACAGTGAATCTAATGCTTCGCCAAAAGAATTTGGCCGGTCCGAAGAATGGGTATTACCTTTTCTATGGATAGCTCGCTGCAAAGGCTCCAGCGTCCGATAAGCACAGGCGATTACAACCGCAAAAAACGTGGCTGAATACTATGTAACATCGCTTTATATGTTTAGTCGATCAGTTATTTACCAGGATCAAAAACTTGAACTTCACAAAACCCAGGCCTGGACTGCCAATAGCTCTATCTATTTCTATCGCCTTTGCCTTTAGCGTGCCTTTCGAAACGGCTGCCGCAGCCGCTCAACACAAGCGCCGTAGCGGTGGCGGCGGTGTCTACCTGAACACACCCAACCCCACAAACCCGCTGGAGCACAACAACCGCGGCGTTGAGCTGGGACAGAAGGGCCTCTGGCCGCAGGCTATCGACGAAGCGAGAATGGCCCTTGATGGTGATCCGGACAACGATATCTTTCGCCGCAACCTCTCCGGGGCGCAGCTGCAGTACGGTACGTCCTTAGCGAACAAGAAAAACTATCCGGAAGCGGTCAAGCAATTTCGCGAGGCCCTCTTCACCGACCCAGAAAATGGACCAGCCGAAAACGGGTTGAACAGATGCCTCTCAGCCCTGGGCAAGCCCCCGGGCGATCTTTCATACCGCCTCTCTTTAGCCGCAGGGGCCGAGGGGCAGGGTATGTACAACATCGCCGCTGTCGAATACCGGATATGCTGTCACATTTCGGACAGTGGACCAAATAACTACAAACTCGGGCGCGCCCTGCTCAAGGCCAATAAAACAGTAGAAGGCTACGAAGCCCTGCGCACCGCCCTGCGCAAAGACTGGGGCAAAGACGAGCAAGGCGAGCTTGGTGAGTGCCATGTGCTCATGGCAGATAAACTACTAGAGTTTGCCTATATCGCTAAGAAACAGGGCAATATGCCGACCTTCGTCAAACGACTGAACAATTCAATGGTCGAATACAGGCGCGCCTGCATGATCAATCCCTCTAATATGCAGGCTGTTCACGGATTGACGGAAACCGCCCGTGAAGCCGTCACACTGCAACCTACGTTTGCCAATCAGTTAGCGTTAGGCAGCGCCTATCTGCTGCAACTCGATTTTGACCGGGCCAAAGTTTGCTTTGAAAAAGCCTGGCGCCTCAATCCAAGCAGCCCCGAATTAGCTCGAGCCCGCCTCGCTTTCCACGGAGCTGTTGTTGACTCGGGTGGAGGTATTGTCCAACCGATGCGCATCGCCGAGTCGGTGCAAAAAGTTGAAGACCTACTGGCCAAAAACCCAAAAGATGCAGACCTGCTCTATATAGTAGCCAAAGGAAAGTCACGCATTGGCGATAACGCCGGAGCCATGGACGCCTGTGAAAGAGGGCTGCAGATCCGCAAATATGATGAGCGCCTCAATAAATTGATGCAGCAATTACGTGGCGGGGGCGACCAAGGAACGATAGCAACGCCTGGTCAGACAGGCATGCCTGTTGTGCCGGGACAGCCCGGCGGTCAGCCTGGTGATACCGGCAGCGGTGGCACGGTAGCTCCCGGAGGCCAACCGGGTGGTACGGCAGCCAATTCTGGAGGAGCGGCAGCCGCAGCTGCGGCCGCAAAAAACGCCGCAGCCTATTCAAATATCGAAGGCTTGATCAAGAGCAATCAATACGACGCCGGCGCCGCCGCCGCCGATGCCCTCGTCACAGCGTCGCCGGGCGACGGTCAGGGCTGGAATCTCAAGGGCGTGTGCATGGAGAAGAAGGGCGACCTCGATGACGCTGCCGTTTGTTATCGCCAGGCCGCCGCTTTAAAAATCAAAGAAGCCGACGACTCGCTCAAGCGAGTCAACGATATGCGAATCAAGCCGCTAATGGCGCAGGCCGAAGACCTGATCAGCAAAAAGGATCTACCGGGAGCGGCTGAAATTTTGAACCAAGCTACCAGTATGTCGCCAAAAGATGTGGCATTATGGCGGAAGTTGGCCGATGTTTTAAGACAGAACGGTGACGAAAAGGGAGCGGAAAGGGCGAAGAAAAAAGCTGATGACGCGGAGAAAGCAAAGTAAATCGATAGTTTCAACACTTGTCCTGGCCGCCTTTTTAGCGACCGGGGCTTTGCCTGTCTGGGCATCGACACTGGCCGACGCCGATGACCTCCTATTGCAGGGCAAAAACAAAGATGCCGAAGACATGTACCGCGAGCTGGTCGGCGAGGACGCTTCCGGCGACGCCTATGCCGGGCTGGTAGTGGCACTGGCCAAGCAAAACTGGCCGGTCAAAATTTTGGAAGGCGAGAAGCTTCTGAAGAAGGCCAAAGAAAAATTCCCCGACAATCCCAATTTGATTGCCGCCGGTGGCTATGTTTCTTACGTCCACTCAAAAACCGTGGCCAACCCGGCCAAGCGGGACCTGTATCTCGAGGCTTCCGCCAATCTTTGCCAGAAGGCAATCGACAAAAATATCAATCTAGTCCTCGCCTATCAGACACTAGGTCTGGTACGCATGGCCCAGGACGACTTTGAAGCGGCAGTGCCGCCCCTGCGTAAAGCGGCCACCCTGGCCGAAAACTGCGTCAATCTGACGATGCTGGCGCAGGCCCTGCTCAGACTTGATCCCAAGGACAAAGATGCCGAAGAGCTCGTCGAAAAAGCGCTCAAGCTAAAAAGCGACTACGCTCCTGCCCATCTGCAAAAAGCGGTAGTTCTGAACAATAAAGGCAAATGCGAAGACGCCTTTATGGAATTGCACAACATCCCCGACAGTCAGCGCAACAGCGAATGGCACACAGTTGAAGGCAATATTTTCCGCAGCCAGGGCGACGGACCGTCGGCCTTGCAAAGCTGGAACAAAGCCAACATGGAAGACCCGCGCAACCCCGAGCCCTATCGGCAAAAAGCTGAATACTATTCGATGCGCGGTGACGGTCAACTGGCCATCGCCGAGTATCACAACTCGCTGGAAATACTGCCCAACGACTTCACCCTGCGCGACGCTCTAGCCGATCTGGCTCTGCGCGAAGACAAAGTAGACGTGGCGGAAGCTGAATATAAGACCATACTCGAGGCCAAGCCAGACGACCCCAAAGCCTTGCTCGGTCTGGCTCGGGTCGGCTTCCGCAAGTACCGAAAAGAAGGCACCTATCCCCCTGACTTTACGCAGTTGATGGACAAGTTGACCAACGTCATAACGACCGTGACTTCGGTGCAGGGCTCGATGGTACAAGATGGCACGCGCAACCTACAGGAGCGTATAGAAAGCTCAGAAGCCGAAAAAGCGATTGCCCAGAACCGCTTTCGTGATGCCGCCAAAATCTTCGTCGGCTTGATCGAAAAGCACCGCGAAGATCCATACGCGTTGATAAATGACGCCGATTCTTTCTATATGGAAGGCGACTATCGCTCCAGTGAAAAAGCCTACACCGCGGCTAAAGAATTTTCCGAAGTATCAACCAGAGCGGAACAGGGCCTGAGCAAAATCCAACATCAGCGCAATGAGGCGCAGAGGCTGACCAAACTCGGTGACGCCATGTGGAAAACGCCGGAAGTGGCAATCGACTTCTACAAGCAGGCGCTCTCTGCGGATCCTCAGTGTGCGGCCGCCTATTACGGCCTCTACGGAATTTTTTCCAAGACCGATAAAGAAAATCCCACACAGGCCATAGACTACTCGCAAAAATTCCTCGAGACTTCGGAAGATACCAATCCGCAGCGCAAGGAAGTAGAAGGCAATCTAGTAAAGTTGAAAAAACGTGAGAATTCCGGCAAAGGGAAGTAAGATAGAGATGCAGCTGGAGGTTAGTAATGGGTGTTAAGAGAAAAAAGGCAGGCCGGGGAACGGTCGACGATTTTGACGCCACCCCACCTGGTGACGGTGACATTTCAGCCGGTAATAATCGTCCAAACCTGCCGCGACAAAATAATGCCGGTCCAGAAAAAGGGCTTAAAAAGTACATTCACTCTTACCAGACCTTTCTAATTACTTCGTTCCGAAATACACCTCGCGATCAGCAAGAGAATTTCATCAACAGGTTTTCCCAAGTACTATGCATCGGTATCGCCGTTGTAATTCTGCAGCTCTTTTATTCGGTGCTAATACCGACGGTACGCATCATCTCATTGCCGCTCGTAGCCGCAGTGGCCTGGTTCGTCGCTAACAAGCTGGTGGCACCGGCGCTCATGGTTAGGTTAGGCCATCTGATGAATGATCGGTAAAGACAGTGACCATCCACGCATGCGACAAACTCATATCGAGGCTCTTCCTCTAATGGTTCTATTTGCCTGGCAGTTAGACATTCGTTGTAAGTAAAGAAAATTCCGGTAATAGCCCCAACGTTCTCATAAACATCATGAACATAAACAAAAACAATTTAAAACTTTTGGGTGGTGGCATCATCGTCCTTGCAGCAGCATCAATAATGCTGGGACCGATAATGACTTATATTGCGGGCCTTGGCCGAATGATCTCGTTTGTCATTACGGCTGTGCTGATTGCATTCATGATCACATTTGTCGTCAAAAAATTATCGAGCACCGGCTGCAAAGAACGCAGCACCACTACTAGTGGCTGCGACAACGGGCCGGAAGCAAGGACAAATGATTCGGAGACCTGATATATGCACAAGCACGGTGTGAAAATAGCAGGGACGGCCCTGGTCCTGGCGTTATCTAGCATAGGCTCACTGCCGGATGCATACGCCGCAGACAAAGGCGGTCGCGACTTTTACCGAGCACCAAGTAATTTCGCCGGTAAAACGCTGGTCCTACCTATAGGCACATGTTTCGAAGGTCGTATTCAGAGCACCATTGGTTCCAGCGCATCGCGCTCGGGCGAGAGCTTCACCATCGAAGTCAGCGCCCCTCTTTTGGCTAACGGTTCTGAGGTTTTGATTCCCTCCGGGTCTGAAGTGATAGGTGAGGTCGCGGAAGCAATCTCTTCCGGCGCTCAACCCCACGACAAAGGTACGAACCGTCCTCTAGGTATTTTGCGTGTGCAGCTCACCACCTTGAAGCTTCCCGACGGCATGACTTATCCTCTGGTCGCCTCATTTGCGCCGGATGGCAGCGCTCGCGGCCGCAGAGGCGGTGGGGCCATGAACGCACGTAAAAGTGGCGTCGGCTACATCGGCACTCAGGCAGGATTCGATGCAGTCAATCCTTCGCTCCAGCCCAAATCGACAAGAAACGGTAGGGGCAGATTGGAAGTCCTGAAGCGCTCAGAAGTATTGAGCGATCCGGTCCTGGGCGATGCCGGCGGCAGCAACAATAACTCCACAGGCCAAGTGCGGGCGCTGATCCGCAAGGGCCGGGACCTGATGATTTTGCGCGGCTCCTCAATAACAATCAAACTCGATGCACCGCTCAAAATCGCCTTCGGAGCTTCCACAGCTCAAACGTCAATGGAATCGCCCAGTCCTGACGAGCCGACAAATCACAGCGGCAAGCACTTTTCCAAAACCCGACCGCAAGCATCCGATGATGGGCAGGCCGATGCCGACGACGGCGGCGGTCACCAACAGAAGGCTCCAACACAGCAACCAGCGAGTGGTGGTCGCCAGAGCGGTGTCCAGCCTACCGGTGTAGAGCAACCAGGAAGTTCATTCTAACTATGCCACAAGCAAAAAAAGCAAGCAGCAGCCAGAATCAGGAAGAGTTACCTTTCGTACTGGCGATTACAGGCGCCTCGGGTGCAATTTATGGCATGCGTCTGTTGCAGTATCTGATGGAGGTCGGACAACCAGTCGACCTACTAGTCTCCAAAGCGGCGCTGCGTGTCATGTTCGAAGAGCATGATCTGACTTTCGGTGATGACCTCAAAGGAGGATTGCTACGCTACTTAGAGCTACCGGATACGGTGCCTTTGAAAGTGCACACATTGGCAGATTATGGTGCTTCGGTGGCCAGCGGCAGCTATCGCACGCGAGGCATGGCAGTGGTGCCTTGCAGCCTCGGCACACTGGGAGCGCTTGCCGCCGGCCTGACGGAAAACCTGATCCATAGAGCAGCAGCTGTGACACTAAAGGAAAGGCGCACTCTGCTGGTGCTCGTACGAGAGATGCCTTTCGGTCACATTCAATTGAAAAACATGTTGACCTTATCTGAAGCTGGAGCTGTCGTATCATGCGCCTCTCCAGGTTATTATCACAGGCCGCAGACAGTCTCCGACCAGGTCGATTTTGTCGTCGGTAGAGTGCTTGATCAATTTGACTTTGACAATACCCTCTTTAAGAGATGGAAAGAAGACAGTAGACCAATCAGCCAGAACAAATCGGCGAAACAACACGAGGGATCGAAGAGCTGATGAGCTCTGAGACTGGAGAACCATACTCATTTGTGATTGGCACCGTCACCGGCGTCAGAGGCTTGCATGGAGAAATGCGAGTTAAATTACAAAGCGATTTTGACATGATCGAATCGGTCGATAATGTCAAACTAAAAATTGGTGCCACCACATATAATGGCAGAATAAAGTGGCTCAAGGCTGAAGGTAAGGCAATACTACTGCGGCTTTTCGACTATGACAATATCGATCAGGTCGAGCCCTTGATAGGTTGCACAATTTACACCCAAAAATCCCAGTTGCGCGAACTCGAAGACGACGAATGGTGGTTTGGCGATCTGGTCGGCCTCAATGTATTCACCACCGGTGGTGAACAGGTCGGCGTTGTCAGTGCCATCGTAGATAGTGGCAACTATCTATTAGAAATTAAAAACGGTGAGAAGGTCTTCCTCGTCCCCTTCGTCAAAGCCCTCGTTCCCCTGGTCGACATCAAGGCCAAACGTGTGGAAATCGAGGCCCTGCCTGGACTTATGGATTAAAGCGCAGCCCCTGGCTTTGAGGCCCACATTAACAATAACTCCTATTAAATCGGGTTGGAACAACTTGATATCCAAGACCTGATCAATTACCTTTATATGCAGAGTTAAAATTTAAACCGGCATCCAAAAGCCACCCTCGGCAACTTCGCACCTCGAGGAAGGCTGATTCTCGGCATCCTGAAGCAGACGGCCTGTCTGTTTCCAGAGCATGGTCGAGCACCTCTCCCTCATGAGTGCAGACAGATATGAACCCCGTTTCCACACTTCCCGTCTTACTTCCCACAATCGTGCCCGAGGAGCTTGAGCGCCTCGACATGTACTTGCCGACGGTCAACGTCATCTCTTACTCCGGACCGGGCGAGAGCGGAGGAGTACCGGCTTCTTTGTCCCCAGTAGTCAAACGACTGGGCACCCGAGTCAATTGGTTCGCATTGTCGAACATGCCGGAAAACAAAAATCCCAAAAGCACTAACAGTCGCCAGGATGACCCAACCCAACCGGGTTTCGCATACTATTCACCCAAAGTCCCGGCCTGGCTGGTCAGTTCACACTACGAAGTCTCGCATGACTACCTGTCGCCGCTTTTGCATGGCCTGAACGATCAGGCAAAATTCGATCCGGACGCCTGGAAGTCTTATCGCATGCTGTGCGAGTCGGTTGCTTCCGAATGTCTCACAGTTGCCTCCGACAGTTTCCCCACCCTATGCTGGTTACACGACTATCAATTAGCTCTGGCCGCTCCGATACTCTCGGCTGAAGCGGGTCTTGTCCTCTGTCAGTTCTGGCACGTGCCCTGGCCCAAAGCATCGGTTATGGCCGCCTCTCCTATAGGCAAGGAGCTGGTCGAGGCCCTGCTGAAAAACAAACTGGTGGGATTCCATACAAACGAATACGCCGACAATTTCCTGGCCACCGTTGCCGCTATTTTGCCCACAGCCCAGGTCGACTGCCAGAAAATGACAGTCTCCTATGACGGCACAGTCACCAACATAACTGTCATGCCACTGGGTATCGACCTGCCTTTCTGGCAAAAACTGGCGATGTCGACCAAGCCTTTGTCTGAAGCTTTGATTCCAAAACACAGCCTGGCCAGCCAGATTATTCTGGGTGTGGAAAGACTCGAAGCCTCAAAAGGTGTGGTTGAGCGCATCAACGGCATCGAACAGCTCTTAGAAGATCAGCCAACACTAAGAAGGCGCTTCCACTATGTGCAAATCTCGCAACCCGGCAAAGGCATAGGCGATATTTCACGCGACTACGAAAAACTAGTTGAGGGTCGCATCGAAGCGGTCAACAAAAAGTACTTTCACGACGGCTGGCAGCCGATCATTCACATCCGGGGCAATCTTGATCAGGCGCAACTCTCGGCCTGGTATCAGGCCGCAGCCGTGCTCAGCGTCAATTCCGTTTCAGACGGCCTCAATTTAATCGCCAAAGAATATGTCGCCTGCCGCTTCGACGAGCAGGGTGTGGTTGTGCTTTCGCGCAATGCCGGCTCGGCCAAGGAGCTGGCGCAGGGTGCACTGCTAGTCGATCCCACTTCACCTAAGTCTGTGGCCGACGCCTTCTATTTTGCACTCACCCTTGACCCTGAAGAAAAGCGCAGACGCATGGGCTCGATGCGCAGGGTCATAGGTTGGAATCAATTACACAATTGGGCACTGGGATTTCTGCGCCAGGCTCTGGCCAAGTAAATACTTAGCTACAGCTCCAGGCTTGCTTCCGACTTACCACTTGAGTAAGTTGAATTTTTCCATGTCCACAGTCGAAGAATTGCGGTATAGCGACAGCACGATAGCCAGACCGACGGCGGCTTCGGCAGCGGCGACGGTGAGGATAAAAATCGAGAAGAGCTGACCTTTGACGTTGGACGGATCGACATAACGCGAGAAGGCAATCAAGTTGATATTGACGGCGTTGAGCATAAGCTCAATCGACATGAGCACGCGCACAGCGTTGCGCGATTGGCACATGCCGTAGACACCAAGGGAGAAAAGTAAAGCAGCCAACACCAGATAGCGAATCAGCTGTTCTTGATGCAGGGTCAAAATGACAAAAGAAACAAGCAGTGTCATGGTGATGATTACGGCTTTATTGCCACCGGCGGAACGGACCATCCAACCAACCAGAGCCAGGATAACGCAGGTCCAAAAATCGTAGTGGTGGGAGACAACTTTCTCCAAGCCATCGGGTCCAAAAAGGACGCCGGCATAAGTACCAAGTACGGCAGCGGCAAAAACACAAAAACCGATGGCGATTTTCGCAGAGAGTCCGTCGTCCTGACGACGGGCCACCATGGCGGGACTTTGTTGTGGGGTCAGCTTAACGTTCACTTTTCCTACTACCTCTGCAACGCTAGATTGTTTTCTGCTTTCTTGGCTTCTTCAGCAATGGTCAAATTGCTTTCTTCCTCGTCCTTGCCTTCATTCTTGGCCAACATGATCGCTCCCATTAGAGCGGCCAGGAGCAGAACCGAAGCAAATTCAAAGGGAATGGCATAAGTTGTGGTCAACCCGGCGCCCAGAGTTCTCACTACATCTGTAGGCATCGGATCTGTGCTGATCGGCCAGTGGGTCTCACCGGTCAGAGCGGCATAAATTGTGATGAATGAAAAAACCGAAACCCAGAGGACCAGATTGCGCTTGATGGAATTGAAGAGTTTGACCAATGGCGCGGATTTGTCGTCAACTATGACCTCAGCCCTTTCAGCTTCCAGGCGGGGGTTGGTCAACATCAGGGCGATAACTACAACGAGGGTGATACCGACGGCGTAAATCATCACTTGCGCCAGGGCTAAGAACTGCGCGTGGAGCAAGAGGAAGATACCGGATATGGTGCCGAAAACACCAATCAGGAGGAAGCCGCAGCGTATGATTTTTCTATCGGCAATCACCCCGACAGCCAGACAGATAGCCAGCGTGGATAGGATATAGAAAAGCCAGCTCTCGACAGCAGGCGCTGCTAAAAGTTGGGCGATTGTGCTTTGCTGATCCATGTTTCTTCTTTCCTTGTCTGCTCAGGCGCAGAGGTACCAAACTGAACTAGTCTTTTTTCTCTTCGTCTTTCTTGTCGTCGGCTTTCTTGTCTTCAGCCTTTTTCTCTGGCTCGGCTTTGGCATCTGCTTTAGCTTCGGCGGGCTTGGCGTCGGCTTTAGCCTCAGCAGGTTTAGCATCGGCTTTGGCTTCGGCGGGCTTGGCGTCGGCTTTAGCCTCAGCAGGCTTAGCGTCAGCTTTGGCTTCAGCAGGCTTAGCGTCAGCTTTGGCTTCGGCGGGCTTGGCGTCAGCTTTAGCTTCAGCAGGCTTAGCGGCAGCGCCCGCGGCTGGGGCGGCTCCGGCTGCGGCAGGCTCAGCCGGCTTCTTGGCCGGTTTGGGCTTGGGCAACGGCATACCTTTACCTTCAAAATAGAAAGCCGACTCGTCCTGACTGAGTGTCAGTTTCTTCAAATCGTATACGAGCGATTCACGAGAGTAATCGGCCATTTCAAAATCATTGGTATTGATGATGCAATAGGTCGGACAAACTTCAGTACAGAGTCCACAAAACATGCACAAACCATGGTCGATTTTGAAGTCGATCAGCTCGAGCTTATTGGTCTCCGGGCTCTTGTGCGATGTAATCTCGATGCACTTGTCGGGGCAGACGCGCTCGCACTGACGGCAGGAGATACAGAGGTTTTCACCGGTATCGGGATTTACCGTGAGCGCCAGGCGACCGCGGAAGTGGGGCGATAGCTTGGACACTTCATCGGGATAATTTTTGGTGATGGGCTCGCGGAAGGTGTGTTTGAAAACAGTCCCGAGACCTTTTTTGATCTCATTTAACCCACCAAAGGCTCTGGATATGACGTTACCCATGACAGATTACGAACCCCCTTGCGAACACGAGTACCAGAAAAACAATCAGCGAAAGAGGAATCAGTCGCTTCCAACCAAATGCGATCAGTTGGTCAATACGGAAACGAGGCAGTGTACCTCTAACCAGAATGGCGAAAAACACGATGGAGTACACCTTGAAGATTACCCAGAGGGTAGCGAAGAGCATCTCAGGGTTGATCAAATGCAACTGAGCGCAGATTGGGCTCTCACGCAGAGCTGCGATACCGGAGGAAAGACCGGGAATTTTGTCGAGTATATAAGGAGGGATAGGATTGTCGCCGCCACCAAGGAACATAACGGTAGTGATGCTGGAGACAACAAACAGGTTGGTGAATTCCGCCAGGAAGAAAATGGCGAACTTCATGCCACTGTATTCGGTGTTGTATCCACTTACCAGTTCAGATTCAGCTTCCGGCAAGTCGAAGGGAATACGGTTGATTTCAGCGCATGCCCCTGTCAGATACATGCAAAAGGAGATAATCAGACAAACGACGAGAATGGCAGCAGCTAAACCAGAGACCATGCCGAAGGGATAGTAGCTGTTCAAAATTGCAGAGGTTGAAGTGGCTGCGCCTTGCGGTCCGGCCCCCATAGAAGCAGCCAAGACTTTGTCCAGCCCGGTCAGCACGCCACCACCGAAGAAATTCCAATTGAGAATACCGCCGGCCTGTTGCTCGGCAATTTTTACCATGTCCAATGTGCCGGCCATTGTGCAAACAGACAAAATAGCCAGTACCAGAGGGATTTCATAACTGATGGCCTGGGCCGCGCTACGCAGTCCGCCCACCAGTGAATACTTATTGTTTGAGGCCCAACCGGCCATAACCAGAGCAACCACCGGGATAGCGGAAGCGGCCAGTACGTAAAAAATTCCAGTCGGCAAATTGAGCGATTGGAAAAACGGATGATTACTGGTAACGGCAGCCAGAAGGGGCACTGCACCGATGATCGATGGGGCGAAGAAAATAATGGGCGCCAGGGTGAACATGACGGCATCGGCACCAATCGGTGTGATGTCTTCTTTGAGCAGCAGCTTCACGGCATCAGCCATCGTCTGCAGATAACCGTCAAAACCGACTCGGTTCGGTCCTTTTCTTACGGTGAAGATAGCCAGAGCACGGCGTTCTAACAAAACCATGAACATAGCGTTGATAGGAATGAAAACCAAAATTGAAAGGGCCGGAACGAAAAATCTCAGTATTTCAACAAGCAAAGGATTGTCGTAGTGAAACACGTTCTCCAGAAGCATCGGCACTCCGATACCCAGAGCCCAACAAGCCAGCCACACCACCGAAAATGTGATGGTCAACCAGACAATGCTTAGCGTTGTTAGTTTTCTTATCTCAGCTACGTTTTGCATGGAAAGTGGTCTGCCTCTTGGTCTACTTACTTACTGATTGATTGTGCTTGGCTTACTGAATTTGGCGGGATTTAGCGGTCCACGTCGGGAAGGATGATATCGATGGAGCCAAAGATGGCCATGATGTCGGAGATAGGAGATCCGACCAACATCTCCGGCAATATAGATAGATTGCAGTAAGATGGGTTGCGCCATCTGAAGCGGAAGGGTTTTTCGCCACCGGTGGAAGTGACATAGCAACCGATTACGCCGCGGGGCGACTCTACTGC
>Ga0105248_10000644_pt1 | contig 39638 bp, 32 predicted proteins | sample KBSS34metaG_FD_81524 | JGI IMG/M metagenome (GOLD analysis project Ga0105248, IMG submission 81524) | Switchgrass rhizosphere microbial communities from Kellogg Biological Station, Michigan, USA - KBS S3-4 metaG | ecosystem: Host-associated > Plants > Roots > Rhizosphere > Soil | place...
ACGCAGCACGCCGCGCTGCTCCAGGAAGTCGAGGAGGGCTTGCGCGTCGGTGCGGGCCAGCTCGTGGCTCACGTCGGCCATGCCGCGCAGCTCGACGGTGGCGGACAGGCAGCCCATCGGCACCGGGCGCTGCGCGCCGGCGCGCCGCGCGATCTCCCACCAGGTCTGCGAGCAGGCCTCGTCGAAGGGCTCGTCGCCGGAGCACTCGGCCAGAAGGCTCACCTGCGCGCCGATGCAGCGCGCCAGCAGTTCGGCCTGCGGCCACAGCGGCGTGCCGGTGTAGAGGTGCATGACCGCCTCGCAGTCGCAGTGCAGGTCCAGCACCACGTCGGCATCGCAGGCGAGCTGCAGCAGGACCCGGCGCATGGAGGCGAGCTCGCCCGGCGCGCTGATCTGCGCCACCGCCTCGCGCAGCGCCTGGCGCACGAGGCGGCCGTTCGCCTGCTCGTCGGCGCCGAGCGTGAGCTCGACCCGTCGCCACACCGCGTCGGTGAGCGCCGCGTAGTGACGGTTGAAGTTCTCGCCCGAGTCCAGATCGAAGCGTCCCACCGGCTCGCGCAGCAGGCGCTGGGACAGGCCGATCGGGTTGGCCACCGGCACCACCACCACCTCGCCGTGCAGCGCACCCTGCGCCTCCAGCTCCGCCAGCCGCAGGCGCAGGTGATGCGCCACCAGCATGCCGGGCAGCTCGTCGGCATGCAGCGAGGCCTGGATGTAGACCTTCTGACCCACGCCGGCGGGGCCGTAATGGAAGCTCGTGAGATGCCGGGCGTTGCCGGGCGTGGCGACGCTCAAGGGGTGGATGCGTGTGTGCATGGTCGCAAAGGGTTCAGGTCCGCGCGCGCAGGTGCGCGAGCCATCGGCGCTCGGCCAGGTGCACCAGCGCCACGATGGCGAGCGTGAGGCACAGGTAGATGGCGCCGGCGGTCAGGAAGGCTTCGAAGGGCAGGTAGTGGCGCGAGTTCACTTCTCGCGCCGCGCCGGTGAGGTCGAGCAGCGTGACGACGCTGGCGAGTGATGTGCCGTGCAGCATGAGCACGACCTCGTTGCCGTAGGCCGGAATCGCGCGGCGCAGTGCGCCGGGCAGCACGATGCGACGCAGCACCTGCGTGCGCGACAGGCCCATCGCGCGCGCCGCCTCGACTTCGCCGACGGGCGTGGCGGTGATCGCACCGGCCAGGATCTCGGTCGTGTAGCCGCAGGTGTTGATGCCGAAGGCCACGCAGGCGCAGAAGGTGGCCGACTGCAGCCAGGGCCACAGGACGCTCTCGCGCACCGACTCGAACTGCGCGAGGCCGTAGTAGACGAGGAAGAGCTGCACCAGCAGCGGCGTGCCGCGCACGACGTAGGTGAAGGCCCACACGGGCAGGCGCGCCCAGGGCGAGTGCGAGGCCCGCAGCGTCGACAGCGGCAGCGCCGCCACGAAGCCGGCGACCAGCGCGATCAGGAGCAGCTTGAGCGTGACGAGCAGCCCCGACAGGTACAGCGGCAGGCTCTCCAGGATCGGCGCGAAGTTCATGGCTGCCGCGCTCCGCGCGACGGCAGCGCCAGCCGGCGCGTCAGCAGGTGAAAGCCGAGCTCGCTGACCGAGGTGACGAGGAGATAGCCCAGCGCCGCGGCCGCGTAGAAGACGAAGGGCTCGCGGGTGTTGCCCGCGGCCTGCGTGGCCCGCAGCATCAGGTCGGACAGGCCGATCACCGAGACGATGGCCGTGCTCTTCACGAGCACCAGCCAGTTGTTGGACAGCGAGGGCAGCGCGTGGCGCAGCATCTGCGGCAGCTCGATGCGCCTGAGCACCTGCGTGCGGCTCATGCCGCAGGCCAGGCCCGCCTCGCGCTGGCCGGCGGGCACGGCGAGGAAGGCGCCGCGGAAGGTCTCGCTCAGGTAGGCACCGAAGATGAAGCCGATGGTCAGCACCCCGGCGACGAAGGGGTCGACGTCGATGTAGTCCTCATGCCCCAGGCGCGCGGCGATCTCGTTCACGGCGAGCTGCCCGCCGAAGAAGACCAGCAGCATCAGCACCAGGTCGGGGACGCCGCGGATGACGGTGGTGTAGGCCAGCGCGATGCGCTGCGCCACGCGCGAGCGCGACAGCCGCGCCAGCGCGCCGGCGAGCCCCAGCAGCGCGGCGATGGCCAGCGAGCACAGGGCGACGCCCAGCGAGAGTGCGAGGCCGTGGAGCAGGGAGGGCAGGTAGCCGTGAAGCATCGGCTACTTGCGCGGGGCTTCACCGTAGACGTCGAAGCTGAAGTACTTCGCGGCGATCTTCTGGAAGCTGCCGTCGGCGCGGATGGCGGCGATGGCCGCGTTGAATTTCGCCTGCAGGTCGGTGTCGGACTTGCGCATGGCCACGCCCGCGCCCGTGCCGAAGTACTTCGGGTCGTCGTAGGACGGGCCGACGAACTGGAAGCCCTTGCCCTGCGGCGTCTTGAGGAAGCCGACGTCCACCGCGATGGAGTCGGCCAGCGCTGCGTCGATGCGGCCCGAGGCGAGGTCGAGGAAGACGTCGTCCTGCTTGCCGTAGCGCACGATCTCCGCACCCGTGAAGGTGTCGGTGGCGAAGCGGTCGTGGATGGTGGAGCGCTGCACGCCGATGCGCTTGCCCTTGAGCCCCTCGCGGGTGGGCTGCAGCGCGGTGCCGGCCTTCACGACCAGGCGCCCGGGGGTCTGGTAGTACTTGTCGCTGAAGGCCACCGAGCGCTTGCGCTCCTCGGTGATCGACATGGAGGCGATGATCGCGTCGAACTTGCGCGCCTGCAGAGCAGGGATGAGGCCGTCGAAGTCCTGCTGCACCAGCGTGCATTGCGCCTGCATCTGTGCGCACAGGGCGAAGGCGATGTCGATGTCGAAGCCGTGCAGCTTGCCGTCGGGGCCGACCTCGCTGAAGGGCGGGTAGGCGCCCTCCACGCCGATGCGGATCTTCTTCCAGTCGTTGGCCTGGGCGGCAGTGACGAGGGCCAGGCTCATGAGCGCTGCGGCCAGCGCGCGCGAAAACAGGTGAGGCATGGAGAAATGCTGCTGAAGGTGTTGAGACGGGGCGCGTTCCTGCCGCCCGGCGCGCGATGTTAGGTCCTCGCGCACCCGGCGCGCAGGCGGGATTGGCCGCATGCGCGAGGCCGCGGACCGCGCCCGGCGCGCTCAGTGCTCGGCCGCGGTGATCGGCTCGTACAGCGGGCGGCTGATCGTGACGGGCGTCACGTCGAGGTAGAGGTTGACGATGGTGTAGTCCTCGCCGCCGAAGGCGCCGGTGTACCAGCCGACGCTGTCGTCCCCGCGGCGCAGCTTGAATTCGAAGCCGAGGTCGGGCTGCGTGTCAGCGGGGTTGGGCTTGCCGGCGAAGGCCAGGCCGATGGCCTCGCTCTCGCGGCTGTCCAGCAGATTGCCCATGGCGTTCACGATGGTGAAGTCGCCGAGGATGTCCGGGTAGAAGCGCGTGCGCCGAAAGCCCGGGCGGAAGTCGGACGAGCGCGGGTCGATGCGCGCGTCGGCGAGCTTCTGCGCCGAGGGCGTGGTGACGCCGCTGCGCATGTCGTAGCGGTCGCCGCGGTCGAGGTAGGTGAGCCGCGCATTGCGCAGGTTGAAGGCGGCGATCTGCGGGTCCTGCGTGGCGTCGCGCAGGTCGACCAGCAGGGCGCCCTTGCCGCCGATCACCTCGATCTGGTCGCCGTGCACGATCGCCGCGGTGTTCTCCTCCACGCCGATGCCCAGCGTGTAGCCGCGCGAGACCATGAGCGGGAGCATGCGCCCGATGCGTCCGCGCTTGAGGAAATGCTGGTCGACGAAGAGCTTCGGGCCCACGAAGCCCAGGCCCTTGTCGATCTCCTTGCCGTCGCGCAGGCCACGCTTGAGCACGCCCAGCACGTCGCCTGCGTCGCGGAACATGGTGGTGCTCATGACCGCCGCGCCCGCGCTCGTGCCCGCGACCACGCCACCGGAATCGAACACCGACCAGATCGCATCGAGCAGCGGCGTGCGCCGGCCGTCGGGCTGCAGCGTGTCGGTGATGCGCGCCTGGGCGCCGCCGGCGAAGAAGATGCCGCGCGCATGGCGCACGGCTTCGACGAGCGCCGGGTCGTAGGGCGCCTGCGCGGGTTCGGTGGCGTCGGGACTGATGGCAGGCACGGTGATGGCCTGCGCCTGCGCGCCCTGGCGGTTGAGCGCGTCCACGATCAGGTTGCCCGCGCGCTCGGGGTTGGCCGCGGCGGTGGCGATCACCACCCACGGCGTGCCCGGCCCGCCGCTGAGCTCCACGAGGCGCGCCCACACCTGCGCGTTGTCATAGCGCAGGGCGCCGCCGATCGGGACGGCATAGCCCTTGCGCGGCGCGTCGCCGTCCCCGCGCGCGGGAGGCGCCGCGCTCACGAAGCTCGCCATGCAGAGTCCGAAGGCCAGGGCCACGAAACGAGCGACAGCGGTCATGCTGGGTGCCTCCATCAGGGGCGCGTCGAGGGGAGGGATGAGGGTCGCCATCTTTGCATCGCGCTCGCGGCGGTCAAGGTGCTGCAGCCCGGTGTCAGGCAGGCTCGGGAATGCGGGCGGGTGCAAGCTGCGCGTCCAGCTCGCGCCGCTCGTCGAAGACCACGCAGCGACCCTCGAAATGGCGCGCCCCCACGGTCTCGAAGTACTGGAGGATGCCGCCGTCGAGCTGCAGCACGTGGTCCACGCCGCGCTCGCGCATGAGCAGCGCGGCCTTCTCGCAGCGGATGCCGCCGGTGCAATAGCTCACCACCGTCTTGCCGGCCAGCTCCGCGGCATGGCGTTGCAGGGCGGCGGGGAACTCGGTGAACTTCGACAGATGCCAGTCGAGCGCGCCGGCGAAGCGCCCGGCCTGCACCTCGAACTCGTTGCGCGTGTCGAGCATGACGAGCTCGCGGCCCTCGTCGTCGTGGCCGGCGTCGAGCCAGCGCGCGAGGGTCTTCGCGTCCACCGCCGGTGCGCGCGCCTCGTGCGGGCGGATCGCGGGGTGGTCCATGCGGATGATTTCGCGCTTGAGCTTCACGCGCAGGCGGCGGAACGGCTGGGACGGCGAGCGGCTTTCCTTGGCGTGCAGATCGGCAAAGCGCACGTCCTCGCGCAGGTGGGCGAGAAAACCGCGAACCGCTTCGTCGCTGCCCGCGAGAAAGAGGTTGATGCCCTCGGGGGCGAGCAGGATGGTGCCCTTCAGGGCGAGCGCGCTGGCGGTGTCGCGCAGCGTCGCGGCCAGAGCTTGCGCGTCGATGACGGGCACGAACTTGTAGGCCGCGATATTGAGGATCTGGTGCACGCGGGGGATTGTAAGAACGCGCCCGCGCGCTAATGTTGTTGCGGGCCGCTGCCCGGCAGGCCCGAACTTTTTCAACTCAGGAGGCTGACATGCTCTCAACCGCGCCCGTCGTGAGCATCCTTCCGGTCATCGACATGCGTCGTGCCCGCGAGTTCTACGAACGCAAGCTCGGCCTCAAGCCGATTGGCGAGAAGCCCAACGGCCAGTACTTCTTTGCCACCGGCTCCGGCTCGCAGATTGCGTTGTATGAAAAGGCCGGCGGCACGCGCGCGGAGCACACCGCGCTCGGCTTCGAGGTCGAGGACATCGAAGGCGAAGTCACGAGCCTGGAGAAGGCCGGCGTCGTGTTCGAGGACTACGACTTGCCCGAGCTCAAGACCGTGAACCACATCTGCTCGATGGCCGGCGAGAAGGCCGCGTGGTTCAAGGACACGGAGGGCAATTACCTCTGCATCCATCAGACGCTGCACTGAACCCCTCGTGAAGGCGCGGGCTCGAACGCACGCGGCGGGCATTCCTGCACGCCGCGTGCATGGCTTTGGGCGCGGGCGTGCGGGTATGCCCGGCCTCAGGCAGGTGCCGCTTCCTACAATGGATGGATGCCTTTCGTTCACCTGCGCACGCACACCGAATACTCCGTCGTCGATGGCACCCTTCGCGTGGGCGACATGGTCGACGCCGCGAAGGCCGACGCCCAGCCCGCCCTGGCTATCACGGACCTCTGCAACCTCTTCGGCGCGGTGAAGTTCTATGGCGCCGCGCGCAGTGCCGGCGTGCAGCCGATCATCGGCGCCGACATTTGGCTCGCGCCCCAGCAGGGCGAGAAGCAGCCGAGCCGCCTGCTGCTGCTGATCCAGAACGCCAAGGGCTACCTGAACCTGTGCGAATTGCTCGCGCGGGCCTGGACCGACCACACGCCGCGCGCGCAACCCTGGCTGGAATGGGCCGATCTGGAGCGCGCGAGCGACGGGCTGATTGCCCTGTCCGGCGCGGATCTCGGCGCAATCGGCCAGGCACTTCTGGCGGGTGACGCCGAGCGGGCCGGCAACACGGCCCGGCGCCTGGCGGCCATCTTCCCGCAGCGCTTCTACGTCGAGCTGCAGCGCGCGGGCCTGCCCACGAACGAGCCCCATGTGCGCGCCGCCGTGCCCCTGGCCGCCTCGCTCGGCCTGCCGGTGGTGGCCACGCACCCGGTGCAGTTCACCGCGCCCGACGACTTCGAGGCGCACGAGGCGCGTGTGTGCATCGCCGAGGGCGAAACACTCACCAACCCCCGGCGCATCAAGCGCTTCAGCCGCGAGCAGTACTTCAAGACGCAGGCGCAGATGCGGGCCCTGTTCGCCGACGTGCCCGCCGCGATCGAGAACACCGCGGCCATCGCGCAGCGCTGCGCGCTCACGCTCGTGCTCGGCAAGCCGCGCCTGCCCGATTTCCCCACGCCCGAGCGCGACGGCACGCACATGCCGATCGCCGACTACTTCCGCGAGGCCTCGCATGCGGGCCTGGAAGAGCGCCTCGTGCAGCTCTATCCGGATACGGCGGCGCGCGAGCGCGCGCGTGCGCGCTACGTGGAGCGGCTGGACTTCGAGATCGCCACCATCCTCAAGATGGGCTTCCCCGGCTACTTCCTCATCGTGGCCGACTTCATCAACTGGGCGAAGAGCAACGGCTGTCCGGTGGGGCCGGGGCGCGGCTCGGGCGCGGGCTCGCTGGTGGCCTACGCGCTCAAGATCACCGACCTCGACCCGCTTCGCTACAACCTGCTGTTCGAGCGCTTCCTCAACCCCGAGCGCGTGTCGATGCCCGACTTCGACGTCGACTTCTGCCAGGGCAACCGCGACCGCGTCATCGACTACGTCAAGCAGAAGTACGGCCGCGACGCGGTCTCGCAGATCGCCACCTTCGGCACCATGGCCGCGAAGGCGGCCCTGCGCGACGTGGGCCGCGTGCTCGGCATGGGCTACGGCCACGTGGACAGCATCGCCAAGCTCATCCCCGCGCCCCCGGGCAAGACGGTGACGCTCGCGCGCGTGCCCGAGAAGCCCGATGCGAGCGTGATCTATGCGCGCAAGGAGGCTCCCGAGATCGAGGAGCGCGAGCGCAAGGAAGAGGAAGTGGCCGAACTGCTGGCGCTTGCCGAGCGCGTGGAAGGCACGGTGCGCAACATCGGCATGCACGCGGGCGGCGTGCTCATCGCGCCGGGCCGCATCACCGACTTCTGCCCGCTGTACATGCAGCCCGGCAGCGACTCCGCGGTGAGCCAGTACGACAAGGACGACGTCGAGGCCATCGGCCTCGTGAAGTTCGACTTCCTGGGCCTGGCCACGCTCACCATCCTGGAGATGGCGCGCGAGTTCATCACCGCGCGCCACCCGCAGCATCGCGACTTCGCCTTCGAGAAGCTCGCGCTCGACGACCGCGCCACCTACCAGCTGCTGTCCGAAGGCAAGACGGTGGCGGTGTTCCAGCTTGAAAGCCGCGGCATGCAGGGCATGCTGCGCGACGCCAAGCCGAGCGTCTTCGAGGACATCATCGCCCTCGTCGCGCTGTACCGCCCGGGCCCGATGGACCTGATCCCCAGCTTCTGCGCGCGCAAGCACGGCCGCGAAGATGTGGAGTACCCGCACCCGCTGATGCGCGAAGTGCTGGAGGAAACCTACGGGATCATGGTCTACCAGGAGCAGGTCATGCAGGTGGCCCAGCGCCTGGGCGGCTACTCGCTCGGTGGCGCCGACCTGCTGCGCCGCGCGATGGGCAAGAAGAAGCCCGAGGAGATGGCCAAGCACCGCGTCAGCTTCGCGGAGGGTGCGGCGAAGAACGGCATCGATGCGGCCAAGGCCAACGAGATCTTCGACCTCATGGAGAAGTTCGCGGGCTACGGCTTCAACAAGTCGCACGCTGCTGCGTATGCGCTGCTCGCGTATCACACCGCGTGGCTGAAGGTTCACTTCGCGTCCGAATTCACCGCGGCCAACATGAGCGTGTCGATCGACGACACCGACAAGCTCAAGATCTTCCACGACGACGCCGTGGCCCTGGGGCTCGTGTTCGAGCCGCCGAACATCAACACCGGCGCCTACCGCTTCGAGCCGGTGGACGTGCAGGGCAAGGAGCGCGGCCGTGTGCGCTACGGGCTTGGGGCCATCAAGGGCACGGGGCAGGGCGCGATCGAGGCAATCCTGGAGGCGCGGCGCGAGGGCGGCGACTTCAAGAGCCTGTTCGACTTCTGCGCGCGCGTGGACCGCTCGCGGGTGAACAAGCGCGTGGTCGAGGCGCTCATCAAGGGCGGCGCGTTCGATGCGCTGCAGCCCGAGCGCTCCTCGCTGATGGCCAGTGTGGCGCTGGCCTTCGACTACGCCGACAGCCGCGCCGCGCACGTCGACCAGGGCGGCCTCTTCGACTTCGGCGGCGACGACTCGCACGCCTCGTCCACGCAGGAGCCCGAGCTCGAGTCCGCAGCGCCCTGGACCATCAAGGAACGCCTTGCGCAGGAGAAGCTCGCGCTGGGCTTCTATCTGTCAGGCCACCTCTTTGATGCGGCGCAGACCGAGGTGCGCCGCTTCGCCAAGCGCGAGATCGCCGACCTCATCGACACGCGCGAGCCGCAGCTGCTTGCCGGCATCGTGACGGACCTGCGGGTCGTGAACGGTCAGCGCGGGCGCGTCGCGATCTTCAAGCTCGACGACAAGAGCGAGGTCATCGAAGCCGTGGCGAACGAAGAGCTGCTCGACGCGCATCGCGACTGGCTGAAGGACGACGAGCTGCTCGTGGTGCAGGGCCGAGTGCAGCCCGATCGCTTCAGCGGCGGCCTGCGGCTGAACGTGCAGCAGGTCTGGGACCTCGCGAGCGCGCGTTGCCGCTTCGGCCGCTACCTGCGTGTCGCGGTGAACGGCGTGACGCCGCAGGTGGCTGAAGTGCTGCGCGACTACCCGCCGCGCCGCGTGCCGAGCGAGCAGGGCGACCTCGTGCAAGGCCTCCCCGTGCGGCTGCTGCTGCAGCGCGAGGGCGCGCAGGGCGAGCTCGACCTCGGCGACGACGCACGCTTCTATCCGAGCGACGCGGCACTGGCGCGCTGGATGGAAGGTGTGCACGGGCAGGCGAGCATCGTGTACGAATGAAACGGGAGCACGCGTTTTGGTGAACGTGTGCAAGGTCTCGTTACGTGGTGATCGGTTGAAGCTGGGATCCTCTCGGACTTGTCAGCGCGTTGTAGGCGAAAGATCGCCTTGGCGCGTTGCTTGCACAGCATCACTACACACACGCAGCATGAAGAAACTCCTGATCGCCGTTGCCGCGCTGGCCGCGACCCTTCCGGCATTCGCACAGAACGTCGGCGTGTCCGTCAACATCGGCGAGCCCGGCTTCTACGGCCGCATCGACATCGGCAACTACCCGCCGCCTCAGGTGGTGTATGCGCAGCCGGTGCTCGTCGCCCCGCCGCCGGTGCAAGTCGTTCGCCCCCAGCCCATCTACCTGCGCGTGCCGCCCGGCCATCAGAAGAACTGGGCCAAGCACTGCGCGGCCTACGGCGCATGCGGGCAGCCTGTCTACTTCGTGCAAGAGAACTGGTACCAAAACGTCTATGCGCCGCAGTACCGTGAGCGCTATGAACATGAAAACCATGGTCATGGGCACGACCGCGATGACGACGACGGCCACGGCCACGGCCACGGTCATGGCCGCGGCCACAACAAGCACGGCGACTGAGACGGTGACGGCCGGTCGCCGTAGCGCATGACGACCACCGGCCTCGTTCTCACTGGAGGCGGCGCACGCGCCGCCTACCAGCTCGGCGTGCTCGGCGCGATCGAGCGGCTGCGCGCCCAGGCCGGCGCGCCGCAAGGCAATCCCTACCAGGTCATCGCCGGCACGTCCGCCGGCGCCATCAATGCCGCGGCACTCGCCAGCGGTGCCGACACCTTCCCCGAGACCCTGCAGCGGGTCACGCACGTCTGGCGCGAGTTCCACGCCTCGGACGTGTATCGCGCCGACGTTTTCGGCATCGCGAGCACGGGCGCGAAGTGGCTGTCGCTCTTCACCCTCGGCTGGGCACTGGCCCGCTGGCGCCGGGCGCGGCCGAAGTCGCTGCTCGACAACACGCCGCTTGCGAAGCTGTTGCGCGAGATGATTCCGCTGGATCGCCTGCCTGCCCTCATGCGTGCGGGCCATCTCGAGGGTCTGGCGGTGAGTGCGTCGAGCTACACCGCCGGGCAGCACGTCACCTTCTTCGACACCCCGCGCGACGTCGAGCCCTGGACACGCTCCCAGCGGCTCGCGGTGCGCTGCAGCATCACGCACGACCATCTGATGGCCAGCGCCGCCATCCCCTTCATGTTCCCGGCGGTGGCGTTGCCGATGAACGGGCGCACGCAGTACTTCGGCGACGGCTCGATGCGCCAGGCCGCGCCCGTCTCGCCCGCGGTGCACCTGGGCGCACAGCGCGTGCTCGTCGTCGGCGCAGGAAGGCTCCATGAACCGCCCGCGCAGACACCCGAGGTGCCGGTCTATCCGAGCCTCGCCCAGGTGGCGGGCCATGCGCTGTCGAGCATCTTTCTCGATGCGCTGACCGTCGATGTGGAGCGGCTGCAGCGCGTGAACCAGACGCTGTCGCTGATGCCGCCGGAGCTGCGCGCGAAGACGCCACTGCGGCAGATCGATGTGCTGATGATCGCCCCGAGCCAGCGCCTGGACGACATCGCGGCGCGCCACGTGAGCGCCTTGCCGCGCTCGGTCCGCGCGATGCTGCGCGGAATCGGCGTGCCCACCCGCGACGCGGTCGCCAATGCGATGACCGAGGGCGGGCGCGGCGCGGCGGCGCTTGCAAGCTACCTGCTGTTCGAGCCGCCCTATACGCGCGAGCTCATCGCACTGGGTGAGAGCGACACGCTCGCGCGACGCGAGGAGGTGCTTGCTTTCTTCGGGCTCGGCGTGCCTGCGGTGCCGCTTGCGCGGGCGCCGCAGGCGGAGCGCTCAGCCAGCGGCTGAGCGCAACTCGCTGCCTTACTTCTTCTCGGCCGCCTTCTCCACGCCGGTCGCCGGCTTCTGCGCGGGCGCGGCCGCCTTCGGTGCCACGACCCGATACGGCGCGCCGTTGACCGTGAGCCCCGCGTCCGAGAGCTTCGCCGCCTTGCCCGACTTCAGGCCCTTCACGCGGAAGGTCAGGTCTTCCCAGTCCTTGAAGCTGGCCTTCTTGCGCTCGGCCAGGATGCTGGACGACAGGGACGGACCCACGCCCTTGACCGCTTCGAGCTCGGCCTGCGTGGCCTTGTTGACGTCGACGGCGGCGAACGCGAGGCCGCAGCCCAGTGCGAGCGCGAATGCGAGGACCTGCTTGATGAACTTCATGAGTGCTCCTTGGTGAATCGCTGCCGGGAGTCGGCAGCGGGCGAGCACTCTAGGAGGCGAGGCGCCCCGCGTGGACGACGTGCGGGGCTTCGCGGCAAGGAATGTCAGCGCGCGATGTCGCCGTGGCCACTCAGCCACTGCACGTAGCGGCGCACGCCGGTGGCGACGTCGCTGAAGGCCACGTCGCAGCCGCTCGCGCGCAGGCCGGCGAGATCGGCCTGCGTGAAGCATTGGTACTTCCCCACCAGCGCCTGCGGGAACTCGACGTATTCGATGAGCCCCTTGCCGACCTGCTCGGCCAGGCTGAGCGCGGCCTCGCCGCGCAGCTCGCGGCAGGCGTTGACGGTGGCGTGCGCCACGTCGTTGAAGGGCTGCGACCGCCCGCTGCCGAGGTTGAAGATGCCGCGGGCCTGGGGGTTCTGGAGGAACCACAGATTGACCGCCACCACGTCGTCGACGAAGACGAAGTCACGCGACTGCTCGCCCGGACCGTAGCCGCCGTACTCGCCGAAGAGCTTGACGCGTCCGGTCTCCTGGAACTGCTGGAAATGATGGAAGGCCACCGAGGCCATGCGGCCCTTGTGCTGCTCGCGCGGGCCGTAGACGTTGAAGTAGCGAAAGCCTGCGACCTGCACCCCCGAGCCGGCGGCCGACGCGAGATGCCGGCGAACGATCTGGTCGAACAGCAGCTTGGAGTAGCCGTAGACGTTCAGCGGCTGCTCGAACTCGGGCTCCTCGCGGAAGGTGCTGCTCGCGCCATAGGTGGCGGCGGAGGACGCATAGAGCAGTCGCGTGCCCTGCGCCGCGCAGGCGTCGAGCAGGTCCTTGGAGACGCGGTAGTTGTTGTCCAGCATGTAGCGCCCGTTGTGCTCCATGGTGTCGGAGCAGGCGCCCTGGTGAAGCACCGCGTCGACGCGGCCGAACTCGCGGCGCGCGAAGCGGGCATAGAAGTCGGTCTTGTCGAAGTAGTCGCTGATGCGAGTGCCCAGCAGGTTCTTGAACTTCGGCCCGTTGGTGAGGTTGTCGACGGCGATCACGTCGTCGATGCCCAGCCGGTTCAGGCCCTGCACGAGGTTGGCGCCGATGAAACCTGCCGCGCCGGTGACGACGACTCTCATTCGAACAACTCCTCGTAGCTCACGCTCGCCGTGCCGAACTTGCCGACGACGATGCCCCCGGCGCGATTGGCCACCGGCATGGCGTCGCGCAGCCCGACGCCGCAGGCCATGAGCGCGGCCAGCGTGGCGATGACGGTGTCGCCGGCGCCGGTGACGTCGAAGACCTCGCGTGCCTGGGCCGGCACCTGCGCGTGCCCCTGTGCGTCGAACAGCGACATGCCCTCCTCCGAGCGCGTGAGCATCAGCCCCTGCAGGCCGAGCGAGGCACGCAGGGCCTGCGCGCGCTCGGCGAGCTTGTCCTCGCTGTCCCAGCTACCGATGACCTGGGCGAGCTCGGCGCGGTTGGGCGTGATGACGCTCGCGCCCGCATAGCGGCCGTAGTCGCTGCCCTTGGGGTCCACGAGCACCGGCTTCCCGGCGGCGCGCGCCAGCTCGATCATGCGAGGGATGTGGGTGAGGCCGCCCTTGCCGTAGTCGGAGAAGAGCACCGCGTCGTGCTCGTGCAGCGCGCGCTCGTAGTCGGTGAGCATCTGCGTGAGCACTTCGTGGTCCGGCTGGTTCTCGAAGTCCACGCGGATGAGCTGCTGCGAGCGGCCGATCACGCGCAGCTTCACGATCGTGTAGAGCTGCGCATCGGTGCCCAGCAGCGTGCGCACGCCCTGGCGCTCCAGCAGCTTGCGCAGCCGCGCGGCCGGCTCGTCCTCGCCCACCACGGTGAGCAGCGTGGCCTGCGCGCCCAGCACCTTGACGTTCAGCGCGACGTTGCCCGCGCCACCCAGGCGCTCCTCCTCGCGGTTGACGCGGACCACCGGCACCGGGGCCTCGGGCGAGATGCGCTCGACGGCGCCGAACCAGTAGCGGTCCAGCATGGCGTCGCCCACGACCAGCACACGCGCGCGAGAGAGCTGTTCGCGGGTGACGAGGGGTGCCGCGGGCTTGTTCGTGGCACTCATAGATCCTCCAGCCGTTGCGGCGGGTAGCTGTCCCAGGACTGGCAGCCGGGGCATTGCCAGAAGTAGTGCTGCGCTTCGAAGCCGCAGGCGGCGCAGCGATAGCGCTGCAGCGGGCGCGCTGCCAGTGTCACCACCTGCTGCACGCGCGCGAGCGCGCTCGAAGGCAGGGCGTCGTCGCCGTTGTGTTCCTTCAGCAGGCTGGCGGCTGCCGACAGCGAGGGCTGATGCTGCAGGTGGGCCATCAGCAGCGATTCGCGCGAGGCGGCGTCGGGCGCGAGCTTCAGCAGGGCGGACAGGACCTCGCTCGTGGGCGCCTTGTCGTGCAGCGCCTGCAGGCGGGTCCGTGCGCGAGAGCCTTCGCCGCAGGCGAGAGCACTGGCGGCGTACTGGCCGGCCACGAGCGCGAACGATGCGGGGCGCACCGTCAGCAGCTCGTCCCAGGCGGCGAGCGCCTCGAGGTGGCGCCCGGCCTGGGCGTGGCGCTCGCCCATGAGGATGAGGGGGCGAGCGGCCTGGGGTGCGGCCTCGCGGGCGCGTTCGAGCGCGGATTGCGCTTCGGCGGGCTGGCGTCGGGCGTCGGCCTCCAGCGCGAGCTCGCACCAGTAGTGCGAAATGCGGTTGGCGAAGGAGCCAGCGCCGGAGCCCTCAAGCTTGCGCGCGGTCTCATCGGCCTTGCGCCAGTCGCGCGAGCGCTCGTAGAGCGTGAGCAGCTCCAGGCGCGCATCGGTGGCGAAGCTGGTGCCTTCGAGCGTGCGGAAGGCTTCCTCGGCGCGGTCGAAGAGGCCTGCCTTGAGGAAGTCCTGCGCGAGGGCGTGCTGCGCGCGCTCGCGCTCGGTGGCCGAGAGGTCGCCTCGCCCGAGCAGGTGCTGATGCACGCGCACGGCGCGTTCGTATTCGCCGCGGCGGCGAAAGAGGTTGCCGAGCGCGAAATGCAGGTCGGAGCTGCCCGCATCCTGCTGGGCCGCGGCAATGAAGACATCGATGGCCTTGTCCTGCTGTTCGTTGAGCAGCAGGTTCAGCCCCTGGTAGTAGGCGCGCGGCGAGTCCTGCTGTTCCCGTTTCCACTGGCGCATGTCGAAGCGCGACAGCACCCAGCCGAAGGCGAACGCTGCCATCAGGCCGACCAGGGCCAGGGGCAGCATCTGAATGTCAAAGTCCATCGCGTGGCGGGTGTTCCGGGTAGGAAGGTTCGACCGGGTGGGGTGTCTCGCCCAGCATCATGGTCGTGTTCATCGAGGCGTCGCGGCTGCGGCTGGCGGCAGCGCGGTGGCGCCACCAGCTCGGCAGCATGGCGAGCACGCCGAAGACGCATCCGAGCGCGAACACGGCAAGCACGATGAAGACCATTGGGGCACGCCACTCCTGGCCGAAGAACCACTTGAGCGCGGCCTCGTGCTGGTTGTTCAGCGCGAAGGCGAAGAGAGCGAGAAAGATGAGGACTCGAAAGAGCCAGGTCAGGGCGCGCATAGCCGGCGGATTCTAGTCGGCGGGCCGGATGCGTCTGCACCCCTGGAGCGCGCATTCACGGCGCGCGCGGGCGCGCTCAGCGCTCGGAACGCAGCGCGGTGCTGTCGGTCTCGGTGTCGGCAGCGGAGGCCGCTTTGGAGGAAGCCTCGCCACCGTGAGCCGGTGCGGGCTTGGAGCCATCGAGCGAAGCGAGCGCCTCGGCGTGTGCATCGACGGCCTCGCGAAGCGCCTTGCCGGGTTTGAAGTGCGGCACGAGCTTCTCGGGGATGACCACCTGCTCGCCGGAACGCGGATTGCGGCCCATGCGGGGCGGGCGGCGGTTGATCGAAAAACTGCCGAAGCCGCGGATCTCGATGCGATGACCGCGAGCGAGGGCGTCGGACATGGCGTCCAGGATGGTCTTGACTGCGAACTCAGTATCGCGGTGCGTCAGTTGGGAGAAGCGTTCGCCCAGCAGCGCCACGAGGTCGGAACGTGTCACAGGCGGCCTGTTCGTCGTTGAGTGGGGTGGGGGAGAAGGCCGGAGCCCGTGCGCGCACGAGCCCCGGCGGCGGAGTCGTCAACCGTTGTTCTGGTTGTCGAGCTTGGCCTTCAGCAGAGCGCCCAGGCTGGTGGTGCCGGCGTTCTCGCGTTCGGCCGTGGCAGACAGGCGCTGCATGGCTTCCTGCTGGTCGGCGCTGTCCTTGGCCTTGATCGACAACTGGATCGAGCGCGTCTTGCGATCGATGTTGACGATCAGGGCGGTGACTTCGTCGCCTTCCTTCAGCACGTTGCGCGCGTCTTCGACGCGGTCACGGCTGATTTCGGAAGCACGCAGGTAGCCGGTCACGTCGTCGGTGAGCTGGATCTCGGCGCCACGCGCGTCGACCGACTTCACCTTGCCCGACACCGTCATGCCACGGTCGTTGACCGAGGTGTAGTTGGTGAACGGGTCGGCGTCGAGCTGCTTAATGCCCAGCGAAATGCGCTCGCGCTCCACGTCGATGGCCAGCACGACGGCTTCGACTTCCTGGCCCTTCTTGTAGTTGCGAACCGCGGCTTCACCCGGCTCGTGCCAGGAGAGGTCGGACAGGTGCACCAGGCCGTCGATGCCGGCAGCCAGGCCCACGAACACGCCGAAGTCGGTGATGGACTTGACCGGGCCCTTGACCTTGTCGCCGCGCTTGTGGTTTTGCGCGAACTCGTCCCAGGGGTTGGGCTTGCACTGCTTCATGCCCAGGCTGATGCGGCGCTTGTCTTCGTCGATCTCGAGGACCATGACTTCGACTTCGTCGCCCAGCGTGACGAGCTTGGACGGGGCCACGTTCTTGTTGGTCCAGTCCATTTCGGAGACGTGCACCAGGCCTTCGATGCCCGGCTCGATCTCGACGAACGCACCGTAGTCGGCGATGTTGGTGATCTTGCCGAACAGGCGCGTGCCGGTGGGGTAGCGGCGCGAGACGCCGACCCAGGGGTCGTCGCCCATCTGCTTGAGGCCGAGGGACACGCGGTTCTTCTCGGCGTCGAACTTCAGCACCTTGGCGGTGAGCTCCTGGCCCACGGTCACCACTTCGCTCGGGTGACGCACGCGACGCCACGCCATGTCGGTGATGTGAAGCAGGCCGTCGATGCCGCCGAGGTCGACGAACGCACCGTACTCGGTGATGTTCTTGACCACGCCGTGGACGATGGCGCCTTCACGCAGCGTCTCGAGCAGCTTCGCGCGCTCTTCGCCCATGGAGGCCTCGACCACCGCGCGACGGCTGAGCACCACGTTGTTGCGCTTGCGGTCCAGCTTGATGACCTTGAATTCGAGGGTCTTGCCTTCGAACGGGGTCATGTCCTTGACGGGGCGGGTATCGAGCAGCGAGCCCGGGAGGAAGGCGCGGATGCCGTTCACGAGCACGGTGAGGCCGCCCTTGACCTTGCCCGACACGGTGCCGGTCACGAAGTCGCCCGACTCGAGCGAGCGCTCGAGGGACAGCCACGAGGCCAGGCGCTTGGCCTTGTCGCGCGAGAGGATGGTGTCGCCGTAGCCGTTCTCGATGGCGTCGATGGCCACGGAGACGTAATCGCCGACCTGGACTTCGAGTTCGCCCTGGTCATTCTTGAATTCATCGATCGGAACGTAGGCTTCCGATTTCAGGCCGGCGTTGACCACCACGAAGTTGTGCTCCACGCGGACCACCTCGGCGGTGATCACCTCGCCGGCGCGCATGTTGGAGCGGTTCAGCGATTCTTCGAAGAGGGCGGCAAACGATTCCGTGCCTTGGTTGGCAGCGACTGCAGACTGAGTCATTGAGGTTCCTGCAACCGGCGAGGGACGCCGGTGGGGTTGTGCCACTCGCGTGGCAGTTGAAAACCGCTGCTTCGACGTGCCTTGCGGCACTGGCGGGGAAGAAGCGGGCCTTTTGCGGCCTCTTGGGCCCTGTCGGTGAAGCGGCGAAGCGCTCGGGTCGATCAGGACCTCAGGCGGCCTCGAACTTCTGCCTTTGCTGCCACCACTCCAGAACACGTTCCACCGAGGATTCGATGGTGAGCTCGGAGTTGTCGAGCAGCTGAGCATCTTCTGCCGGCTTCAGGGGTGCGACGCTGCGGCTCTTGTCGCGATGGTCGCGCGCCTCGAGGTCGGCAAGAAGAGCGGGGAGTTTAGTCGGAATTCCTTTTGAAATCAATTGCTTATAGCGTCGATCGGCACGTGTCTGGGCGCTTGCGGTGAGGAAGACCTTCAGCGGCGCGTCGGGGAAGACGACCGTGCCCATGTCGCGCCCGTCCGCCACGAGGCCGGGCAGGCGGCGGAAGGAGAGTTGCAGCTCCAGCAGCGCTGCGCGCACCGCGGGCAGGGCAGAGATCTGCGAGGCCTGGCTGCCCACGGCCTCCGCGCGGATGGCGTCCGAGATGTCCTCTCCGTCCAGGACACAGCACTGATCCCTGAAGCGCAGCGGAAGGCTGCGCGCGATGGCCGCCAGCGCGGCCTCGTCGTCGGCGCCGATGCCGTGGCGTTGGGCGGCCAGCGCCGTGGCGCGGTAGAGGCTTCCGGAATCGAGGTGGTGATAGCCCAGGGCCGTTGCGAGTTCGCTGGCGAGCGTGCCCTTGCCGGAAGCGGTCGGGCCGTCGACGGTGATCACCGGGATGTCGCGCGGATGGGCGCGCGCCACGCTGAAGAGGGTGTCGAAGTAGGCGGGGAAGGTCTTGGCGACGCAACCGGGGTCGAGCACGCGCACCGGGACGGGCTGCGACTGCGCGCCGGCGCTCAGCCCATTGAAGGCGGCGAGCGATGCGCACATCGCCATGCGGTGATCGTCGTAGGTGCGGATCGCGGCGTGCCGCCAGCGCCTGATCGGGCGCACCTCGATGAAGTCGGGGCCGGCATCCACCTGGGCGCCGAGCTTGCGCAGCTCGGTGGCCATGGCGTCGATCCGGTCGGTCTCCTTCACGCGCCAGCTCGCGATGTTGGTGAGCCGCGTCGGTCCGTCGGCGTAGAGCGCCATGACGGCGAGCGTCATGGCGGCGTCGGGGATGTGATTGCAGTCCATCGTGATGGCGCGCAGCGGCCAGGCGCCGCGACGCGCGACGATGGCGTTCGCCTCGAGCGTGACCTGGGCGCCCATCGCGCGCGCGGCCTCGGCGAAGCGGATGTCGCCCTGGATGGAGCCCGCGCCGACGCCCTCGATGCGCAGCGGCGCGTCGGTTGCCGCGATGGCGGCGGCAGCGATGAAGTAGGAGGCCGATGAGGCGTCGCCCTCGACATGGATCTCGCCGGGCGAGACGAAGCGTGAGCCGGCGGGAACGATGAAGCGCGAATCGCCCTCGCGGCGCACCGCGACACCGAAGCGCTCCAGCAGCTTCAGCGTGATCTCGACATAGGGCTTGGAGATGAGTTCGCCCTCGACCTCGACCACGAGGTCATGCGTCGCGCCGGTGAGCGGCAATGCCAGAAGCAGGGCCGAGAGGAACTGGCTGGAGACGTCGCCGCGCACGCGGATCGGCGCGTGAAGGCGCAGCGCGCCGCCCTCGAGGCTCAGCGGCGGATAGCCCGGCGCGCCCAGCTCGACGATGGTGCAGCCCAGCGGGCGCAGGGCGTCCACGAGATCGCCGATGGGGCGCTCGCGCATGCGTGCCACGCCGTCGAGCTGGAAGCGCCCTCCCTGAGTGGCGCTGAGCACCGCGAGCGCGGCAGCCAGCGGCCGCATGGCCGTGCCGGCATTGCCGAGGAAGAGCGCGGCCTCCTTCACCTTCAGCCGGCCGCCCAGGCCGCGCACGAGCACCGTCGATTCGCCTTCGGGCGTCACCTCGCAGCCCAGGGTGCGAAGAGCGTCGAGCATCACGCGGGTGTCGTCCGAGTCGAGCAGGTCGCGGATGCGCGTGAGCCCGTCGCTCAGTCCCGCCAGCAGCAGCACGCGATTGGAAATGCTCTTGGAGCCGGGCAGACGCAGCGTCCCGCTGACGGCGTTGAGCGGGGGGAGGTCGAGAAACGGCCTGCGATTCATGGCAAGGATCTGGGGGCACACCGGGCGACGCGCGCGCGGCTGCCGGCTATTGAAGGGTCGGGCCCGCTCAGCGCGGCGGCTTGGCGTTGATCTGCCAGCCGGCGCGCAGCTCGGACGCGTCGCGGATGAGGTCTTCGAGCGCCTCGCCGTTGCCCGTCTTCATCACGTGCTCGAGGGCGTCGAGGGTGTGGCGAAAGCGCTGCGACTGCTTGAGCACTTCCTCGCGGTTGCTCAGCAGCACGTCGCGCCACACGGAAGGGTCGCTTGCGGCGATGCGGGTGAAGTCGCGAAAGCCCGGGCCGGCGAGCGAGAGGAAGTCGCGCCCTGCGGGCTGCTTCACCACCGAGGAGAAATAGGCGAAGGCCAGCAGGTGCGGCAGGTGGCTCACGGCGGCGAAGGCGGCGTCGTGGTTCTCGGGCGTCATGCGCAGCACCTGGCAGCCGATGGCCGACCACACGTCGGTGGCCCGCTGCAGCAGCTCGGGGTTGGTGTGCGCAAGGGGCGTGAGGATGACCTGTCGCCCGCTGTAGAGCTGTGCGTCGGCGTGCTCGATGCCGGCGACTTCCTTGCCGGCGATGGGGTGCGCCGGCACGAAGGAGCCCACGCGTTCCTTCAGCACGCGCCGCGCAGCGTCGACGACGTCGCGCTTGGTGCTGCCCACGTCCATCAGGAGCACGCCGGGCTCGACCAGATGGCGGATGGCCTTGAACGTGGCCTCGCTGGCCGACACCGGCACGGCGACGAGCACGATGTCGGACCCAGACACCGCCAGCAGCGCCGATTCGGCGGCGATGTCGATGACGCCCATGCGGCGCGCCCTTTCGGTGGTGGAGGGCGATTTGCTGTAGCCGACCACGCGCTTGACGAGCCCCGCGCGCTTGAGTGCGAGCGCGAACGAGCCGCCCATCAAGCCGCATCCGATCACACCGAGCTGATTGAACATGAGGGCGGATTCAGTGCACGTCGAGCGGGTAGGTGCCCAACAACTTGAAGAAGGAACACACGTTGCGCAGCTCGGCGAGGGCGGCGGTGACGTGCGGCTGATCGGGGTGCCCCTGCAGGTCGATGTAGAAGTAGTACTCCCACTGGTCGGCCGTGCGCGCGGGGCGCGATTCGAATCGGGTCATGGACACGCCGTGCGCCTTCAGCGGCACGAGCATGTCGTGCACCGCGCCGGGCTTGTTCACCACCGACACCACGAGGCTCGTGCAGTCGTGGCCCGAGGCGCGCGGCTGCGGATGGTGGTCCGGGTGGGTGACGATGACGAAACGGGTGCGGTTGTGCGGGTCGTCCTGGATGGCGGGGGCGACCACGTGCAGGCCGAACTCGCTGCCCGCGCGCTCGCTCGCCACGGCGGCAAGCGCGCTGTCCAGCGACGCGAGCCGGGCGCCCTCGGCGTTGCTGGCCACCGGGCGGCGTTCGACGTCGGGCAGGTGGTAGCTGAGCCAGCTGTGGCACTGCGCCAGCGCCTGCGGGTGCGCGCAGACGGCGCGAATGCCCTCCAGCGAATCCTCGCGGCGCAGCAGGTTGTGGCGCACGAAGAGGCTGGTTTCACCGATCAGGAAGAGCGGGGTGGTGAGGAAGAGGTCCAGCGAGCGGGCAACGACGCCCTCGGTCGAGTTCTCCACCGGGACCACCCCGAAATCGGCCGCTCCGGCGGTGGTGCTGCGGAAGACCTCGTCGATGCTGGCGCAGGGCACTCGCACGATCGAGGAGCCGAAGTAGCCGAGCGCGGCCAGTTCGCTGAAGGTGCCCGCAGGGCCCAGATAGGCCACCCGCGTCGGAGTTTCCAGCGCGCGGCAGGCCGACATGATTTCGCGCCAGATCGGCGCCACGCTCTCGTTCCTGAGCGGCCCGGCATTGGCCTGCTTCATGCCGTCGATGACCTGCGCCTCGCGCTCGGGGCGGAACACCACCGAGCCTTCGCGGCGCTTGAGCTCGCCCACTTCCTGCGCCAGCGACGCGCGGCGATTCAGCAGAGCGAGCAATTCCCGGTCGACGCTGTCGATCTGCGAGCGCAGTTCGAGAAGCTTCGTGTCGGAAACGGGGGCAGTGTCAGCCATGGCGTGCAGCAAATTCTCGCATGTAGGACACGAGCTCCTGCACGCCCTCCAGGGGCATCGCGTTGTAGAGCGATGCGCGCATGCCGCCCACCGACTTGTGCCCCTTGAGCTGCAGCAGTCGGCGCTCGCGCGCACCCTCCAGGAAGGGTGCGTTCAGCCGATCGTCGTGCAGGAAGAAGGGCACGTTCATGCGCGAGCGGCAGGCCGCGTCGACGCGGTTCTCGTACAGGTCTGAGGCGTCGATGTAGTCGTACAGGAGCTGTGACTTGAGCAGTGCGCGGCGCTCCATCTCGGCCACGCCGCCTTCGCGCTTGAGCCACTGGAACACGAGCCCGGCGACGTAGATGCCGTAGGTGGGTGGCGTGTTGAACATCGAGTCGTTGTCGGCGACGTTGCGATATTCGAATGCGGAGGGGCAGAACGAGAGCGAATGGCCGAGCAGGTCTTCGCGCACGAAGACGAGCGTGACGCCGGCCGGGCCGACGTTCTTCTGCGCGCCGGCGAACGCGAGGCCCACGCGGGACCAGTCGACGGGGCGCGAGAGGATGTGCGAGGACAGGTCGACCACGAGAGGAGCATCGCTGCCGAGCGCCTTCAGGTCAGGCAGCTCCTGGAACTCGACGCCGTGAATGGTCTCGTTGCTGCACAGGTGCACGTAGGAGAGCGTGTCGCGCAGCCGCCAGCTCGACGGCACGGGAATGGCGGTGTGCTGCCCGGTCTTCGCGGGGTCGTTGGTGGCGGCAAGCGCCGCATCGCCGAATCGCGAGGCCTCCTTCATCGACTTCGCCGACCACGAGCCCGTCACGACGAAGTCCATGCGGCGCGCGCTCAGGCGCTGCGCAAGATTGAGCGGAACGATCGCGTTCTCGCCGAGCCCGCCGCCTTGCATGAACAGGATGTGGAACTGCGGCGGCACCGCGAGGAGCTCGCGCAGGTCCGCCTGCGCCTGGTGCAGGATCTCGCCGAACTCCGGGCCGCGATGGCTCATCTCCATCACGCTCATGCCGCTTCCGTGCCAGTCGAGCATCTCGGCCGCGGCCTGCTCGAGCACGGGCTGCGGCAACACGGCCGGCCCGGCCGAGAAGTTCCAGGCGCGCGTCACGGGCGGCTCGCGGCCCTGGACGGTGCGGCCGAGGCGCGCGGCGCAGGGGTCTTGGGCGAGCTCGCGCCACCGTTGCCGCCAGCACCCGCGGCAGGCGTGATGCCGAGCAGCTTGCCCACGTTGGTCTGCAGCGTCCTGATCCGGGGCTCGACGTTGCCGCGGGTGTCGGCCACGATCCTCTGCGCCAGCCCGTTGCTTGCCTCGGGCATCACCTGCCGGTACTTCTTGTAGGCGGGCGAGTCGTAGAAGGCCACGATCTGGCGCAGCTCGTCCTCGGTGAACTTCTCCTCGATCGCCGGGCCCATCGTCTCCTGGCTGAGCTTGATGGCGCGGTCGCGCACGATCGGAGTGGTCTCGTCGAAGTAGCGCTTGATCTCGTCCTGGATCTGACTCGTGACCTGGTCGCGCTTGTCCGCGGGCACGCGCGCCATGGCTTGCTGCGCATCGGCCAGCAAGGGATCGATCGGTGATGCGACGAGGTTGCGGGCGAGCGCTTCGACGTCGCCTTGCTGCTGCGCCAGGAGTTTCTGCGCGAGTTCCTTCTTGGCGGGGCTCGACGTGCCTTGGGCCTGGGCCATCGCGAAGCTGCAGCCCAGTGCCAGGGCGAGGGCGGTGAATGCCGACTTCATGCGGTCTCTCCGGTTGCTGCGTCGTCGGCGGCATCGCCTTCGCCCGCGTCGTTCTCGACGATGCGCTGCAAGCCGCTGAGCTTGCTGCCTTCGTCCAGCGAAATCAGGGTCACGCCCTGCGTGGCGCGGCCGAGCTCACGAATCTCGGCGACGCGCGTGCGCACGAGCACGCCCTTGTCGGTGATGAGCATGATCTCGTCGTCCGCGCGCACGAGCGTGGCGGCCACGACCTTGCCGTTGCGCTCGGTTTGCTGGATGGCGATCATGCCCTTGGTGCCACGGCCGTGGCGCGTGTATTCGACGATGGAGGTGCGCTTGCCGTAGCCGTTCTCGGTCGCGGTGAGCACGCTCTGCGTTTCGTCCTCGGCCACCAGCATGGCGATCACGCCCTGGCCGTCGTCCAGCATCATCCCGCGCACGCCGCGCGCGTTGCGGCCCATCGGGCGCACGTCGTTCTCGTCGAAGCGCACGGCCTTGCCGCCGTCGCTGAAGAGCATCACGTCGTGGCGGCCGTCGGTGAGCGCGGCGCCCACGAGGTAGTCGCCCTCGTCGAGATCGACCGCGATGATCCCGGCCTTGCGCGGGTTGCTGAATTCATCGAGCCCGGTCTTCTTCACCGTGCCCTGCGCCGTGGCCATGAAGACGTAGTGATCGGCCGGGAAGCTGCGGAACTCGCCGGTGAGGGGCAGCACGACGTTGATCTTCTCTTCGGGCTGCAGCGGGAACATGTTCACGATGGGCTTGCCGCGCGAGTTGCGCGAGCCCTGCGGGACTTCCCACACCTTGAGCCAGTACACGCGGCCGCGGTTGCTGAAGCACAGGATCCAGTCGTGCGTGTTGGCAATGAAGAGCTGGTCGATCCAGTCGTCTTCCTTTGTCTGCGTGGCCTGCTTGCCGCGTCCGCCGCGGCGCTGCGCGCGGTACTCGGCCAGCGGCTGGCTCTTGATGTAGCCAGTGTGCGAGAGCGTCACCACCATGTCGGTGGGCGTGATGAGGTCTTCGGTGCCCAGCTCTTGCGCGTTGTGCTCGACGACGCTGCGGCGCGCGCCGAGCTTGGTCTGGCCGAACTCCAGCTTCACCGCGGTGAGCTCCTCGCTGATGATGAAGGTCACGCGCTCGGGCTTGGCGAGGATGTCCAGCAGATCGGCGATCTGCGCCATCACGTCCTTGTACTCGCCGATGATCTTGTCCTGCTCCAGGCCGGTGAGGCGCTGCAGGCGCATCTGCAGGATCTCGCCCGCCTGGTCGTCCGACAGGCGATAGAGGCCGTCGGCCTGCAGGCCGTATTGCGTCGGCAGTCCCTCCGGGCGATAGGCGGCCCGCCCGCCCGCGGCCTCGTTCTCCGCGCGCGCGAGCATCTCGCGCACGAGCGAGCTGTCCCAGCTCTTGTCCATGAGCGCCTGGCGCGCAATGGGCGGAGTGGGGGAGTTCTTGATGATCTCGATGAACTCGTCGATGTTGGCCAGCGCCACGGCAAGGCCTTCGAGCACGTGGCCGCGTTCGCGGGCCTTGCGCAGCTCGAACACCGTGCGCCGTGTCACGACCTCGCGGCGGTGCTCCAGGAAGATGGCGAGCAGATCCTTGAGGTTGCACAGCTTCGGCTGCCCATCGATGAGGGCGACCATGTTGATGCCGAAGCTGTCCTGCAGCTGGGTCTGCTTGTAGAGGTTGTTGAGCACGACCTCCGGCACCTCGCCGCGCTTGAGCTCGATCACCACGCGCATGCCGGACTTGTCCGACTCGTCCTGGATGTGGCTGATGCCCTCGAGCTTCTTTTCGTGCACGAGCTCGGCGATGCGCTCGAGCAGCGTCTTCTTGTTCACCTGATAGGGGATCTCGTCGACGATGATCGACTGACGTGCGCCCTTGTCGATGTCCTCGAAGTGGCACTTCGCGCGCATCACCACCTTGCCGCGGCCGGTGCGGTAGCCCTCGCGCACGCCGTTGAGGCCGTAGATGATCCCGGCGGTGGGGAAGTCCGGGGCGGGGATGATCTCCATCAGCTCTTCGATGGAGGCCTCGGGGTTCTTCAGCAAGTGGAGGCAGGCGTCGACCACCTCGTTGAGGTTGTGCGGCGGAATGTTGGTGGCCATGCCCACCGCGATGCCGCCCGAGCCGTTGATCAGCAGGTTGGGCAGCCGCGTGGGCAGCACCAGCGGCTCCTTCTCGGAGCCGTCGTAGTTGGGGCCGAAGTCGACGGTTTCCTTGTCGATGTCGGCCAGCATCTCGTGGGCGATCTTCGCGAGACGGATTTCCGTGTATCGCATCGCCGCGGCGTTGTCGCCGTCGACCGATCCGAAGTTGCCCTGGCCGTCGACCAGCAGGTGGCGCATGGAGAAGTCCTGCGCCATGCGCACGATCGTGTCGTAGACCGACTGGTCGCCGTGCGGGTGGTACTTACCGATGACGTCGCCGACGATACGCGCCGATTTCTTGTAGGGGCGGTTCCAGTCGTTGTTCAGCTCGTGCATCGCGAAGAGCACCCGCCGGTGCACAGGCTTGAGCCCGTCGCGGGCGTCTGGCAGCGCGCGCCCGACGATGACGCTCATCGCATAGTCGAGATAAGAGCGCCGCATCTCCTCTTCGAGGCTGACGGGCAGGGTTTCCTTGGCGAACTGGGTCATGGGCGTCGGGAAATGGGTCCGCGGGAACTCCGCGGCGAATGCGCGACCGGCTGGGCCGGGCGGCATAGCGAGGGCGGCGAAAAAGAGATTCTAAGTTGCGAGCGATGTCGCAGCCGAGCAACATCGCTTGGGCGGTCCCCCACCCCGGTGGGTAAAACCTTGTCCACTCGAAGCCCTATGGCACAATGATTTGTCGGTTCAAAGGCGCTCGGAGTACCGAGGGTTTTTCGGTTCCCGATTTCTGTTTTGGACACGTTTGCAGCCCTGCTGCGGCCTATCCTGAGAGGAGAATCATGAAGAATTTGAATAAGGTGGCAATGCTCTTCGCGACTGCCGCGCTTGCCACCTCCGCCTCCAGTGTGTTCGCCCAGACCGTTGACAACTGGCGCAATGGCGACGCCAGCGGCGTCTGGAAGAACGGAACGAACGAGCTTTGCTGGCGTGACGCCAACTGGACGCCGGCCACCGGTGTTCAGGGCTGTGACGGCGTGCCGCCCCCGCCCCCGCCGCCGGCTCCTCCCGCGCCGCCCCCGGTCGCCCCGCCGCCGCCGGTTGCCGCTCCGGTCGTGCCGCCCGCCCCGGTGAGCGAAAAGGTCACCTACGCAGCCGACGCGTTCTATGACTTCGACAAGGCAACGCTGAAGCCCGAAGGCAAGGCGAAGCTCGACGACCTGGTCAGCAAGATGCAGGGCATGAACCTGGAAGTGATCATCGCCGTGGGTCACACCGACTCCGTCGGCAATGAGGCCTACAACCAGAAGCTGTCTGTGCGTCGTGCCGAGTCGGTGAAGGAGTACCTCGAGTCCAAGGGCATCGAGAAGAACCGCATCTACACCGAAGGCAAGGGTGAGAAGCAGCCGGTGGCCGATAACAAGACCGCCGAAGGCCGTGCCAAGAACCGCCGCGTCGAAATCGAAGTGGTCGGGACTCGCACCCGCCAGTAAGGCGCTTCAGCTCGACCTTGAAACCCCGCTTCGGCGGGGTTTCTTCTTTGTGCGGCTGTGCTGCACGGTACATGCAGGTTTCCTGCACGCAAGATCCTTTTCCAAAGCGGGCGATGCGAGTCGCCCCGCATCCGCTTCGCTACGATGTCATCCATGGTGAACGCCGATCCCCAGGAACTCGCGAAATTCAGCGAGCTCGCCCATCGCTGGTGGGACCCGAACAGTGAGTTCCGTCCCCTGCATCAGATCAACCCGCTGCGGCTGGACTGGATCGACTCCCTGTGCGCGCTGCAAGGCAAGCGCGTGCTCGACGTCGGCTGTGGTGGCGGCATCCTGTCCGACTCGATGTCCCGGCGCGGTGCGCAGGTCCTCGGCATCGATCTCGCCTCAAAGCCCCTGAAAGTGGCGCAACTCCATGCGCTCGAGACGCAGACCCCTTCGGTCTCGTACCGCGAAATTGCCGCGGAATCGCTCGCGCAGGAAGCGCCCGCTTCCTTTGATGTCGTGACCTGCATGGAGATGCTCGAGCACGTGCCTGACCCTTCGTCCATCGTGCGCGCATGCGCCAGCCTCGCGAAGCCGGGCGGCTGGGTTTTCTTTTCGACGATCAGTCGCAACCCCAAGGCTTTTCTATTTGCAATCTTGGGCGCTGAATATCTTCTGAAGCTTCTTCCGAAGGGCACACACGAATATTCGAGATTTCTGCGTCCCAGTGAGTTGACTCGATTTGTTCGCGATGCTGGTCTCGATCCGATCGAAATGAAGGGGTTGGAATACAACCCCCTGACGCAGAGATATTGGATCTCCTCGAACACCTCCGTGAATTACATGCTGGCCTGTCGCAAGTCATGAGCGCGCATTTGCATTCCCCGTCGCGCTTCCTGGTTCGCGCGGTTCTTTTCGACCTGGACGGCACGCTGGCTGACACCGCCCCCGATCTCGGGGGGGCCCTCAACCGAATGAGACTGCGCCGCGGCCTGCCCGTGTTGCCGATCGAGGTGCTGCGACCGCTCGCGTCGGCTGGCGCCAGAGGCATGCTCGCCGCGGGCCTCGACGTGACGCCCGCGCACGCGCAGTACGAAGCAATGCGCGACGAGTTCCTGAACGAGTACGCCGGTGCGCTCGACCAGGACACGCGGCTCTTCGATGGCGTGCAAGGCCTGCTCTCATCGCTGGCCGCGATGGGCGTGCGATGGGGTGTCGTCACCAACAAGGCGATGCGCTTCACCGAGCCCGTGATCGCCGCTCTGGGCGTGGCCGATGACGCGGCCGTCGTCGTCGGAGGCGACACTACGGCGCACGCGAAGCCGCACCCTGCGCCGCTGCTGCACGCGTGCGACCAGCTCGGCATCGCGCCGGCGCAGGCGGTCTACGTGGGCGATGACCTGCGAGACATGCAGGCCGCGCGCTCCGCGGGCATGCCGGCCATCGTGGCGGCCTACGGCTATCTCGGCGACGGCGGCGACATCGCGCAGTGGCCGAGCGACGGCGTGATCCACGCGCCGCAAGACTTGCTGGAGCTCATCGCCCCGATGCCGCAGCGCTGAGCTGCGCGATCGCCCACTGAGCGGCGCGGCGCGACGACGCGCACTCGCCGCCCGCGCGCAGGTCGCGCAGGTGACTGGGCGATTGACCCTGCTCCTCGCGCGCGCGCAAACTGGCGCCCCCGCCAAGCGGTGCCTGCCGTCATGGTGCAGTCCTCATCACAGCACGTTCAGGGACGAGAGCGAACGCCAGTGCAGCCTCCCGCCAGCGCACCCGAAAGCGGCGCGTCATCGGGGCTGCGAAGTGCGTGGTCCGCGCTGCCTCGCCCCTCCATCCCAGCGCGTCGCACGCTCGCATGGACCGCGGGCATCCTCGTTGCGCTCGCGCTGATCTACCAGCTGGTGCTGGGCTACTGGGTGCCCCGCTGGGCTCTGCCGCACGCGCAGGCCACCGGCGAAGTCGAGCTCGGTGCGCCCTTGAAGATCGAGCACATCGAGATCTCTCCGTGGCGCATGGAAGCCCGTCTCTACGGCGTCGTGCTGGGCCCGGCGCAGCAGCCGTGGTTCGCCATCCGCGAGCTGCGTGCGAACGCGTCGATCGAGTCGCTGTTGCGCTTCGCACCGGTGCTCGAGGCGCTCGAGGTCGACGAGTTGCGCGCGCACCTGGAGCGTCACGCGGATGGTCAGCTCAACATCGCACCGATGCTCGAGCGCATCGCCAAGCGGCGCGCCGAGCGCGCTGCCCAGCCGCCGCTGCAGTTCGCGGTGCACAACGTGCGCATCGTGGACAGCGACATCGAGCTCGTCGACGACCCCTCGAAGCACACGCATCGAGTGCAGAAGCTGAACGTCGGCATTCCTTTCATCTCGAACCTGCCGAGCAAGGTGCAGGTGGTGGTGAACCCTTCGCTGCAGGCGCTCGTCAATGGCGCGCCGCTGAAGATCGAGGGCAACGCCACGCCCTTCGCGCAAGGCCATCGCTCCGAGATCAATGTCGACTGGCGCGACATCGACGTGCCGCAGTGGTTGGACGCGTTGGCGCCGCTGCTGGACACCGGACTTCCGGTGCAGGCCCGCGACACCCGGCTGGCCGCGCAGCTGAAGCTGCTGTTCGAGACGCGCGCCGACACGAACCCACTGCTTCAGGTGACCGGCGCCGCGCAACTCAGCAAGGGCGAAGTGCGCATGGCGCAAACCGGCGCCAGCCTCGAGTGGCAATCGCTCGCGCTGCAGGGCATCGATGTCGCGCCGCTCGATCGCCGCGCAGGCCTTGCAAGCGTCGCGCTGCAAGGCCCGGTGATCGGCGTGGACCTCGCGAAGGCGCTCGCGCCGGCGAGGGACCGGGACTCGCACGCCGCGAAGTCCCACGCCACGCCGGCGTCCGCGAGCGGCGCATCCGCACCAGCGCAACCCGCGCCGTGGCAATGGCGCGTGGGCGAGTTCATTGCCACCGGGGGCGAGGTGCGCCTCATGCACCCTGCGTGGAAGGCACCACAGGTCGCTACGGGGCTGCGCGTCGAGGTGCGTGATCTCGACGCCCGCAAGGACGCGCCCCCCGGCACGGTGAAGCTCGCGCTGAGCGACGCCAACGGCGCCGCACTCTCGATCGACGGCAGCGCGCAGCCCTTCGCGCCCGAGGCACAGGCGCACCTCACGCTGCGCGGATTCAACCCGGCGCCCTGGCTTGCCCCGTGGGGATCGAGCCTGCCGGTGCGCCTGGTCGATGCGCAGGTCGAGGTCGACGCGCAGGCCCACTACACGAGCGATGAATGGAGCCTGGAGGCGCAGCATGCGCAGATCAAGCCATTGAAGCTCGTGCCGGCCGCTGTCCCCGCGCCCGCGGCCGCGGCGTCCCGCCCTGTGGCCGCGCGCGCGGCTCGCGGCAGGCCGGCCGAGTCGACGCCGGTCGCCGAAGACCGCCTCTCTATCGCCGATCTGCAGATCGAGGGCCTGGCCGTTCACGGCGACGCGCAGGGCCTGGGCAAGACCAGCCTGCGCCGCCTCGCATTCGAGGGGCTGAGCCTGCGCGCCACGCGCGCGCGCGACCGCAGCTTCGCCTGGCTCGGCTCCAAGCCGGTCGCGGCCTCCTCGGGCTCTGCCAAGGGCCGCGCCGCGGCGCAGGAGCCGGGCCGCCCCGGCGCCACCACCGCGCCCAAGCCCCTCGATCTGCAAATCGGCGAGATCGAATGCGGCGGCTGCGAGATCGGACTGCTCGACCAGAGCGTCACGCCCGCGCTGCCCATGTCCATCGAGAAGCTGCAGCTCAAGCTTCGCAACGTCTCGACCGACGGCACGCGCCCGATCGGCTTCTCGGTCAGTGGCGTGGGGCAGCACTCCGGGCCGGTGCAGGCCACGGGCGAGGTGCGCACCAAGCCGCTTGCGCTGGACAGCAAGCTCAGCGTGGCCGCGATGGACCTGCGCGCGTTCCAGTCCTACCTGGAGCCCTGGCTCAACGTGGCGATCGCCTCGGCGAAGCTGAACATCGAGGGCAATGTGGACGTCCGTGGCGACGCCTCGCAGGCGATGACTTCCGCGCACTACCGCGGCAAGCTCGGGCTTTCGGACGTGCGCCTGCGCGACAGCATCAACGACACCGACTTCATCCGCATGAAGACGCTCGGCCTCGACGCCACCGACGTGGCCTGGAAGAACGGCGTCACCGCGGACCTCGGCGACATCTCGCTGCGCGACTTCTATGGCCGCGTGATCATCAACCCCAACGGTCAAGTGAACCTGCGTGACATCGTGAAGTCGCGCGAGGGCGCGGCCGCGCGCTCGATCACCACGCCCGAATCGCAGGAAGACACGGTGGCCGCATCCGCCCGCGAGGAGCAGGAGGAGATGGCCGAGCGCGAGGCGCAGGAAGAAGCCGAGCGGGCGCGTGCGCGTGCGGCAGGGGCGCCGGCCGCGGCGAGCGCGCCTGCGGCATCCTCCGCGCCGGCCAAGGCCGCCGAGCCCGCGCGCATCCGCTGGCGCGGAATCAAGCTTGCGGGCGGACGCGTCGACTTCACCGACAACTTCGTGCGCCCGAACTACTCGGCGCGATTGACCGACGTCGAGGGCACCGTCTCGGCGCTGGCCTGGAACGACCCGAAGCCCGCGCAGGTGAGCATCTCGGGCAAGGTGGACGGCGATGCGCCGCTGTCGATCACCGGGTCGATGCATCCGCTCGGGCCGCGCCTGTACACCGACGTCTTCGGCGAGGCCCGTGGCATCGAGCTCACGCGGCTGAGCACCTATGCGGCGCGCTACGCGGGCTACGGCATCGAGAAGGGCACCTTGTCCGTCAAGGTCCACTACAAGGTCGAGAACGGGCAGCTCCGGGCCGAGAACAACCTCTACCTCGACCAGCTGACCTTCGGCGACAAGGTCGACAGCCCCAGCGCATTGAAGCTGCCGGTGCAGCTCGCGGTCTCGCTGCTCAAGGACCGCAACGGCGTGATCGACGTGAACCTGCCGGTGAGCGGCTCGCTGGACGATCCCAAGTTCTCGATCGGCGGCGTCATCGTCCGCGTGATCGTCAACCTCATCGCCAAGGCGGTGACCGCGCCCTTCGCCCTCCTGGGCAGCGCCTTCTCCGGTTCAGGAGCCGGCGGCGAGCACCCTGGAATGGTGGCGTTCAGCCCGGGCAGCGAGGACATCAGCGACGAAGAGCGCAAGAAGCTCGACTCGCTCATCAAGGCGCTGGAAGACCGCCCGAACGTGCGGCTCGAAGCCACCGGGCATGCCGACCCGAACGTGGACGCGGAAGGGCTCCGCAACGCAGGCGTGGAGCGCCAGATGCGCGCGGCCAAGGCGCGCGCGCTGGGCGTCTCGCCCGCGGGCCTGCAAATCGAGGATTCGGAGCGCGAGAAGTGGCTGGAGGCCGCGTACAAGGCCGCCGACATCAAGAAGCCCCGCAACTTCGTGGGCATCGCGAAAGCGCAGACGCCCGAGGAGATGGAAGCGCTGCTGAAGCAGAGCGTGCAGGCCGGCGATGACCAGCTGCGCACCCTGGCCAACCATCGCGCCGACAAGGTGAAGGCCTACCTCACCGCCAAGCTGCCGCCCGAGCGGGTGCTGCTCACCGCGTCCAAGCTCGAGGGCAAGGACACCGCGCCGAGCGTGACCTTCGCGCTGAAGTAGGGATCGACCCCACCCTTGAAAACGGGCCGCGCGCACTCACTACAATGGCGAGTTCTAGGGGCCGACCTGGTTTCGACGTGGGTGCGGAATTGGAGCGGTGCATGCCGAGCATCAGTGAGCTCGTAAATCCAGCTGAAACAAAGTAACTGCGAACGACGAACGTTTCGCCCTCGCCGCTTAACACCGGCGAGCCTCGCAACAGCAGGCCGATGGGCTGGGCGCGCAAGCGCTGCGAGGTCATTCACATCGGCTGGTTCTGAGCTGCGCCACGCAGCGCTGAACGAGACCTAGTGGCTGGCGAGATCGGTAGCGTGCTCCTGCGCGACCGGGCTCGTGAGATCCAAATCAGAGAGCTAAGCATGTAGATCTGCCTGAGGATGGCTTGCGGACGGGGGTTCGATCCCCCCCGGCTCCACCATCAACGCGCCCCAGCGCCAATGAACGACGCTGGGGCGCTGTGCTTCGTGCGCCTTCATTGGCGTTCGATTTGCACAGATCCGCGCTGGCGTGAGGGTCGTGCGGACGGGCTGCCGTCCGCGGTCCAGCGACGGGCCGTCGCCCCGGTCCGTCGCAAGAGACTGCTGAGCTACGGTCCCGACTTGTTCGGGCTGACCCGAGCCCAGAAGCAGGCGAAACAGCGAGCGAGCTCAGCGCTGACCGTGTACTTGAAGATGAAGCCGAAGTAGGCGACGAGAGCCAGAGCTCCGAGCCCAAGCAAGTGCCAAGCGGAGAAAATGTCCCTACCAGTGGTGGCGGGCGCGTACCTGCGTTCACCAAGAACACGAAGGCGAAGAGGATGAATCGACCCTTGACACCCGTCGATCCGTTCTCAATTCCCAGGCGCCTCAACTCCGCACTGGAGATCAGGTACTGCTCGTGAATGCTTCTGACCTCCGGTTTCGAGTGTCGCGATACGCTTTTCAAGTGACTCGGTCATTTGCAGAGCTGGAAGGCTACCCAGACAAGACGCTCTAGCCCACAGTAGACTTTCCAGACTAAAAAACAGGAGGAGCGAATGGCCTCATTTTCGATTTGGCATTGGTTGATCCTGCTGATCATGCTTGGTGTGGTCGTTTTTCCCGTGTGGAGGATCGTTGCCAAGACTGGGCACCATCCAATCCTGTCGCTGTTGCTGTTCATCCCAATCGCGAATCTGGTGGTGCTATGGTTCCTTGCCTTGAGCGAGTGGTCCTCGCGTTCGTGATGTTCCTCAAAGCGTTGTACTTCCTCTCGGTCGCGCGGATCGTCATCGTCGCGCGGGGGGAGAGATATTGACAATGGCATGCCCAGACTGCCGGTCAGAAAACACGCGTGCGATCGGCCCAATCCCGCCGGCGTCGGTCTTCGCGGGACACCCGCTTGAGAAGTCTCTTCCGGGCGGCGTACTGGTCAAGTGCTCGGATTGCCAACTGACATTCCGAGCGCCGATCTACGAGCCCTCCTACTACGACAAGCTCTACGCAACCGCATCGGCGACGGAGTGGGACCATGACGAGGTGCGTTTCGACCACCAACTCATTGCTGCGGCGTTGCACGAGCACTTGGATGGCGGAGACGTCCTCGATATCGGGTGCGGCGCAGGGGCGCTCCTTGCGCAATTGACCAAGCAGTTTCGTCGGTTCGGCATCGAGATCAGCGAGGATGCACGCCGCGTAGCCGAGAGCCGTGCCGTTGAGATCGTTGGCGCGAAGTTTGAAGAACTGCCGTCCATCGGGCCCAGATTTGACGCGGTGCTGGCCTGCGATGTGATTGAGCATCACCCTCGCCCACGAGAGTTCCTGGCGCAGTGCCTTTCCGCGGTGAAGCCGGGGGGATTGCTGCTGTTAACGACCGGGAACCCAGACGCTGCCCTGTGGCGCTTCGCGCGTGGCAATTTCTGGTATTGCCAGTTCATCGAGCATCTGACATTCATCACTCCGCGATGGTTGCGCATGCATGCGCAAGGGTGCTCGGTCGTCGCGATCCGCAAGTTTGCGTATGGAAAATTGACCGCCGTCCAGAAACTCAAGACGCTCGCTCGGCTGCTCCACTACCACGTCGCTCCGAAATCCTATGCGCGGCGCGTCGCAAGAATTAGACGGTGGCAAGGGCCGCTGCCATATTGCCCAAATCCTCCTGGCATGGGCATGACTCGCGATCACTTCATCGCGGTCCTTCGAAAACGCTAGCTGCTAGCGCAAGAGGGGTGAGGCCGCAAGGCCTCTAGACGCGCTGGTCAGAACGTCTCTCTCCTTTGGGGGCCGTGCTCCGTGAATTCCGGCAACCGTTTCGATCTTGCCTAGGGTTTCGCGCTGGGGGGCTAGTTGGGCAGCGGACCGCTGGCGGACGCGGAAACAGCCGTGGTCCTAGACTAGCGGTAGACCTAACCAGTTGGGGGCAACAATGGGGCAACTGACAGCGAAGGCATGCGGTAGCGCAAGGATGCATGCGGGTTTCCCGATGAGTTCGATCCCCCCCGGCTCCACCACATCAGGGCCCGCATGGGCCTGCAAAAGACCAAGGCGCCAAGCAATCAACGGCTTGGCGCCTTTTTTGCGTCCTCCCCGGAGTGAACTCAAGCGACCTTGCTGCTGCGCGGTCGCATGACTCTGCCCGGCCCAAGCCTTCCGATCACGCCCATCGCGCCCAGGACCGCGCACCCGCCGAGTCCGCACCATTTCGCCGCGCAGGCCAGGCCCGCCAGCCACAGCGCAAGCCCCTGCCACCACTGCATGAAGGTCGGCCCATTCAACGCCGCGATCGTCAATACGGTCTTCGCGACATCGCCGCCGACGGCGATGGCCAGCGAGAGGCCCAGCAGGCGCCAGCGAGGCAAGGGCTGTCCGGCGCGGCGCCAATCGGCACACGTCGCAAACGACCACGAGCTCAAGCGCCCGAGGATGTACGAGTAAGAGGCGATGACGAGCAAGTCCGCAGCCAACGCCGCATTGACGGACTCGTGAGGCACCGATGCCCAGAGCGAGCGCCAGTCCCCGAAAGGCGCCAGGCAGAGCGACGCGAACTGTGCAAGCGCCAGGGCCTGATACGCACCCAGCGCGTGAGTCAGCGATGCGCTTGCGGCCCCGCCGAGGAGCAATCGTCCGCACGAATATGCGCCCACACACGAGCCCAGTGCCGCGAGGACCAGCGCCAGCCACGATCTGACAGGCCCACGCCAGACGGAATGCGTCACTGCGGCGAGCTGTGCGACCGATTCGTGCGCAGGGATGTCGGGCCGGTGGGTATCTCTCAACGTCAGCCCCGCCACGGCCCACCACGGCGCGGTGTGGGTCGAATCGTGCGCAACGGCTCTCGCGGGGGGATCGATGGAAATGGTGGCGCAGGACAGTCCGCAAGCCTGCGCTTCGTCGGCCATCCATTTCAATGCGCGATCGGAAAGACCGGACTCGCAATTGGCATACCCGCCGCCCACGTCGCTGTGCGCTCCGCGAAACCACAGCTGCGTCAGCGACTGCGCCTGCCCCGGCTCGCCAAAGTTCGCATCCGAATACAGGCGCGGGCGAAACGGCAGGCGATGCTCGTCGAGTGCCAGCGCGTGTCGCACGTGCCGCATGCGCTTGCCTTGGATCGTCGGGTCGCTCGTGATCCTGACTCGAAAGAGCGGCATGCCCACCGACTGGACGGTGTCCCACACACCAATGAAATGCACCCAGGCATCACGCCCCTGCGGCGATGCAAACCCTGTTCTGACCTGCTCGGCGATGCGCTCGCGCGTGCGCGTGTTGCTCGCGGCTTCTCTTTCGAGACCGAGGAAGGCCCGTGCGGTCCACTGACGCCTGTCGAGCTGTCTCTCAGCTTGCCTGGGGGAGAAGTACACCCGAATCAATGTGTCGATGAGGCACTCATGCTCGGGACGAAGAATCCCGAACAGGTGCACCATGCCTGCGACGCATCGTGCCGAAAAGGCTCCGCGCGAAAAGCCGAACACGTAGATCTCGTCACCCGGCTTCCAGTTGCGCATGAGGAAGGCGTAGGCCTGGCCCAGGTTCTCGTACACACCTCGACCGACAGCCAGCCCGACGAGTCGGCGCCATTTGTGCGAAAGCCAGTCGAGCGGCCCGGTGAAAGGCAATGCGTCGGGCGATCCGACACCCGGGTCGTAGTAAAGCAATCGGCGCGGGTCCGGGTCGCGGGCCAAATGCTCGAACAAACGAAGCACGTTCGTGTCGCGCTCATTGCCGGTCAGCGTATTGCCGGTCCCATCGAGAAACAGCACAAGCTGTCGCGACGGCGCGGGAGCTGCTCGCGAGTCGGGGTGGATTCCGACACTTTGCATAAGAGCGGCGAGATTCAGGTGATGAGCCAAGGATTGAGCGAGGAACGCACGGCTGTCTTCCCCCCGTTTGGGGTTGTTCATTGCGGTTCGGGCGCGCCCTCGCGGGTGCGAAGGGGGCGGCCTCGCCTAAGATCGTCCGACTCAATTGCAAGGAGACAAGGTGAGGAGCGACTCCGCATGGCAGAGCTGGGCCGACGCAGATCCGTACTTCGGCGTGCTGAGCGACGAGCGCTTCCGCTCGGGCCGCATCGATGAGCACAGGGAGGAGTTCTTTGCCTCCGGCGAACGCGATGTCCGCCGTTTCATCGAGCGATTCGAGCAGTCGTTCGGCCGCCTGCCGAGCGGAGGGGCGCTCGACTTCGGCTGTGGAGTCGGGCGCTTGAGCCTTCCGCTCGCTTCACGCTTCGATCGGGTGCTCGGACTCGACGTGGCCCCCGCGATGCTCGTCGAGGCCCGCGCGAACGCAGAACGCTTTCAGTGCCCCAACGCGGCATTCGCGAATGCCGACGATGCGCTGTCGAATGCGCCGGGGCAGTTCGCCTTCGTTTGCAGCTACATCGTCCTGCAGCACATTCCCGTGCCTCGGGGCCTGGCATTCATCGAGCGCCTGATCGCGAAAGTGCAGCCCGGGGGAGGCTGCATGCTGCATGTGTCGCTCAGGCGAGCACCCTCCGTGGTGCGACGCTCCGTTTACTGGGCGCGTCTGCACGTTCCGGGAGCGCACGCTGCGCTGAACCTGGCGCTCGGTCGACCAATGCGCGAGCCCATGATGCAAATGAACGAGTACCCGCTGCCTGCGGTGCTCGCGCAGTTTCATCGTGCGGGCATGCACGATGTCCTCGTAGGACTCGAAGATCATCAGGGCACGCTCACCGCTTCACTCACAGCTCGGCGACCAGGGCCACGAATTGGAGGGAAGCTCATAGAGCGTGAGTGAACAGAAGGCATTCACCGGCGCCAATTGGCCAGGCGGGAATCGCAGCGCATAGCGGTGACTTCCATCGAGCTTGCGCTTGTCCGCGTCGATGGTCGGACTATGGCTGCGGCGTGATCTCGACGCGGCGTGCCTCGGATGTCGGAGCACTCGCGCCCAGTTCCACGTACATCGGCGGCTTCGTGCCCACGCGCTCCTGCGCCACGCCGGCGGCCACGAGAGCCGACTTCACTGCGAGCGCGCGGCTCTTCGCAAGCGCCTCGTTGGTGGCCGTGTCGCCCGTCTTGTCGGTGTAGCCGGTGATGTCGACCTTGGTGGCGGGGTTGGCCGCGAGCGCGCCTGCGACCGCGGTGATCGTCGCGCTCCCATCGGCGCTGATGTCGGCCTTGCCGGTCTCGAAATAGATCTTGGCGGGGAATTGCGCCGAACTCGTAGGCGCTGTCGTGGTCGCCGCCATTGGCGGCGCTTCAGTCGTGGTCGGGGCAGAGGCGACCGTGGGCGCGGGCGCAGTCGCCACGCGCTGCTCGGTATTGCAGCGGCTGAGCATCCACGCAAGCAGCGCGAGGATCACCGCGCCACCGATCCACAGGCCCCAGCGCTGGCCGCCCGCCGTCTCGGCGGCTGCGGCGGCGGTGGAGCCCGCCGCGCTGACTGCCGGTGCAGCCGCGTTGCCCAACCCACTGAGCAGCGTGGCCGGGCTGCCCAGGCCCAGTGCGGTGGTCAGGCGCGGCTCCAGCTTGCCCGAGAGGAACTCGCGCTGCCCGAGCAGCAGCGAGGCCAGGCCGCCCGGGTTGAGGCTGCGCTCGCCGATGAATTTCTTCAGGATGCTGAAGAGGAAGGGCAGTACCAATGCAATGAGATTGCCGGCGCTGGCCGTGTTCATTCCCGTGACGCCTGCGAGCGCAGAGCCGAGGCCCGAAGCCTTCTCGGAACCGAACAGGCCCGACAGGAGCGAGCTGCCCTGGGGGAGGATCGAGCTCGTCTGACCCGAGGCGAGCAGGCTGCCGAGATTGCCGGCGAGGCCCGTGTCGACATTCGGCCCGGTGAGCATCGAGAAGAGACTGCTGGCGCCTGACGGTGTGGAAGCCTTGCTCGCCATGCCGCCCAGAAGGACCGGAACGAGGGCGCCGAGCCCGTTTTGAACTGCCGACTCCTTTTCTCCCACGAACTTCGAGAGGCCTTGAACCATGTCCGGGCTGATCGCTCCCGACAGCAGTTCCACCAAGTTCGTCGCCATGGCGCACCTCTGCATGGTTGAAGCAATCGACATTACGACCGCGATGGTCGAAACGCAAATGGAATCCCTCGCGTCGAACGGGGAGGGAGTTGTGAACGGCAGTGCACAAGACGCTGCCTTCATTCGTGGGGCGGCTTGCTCGGTTTGCGAGTTTGCGAATTGAAAGAGTGCGGCTCGAATCAACGACTTGGCGAGTCGCGATTCATTTCGGCTCGATGCCTGCTTCGCCGCGATGGTCGTCCACTTGCATTCCAATGCGCGAGGAGCCCCCCTGCGGCTTGCGCGAGGACAGTGGCATGCCAGACCTCAATCCCTATGTTCGCGAGACCGGCGCCGGCCCAGGGGTCGTGTGTCTGCATTCGAATGCCAGCAGCTCGAATCAATGGCGCGCACTGATGGATCAACTCGCGCCGCGCATTCATGTGCTTGCTGCTGACGGCTATGGCGCCGGCGCTCACTCGCGATCTACGAGCCCACGCTTTTCGCCTTGATCTGCTGACGGGGGTGTTTGCGAAAGTGGAAGTGGTGAAGTTCGATGGACTGGGCCACATGGGCCAGGCCACCCATCCCGAGATCGTGAATGAGAGCATCGGCCGCTTTCTCGG
>Ga0105248_10000646_pt1 | contig 39560 bp, 64 predicted proteins | sample KBSS34metaG_FD_81524 | JGI IMG/M metagenome (GOLD analysis project Ga0105248, IMG submission 81524) | Switchgrass rhizosphere microbial communities from Kellogg Biological Station, Michigan, USA - KBS S3-4 metaG | ecosystem: Host-associated > Plants > Roots > Rhizosphere > Soil | place...
TGGGCACCTTCCTGAACGCTGGGGGCAGCGGTCTCGCTGTCGGTCTCGCCAATGCCGTCACCATCAGCCTGAGTGGCGATGTGACTGGCACCGTGCAATTCGACGGCACGGCCGCAACCAACATCGCAACGACTTTGACGCCGTCCGGCGTCACGGCGGGCACCTACTACGCTCCGATCATTTCGGTCGATGCTTCTGGCCGTATCGTTTCGGCACAAAGCCCCGGCCCGGCTAACACCGACTATGCGGCTATCGCCAACGCGATTGGCGGGCCGCCTGCCACGGTCTCGAACTCCGTCCAAAAGACGGGTGGCGTGATGACCGGCACCCTCACCGTCACCAACGCCAACGTCAACGCGACGGGCACCGGCAAGATCATGGAGAGCAACGCTGCTCTGATCCCGCGTGGCGTCATCGTCATGTGGACCGGCAATGCGACCAGTGTTCCGGCCGGTTGGGCTGTCTGCAACGGCATCACCCCCGACAGCAAGACACCGCCCGTCCCCGATCTTCGTGGCCGTTTCGTCATCGGCGGCACAGACACCGGCGACACGGCCTATGGTTTGGCCGGTGGCAACTCTAGCCTCACCGCTTCCACCTCGTTCGACGGCGCCCACTCGCACGTCATGACGGTGGGTGATTCTCCCGGTCACAACCACTCGGGCAATACCCTTGGTCACGCATTGACCACGGCAGAGCTTCCGGCCCACACTCACGGCCTCGCGGCGTCTACGGGTGGTGTTCCGCGCGTCGGCACCGGCTTCGGCTATGCGGGCACCGCCGGGGTCACCGGCGTGGCTCTCACTGCCACCGATCCGGTCGGTAGCGGCGTCGCTCACATTCACCCCATTTCATCTGACGGTGTGCACAAGCACGTCGTTACTGCATCAAACGCGGCGGTCCACGCTCACTCTGTGACGTTCGACAATCGCCCGGCCTACTACGCGTTGGCCTATATCATGAAGCTCTAAGGAATAACGCCATGACCATGCGGAAATACCTCGACATCCTGAAGGAAGCGGAAACTCTTCGTTATCCGAACGGCGAAGTTCACCACACCGAATACGATGCGCCCGCAGAGGGCTCGCGTATTCGTGAAAAGTCCACGGGTCGCGAAGGCGTCATGGTCGATTCCGAGCCGAGCCATCACGGCGAGGATTTCGAGCCCGATGTGTTTGTTGCGTTCGACGACGATCAGCACGAAGATAAGCCGGACGAGCAGTTCGTCACTCGTCTCACGCTGAACGAAATCGAGCCCATCATGACTGAAGACCTCGACGACGATGAACCCGAAGTTCCGCCGTTCACGGTTGAATATTTCGATGAAGACCCTGACGGCGACGAAGGCCGCGCTGGCGACGGCTACTACTTCCAACTCGACGGCGAAGATAGCTGGTCGGGCGCGTGGCATAGCGAAGAAGAAGCCGAGCAAGAAGCGTGGGCTGCTATCGAGGACCGCAAGGCTGATGCCGAGCGCGCTGCTCGTCGTCAAGCTGCTGCTGCTGCGGCAGCCGCCCCGGCGCCTGCTGCGACTCCGGCCCGGATCGCCCGCCCCTAATAACGGAGCTTGATGATGTCGTCGTAGTGCTTGGGTTCCAACTGGTTCACGAGCCCAAGCGCCACCGCTTCATCTCGCCAAAGATACTCTTCGGTCTTTCCGAAGAATTTTTCGATCATCGCATCGCCCCAGCCAAAATCTTGGCGGAAACGCTGGTAGGAAATCTGCGTCTGCAAATCGTCGCTCTTGCCGTCGAGCGAAGCCTCGTGAAGCATGAAGCGCGCGGTGGGTGAAGCGGTGCGAATCGTGCCGCCCGCATAGATCAAACAGCCAGCCGACATGCAATCGCTGAAGGCGTGGGTGTCGAAGTCAAACTCTTTGATGAAGTTCGAAAGCATCAGCCCCCAATACGAATTCCCACCCTTGATATTCTCAAGGCCAAGGGTGACGTGGTCGCCGTTCTTTTTGTATTCAGAAAGCTCATCAATGATGCGCTCGCAGTCCCGCGCCTGAAGCGTGTTGAAGCTGCTGTCTTGGACGAGACGAAGGAGAATCCGCATACTCCTATTTACCGATTTTATGGTGCGGCCCTCAATAAATAACGACGTGAGCGGCTACCATCCTTACCGTGTTTCTATCGGCCGTGAGCACATCATGACCAACGGTTTTCTGAGTGATGAAGGGAAGGCGTGGTTGGACGAAAACGGCGCCGGAAAAGACTGGTATGTGATCGACGGTCCCTATATCGCCCGCCACCATTCGCAAAAATGCGCGTGGTTCAAAGATCAAAGCTTGGCGACGCTCTTTCGACTGTTTTTCGGGTAAATATCCGATGCGCGATCTCATCAACCTCGTCGAATCTGCCCAGTATGAGCCAGACCAAAAATATTTCGGGCTCATTCCGGCAATCAAATATCTGCCGGTGTCCGCTATCCATCGACAGGAGATGGATCACATGCCTGAAGTGATGTCGGTCAGCGATGAGGTGGCCCGCAATATGGATTTCTCCGAACCGGTCGAAGTCACCGCATTTCGTTTCGCACACAATGCTCGGGATCGTCAGGAAGACGATGATGCGCTACCCGAAGTCACACTTCGTGATGGCCATCATCGCACGGCTGCGGCAATCCAGACGGGACGCCCCTATCTGCCGGTCGAGTGTCGCGCCATCAACGCCAAGGGCTACAAGCTGAACGCGCTGATCGCCCTCTCCAAGCAGATCGAAGCGAGGCTATAAATACGTGATGCGCGAATTCATCAACATCGTCACCGAGAGCAACGACCCGAAGGCACTGAAGGCGCGGCTGCGCAAGATCGAGTCTGATCGTCGGTATCTGATTACTGCCATGTGCACGAATGCGTGTGGCCGCGCCGCTGCGGCTCTTGCGGAAGGCGACACTGAACGCCACGCGAAGATCATGGCGAATGTCGCCACCTACGTGGAGCAGGCTGCCGCGCTGGAAAAGGAAGCGACCGAAGTCGCCAACCAACTAAACGGCGTCTGACTTCCGCAGCCGTTCGATCTCGTCCGCAGCTTCCTCAAGAAGGTCCGCGATCCGGTCCCGCTGACCATCCTGCACCGATTTGCGGGTGGGGATTTGGCGCCTGATCTCGGCGCGCTTCCGCAGCCGATAGACCAGATCGTTTTCGTCAATTTCGCTCATCATTCCCCCTCGATGTCAGGCACGAGTTTGTCGGCCGCAATCTGGTCGAAGTCAAATTCCTTCGCCTCTCCCAGCCCGTCCAATAGCGTGACGTTGGTGAGCACCGCTTGGTGATACTCACTGTGATTGCCGTCACCCCATGCGATCCAGATCATGGGCTTGCGTTCGAGTCGCACGATGGTCCCGAGCATCACATCGGTCGTGCTGGTCACCGATACGGTTTGCCTAACCCGCAGGTCTTCCCACGGCACCTTGGATAGCTGGCTCACCTTATTCGGCGTTCCAGAGGAAGATGCTCTCTTCCGGGTAGCTCTGGGTCGCGTCGTCCCAGTTTCGCTTCGCGAAGAACTCGATGACCGTAATCTTGCCGTCCACCTCGTTGGTGATGGCATGGATATAGTGGGCGAACAGGTCGAAGCGGCGGATGATGACATCTCCGCTCTTGCGACGATAGTCGCGGGTCCAAGCGGATTTCTTGAACGGCGGCCGGGGCCAATGACTGTAGTGCTTCTTCGTATAGGCCCAGAACGCCGCCTCGTCCGCGTGGAGCTTCACGCCCGTGGACACATAGTCCTTTCGACCCTGCTCGACCACGATGAAACCGCCCTGCCGATAGCTGCGGTCGGGGAGCGCCACCTCCTTGTAGTCGGTGTCGTCCTTGTGTCGCGCCCAGATGGCATCGGTCGCCCAAGTTGCTCCGTCGGCGTTGATGAGTTCGAGAATCGCCGCGACGTGATCTGCTGATTTAAGGGTCATGCCTTCGCCATCGCCTTCGCATATTTTTCCTTGTTCGCCCAGTAGAAGGTGGCGAACAGTTCGGCCTCTTGGCGGAACGGCACGTTGTCCACGGGGTCCTTCGCGGCCTCCGTGGTGATCCAGTTGAGATGGTGCGCGAGGGCTTCCTCGCGGCTCACGGCCGTCGCCATCTGGAAGTTCGACATGTGGTTCTCGACTTCTACGTAGCGATCCGACCATGTGATCGAGTAGATGGCGTTCTGCTCAGCGAACCGGCGAATCCATTGCTCGGTGATGTCCATCAGGTGTTCGGGCTTGCTGACCATCACGTCGCGGCGGATCGACCGAATGGTCTCCACGGCCACGTCCTTGTTGGTCGCCCACAGCGCCTTCATGTCCACGTCGTCCAAGAACCGATCCGCATAGATCGGGTGCGGGAACGAGTTCGCGCGAAGTTCCGGCATCTCGAAATAGATGGTGATCTCGGACATGCTGCTCGCTTCGAGTTCGTTGCGTTGCATTTTGTCGTCGAATGCCGCCTTCCCGATGTTCGGGACGTAGGGCATGTGCGCCGAGTGATAGAACTCGTGCAGAAGATAGAGATCGTGGATCACCGGGTTGGTGTAGTCGTCGCGGAGCATGATAACGCCCCACCACGTCGAGAAGTGGGCGCGCTCAAGATGGTCGTTCGACATCTCGGCGAAGATGCGCGGCAGCCACGCGAACCGCTCGACGGCCCGCCAGATGAAACCGCCCGACTGGTGCGAATCACGGAACATGTCCGTCTTCCACTGGCTCAGGACGAATTCGTGAATGGCGTCCTTGCTGGCGATGGCACGCACGTTCTTCATTGGATCACCCCGCTGGTTCCGATCCGTTCGGCGAGGCCCGGCGTCAGGCACAGGCGCACCTTGCCCGCCCGCGTCAGATAGTCGGCCAGATCGTTGGGAAACTCGGTGACGCCATTCGCGAGCATGAACACGTCGGACGGTTCGAGCAGATGGATTTTGGTTTCCTTGGAAACCCGCACCGTCATGGCGCGCTGGTAGGAACCATAGGTCTCCGGCATGTAGAAGACGCCGTGACGCTGCATCATGGTGGTGCCGAGACGCAGCCCGGTCAGGCCCTTGAACCATTTGTTGCCGAACAGGCCCAAGTCCTCTTCGCGGCAGAACACGCCGCCGATGCGGTCGTAGTAGAAGCCGAAGGGCTTCGACAGGCTGAAGACCACGTTGCGGATCGACGGCTGGTTCAGATTGAACTTTTCGACGATCCTGCTCGACGGCACCGCGCCGACGTAGGTCATGTCGGCCACCACGGTGTTGTGCGGCATCTTCGAGATGAACTCGTTGAACTCGGGCCAGACGTTCCCGTCGATGGCTGACGGCTGACTGATGAAGAACATTTCGGTGCGCGGCATGGACGCGGCGATGGTCTCCCACTTGTCGCGGGGCCATTCTCGCACGATGCACCCGGCGGCTTCCGCCATGGCCTTGTAGCCTTCGTATTCGCCCTCGAAGAAATTGACGCAGCCGGTCAGGCCGCTCAGGCGGATGCGGGCCGCGTAGGCGAAGATCAGGTGACGAAGGGGCTCGCTGGCCCCGGCGGTCGGATAGAAGAACGGGAAGAGGGTGCGATCCAGTTCGACCACCGGCTTCGACCACTCGTGCCACACCTCGAAGAACTCTTCGTGGTAGCGATCCTGCTTTGCGGTCCATGCATCGCGGAATTGTTCGAGGTAGGCGTTGCGCTCGGCTGAGCCCAGATCGCCGAACACCTCGGCTTTCACGGCTTCAGTTTCCGGGGTGACCAGCGCGTAGACCGTCTTGCTGACGCCCATCGCGAGCAGCCGCGCATTGAGGGCCACGTTCGGGTTGAATTGCGTCGTGGTCGCCATGGTCCCTCCTTGATCGAGAAGTCATTCTCGTCTCGTTTGCGAAAATGTCAACAGAAAGTAGAAAACAGAATTCGCCGACCGCTTATTGTTGACGCCCTTCGAACCCGTGGTAGTTTTTGTTCACATTCGAGTTGAAGGAGCGACCCACAAATGAAAATCGGCGTGTTGATCCCGGCCTATAATGAAGAGTGCGTAATCGCCGACACCATCGGCGCGCTCATCGTGGCTGGCTATTCGCCGACCGACATTTATGTGGTCAACGACCGCTCCACCGACCGCACGGAAGAGATCGCTCTTTCGCTCGGCGTGCACGTCATCACGGTCCCGGTCAACGGCGGCAAGGCCAAGGCGCAGGAATATGCGCTGAAGAACTATGGCCTCACCGATCTTTACGACTGGATCGTCTTCCTCGACGGCGACACCAAGGTTGAGCCCAATTTCGGCCGCGTGTTCGAGTTCGCCGCCATCGACAATCCCGACGTTTCGCTTTTCGTCGGCCAAGTCGCCTCGGCCAACAACCGCCATATCTTCTCGGCGTATCGGGCGTTCGAATACGCCTACGCGCAGAACATCATCAAAAAGGGTCAGGACAACTTCAGCGTCGTCTACGTCTCGCCCGGTTGCGCGTCCATGTATAAGTCCAGCGTGCTGGCCCAACTGCACATCGACTCCAACACGCTGGCCGAAGACATGGACCTGACTCTTCAGGTTCATCGGCTGGGCGGCAAAGTGAAATACGTTCACGATGCGGTAGTCGTGACGCAGGACCCGAATTCCCTCAAGGATTATGTCAAGCAATCCATGCGCTGGAAGCGCGGATTCTGGCAAACGATCCTCAAGCACCGGACGTTCTCGTTCACGCGCAAGCAAGCGGTGGACTGGTATATGATCTACCTGACGCTGGAATCTCTCATCTTCAACAAAATCTTCCTGTTGGGGGCGGCGTGGATTCTGTCGGGTCCGATGGTGATTGTGTGGGGGCTGTTGTTCGACCTGCTCATCTTTTCGGCAATCGCTTTCTACTCATTTACCAAAACAAAGCGGGTTGACACTCTCACACATATACCTGTATTTTACCTGCTCGCTTACGTCGGCCTCTATGTCCACCTCGTGAGTTTTGTAGAGATCATCGTGCTCCGCAAACACATCTTGGCGTGGAACAAGGTCGAACGGTATCAATTCGACGATCTAGTAACCGCGTAAAGTTTTGTCAGAAAACAACAGAAGGACTACACACATGAAGACCACCACTCTCCTGCTCGCCGCCGCTGTATCCGCTCTGGCTACCGCCGCGTCCGCCGCTCCGCTGGCCTATCCCGGCACCGCTTGGGGCACCGTCACCTATCCGTCGAGCGTCATCGGCCACAGCCCCGAGTCGAACGATCTGGTCTACCAAGGCCAAATCACGCAGGGCGCCGATCTGGCCGTCGTGAACGGCTGGACCGTGGACACCTTCGGCCGCCTGAACTACACCATCGACACCAAGGGCGTGGACTGGAACAACAAGGTCCAGCCGTCGGTCGGCGTGAAGATCACCCGTCCCGTGAAGATCGGCGGCGCCACCGGCGTGCTCGATCTGGGCGTGGAAGCCGTCTACGAGCGTCGCTTCGGCACCGAGTTCAAGACCCCCGACCGCGACGGCGTCGGCGTGCGTGTGAGCGCGGGCTACTGGTTCGGCTGGGGCCACTAAGGTCCCCGCCAACTAGCAGCCACAGAAAGGAACACGCACATGTATGGTAACGTCACTGGCGGAAGTTCGCTGATCGTGAATCTCGCGATGCGCTTCCCGAAGACCGCCGCTGCTGTGGCCGCCACGGCGGCCGTGGTCGCGGTCGCCACTCCGGCGCAGGCTCCGGCCACTCCGGCTCCGGCCCCGGTCGCCCAAATCCAGCCGGTCGCGGCCAAGCCGCTTCCGGTCCTGCCCGCCCGCAAGCACATCTCGGGCTAAGGCAACATGGTCGAAGTCGTCGTCCATCTGATTGCGGCTACGATCTGCTTTTCGGGATCGTGTCACCCCGTCCTTGTGGGTGACACGACTCCGACTGGCACCTACGATCTGAAGCACTATGCGACCGCTGCTCCCGGCTACGGCGGGGACATTCTGGTCTACAAGGATGACGGCAGCGACCGCGTGTTCGCCGTCCACCGTGTCCTGAACATCAAGGGCGAAAATCGCCCGCAGCGTTTGCGGAGCAGCAACCCGTCCGACCGCCGCGCCGTGACGCATGGCTGCATCAACGTCGAGCCCATCGTCTATAAGCGTCTGACGGACTGCTGCTCGTCCGCGAAGCTGGTCATCACCCGATAGCTACTTCGAAGAGACCTTGAACATTTTACCCCACAGGTCTTGCCGCAGGGGTTTCTTGGTTCCGAGTTCGAAGATGCCAGTCAATCGAAGTGGTGAATCCGGGGCGAACACCACTTCATGCTCTTCGGGGAAAATGTAGTTCTGCGCTACGGTTTCTTCGATATTCACCTGACCTGACACTTCACCAACGAACAAGACGTTCGGTTGCGCCATCAGGTCTGCGGTGTTGATGTCGGGGCGCAAGGCCCAGAAGAAACCTAGCGAGGCGCCGGGCGTCAATCGGGTGAGATCACTCTCGTCCAACTGCATGACGCGGTAGACGGTGAGCGCAGGCTGCTTAGCTAATTTTGTTGCGCTGTCGATCTCGATGTTCAGAAGTTCGTGCCAGATGCCGTCGTCATCATCGTCCTCGGGGAACGCGTTGAGCCCATCCTGTTCGTCGATCAACTGAATGATCCGGGGGATGTTGACTTCGATGAACGGAGCTTCCTCGTTCAGGTCATCGCCGCCGTAGGTCACGAACATCGCATCCTTGCCGGTGAACAGTTGGATGCCGTCGATGGTCGGATCGAGCGCGCGGACGAACTTGCCGATGTCGTCGAAGTCAACCACAAACTCGCGGTTGCTCGGATAGCCCAGCAAGCGTTGCGCGCCTTGCAGCCATATTTGGTAATCGTTCACTCCGTCGAAGCGCAGAGCGTTGTCGGGAAGATAGGCGCGCGGGATTTCGATGACGCGACCATAGGCGGCTGCGTCCTTCTTGTTGGCAGTGAAGTAGAGTCCCAGCCCATAGGTCGCCATGCCATGACCCGAATGTTCACTGACCCCGCGCCACAGGCGCGCGCTCGCCGGAAGCTTTACCCCATGCTTGCAGCGATGGTCGGAGAGGATTTGGGCGGCAAGCTCGGGAGGAATTTGTCTCTGAGCTTCAGCCAAAAGATTGATGAAATGACGCACCCATTATTTAGGTGCGCTTCATGGCCGCCATCAGAAGTTCTTCCAGATCGTGGAAGACCGGTGTGTTGTATCGCCGGGCCAGAGCTTCGAGATATTTCGTCTTCGGAGACCCGGCCGGGAAGCCCAAGATTGCCTTGCCGGACGCGACCGACAGGCCGAACTCGACGTTGGTCGTGAAGGCGGGCATATCGACAAGGTCCCTCGGAACCCAGAAGACAATCGCGCTGGCGCGATCCAGTCCGGCCCACTCCCATTCGATCTGGCCATCGTAGTTGTCATGGCTCGCCCAATCCGGTTGCTCGGGCACCAAGACCGTTCCCGCAAAGCGATGCTGGTTGAGGATCGCCAGCGCACGCGGGCGCCACGACGGCACGTCTTGGCTGCGCGGGGTGGGACCGGCCAAGAAGATGACCTTGGGAAGCTCCTGAAGGGCGTAGACGACGTTCATGCCCAGATTGCTGTCCGTGGGCACATACGGCGCGACATCGGCCTCAGCGGGCTCCGCAGAGGCTTTGTGGCACATTCCACCGCACCATTCGCTGACTTCGCATGACCACTTCGATGGACAGTTCGGACTAGCCTTGAACGCACCACCAATCGGTTGGCTTTCACGCAGGTCGCCCATTTTAGCGAGTGCTCCGAGGATCGTTGGGAAGCGGACGGTTCGATGTCCGGGTGGGAGTGGGCCGCCCAGTCGAACGCGGGTCGGACATGCCGGGGCGGGGAGCGAGCGGGATGGGTCGGTTGATTCTCATCCCTATCGTATAACCTACTGTTTGAGCTTCGGCACTATGTATCGGTCAATGATCGCGTCGGCTTCAGCCAATTTGTGTGCGATCTGTGTGGGGCTGCTTTCCATCGTGGTCAAAAGTTCATCAGCATCCCACGGCTGAACGTCAGACGTGAAGATGTCCACTTGTTTCTGTGGGCCGAGAATGTCGATCTCCCGGCCGTCGGGCATCACGCAATATGCATGGGCCACATAGTCACCATGCTCCGCATCGCGATGCATTTGCGCCATGATCGGCCAGCCGAAGCGACGGTTCATCGCGACGGCCAACCACATACAGTCGCCGTGGGAGTATTGCTCCACAATGTGTTCAGGCACACCCCGAAGCTCTGCTTCTAGAATGGCCATCCAGTGCCGCATCATGAGAGTATTTATGGATGCGATACTTGACATGGCTCTGCCATTGCGGCAAGCCAACACCATGACCAAATCCACCACCCCGATTGCCTTTGGCGGCCACCTCACGACTGAGGAAGAGGACGACAACAGCGTTCGTCTGCGCGAAGCCGTTATCATCGGTGGTCCGGCCACGCTTCGGAGCGTCGCGGCGTTCCTGACGTGGTGCGCCGACCAGATCGACAGCGGGAACGAACAGGATCACTACCACTGGGGCGGCGATGGCACGCCGCAGGCCCCCGAACTCGTGGTGGTCACTGACGCGGCCGTGCGTGAACGCTATGAGGACATCGCCTTCCACGACAAGTCCAAGGCCGAAGCCTACAAGGAAGAGAACGCCCAATTCTTTAGTTGACCAGTTCAGAACTCGTGAGACACTCAGCTTAAGAGTTTCACAGGAGACCTGCACATGGCCACCAAGACCGCTCGCAAGCCCAAGCCCGTCAAGGTCGAAGAGATCGACGCCGACACTTGGGCGGAAAGCGGTGGCACGGCTGGCATGTTCGGCAAGCTCTGGAAGCAAGGTCGCCTGAAGATCGTCCCGACGCCGGACGACTATTCGCAGATCATCCCCGAGTCCTTCCGATGACCGATTTCGTCCGCAACGACGACGGGTCCTACAGCTTCGGTGTCTGGCAGATCGTGCCGGATGCCGGGGGCCGCGTTTACGCGGATCAGGCCGCCAAAGCCAAGACGCGTGAGTGGTGGATCGGTAAGAACGACGACACCACGACTGGCGATGCTTGGATTCGCCATACGACCAAGACGCTCGCCGAAGCCCGCGAGTGGGTTCTCACCAAGGCGCTGGCGGATGCCGAGACGCTGATCGACATGTTCGATGCCGATCTGGTGAGTAAGTTCCGCTATCTGATTTGGCAGACGGAAAACTGATGGTCGCCATCGCTGCCAAAGACGTAGCCGCCATCTACAACCACGTCTGGGATCACCGGGGTCAAACTACCACGGTCGCCGGGTTGACGCTCGTTGCGACGCGCCCGAATGCGTTCCGGCTGGTCCGCCAGAAGGGACCATTTCTGGATGAAATTTGGCGGCTGGAATTCGTCCTCAAGAACGATCACTGGGTCGGCCCGACTGGCGCGATGCGCGAGGGTGAAATCCTGTTCCGTGACTATCACCCGAACACGCACGGGGGTGGCTGGGGCGCCGTGGACTTCAAGGACTACCAGCGCTGCGGCAAATTCCAGATCAAGAAGGTGAGCGGCGATCTGACTCAGTTCCAAAAGGATTGGGTGATGCTGCTCATGTTCCAGCACGAGTTCACGGAAGCCGCCGACTAGACTTTCAGCTTGCCCCGCTTGAGGCGAGTGCCTTCGAGTTCAAATAGGCAGAGCACCGCTTCCCTATCGGTGGCGATCATTCCGTATTCCCAGTCATACTTGTTCCACGGGATGGTGATGATGTGCGTCACCCGATCCTCTTCCCATTCGCTATAGCCTATGAGCTTGCCCGACGCCCGGAGACGGCCCTCCAAGGCATAGCTCATCTCGAACACGGCGTGATCGAGCGGGAAAGAGGTGTGGACGGAATACAAAATCTGATTGAGGGAGCCATTAGCGTGATGGCTGAGCACCCCAAACATGATTCCGGCCGAGCCGTTCCCGCCGCTGTCGAGTGGACTGCAATGACCCGAAACACGGATCGGTTCATCTGTTTCTAGGCACAGGCGCTCGGCCTCTGCGATGGCGGCTTCGAATTCTTCGAGGGTCGCGGTGGAGATGCTGGTCGTATAAAGCATCTTATATTTATGGTTGACCAATTCCACGAATTCATAGAAAGCTCCACCGATGGAACCCAAACTGACCGTGAAATTTTTCGTGTCGGCCTACGACGAGAGCGGCTACGGAGAAAACTGCTCTCGGGAGTTCGACAACGGCAACGAGGCGGTCAAGTATGCCGAATCCTTGGAGGCACGTTTCCATGCCTCCGTGTCGAAGCGGATCACGATGGAGCCGATGAGCATCCACGTTTGGCCCCCGAGGGACTAACTCACTGCAAGTAGAACGAGTGTGACTTCGTCGGGTGACCGACGCTGGTGACGAACTTGTTCGGAGTGGCCCACGACGGTGTGGCCGCCGACGGGTTCACATACTGCGTGCAGCGCTTGTTGGCCTTGATCGGCGCCACGGCGCTGCTGCACGGGAAGGTGCCAGCCAGCAGCCTCGACGCGATGTCGTGACAGTGCGCCCATTCCTTGCTGCCCTGCGACGCCTTGATCTTCTCGATGCCACGCTTCTCGCCAGAGGCGAAGAGCGCTTTGCTCACCGTGAGATGGCCGCCGCTGCGGCTTGCGCCGCCGCCCACGTCGAGTGAGCGACCGTTGGTGGACCAGAAATACGAGAACGCCGCATAGGCCAACACATACTTCTTGATGCCCGACCAATCGTCATTCCTGACATTGCCGCCAAAACCGGTGGCGACGCGGTTGATGACCACCTGACCAACCGCCGATAGCATGTCGTCGCCAAGGCCGCCTGCTTCGGTGAGCAGGCAAACCGTCAGCCACGTCACATCATCATCGGTGATATCCTGCAACGCGGCTTCGTTCGGAACCACCGACGAATTCGTCACAGAGTTCGCGTCGTCCGTGGACGCAAATTCGTCCGAGCCCTTCAGGTCAGGCTTGTTCGAAGCGTCGGTGCTGCTGTTCGCGTTGGTGGACGCACCGTTCTTCGGGTGGTGCTGGTAAGGCTCGTGCGTCGGCATACGACGCGTGATCGTCTTGCGGGTGCTCTGATCGTAGCAGGGAGCCTCGCCATTGACCTCGGGTAGATCGCGCGGCTTCTCCACCTTGGCGGCCGGAGGATTGGCGGCCGGAGCACCGGTCGAGGAATTGTCGTGGATGACGGAGGCCGAGCGAATGTTTGCACCAGCCGACGCCGACGTGATGTCGCCACCGGCGCCCAGACGCAGAGTGCCCACGGCGCCGAGAATGATGTTGCCGCCTGCGCGGGTGGACGACGTGCCACCGAAGTCGAGCACGAGATCACCGTTGCCCGCAATGTTGGTGTGGTGTGCGCTCTGGATGGTGAGGTTGCCGCCCGCGCGTAGATTCAGGTTGCCATCGGCCTCGATGTTGAGCGAGCCGTCCGCATGGAGGTTCAGCGAACCTTCCGACCGCAGGCTGACCGAGCCCTTGCTGTAAACGTCAACGCCCTTGTCGGAGATTTCGACCCACGAGTTGCCGTCCTTCGAGTTGATGTAGACGAAACCGTTGGTCTCGTTGATGAGGACTTGCGCACCGCTGCGCGTGCGCATCCGAATGAATTCATTGAGCGGATTGTCATCGACATAGACTTGGTTGCCACGCGGGGTGGACCAGCCGTAGACCTTCGACGGAGCTTCCCGGCGGGCGCTCGACGTGGACGGCCCGCGCTCGGGGTCGCTGAACAATCCCTGCTGCGACAGACCATTCGCCAGCGGCGTGTAGGCGGCGCGCTTGGGGTTGTCCGGGTTCTCCTTGGACCACTTGTTGTATTCCGCCACCGGGGGCAGGCTCGAACAATAGTTGCCGTCCTCTGTGGGCGTGCCCACGGCGATGCCGGGGACCATGTGGTTCATGTTCTGCTGGTAAATGCAGGCGAACCAGAAGCCCAACGCGGTGTCGCCATTGGCGAAACAGACGAGCACTTGGTTTTCGAGATCGGGCGGGTTCATCCAGAAGCCATAGGACTGCTGGGTGCCGTCGAGGGCCTTCGAATTTTCGACTAGGGCATTGGGGTTGGTCACCCCGGCGAACGGGCTCGCATAGCTGACGGTGAACCAGCTTTTCGGATCGTTCGGGTTGCCGCCGATCTCGGGAATCCAGACGGCCAGACGACCCATGCGCTGACCATCGTCGTTGCGCTTGACGACGCCGACATAGATGTTGCTGTCCCGCACGCGACCCATGTGGGAGTCGCGACGGTAGCCATTGGGGACACGAGTGACGTTGTAGTTCGGCTTCATGATTGTCCTGACGACCCCGCGCCGTCGGCAGGCTGGGCCGAAGTCTTGTTGTCTCCGCTGCTCTTGATCGTCGTGATGAGTTCGAGCTTGATCGCTTCGAGCGTTTGCTTGAATTCGCCGTTCACGAAGTTGCTCTTGACGTTGGTCACCCGGTAGAGACCGTTGAACACGTCATCATCTCGGATGATCGGCGAACCATCCTGCGCGTTGATGCGGCTCGGGAAGCGCAAGATCAGCGCGAATGTCGAGTCACCCTCCGCGAAATTCGGAAGCGGATCATCGGGGTTGTGCTTCTGACCACCGGTCAACAGAGCCCGGCGCTCGACGTGCGAGTAACCGATCCAGTAGGGATCGCCGCGAATTTCCAAATTGATCGACGCGAGCGACGCGGTGACCGGCTCGTAAAGCTGGTTCATGACCGCGCCCGCCAAACTGGCGCCACGATGCCATTGGCCCAAGAATCCGGCCCCGGCGGTGTTGGTCGCCTCGTCGTGAGCCTGCACGTAGGTCATCTGATCCGGCGTGATATCCGGGCGAGCATCCTCGGCGTAAATGTTGACCGGACCTTGGGCCTCGATCTGTTCGCGCTGAAGACGTTGGCGCGTAAGGCTTTGGCTCCGGCGCGTGTTTAGCTGACCAGCAATTTCACCCTTGCGGCGGTTCGCGGCTTCGATGACCGCATTAGCTTGAGCTTTCTGATCCGGCGGTGCAGTCTCGGAGGACACGACGCCTTTTGCCGCGTCGATGTCGGTGTTGAACTGCTGCAACTTCGTCCGAAGCTGGCTGTCCGAAAGCGGCTGGCCGGGGCCTGCGGTCGTTGACGGGAAATCGCTCCCGGTCATCGCGGAATTGGAGATCAGAGCCGGGTTGCGTTTTTCGTGGTCCGAGACTTCGTTGATGCCCGCGCGCCAGCCGGTGAGTTTGGGCATGACGGCCGCGAACGCAAAGTTGTAGTCGAGATCGAAGCGAATGACCTCGGTGTTCATGCCGGTGAAGCGGTGCTCGTAGCGCTTGCGGAGATAGCCACGCTTGCGAAGCTCGTTGGCGATCCGCACGGGAATGCCGGGATCGTCCTTGATCTTCGTGTATTGCTCGGGCGCGATATTGACGGTGTATGAACGATAGCCCCACACGTAGTAGGTGATCTCTTTCATATACTGGCCGGTGATGTCGTCGTAGCCCGTGACTTTCACGTCGGCTTCGACCATCGGCACGATGGGGACGCGATAATCCTTCTTGTTGTAGGTGATCGACTCACCGCCACCGGCGTCTTCCGTGTCTTGCGCGGAGTTCGTATCCAGCATCATCTTCTGCGCTTCTTCGGTGTGGCAGTAGAGGAACATGATTACGTCGTTGATCGTCGTCCCGGCCGGAATCTGGGCGTGAGGCGTCTTCCCGCTGCCCGCGTCGAGCGACAGGTTTCGAATGGGGTCGTATTCGCCCTGCGCCAGCTTGAACGCACCCGCGTCTCGTGTGTCGTCCTGAAGCGGTAGAACCTTGATCTTGAACTTGTAGATTTCGCCGAGATAGCGTTCCTTCCAAGTCTGGGTGAGCTTGTCCGCGAAATCGTCGCAGAACGATTGAATGGTGCCGCCGCTGACGCTCAGCACGTCGGGCACCCGGCCGCAGGTTTCGTCTTCAAAGGCGAGCGACGAATAGGGACGGCACGTCAGCTTGTAGTTGGCGCCGTTCTCATTCATGTTGACTTCCATATTGGCGATGGCGACTTGCCACACCCAGTGGCCGCCATTCTTCAGGTCCATCCCCGCCAACGGGTCGGTGTTGATGGTCCCGTCCTCGTTGTAGCCAAGGAAAGTCAGTTCGAGGTAATACCAGACCTTGCCGAAGTTCTGGATGCCAAGCTGGATGCCAGCATTCATCATCGACTCAACGAGGCTCGAACCCAACGGCTCGGTCAGGTTGATGTTGATCTGGGACATGTAGGAGCTACGGTTGCGCCAGCCCGGCCCAATCGTGTGGTCGATCTCCACGCTCGTGATGTTGAAGCCCGCCGTCACACCGCTTTCGGCGATGGTGACGTTCGGAATGCTCTTGAGGGTGTTGTAGAGCGACGTGATGTCGTCCGAGCCCGCACCGGTGACTAGCTCGTGCTCGGTCGTCATGAACAGGCGGAAATGATACGACGGCTGCCGCGTGCTGCTCAGCGCATTCAGATCGTAGTTGTCGTCGTTCAGAATTTCGAGCAGCGCTTTGTTGGTGGCGGCGCCGACCGTCGTGTTCCCCGTAGCAGTGGAGGTGATGCCGTTCGCAGTCTGCTGCTGTCCGCTGGGCGCGATTTCTCCCGTGGACGGAAGAGTGTCCATCAGCGAATAGGAAGGTGTGGTTCCACCGGCGACTGGGACGTTGTTGATGCGGCTGGGGGCGGGAGTATCGTCAGGGATCAACGGTCGGCTGTTTGCTTGCTTTCCACTGTCTATTGTCATGATCCGACGGCTTTCTTGATTGTAGCCAGTGACGGGATGATGATCGTCTTGCCGATCTCCAAGTCCCAAATCGGATCACTGATGAGATTGCGGTTGCGCACCGCGAACACCCACCAGTAAGCGGGTGTGCCATATTGGTCATTGCTCAGCACGTCTGGGCGATGCTGGTAGCGCTTGCTGATCGTCAACGTCTTGTCATCGCCAGCCGGAGAAATCGGCCGGTGGACGTAGTTCGAAATATACCAACTCGTCTGCGGAGTGGCGGCATAGGGCGAAGATGCGGGGTAGTTGATCCGGCTCATATCAAATCCACCCCGTCGTTCCGCTGGTCATGAGTTCGCCGGTGCGGAATTTGTCCAAGCTGAACTCCTTGCGCATCTGCGTCGGTGTCTGCTGGACCTGAAGCTCGATCTGGACTTGGAACAGCGAAGGTAGCTTCGCCATGCCGTTTGGCGTGTTGACCGTGACCATGTTCATGGTCTTGTCGAGCGTGTAGCTGTGAGACTTCACGATGACCGGCAGGTTGTTGAACATGTAGTCGCCGTAGCCCTCGAAGATGAGGACCGGCGGCGGCAGGCCAGCCTTACCGGCGGCCTTGTCGATCTCGCCGAAATACATCTTCGAGACCGTGCGCAAGAAATGCAGGCAGGCCAGCGTGTAACGACCTTCGCGTTGGTTCTGCACGGTGAAATCGGCAGTAACGCTCAAGCCAACGCTCGGCGTCCGCGCATAGGTCGCAATGTCACCGTTGGTGTGGACGAGTTCGGTCGAGTTGTAGTTGACGGTCTGGCTGACGGAGATCGTCGGCGTATACGGGAACATCATCCCGTCCGTTTCGTAGAGGATGCTCAACAGGTTCGTGTCAACCTGCTCGCCATAGACGCTGAGCATCTGAGCATCACCGCGCATCGCGCGTAGGCGAACGCGCGTATCCTTCGACGGATTGACTAGGGTCTCTTCACCGTCGGACGTTACGTCCGTGCCTTGGCCCGCCGGGTTGTAGTCGGGGGAGACAATGTTCCTTGGGTTGGTGGGAGTAGCAACGACCTGCGCGCCACCTCGTCCGAGACTATTTTCTAGCTGAATAGATGTTGCCATTAGACTCCCATACCGACACGAACGGCTTCGTAGAGTTCTCGTGTCAGTGTTTCGTCGGTCGTCGCAGACAGATCGCGGAACGCGTTGAAGTTGCCGTCCGCCGCAGCGGCGCGAGCGCTCGATGCGCTTGCATCCTCGGCCTTCCGGGTGATCGCTTTCACTTCAGCGTGCTTCAAACCCAACACTTCTGATCCCTCGTAAGCGGCCAAAAGTTTGGAGAACGCATCTCGGCGGTCTTCGCCGACGATCATCACGCCATCGTCCACACCATCGGCCGCCATATCGAGACCGGCCTCGAACAGCGTCTTCGCCAGTCGAACTTCCACGTCAGGGAAGAGCTTCCGGGCAAAGGCAAGTTTCTGTTCGGGAGTGAGCGGATTGCGTTCGTCGTCGTGGGTTTGGGACAAATACAGGCGAGCAACGGCGCCCTCGCGTTGAGCTTCTTCACGAAGCTTTTCAACAACACGACGGTGGCCGCTGGTCGGCGGGTTCATCCGCCCAAAAGCGAAGACTGCTTTCACGTTCTTCATGTCCGTATTTATGAGTGGCTTTATGTCCGATGTTTACTCTACGGCCATCGAGACGAAATAAGCAAAATTCAAACGCCAGAAGAGAGCAAAAATCTGCCCGGCGTCAGCCCTCACACAACGGTGATTCACCAATCTAGCGCAACTGGTTCCCGAAAACCATTTGATTCCCTTTATTATATTGCAACGAGTATTCAGGAGAGGATATACCTAACATATGAGTTCAACCACAACAACCGCGCCCGCATCCAAGATCAAATACATCAACAACAAAGAATTGCTGTCAGAGATTCACAACAGCAAGAAATCGTTTTGTGTATACCTCGAACCAGAGCACGCGAACTTCGACACCATCGTGCACAACGTGTCGCAGATCACGCCTGAACTGATCGAGGAAGTCCGGCTCAAGAAGTCCAAGCCCCGTGGCAAGCCTGCCATCGCGCTCGAAGACCTGCCGCCGGAAGGGATCGTGGTTCGAGTGATGACCTACGAACACATTCCTCTGGACCCGGATCGGGTCCGCAAGAGCCGCGTGACCGACCAGTCGTATGCACGCACCAGCTTCCCGCCCTTCAAGCACTACGTCCTCGAAAACGGCGTCGCCCGTGAAGTCCTCCGCTCACATTGGAAGGGCGGCTTCGACAACGGTCACTTCGTCGCAGACCACGGCCGCATCAACAACCGTCTCGCCATGATGTTCATGCTACTGGTCGAACGTTATTCCCGCCGGGGCAACTGGCGTGGCTACACCTACGTGGACGAGATGCGGAGCCAAGCTCTCCTGCAACTGTCCCAGATCGGACTTCAGTTCGACGAATCCAAGTCGGATAACCCCTTCGCATTTTACACCACCGCCATTCGGAACTGCTTCACGAGGGTCCTCAACCTCGAAAAGAAGAGCCAGAACATTCGGGACGATTTGCTCATCATGAGCGGCGCGGCGCCGTCCTATACCCGCCAGATCGACAATGAGCTTGAGTATCGCTTCCCCTCCGACAAGGCTGGCGAGGCTCCGAAACGTAGAGGGCCGGGGGCTCCTAAGAAGAGCGTCACTCCTGTGCCTCCCTCAGTGCTCGATTAAAATATCGACTTCTGATTAACCACGATTCTAGTGTGGGCGTATTGTTTTGGACATTACGCCTACTCATGCATTTCATCAACTCGAAGACCCCGGATGTTCATCCGGGTGCGGTGGACTATATCCGCCAAGCAGCAGACTGGACGCAATACCATCCCAGCGTCAACGTAAGCGGTAAAAGCGCCTCGCGCGACGCTGGGATGACTTTTGAACACCTTCTCGGCGTTCCAATCAACAGCATCGCGGCGCCCGATTTGCCGGGGGTGAGCACCGAGGTGAAGACCGGCCGTGACGAGTCTGGCAGTATGCTGACGCTGTTCACGAAGAACCCGCCGCGCGCCATGCGGCGCCTGACGGCACGGTTTGGAACAGATGTCCTCACCGAAGAGCGCGACCGCCGCAGCTTTTACCTGACCCATTCGAACAGGGAGACGTGCGCGTCACCGTTTGTGCTGCACGATGCACCGGATCGCTTGTTGATCCGCCACGGCGATGAAGATGTCGCGCACTGGACCACGAAGCAGTTGGCCGGAGCGATGGCGAAGCTGGACAGGCTTTGCTACGCGAAGGCGTCGAGCAAGGTCATCGACGGCCACGAGCACTTCAAATTCCACAGCTTCGAACTCTACCACGGGTTCAAGGCGCAGACGTTCTACAAGGCCATCCTCAGTGGGGACGCCTACGTCGATTTCCGCGCCCACTTCTGCAACCTCAAGAACAAATTCCGCGACCATGGGACAGCGTTCCGCGTCAACGCGAAGACGTTCGGGGCGGCGTTCTACAATGGCTATGTCACCGCTGATCTGGTCGAGCCCGCGCTCGCGTGTGCGGCGTGAGCAAGGCCAAAACCCCGAGGGTTCCCAAGCACAAAAATGAGATGGTGAAGCCGATTAGCAACGGCTTCATCGCTTCGCGCCTCTACGATTTCACCCACCCCGACCCGGAAACCGACGCGTGTCTGAAGGAAGTCCTGAAGATGGGCTCACCGCTCGGATTCTGGGCCGAACTGCGACTGCACAAAGCGCTCAAGGATGAGTTCACCCGCAAAAACCAAACGCCCGGTCGCGACTACATCAGTATCGAGACCGACGGTCGGGATGGTGAGCACAAAAACACCAACTCCACCGGAGTTGTGAGCCTTCTCCCCAGCGGAGCAAAGGGCGGTAGTCGTTCGTCTGCCACGGTGAGTGCTAAGACGGGCCGCACGATCCTTCAACAGTTTCAGGTCAACTGCAAAACCGTTGATTACTACGTCGTCGATAGTCTGTATCTGCGCGAGACCGGTCATATCCGCTATCTCGTCTTCGGCGGACTGGATTTGCTGAAAGCGAAGCGCCACAGCTTCACCAAGGCCGAACTCGAACCGTTCTTCGAATCTATTCACGTTCCGGGCGAGCCCGATGATATGGTTAACCATAATGTTTGATCCCCTTTTCAAAAAAGCCGTTACTCTCACCGACGTGCACTTCGGCCGCCAAGGCAACAGCCCGCAGGCGAATCAAGACAACCTCGACTTCTTGGCGTGGTTCATTGAGGAAGCGAAGACGTGGGGCGCCGAGCGCTGCATCATGATGGGCGACTGGCACGACAATCGCCACAGCCTGCACGTCTCGACGATGAACTACAGCCTGCGCGCCATGCAGATGTTGAACGACGCCTTCGAGCACGTTCACTGGGTGCCGGGCAACCACGACCTGTTCTATCGGGACAAGCGCGATCTCAGCAGCTTCCCGTTCGCCGACCTTCTGCCCAACGTCCAGATCGTCCACAAGCCGACCACGGTCGCGGGCGTGACCTTCCTGCCGTGGCTGGTGGGCGACGAGGCGACCAAACTGAAGTCGCTGAAGTCCCGCTACATCTTCGGCCACCTCGAACTGGGTGGTTTCATGATGAACGCCAAGGTCGAGATGCCGGAGACGGATCACGGCCTGAAGGCGTCCTCATTCATCAATCAGGACTACGTCTTCTCCGGCCACTTCCACATTCGCCAGCAGAAGGCGAAGGTGGTCTACACCGGCAACATCATGCCCTTCAATTTCTCGGACAACTGGGACGAGGATCGCGGGATGATGTTCTTGGAATGGGGCAAGGAGCCCTTCTTCAAGGCATGGCCGGATCAGCCGCTCTTCCGCACGATGAACCTGTCCGAACTGCTCGAAAAGCCTGCTCAACTGTTGAAGCCGGGCATGACGACGCGCGTGACCATGGACATCGACATTTCCTACGAGGAAGCCCAACTCATCAAGGACACGTTCCTCACTGACTACGGCCTGCGCAAGCTTCTGCTTGTCCCGCAGATGAAGAACAGCGTGGACGATCAAGAGTTCGCGGGCGACGTGATCTACCAGACGGTGGATCAGATCGTCGTGGACGGCCTCATGTCGGTGCAGAGCGTCGGCATGTCTCCCGAAACGCTGGTTCAAATCTATAAGGAGCTTCCGAACCTGTGATTAGGGGAACCTCAGACCCGACATCGAAACTGTCGGAAATCGTCATTCGAGTCTCCAAGTGGGGTTCGTTTTCGAATGCTGGCAAAGACGAAGGTGTGGCAGTCCGTGCCCTCGTCGATACCGGCGGACAACGGTCGATGCTTAGTCAAACAGTGATCGACTCTTTGAACCTGCTTTCTTGTGGGGAGATCAATTGCCTTAGCTCGATGGGTGCATCAACCCGAAAGAAATATCGAGTCGATCTGGCAATGGATGGTGATGAGACCGTTATTGTTTCTGGCGTGGAAGTCCTCGGTGGTTCCGTCGCAAAATATGAAGCAATTTTGGGGATGGACGTGATCTCACAATTTACGTTCACGCGGCATCCAGACGGCACTTTTTCGCTTGTCTAAATTGCGATTCGACCCCCGCTCGGGGTAGGATACATCATACTTTAAGAGTTTCCTTTTCATGATTTCCATCAAAAACCTGACGATGAAGAACTTCTTGTCGGTGGGCGCCGTGACACTCGCGCTGAACCTCGACAAGCATGGTTTGACTCTCGTCCTCGGTGCGAACACCGACTCAGCAGGCGGTCTGACGCGCAACGGCGCGGGCAAGACGACGGTCCTGCAAGCGATCAGCTTCGCCCTCTACGGCAAGCCTCTCTCGAAGATCAAAATCCCGAACCTCATCAACAACGTCAACAACAAGCAGATGTTGGTGACCATCGAGTTCGAGCGCGGCGAAGACAAGTATCGCATCGAGCGTGGGCGCAAGCCCGACGTGATGAAATTCTACGTCAACAACCAAGAGGTGAAGGACGAAGAAGACAACACGGGCGGCAGCCAGCAGGGCGAGAACCGCCACACGCAGGAAGAAATCGAGCGCATCATCGGCATGAGCCACACGATGTTCAAGCACATCGTGGCGCTGAACACCTACACCGATCCGTTCCTGCGGATGGCGGTGGCGCAGCAGCGCGAGGTGATCGAAGAGCTTCTCGGCGTGACCCAGATCAGCCACCGGGCCGAAGTGCTCAAGAAGCTGATCGGCCAAACCAAGGAGTCGATGCGCGACGAGCAGGCGACCCTCAAGGCGCACATCGAGACGAACACGCGGATCGAGAATGCCATCGCTCAAGCCGACCGCCTGTCATCCGCTTGGCTGGCGGAACACCAGAGCACGCTCTCGACGCTCGACGAAGAGATCAAGGCCCTCGAAGGCATCGACTACGAAGCCGAGATCGTGAAGTTTGACGAGATCGACGCGTGGACTACGAAGGAGCGGGAAATCCGTGAGGGCGCCGACGCGGCCAACCGCGAGGTGTCATTGCTGACGCGCGAGATCGGAGCCCTCGAAGCTGAAGCGGCCCGTCTCACGAAGGACGCTCACACCGACATCACGGCGCAGATCAAGCGTTTCGAGAACGAGAAGGCCCGGAAGGAAAAAGACATCGCCAACATGCTGGCCGATGTTGAAACCAAGACGGCCGAACTCGCGAAGCTCCGCAGCGACATTGAACTGTCCGGCAAGCTGGAATGCTTCTGTTGTGGTCAGGAGCTTGAGGGCACCGACCACCTCGAAACGGTGCTCATGAAGATGCACCGCGACGTTGGGCGGCGTGAGGAAGCCATTGCGGATTTCCAAGCGGCGATCAAAGACCTGACGGCCGAAGTCGCCCACATCGACGAAGAGATCGTGCACGTCACCACAGCGGCCGAAACCCGTCGCGTGGACTTCGAGGCCAAGGCTGCGGCCAAGCTGGAAGCGACCGTCGAGCCCAAGTCTCGGTTGGCCACGCAACGCGCCATGGCCGAAGAGTTTGAAGCCATGCTGTCGCAGGTTGGCGAGCGGCCGGAGGCTCTGTTCTCCACCCGCGACGAGGTGTATCGGGCCAAGCAACTGTTTGACAAGCTGGTGCGCGAAGTCGAGTTGGAATCTGCCAAGCAGAACCCGCACGCGGCTCAGGTCGAAACGTTCCGGGCCACCCTGCAAGAGGTGGATTACACGGCGCTGAACGATCTCGACAACCTGCACAAGCACCAAGACTTCCTGCTGCGGCTGCTGACCAACAAAGACAGCTTCATCCGCAAGAAGATCATCGACCAAAACCTGAACTACCTGAACAGCCGCCTGAACCACTATCTCGTCCTGTTGGGCCTGCCGCACGAAGTGTGCTTCCAATCGGACCTGAGCGTGGACATCACGCTGCTCGGCCGGGACTTCGACTTCGAGCAGTTGTCTCGCGGCGAAATGAACCGGGTCATCATGGCCACGTCGTGGAGCTTCCGTGACGTGTGGGAGAGCTTGAACGAAAGCTTCAACCTGATGTTCGTGGACGAGATGCTCGACCAAGGCACCGACGCTCAAGGCGTCGAGGCGGCGCTCAGCATCCTCAAGGGCATGGCGCGTGACCGGAACAAGAACGTGTTCCTCATCAGCCACCGCGACGATCTGACGGCTCGCATCGACCGCATCCTTCTGGTGCGGAAGGAAAATGGTTTCACGCGTTTCGAGGAAGACGCTCTTGTTTGATACTCTGTTCTCAAAGCCCTGCGACCCCTCTCTCGACGTTCAGTGGGAGCAGGGGGACGTGGGCAACTGGAAACTGCGGGTCGGTAAGATCAAGCAAGTTGCCCACGTCTATCAGAACCCGTGGAGCCCGTTGTGGTGCGCGGAAGTGAAGGCGGCTGACTTTTTGGACTCCTGTGTTTCGGTTGATGAAGCAAAACTCGTGGCTGAACTCGCCGTGCGAGCGTGGATCGAGGATTTGCTCTACAGTCCGCCGCGTTATGACGACATTATCTTTTTCAACGATGGCACCGACTGAGTTTTCGTTGACGAGATGACAAATTGGCGTATGGTGCATCCTGAACAATTAGGAGGCACCATGGCTCTGTCGTCCATCAGTCTCGCCGTAGTCGATGTCCATCAGTGGCAACGCGACAACGCCGTGAAGATCAACACCGATCAACCGGTGGGCGCGATCAAGATCGTGGACACGCCGTCATTCACGAACGCCGACAAGCTAATCGTGGCGCCCCATACCTATGAAGACTTCGCCGCCGAACAGGCGGCGGCGAGCATCCACATGGCCGCCAGCACTGAAGTGCCGCCACATTCCCTGACATGGCCAGAAGCCTTCGAGTATGTCGGCATCGGCGTTTGCATCGTGGTCGGCGTCATTTTCGGCGTCCGCGCGCTCGGCAAGGCGTTCGTCGGGTGAGCCGCTATCTCGTCATCGACTGCCCCCACTGCGGTGGCAACGGCAAAGAGCCGCATGACGGGTTCATGGCTCTCGCCACTCTCGGTATGAGCATCATCGTGGACAAGGCGTTCGACGCTGACTGCTCGCGCTGCGACGGCTCGGGCCAAGTCTACGCGACCCAAGACGATCTGCGTCAGGCTCGCCGGAAGAGCCATCCCCAACGATTCAAATTTTTCTAGGAGGATACATGCCGGTTCAAACTTGGCCGCAGGCCATCCAATATTTCGTCGATCACGGGCTTCTCAAGGTCTGCGTGACCGTGGTGATCGTGATCGCGATCCGTGCCGTCGTCGGGTTCTTCAACACGCTCGTCGTCGCCAACGCCCGCTGATGCTGGCCGACTTCACCATCCATCCGGTCGATCCTCGTGAAGAGGGTTGGGCGCCGGTCGTGCTGTTCAAGCCGATCCGGTATCGAATCTTCCTGAAGGATTCGATGAACTGGATGGCGAGGCTGACGGCGCGCACCAACTTCGCGAAGCAAATGACGGGTGATGAGGGCTATGACTGGCTCATCACCGAGGACTTCGAAATCTACTGCTCGACCATCACCTTCCTGATGATGGCCCGGCTGTCCGAGAACGAAGAGTTCGAGACCCTCATCGAGCGGATTGAAGAGCGCAACGACCGCGATGAATGATTCCGATCAACTGCCGTCGAACCGGCCGCCGCCGATAATCGCGAACCCTCGGGGGCATTTCACCCATTCGCTCGGCCTCACCGGCGATCTTGACGAGAATTACGTCTCGCCGCGTGTGGTGCTCTGCCGGATCACCAACGACTTCGACCGGGCATCGGAAACCGACATTCTCTATGCCGCCGAGAAGCGAGGCTACATTGACAAACTGGTAATCGAAGTGCCCGACTTCCAATGGGCGGAAGACCGCGTTAAGGCCATGCTCGCGGCCAAGCATCTTGCCACAAATGACAAGTGGACGTGCTTCCTGACGTTCGCGATGGGCGTCGGCGATTCCGCCAAGCTCGTGTTCGCGTTCAAGAGCCAAGTGGACCGCTTGCTGTTCAGCATGGAATGGCCGCGTGGGGATTAACATCTTCCGCATGGCGATCCCCGTGCATCCCACGCGGTTCCTGCCGCCCACGCAGGCGATGGCCATCACCCAGCAGCGCGCCAACGGCATCGAGCACGAAGAAACCTTGGCGCACCTCGAAGAGACCGGCTACCTGTATGTCTGCCGATTCAAGGAGAAATACGTGACCCGAGCGGCAGATCGTGTAGCGGCTTTCTGCGAGACCATTTACGTGCCGTTCAACGACTACTGGACGCTTTTCTACGTCTCCCGTGACTTCAGTAATTCGGGCCAAGGCGAGATCATGGCCGGGTTCAAAGACCGGAACGATTGGCTGATGTTCAAGCTGCTTTTCGAGCACTAATATTGTTGACGGATTCTGCTTCGGTAGTATTCTGAAACTACTGAAACGCAGGAGATTGCTCGCATGGTCCGTCCCGCCTTCGATACCACGCTCGCTGATCTGGCCGACATCACCGTTTCGGTGAACCGGACGACCGCGCAAGCGACGGCGGACAAGCCCTGCATCGCGACGGTGTCGATCCCCGCGCATCTTCTGCAACAAATCCTGACGGCCGCCAGCCTGCACATGTCGGACAATCCCTTCCAGCCGCGCCCGGAAGTTGGCGATATGGCGGAAGTGATCGCGCAAAACAACGCCGTCGATCAGGACTGGCACTGGGAGATGCGCGACGCCATCGAAATCCTGTCGGCCCGCTGCTCGGTCGCCCAGTCGCCGGACTATCCGCAAAACGGTCTGGCCAAGGAACGCAGCGTCGTCAGCGACCGTGAATTCCGCCCCACGAAGCAAAAGTGGGCGGCGGAAGCCAAGGACAAGGCCGAAGCCCTCGACGCCGACAGCCCGGAAGGCATGAAGGCCCGCTGGGACGCCATGAACGTGAAGCCGCTCGACAATCGCAAGATCATCGGCCTGATGGCCAAGCTGCTGGAAGGCGAAGCGCCCCAAGGCTACGCTTGGAGCATCGTGGCCCCGCTGTTCGAGAACTATCGCAAGGAAGCCCAAAAGGCGACCAAGGCCGACGAAGCCATCAAGGCGGCCCGCAAAGTGTTGGGCTGCTAAGATGCCCCAGACAACCTACATCGTGGAATGGAACCAAGGCCGGGCCACCAAGGTCCACGTCATCGAAGGCGCGAGCTTCGGCGAGCCGGGCTTCTATCGCCAGACGGAGAGCATGAACGCTTTCCGCCGGAATGCGCATCGCATCGGCGCCGAGCTTCTTCGGAACCGCAGTCTGGACACGCGTTTCCATGTGCGCTGGGGCGGCGAGTTCGAAGCCGACATGGAGTCCGAGCAACGGACCTTTGACGAGATTGCCGCGCTCGGTCGCGTGCCGAAACTGCCCCGCACGGCGGACCTGCCGCGTATCAATCACTTCGACTGCAAGGCGTTCTACGCCGCAGTCGGCTACGACACCAAGCGGAGGCTTTTTCGATGAGCATCATCTACAATCGGACCACCGGCCTCTTCGAGGATTCGATCCCGAATAACGAGCAGCACTGGGCAGACTGGCTCGCCGCCGGAAACAAGCCGGAGCGTGGCTCGATGCTCGAAATCTATCTGGAACGCGTGGGTCTCATTCCACCGTTCGCGGCGAAGCTGACCGACGAGGAAAAAGCGGCCACGCAAGCCGGGGTGCGCGCTTTCTACAAGCAATGGTTCGCCGAGAATCCCGGCCAGACGCCGACCCCGGAACTCGCCACCTTCATTGAAGGCGCCTGAGATGAGCAACATCGTCACCATTGATCTGGATGCCGTCGTCCACGACAACGAGCAGTGGTATGACGAGGTGCTCGCGCCCGCCCTGCTGAAGATCGCCGAAGAGATGCAGCAGCGCGGCTTGGGCTTCCTCGCCTCCGTCGAATACAATCCCAATGAGTTCGGCACCACGCTCAACGGCGTGGGCAAGAAGTCCGACGCCCTGCGTCTCGGCTACTACGGCGCGCGGTCGCACGGTAACATCGACTCCGTCGCGATCCAGTGGGTGCGCGAGGCCCGCGAGGCCGGTCGCGCCCATAACTCCATCGTCATGAACTCCATGGGTTTGGACCCGGACCCGGCCAAACGCTGATGTGGACGGTCACGCGCACACCCGCCGGTGAATACGAGTGCCACGACGGCACTCGTCTGCGCGCGATCATCCAGAAGGATTCGGCCAAGTCATGGCGGGTGACGCGCATCAACTCGATGGGTGGCAACACCGGCGCCGACACCTTCCACACGTTCGCGGAGGCGAAATCGTTCGTCACCGAGCGACCGGGCATCTGGGGCGTGTGAATGCGACACAGTCCACGCAACAGCAGTCCGCTTGATTTCCGTCCAAAATATTTCGCGTGTCTGTGTGACCAACCCAATGTCTCGGTGCCCTCCGAGAATTTCCTCATTGGTGATCCGACCAGAGAGCCGTGGGAGTTGCCCGCCGAATGCGTGAAGTGGCTCGAAGAGAACGTTGGCCCCGAGAGTGATACGCCGGAACTCACCGACGGCGGCGCGTGGAACTGGGCCATAGACGAACTCTACCCGGCGGAAATCACGAAGATGACTGACCGTTTCGCGGCCCATTTCGTGTTTGCCGATATGAAGGCCGCAGCCCTCTTCAAAATGGTATGGGGCTGATCTCGTAAACGAAATTGCATTCCCCCAAGTATGACCGTATGATGATGGTCTCAGACTTGACGGCGTGGGAGTCCTAGCACGCGGGAATGGTGGAATCTGGCATACACTACGGTGTGGGTAAGGCCCCTCACTGTTGTCGGGACAATCGGGCGACCGATCCCGGCTGCCTAACATGCGGGTGTTTGCTGGTTCGAAACCAGCTTCGCGATTGGCATGTGATTGCCGGGGTGACGACCGGCTCAAGGATGAGAACTGATGGTGGTGAAGAGCTACGACCCGGTTACGATGAAAGTTGCCGCCGAATATCCTTTTGAAGTGACGGTCCAATCGGACGCCGATGTAATGATAGAAATGATGGAGTGGTGTGAAGCCAACTGCGTCCGGTTTTGGATGTTCGGCCCAACTCTACCCATCAAAGTTTTTGAGACGTGGACCTACTTCATCGCTTTCCAAGACGACCAAGACGCGATGTTTTTCAAGATGCGGTGGCAATGAATTCTGACCTGATCCGAACGCTCAACGAGCGAGGTTTTATCAACCAAGCGACCAACCTCGAAGGTTTGGATGCGCTTACTGCTGAGCGCAAGATCACCGGCTACATCGGCTTTGACCTGACGGCCGATAGCCTGCATGTCGGCTCGCTGATCCAGATCATGGTGCTGCGCCATCTCGCCGCCTTTGGCCACGAGCCGCTCATCCTGCTGGGTGAGGCCACGACGCGCGTGGGCGACCCTTCCGGTAAGACGGCCTCCCGGCCGATGCTGACCACCGCCCAGATCGAGCACAACAAGCAGGGCATCGAGAAAGTGTTCCGCAAGCTGGTGGACAAGCCCGTCTTCGTGTCGAACAGCGCATGGTTCAACGACGACACCACGCTCTTCGACTACCTGCATTCCTACGGCCCGCATTTCTCCATCAACCGGATGCTGACCTTCGATTCGGTCAAGTCCCGACTGCGTGGCGACAAGAGCCTGTCGTTCCTCGAATTCAACTACATGCTGATGCAGGCCATCGACTTCTACAAGCTGTCGATCCTCTCAGACTGCGCGCTGCAAATCGGTGGCTCCGACCAGTGGGGCAACATCATCAACGGCGTCGAACTCGTCCGTCGAAAGGAGGGCCGGGAAGTCTTTGGCTTCACGACCCCGCTGATGACGAACTCGGCTGGCGAGAAGATGGGCAAGACCGCCGACGGCGCCATCTGGCTCGACCCTGACAAGACATCGGCTTTCGAGTTCTGGCAGTTCTGGCGCAACGTCGAAGACGTGAAGGTCGGAGAATTCCTCCGGCTGTTCACCGACGTGCCTATGGACGAGATCACTCGCCTCGAAATCCTCGGCGGGTCCGAACTGAACGAGGCCAAGAAAATTTTGGCCACGGAAGTCACCGCCATGGTCCACGGCCGCGCCACGGCCAATCACTCGGCGCTGCTGGCTGGCGGCGGCCGTGTCGAGCCGTGCCCCGACAGTATGCCGATGCACATCATTCCGGCGCAGGTTTGGAATGGTGGCGTGACGCTCGCGCAAATCTTGCTGGACGCCAAGCTGGTGACCTCCAAGGGCGAGGCCGACCGCATGGCCGCCAATGACGGCGTCAAGATCAACGGGCACGTCGTGAATGAAGTGCGCACGGTCCTCCCGCGCGCCGCGTTCGAGGACAGCAATTTCCTGCTCTCAGTCGGCAAGAAGAAGATGGTCGCCGTGAGGATCGAAGACTGATGGAAGATCGCACCAAAGAGTTTGAGGCGATCCGCCGAGCGTTCGGCAAGAAAGATTTGCCCCAGCATGAAGGTGTGAAAATCGGAGGCGGTGAGTTCAAGCTCACTGCCGCTCAGCGGCGCGCATACCAAAAGAAGAAGCTGGCGGCGCAGGCCCGTGCCGACGCTATCGGGAGAACTGATTGATGGCCGTCATCGACGAAGAGATGGTCTACATCCTCCAAAAGGCGGGTGATCGACTTCAGCAGATGGCCAACAATTGCCGTGGCACGGTCTGTGACGATCACAAAGTCTATGGCCTGCAAAAAGAAGCCGACGCCATCCGGCAAGCGGTGAACATTTTCGTTCGCCAAATGCCCCCGTCTCGTCTCTCCAAATACGATGTGATCGAGAAATGATCGACGACAACGAAGAGTGGAAAGATATGGACAGCGTGCCCCGAGATGGCACACCGTTCCAAGTGCTTACCGTTCATACGTTTCGGTGGAACCCATATAAGGATTTCGCCAGAACAAAATTCGTGATCGGCAAGAAAGCACAGATCATCAATGGTCAACCCGGTCGCTGGCAATATCTGGACGACAAGGGTCAATGGCAAAACACGATTGAACCCAAAGGACATTGGAAAAAATGAGCAATATGATGGCCCAAAAGGCTGCTCAAGAATATCTGAAGACCATCGAGCCCAACGTGCAATATCACGACGGCGCCTCCATCGGGAACATCGTCAGCGGCTTCCGCAATGAGCACGCCTCCGCGCTCAAAGAAGTCACCGGCTACTGCCGCCGCGAGGGCCTGAAGCTCTCTGAAGCGCAGATCGCCGAACTCATCACGGTGACGCGGGCAGCGCTTCCGGCTCCGACGAACTATCGGACGGTGACGGCGTAGGCCGATCCACGTAGCGATAGGCCCTAGCGATCATGCTAGGGTGAGCCATCGTCAGCACGACCAAATCCGATTCACTTTCGAGCAGCACCTTGGTGCTGAGGATCGTCCTGCGACGGTGCTGAATGATCTTCGCCCGGCGGCCGATCATGGATCGGATCGTCGCGATGAAGGTCTGCAATTCGTTGAAATCCTCCCGCTCCTTGGCGGTGATCCAACGCGAGCCGTTGAACCCCTCTAGCAGGGGAATGTTCGACACGTCGTGCGTCCTGATCTCGATGTTGAAACGAGTCTGACGGAACGGCCGGAGCTTACGGCGAAGGTGCAACCGGGCTCGGGGGCTACGATGCAGGGACATCAGCGTTCGCCTTGTCTGACAGTCGCTCGATGGTGGCTTTGTTGTCGGTGATGAACTGCACGAGGTTCGTCACCACATATTGGATGCCGGATTCGGCCGTGTAGACGATATAGCTCGGCAGGACGAATTGGTCCTTGAGCTTGGCGTCAAAGCAGGCGGCCCATTCGCGGCGGTTGGCCCGGAACGCCAGCATCCAGAAATCTCCTTCGTCCACGGCGTCAAGGGTCTGGCCGATCCATGTGTCGAGCAGCTTGATGGGGGTGGGGGTGATGAACTGGTGGTATGGGAACTCCGCGTAGAATTTCGATTCTAGCACGAGATGCGGCAGATGGTCAGGGGTGATGATGTCCCCCTTGGACGCTTTGATCTGGGTGTCGCTGAGGATGCCCCGACGGTAGGCGTTCTTGCCACCCGTGAAGGCGCCGGACGTGAAGACGCGCTGGAAGCTGCCGCCAAACACACCCTCGAACAGGCGGCACAATTCGCGCTCGCCTGCGTTGCCCTTGTTCTTACTCTTGTTGCCACCGGCCATGGTAGTTCCCTTAAATCCTACCTTTATTTAGCCAGTTCAATTTTGACCTTCTGACCGCCTCCGACGTATTATCTGAGTATAGGAGCACGGCATGACAGTTGAAGTTCGCATCATTCCCCAAGGCGTTTCTGGAATTCCCAAGAAGAAAAGCACCACCAGCAAGCGCAAAGCTGCGAAACAACCTAATCACCCCGCACCCGTCAAGCGTTTCACGAAAGATGCCGAGTATCTTCCCGGCGGCGGTCGCTACGACCAAGCTGCTCTCTCGACCGCCACCAAGATGCAGGCGGACAACAAGGCCGAGCACCAACGGCTGAGCAACAAGCAGATCAGGAAGCTGCTGCGCGAAAATTTGGTAATCCAACATCCGAACAAGTCTGGCAAAGAGATTGATGCTCTGGTAGACCAAGTGTGGCCAACGGTTATGGCCGCATACCGTGGCGCCCCAGCGCTGAAGCGCCCCGAGCGCTCGGAGTTGGAAAGCGCGGTCTGGACGGCCCGCAACACCGAACGGCGTCGCGTGGTGAAAGCAAACCGGCTGCGCCGCAAGGCCGATCAGCCCATGTCGAAGGCAGACCGCGAGTGGGTGAACCAAAACTTCGCATGACTCGCGAGGACGAGATCAAAGAGATGGTTCATCTGAACGCTCTCTTGAAGATCGCTGACATCTCCGCAACCGTGTTCCATTGGCACTTTCCGCGCACGGGCATCATGGTCTTTCGCCACGGCGATGAGAATGAATCCTTCACGGATTTCGACGTTCTGAAAGCGCGCGTCCATTCATTTCTGACCGAAAGCATGGTGTCCGCGTGAGGCTCTATTTCGACGGTGGCTGCAAACCCAACCCCGGCAAGATGGAAGTCGCCGTGGTGTCCGATGACGGGACGATCAAGGAGCACGCGCGGGTGCACGATGGCACCAACAACGAGGCCGAATGGCTGGCCTTCCTGTGGGCCTGCACCATCGCCATCGACAAGGGGCTCAACGCCCGGCCGCTCTCTATTCTCGGGGACTCCAAGCTGGTGATCTCTCAGGCACAAGGCGTCTGGAAGGTCAAGCAACCGTCCCTCGCCGTTTTCCGCGATGAGTTCCTGAAGCTCCAACCTGAGTTCAAGCAACTGCGTCTGCTGCATGTTCTGCGCGATGCGAACCCGGCCGGGCACTACATCGAGCAGGTCAATGGCTGACAAATATTATCTCATCTCCCACGAGGTGGCGGTCGATAAGTATGCGCTCCATAGCTCGGTGGCGCGACCGGGCATGGCAATCAACCAAGCCGATCAATACAGCCGGTTCGACCAGCAGGTTGAAACGATTCGCTCGGACGCGGAAACAACCTCCGGCGTCAGCCCGGTGTTCGTGAGCTTCAGTATGCCGCATGGCCGGAGTAGCGCTGTTTTGAACTGGTGCCTGTTCAACGAAAATTCCGCACTCACGTTCGCAATGCTGGTGAGCGGAAACGTCAGTGAACACGAATGGCCGGAACCAATGACCGGCCTATCAGACGAGGAAATCCTCGTGAAATTTTTCGAAGTCGTTGCGACACAATTTTGGTGAGACGAGATGGACAAATTCTGTAAATTCTGTGGCGTTGAGCACACCGCAGCCGAATATCCGAAGACCTGCGAGGCGTGCACGCAGACCACATGGATCAACCCGACGCCGGTCGCCGTGCTGCTTCAGCCGGTGGTGGACGGTGATCGACGCGGCATTATCATCGGGGAACGGGGCATCGAGCCGCAAAAGGGCAACTGGGGTCTGCCCGGCGGCTTCATCGACCCGAACGATGCTGACGTGATTGCGGCTGCCCGCCGTGAGTTCTGGGAAGAGACCGGCATCGAAGCCACTCCGGCCGATCTCATGCAACTCTACTGGTCGTTCTCGAACCGGCGCCAACTGCTGCTGTTTGTGATCGCCCGGTGCGCGATGGACATCAAGATGCTGGACGGCTTTGTGCCGAACTACGAATGCCCGTCGATCCGCGTTTCGTGGGAACCCGAAGAACTCTGCTTCGAGTCGCACACCGCCGCTATGGCGAAGTATTTTCGTGGGCTTGAGATCGCCAAAACGAGAACGTTCGAATGAACATCGAAAAGGCATATGCGAAGCGAGAGCTTCTCTCACGGAAAGACCTTGAGCAACTCTATCAAGGCTTGCTGGACGAACTCGTGCGCTACCGCAGGGCCATACAGAACTATCCGCCAGAGCGGATGGAAAAATATGGCGAGCCGTTCCTGAAGCGCCTTGAAGGCAGGATTTCCGAAGTCGAAGCTCTGCTTACGACCAGCGCAGTTTGAAGTGAAGGGCTTCGCCTACCTCTTCGAAGACGAAGCCTTCCTCGCAAACTTTCCAGCCGCCACGAAGCTCTTCCACGACCCACTGTAGGCGTTCACCCACGCCCTTGGGGTTGATGCTCTTGTGCACGGGAATGACATGCTCCCCGGCTTCGGACCATCGCGGCAGAGCATCGAGCTTCGAGGTTCCGCGTAGCCACTCTGGCGGGTGTGGTTCGAGGCCCATCCGCAACAGGATTTGGTTCACCTTATGCAGGGGTGCGCCGAAAAAATCCGCCACGCTGACCCCAAAGTCGAGTTGGTCCATCGAACTCATAGGAGCGGTAGACCGTTCTTCTCGACGCTCTTCACGCGGTCGTCGATCTGAGAAAGAATCGACTTCCGTTCTTCGTGGCTGAGCGTCCACGCTTCTTGGCGGGAGAGGCTCCCGCGCATGTGCCACATGATCGAGTGGATGTGCTCCACCAGATCACGTTGCTCTTTGCGGAAGCTGTTTAGAAGCCCCTGAAGCTCCCGAAGGTCTGTGATTCTCAGGAGCCGTTGCCGAAAAAACTTGTAGGATCGAACTCGACCTCGGTGGTCCATTCGTGCTCGCACTTGGTGCACTGAACGTCGAGTTTCTTGTTGATGCCCGCGCCGTTGATCTCAGCGAGCTTGTCCTCGATCTTCTTCGCCCACGTTTGGCTGGTGTTGTTGATGAACTCCAAGATGTTGGCCTTGTCGGTCACCAGACCGGAGGGGATCGACACCGAGATCACGCAAGAAGCCACCGCGTCGATGTTCAGCTTGCTCATCTTGACGAAACTCTCGTTCCGGGCATCCGCCATGCGCTTTTCGGCCATGGCCCGCTCTTCCGGGGTGCCGTCGAACAGTTCAACCACTTCTTCGGCGATACCTTGCAGCTTCCGAGCCTCGCCGAAGCTTTCCATGGCGACCTTGGTGGCCACTTCCAGCGTGTAGGGTCGCAGGCTGACGACGATATCGTCCGTGAGCCGGACTTCGTTGATCGGGTCCACGAACGTCATGTTCGCCATCATCGACGGCAAGTGGCAGTCGAAGGCGTTCTCGTGCGTGCAGTTCGGGCAGACGACTTCGATCTCCATGTTCTCGCCATAGGTCGAAGCACGGATCGCCAGAAGGATCACATCCAGATCAGGCGTGCTGACGAGACGGGGCCGACGGATCGCCGGAACGCAAGAGCGCACCAGTTCTTCAAGGGCCAGCCCACTCATCAGAGCATCGGGCGAGCGAAGCAGCAGTTCGTCGGCCGCCTTCATCGGGAACACCGGCACGTCACCGGCCAGCGTGGGATCGTAATCCTCCGGCGGGAGGAAGGCGCCCCGCGTCGGTAGCGTGATGTGCAGACCCGGCATACGGAAATAACCGGCCAGCGGGTTACTCGACGGAACTCCGGCGGTTTTCGGCACTGGTTGGAAGAATTCGGCTTCGTTGAAGTCGTCTTCAGGAATGTCTTTGGTCATGAATTTCCATGTGTTTGAGTAATGTGCGAGTATTTAGAGACGCATTAACTGCTGAGTTTATGCATATCCTAAATAAAGGATCATATCAGCATTTTGAGTCATGAGCGATATTACAGAACAGCAAATGGACGATTTGATCCAGACTCTTAACAAGTCTGCCGGATCACTTGGGAAAATTGCTGACAAGTTCTCGTCAAACAGTCAGGGCCGCGCAAATGCGCGCGACACCCTGCGTCAGAACTTGAATGCCGCTCGCAAAGAAGACACCAAGCAGACACAGGATCACTTCAAGGCGATTAAGGACGCGACCGGCGCTGTCAAAAACTATGCCATGACGTTCACAGAGTTCGCGGTCGGTGCGACCGTTCTCCGTGAACTCTGGAAGTGGGGCAAGCAGACCAGCGAAGTCTATCGTGACCTGAGCAACTACGGCCAGAGCTTCGGTGGCAGCATGATCCGCATGACTGCGGCGGCTGCTGACGCCGGTCTACCGCTGAAGGCGTTCGCCGAAGCGATCAAGCACAATTCTGTCGTCGTGAAGCAGATGGGCGAAGGTCCCAACAGCTTCGCGTCGGTCCAAAAGAACCTCCGCACGATGACGGAGAAGTCCGGTCTCTATGGCTACTCCATTGAAGAACTGAACGACCTCACCCTCGACTACATGGACACCCAGCGTCTTGCGGGCAAGAACCTCTCGAAGTTGGCTGGACCGGCATCGGCCGCTGAAATCCAGAAGTTCGCATTGGGCGTCACGGGTATTGCCGACGTGCTCGGAACCGAGCGCAAAGCCGTCATGGAACAGACCATGAAGCTGATGCAGGACGGCGAGGTTTCGGCCACGATGCGCCTGAACTCGCTTCAGGGCATGGAGGGCTACAACAAGGCCATGACGGAAGTCGTGGCCGACCTGAAGGCCCAACCGGGTAAGGCCGGTGAAGTGCTTGGTCAGGCGATGTCTGAGACGTTCAGCAACGTCGGCGGCGCCATGTTCACCGATCTGGGCAAGAAGCTGGCCGAGACCGGTCAGGGTGGCGCCATGGCCATCCTCGACGAGGCTAACCAGCGCGTGAAGGCGGGCGAAGACTCCCACAAGGTGGCGATGGAAACCGTCTCGAAGATGTCGGACGAGTTGACGAACCCCGAGACTCTGAACAGCCTTCGACTGCTGGCTTCGACTGGTAATGCAAGCGCCAAGGAAATCTTGGCGATGGCTTCCAGCATGAAGAAATATACCTTGCAGGATATCAAGAACGCCGAAGAAGCCCGTAAGAACTCGGACAACTTCACGACTTTCATGAATAGCTTCGAGAGCGTCTTCGAGAAGCTGAAGGGTGCGTTCATCAGTGGGTTCCTGCAACCCTTCATGACCATGGGCAAGATCGACCCCGAAAAGGTCAAGCAATTCTGGGATCACATCGAAGCTTTGGGTCCGGTGCTGGGTCGATTCGGCGAGCAAATCGGGGGAGTGATTTCCCAGCTTGCGAAGCCCGGAACGCTCGAACTGATCGGATCGGTCATCAGCGGAATGCTGGCCGTCGGCCGCATCGTCATCAACACAACCACCTTCATCATGAAGATGATGACCACCGTGTTTGGCGGCATCCACAAGGCGCTCAGCATCTTCGGTCAGAAAACTGCTGACGTGGGAACCGGCCTCGCGGCGATTGCCGCTTGGTTCGCCGGTAAAGCTCTCTTCAAGGCCGTTTTGGGTGGGTTCGCCCGCATGTTTGGCATGGCCAAGGTGGTCACGGTCAACGGTCGTATCGTCAACGTCAATGGTGGCGGGGGTGGTGGTCTCGGGGCCGACGATCTCATTGGTGAAGGCGAAGGCAAGGGCGCAAAGGGTGCTTCGGCCATGGCTCGCCGTGAAGCGAAGCTGCGCAAGCTCAAAGCCAAGGGTATTTCCAAGGGTCTGAAGGGCGCCGCCCTCGAAGAATTCATGATGAAAGAAGCCACCGGCGGTAAGCTCGGTGGTTTGATGCGCGGTGTTGGAAAGGTCGCTGGAAAGGTTCCGGGCGCAGCCAAGATCGGTGGCATCGCAGGCAAGCTTATGGGTCTGGGCAAAGGAATGGCCCCGGCTCTGCGAACTGCTGGCAAATTCGCAGGCCCCATTGCTGCTGGCTTGGCGGCCGTGTTCACGGTGGCTGACGCCGCCAACTCCATCAAGGAAATTCACGATCAGGTGGCTGCGGGAAAGATGACCCCGGAACAGGGTCGTAAGGCTCTCGGCAAGATCGCGGGCAGCACCACGGGTTCGCTGGCTGGTGGACTGGTCGGTGGCTTGGTCGGCCAAGCACTGATCCCGATCCCCGGCGTTGGTTTCGCCATTGGTTCCGTCGTGGGCGGGCTGGTTGGCGACAAACTGGGCGGCATGGCGGGTTCGGGAATTGCTGGAATGCTTGGCGGTTCCCCCAAGGCTGCTGGTGGGCGGGCAAGCGCGGGCGCCGTCGCTACTCCGGCGGGCTCGCCAGTCGTCGGAAATCCCACGGTCATCGACGATGATGCCCTGCTGCAAACTCGCACCGATGCAATGCTCGGAAACGATAAGGCCATCAGTGAATTGAAGAAAATCCAAGAAGCTCTGGATCGACACACAGCTATTCTGGCAAGCCAGCAAGCGAAGAATATTCAAGCCACTCAAGCGACGACTTCTGCTATCCGCGCCGGGCAGGGTGTTTGATTCTGACTAAATAACATCGCACATATCCCGAAATTGGAGTTGCGATGTCTTGGAAGAAACACTTCCGAATTGTGAATACGAGCGGTTCATCTGGTGGCGCAGTCGCCATGGGATCGACGGTCGATGAGCGAGCGAGCGCGGGCACAAGCTCGAAATACGCCAGCTACCTCCCCGAAGTTTACGCGGGTCACCCGAACCGGATTCAACGCTACTACCAGTATGACGACATGGATCGAGACAGCGACATCAACGCTGCGCTCGACACCATCGCTGACTTCTGCACGCAGTCCGAAGAGCAGAACGATGAGCCCTTCGAGATCGTCTACAATGAAGAGGCGAACGAGACCGAAGTCACGCTCATCAAGACGAACCTGAAGCTCTGGATCAAGCTCAACGACTTCAAGAGCCGTCTGTGGCACATCTTCCGCCAGACCGTGAAGAATGGTGACCAGTTCTTCTTGCGTGATCCCGAAACGGCCGAGTGGCTGTGGATCGACCATTTCGCCGTCGAAATGGTGAAGGTCGATGAGACCGCAGGCAAGGAACCCGACGAATACATCATCCGTGGCCTCGATCTGAACCGTCAGGCGAAGTTCGCCACGCGTTCAGCCGATCCGTCTCAATATCGTACGCCGTTTGGCACGAGTCTTGTCCCCGGTAGCCGCCCGCAAATTCCGGGTGGCGGTGGTGGTCAACAGGCCAGCAACGTCTTTGCGATGTCTGGTTCCACTCGTGACCCTCGCTCGATGCAGCAAGGTCAACAGTTGAACGAACTCTATGTGATCAACGCCGATCACGTCGTCCATCTGTCCCGGTCGGTGGGCATGGACATCAACTGGCCGGTGGGCGCGTCGATCTTGGAGCCGATCTTCAAGACCTACAAGCAAAAGGAA